>ERZ773042.70-NODE-70-length-74422-cov-15.511047_pt1 | contig 74422 bp, 71 predicted proteins | sample MGYA00511664_ERZ773042 | MGnify/ENA primary metagenome ERZ773042 (study PRJEB29015, sample SAMEA2737984) | human oral metagenome | biome: human oral; feature: human-associated habitat; material: dental | place: China | collected 2036 ... | reverse complement strand
ATAATATATAGTGCGTGATAAAAAATAGAAACGAGAACGCAGAAAGGAAATCGTTATGCGACAACTGCAAACTGGTGAAGAAAAGCTTGCCAAATATATTGTGAGGACAGGTTATACCTTCCTGTCCTCAGCGGATATTTTAGATATCAAATTTAAAGTTTTGGATTGGTTGGGCTGTGCGTTACACGGGGCTGATTATAGTCAGGCCATTATTGCCAAAAAGTGGGCGCAACGATATGGCAAAGAGGGAACAGCGTTCATCCTTGGTGAGAGAAAGAGATATACCCCGGATATCGCTGCCTTTGTGAATGCAGTAATGGGGCATGTTTGTGAATTTGATGACGGACATCGTTTAGCGATTGGACACCCTGGCGCCGTGGTGATTCCGGTGGCATTGAGTTTTGCGGCCATAAAGGCGCTCAATGTAACAGGGGAAGATTTTATTGCGGCTGTTTCTGTTGGCTATGAAATTTTCGCTCGTATCGGTGCGTGTATGAATCCCAGACATTATGAATGCTTCCATACGACGGGAACAGTTGGTTGCCTGGCGGCCATGGGAACGGCGGCGTACTTGTTGAAATTACACGAGGAGGAGGTTCGAAATGCCGTTGGCTTAGCGGCCACAATGAGTGCCGGATTGGTAAATACCTTTGGTACGGATGGTAAAGTGCTGAATGTCGGACAGGCTTGCATGAATGGGATCAAGGCCGCTGAATTGGCAAAATTGGGATTTTCTGGGCCACACGACGCGCTTACGGGGGATAAAGGGTTCATCAGAGCATTTGCCGGTTCGAATCATGTTTCATATTTGGATTTTGATGATAAGAAACCTGCCTATGTCACGAGTTCTTTTTATAAAAAATATGCTTCCTGCGGTCATACCCATGCCAGTTTAGATTTGATTTTTAAGATGCTGAGCGACACGACTATAGATGTGAATTCTATAACAACTATTGCAGTAGAAACATATCAGGTGGCTGTTCAATTAACTGGGACCTTTAAAAATACATCGGAAAAGGAGGCGAAATTTTCTATTCCTTATTGTTTGGCGATTTCGTTAAAGTACCAGAATGTCGGCTTACAGCAATTCGAGGAGGCGGTACTTCATGATGAGGACGTGATCGCGTTGGGCAATAAAATATTGGTAACAGAAGACGCGGAGGCGACGAAGTGTTTCCCTAAAAGGAGGTGTACGATCAAAATTACCTTTAAGGACGGACATGTGCTGCAGGACCACATAGAGGATGTGTGTGATACCCCGGATTATAGTTATCTCCAGCGGAAATTTACAAGTTTAGCGCAAGGAAAACTTCGTGCGGCTGATACCTTCTTTTACAATGCCATAGAAAATCTGGATGAGGATTTAAGTAAATTACTGGATGCACTTACTGACATATAAAGGGGGCAAAGGAGATGAACTTGGTCATCAGTTTGATTGTAACTGTATGGGTGGGTTTTATGTTATATAAAAAATATAAAGCTCAGTCGGTATTGTTCTTTGCGGGTGTCGTTTTGTTGGTCGGAGCGGCGGTATTAGGAACAGGAGAACTGGTTCCGGCAAAACAAGCGACAGGATCATGGGTGTTTGATGTTTTTAAAGCCATAACAAATCTATTTAGCAATCGATTGGCCGGATTAGGATTAACGATCATGTCTATTGGCGGGTTTGTTCGCTTCATGGAACATTGTGGCGCCAATCGGGCGATGGTACAGGTTTGCACCGCATCCTTAAAGATCATCAAACATCCTACCCTTATTTTTATCCTTGCTTATATCATCGGTCAAATTATCTCCATCTTCATTCCCAGTCATGCAGGAACGGGTTTATTGTTGATGCTGACCATGTATCCTATTTTGATTGAGACCGGCATTAACAAAATTACTGCGGTAGCGTTGATCGCCACGGCTAAATTTACTGATATCGGCCCCTTGTCTTCCAACGCGATCCTGGCGGCCAATACGTCTGGTTTAGATCCGGTTACCTATTTTGTTCAGTATCAGCTCTATGTAGTCATTCCCGCCATGGTGGTCGTCGGCGCAGCGCATCTTTTGATTCAGCCATGGTGGGATAAGCGCGAGGCGCGTTTAGGTGTTAATGTCTTTACCGAAGTGAATGATGATGAAGATCGCACCAAGAATTTGGATACACCTAAAATTTATGCGATACTGCCGATGCTTCCGCTGATTTTAGTAGTGGTATTCAGCCCTATTTTTCACCTGGGGATAAAAATTGATGTTGTCTCAGCCATGCTGTTGTCTACGGTTGTCGCCCTGGTTTTTGAGTTGCTCCGGACAAAAGATATCAGTTTGATCGCGAAGTCGTTTATGATTTTCTTCGAAGGCATGAGTAAACAGTTTGTGATTGTGGTGTCGCTGATTATATGCGCCGAAACCTTTGCCAGAGGGCTGGTGTCGATCGGCACGATTGATACGCTGATTCGGGCCGCAGAACATACCGGCTTGAGTTTAGGTGCCGTCATCATTGGCATCAGTATCGTTATGGTGGTTTGCGCGTTCATCATGGGATCGGGCAATGCCGCGTTTTTTGCCTTTGCTGGTCTCGCGCCTAAAATTGCCACGATGTTAAGCGTGCCGTCTGTTTTGATTTTGCTGCCGATGGAGCTGTCGGCAGGATTTGGGCGCTGCATGTCGCCGATTACTGCCGCTATTGTGGCTATTTCCGGGATAGCCGGGGTATCGCCATTTCATGTGGCTAAAAGGTGCGCCATCCCGGTATTTTTGGGCTTGGTCACACAATTGATCTTTGTGTTTTACTTCTTTGTGTAGGGATGACGCACGTTGGTATAAAAGGAGGAAAAGAAAATGAAAATCACCAGTATCGATATTATTGACGTAAAAAATGATTTGCAGTCCGCGGTTGCCAAGTGGCGTCCGGTCGTCGTTCGCATCAATACGGATGAAGGAATCTCCGGATTCGGTGAGGTGGGGATGGCTTACGGGGTAGGCGCCTCGGCGGGATTTGGCATGGCAAAGGATCTCTCTAAGATGCTCATCGGGTTAGATCCTATGAAAAATGAGTTTATTTGGGACATGATGCAGAAAAAAACCTTTTGGGGGCAGGGCGGAGGAACGGTCGTTTCAGCCGGTATGAGTGCGATTGATACTGCCTTGTGGGATATTAAGGGGAAAGCCTTAAAGGCTCCGGTGTACCAATTATTAGGCGGGAAAACGCGAGACAAATTGCGTACCTACGCCAGCCAGCTCCAGTTCGGATGGAATCGGTCGGCTAAAAAAGATATTCTTATCACGCCGGAACAGTATGCGGAGGCAGCGCTTAAAGCAAAGGCCGATGGTTATGATTGCATCAAAGTGGATGTCAATGAAATCGACGAGGAAGGATATGCCAAAAAGCGCAATTTGTACGGGCCTTTGCCTAACAAAGTGCTGGACGTCGGTTACCAACGGTTGAAGGCGATACGTGAAACAGTTGGTGACGATATGGATATTATCCTTGAGGCCCATGCCTTAACGGACACCACGTCGGCGATCAAGTTTGGACGCATGGTTGAGGATTTGGATATTTTGTTCTATGAGGAGCCGGTAATGCCCCTGAATCCTAAGCAAATGAAAATAGTGTCCGATAGTGTTAATATTCCGATTGCCGCCGGAGAACGTATCTTTACCCGCTGGGGCTATGTTCCGTTTTTGGAGAGCGGTTCTTTAGCGGTGATCCAGCCGGATTTAGGGACTTGCGGAGGCATTACGGAAGCGAAAAAGATTTGTGATATGGCTCATGTTTATGATATGACATGCCAGATTCATGTCTGCGGGGGACCGATTATGACAGCCGCTTCTTTGCAGGTGGAAGCCGCCATCCCTAATTTCTGCATCCATGAATTGCACCGATATTCGCTGCTGGATGGGAATATCAATACCTGTAAGTACAATTATCTGCCGCAGGGCGGATATTATGAGGTGCCTGATTTGCCGGGGATCGGTCAGGAGCTGACGGAAGAATCCATCCGAGAGTCGGACAAGGTCACTGTAGAGTAAGCGAGGTTTGTCGTGGAAAAATATCATATTACTTACGAGGAAGTGTATTCTTGGGTCGTGCAGTCTTGTACAAGAATATCCGACGATGCATTAGCGTGCATGGAAGAACGTATTGCGCAGGAGAAAAATCCCGGCGCTAAGTCCATGCTGGAAGCAATGGTAGAAAATGTTTCGTTAGCCATCGAGAAGGATAAGCCTGTGTGCCAATCTCCTGGCTACCCTACCGTTTACATACGGTTTGGCGATACCAAAGGCGTAGATTTACTCAGTCAATTTCTGCCCGCGGCTTTGGTAGAAGCTACCGGTAACGGATATCTGCGGCCGAGCATCGTACATCCGTTGTCCCGACACAATCCGGGAAATAACAAAGGCAAAGGGGTACCCAATATAGAATATCGCTTCGTTGCCGATCTCCCCTATATCGAGATGATAATCAGCTTTAAGGGCTGCGGTGCCGAGCTGGGGAATGTCTACAAGACGATGACGGTGGCCCAATTAAGACCGGATGGCAGCGGTCTTAAGGAATTAGTGTATGAAACGGTTATCAATGCCGGCGGTATGCCTTGCCCGCCGATTTCCTTGGGAATTGGCCTTGGAGGGCAAATGGATGTCGCCTGTAAATTGAGCAGGGAAGCCGTAAGTACACGGGACTGGCGTGATCATAATGATGATCCGGAGCTTGATCGCTTAGAGGAAGAATTGTTGAGTCATATCAATGAATTGGGGATTGGCCCGGCTGGAATTGGCGGCAGTACCTCATGTCTAGCGGTAAAAATCGGGATGGTCGATACTCACACCGCCATCTGCCCGGTGGCCATTAATTTTCACTGCTGGGTGGCAAGACGCATGGGGGTAAGAATTTATCCTGATGGGGAAAGAAAGTTCCTGTTTCAAAAGGGGGACATTCAATGAAGAACTGTGAATTGTGCGTACCGGTCACTGATCAGGAGATTGAAGGACTACGGATCGGCGATACAGTGTATCTTACAGGGACAATTTTCACATCCAGGGATATGGCCCATTTGGAAATCAGTAAATTACTGGACGCGGGGAAAGAATTACCGGTTGATTTTAGAGGAGGGGTCATTTTCCATGCCGGGCCGGTGCTGAAGAAAAACGGCGATGCATGGGAGATGGTCGTTGTCGGCCCTACGACGAGTATCCGAATGGAACCTTACGCGGATATGGTGGGAAAGTTAGGCGTTAAAATTATTGTGGGGAAGGGAGGGATGAAAGACGATACAATTGCCGCTTGTAAGAAACATAAACAAGTTTACCTGCAGGCGCCCCCCGGTTGCGCCGTAAAGCTGGCGGCGGCAGTTCGAAAAGTAGAGGGCGGTTATTGGCTGGAAAAGGGGATGCCGGAAGCCTTATGGAAACTTGAGGTGGAAAGATTTGGCCCCTTAGTAGTCACAATGGATAGCTATGGGGGAAGTATTTATAACGATATTAAGATGAGAGCGCGGGAAATTATGCAGACCTTTTCTTGAACCAGAATTTACGCTGGACCAGGCGTTTAAGGTCAATGTGAGAAAGCGTCGGCGAAAAGTTTTCTATAACCGTCTCGGCGCATCTGCTTCTCAGCGGCGTAGTTTCCTCTGTACATGAAAAACCTCCCAGATGACGATTATCTGGGAGGTTTCGTTATAGGGGATTATGTGTCATTTTCTTCAAAATATTTTCGGATTTTGTCAAACGATCTTTTCTTATGGGTCAACATAAGTTGACCGACTTCTTTAGCTTTCCCACTTTTAAAATAAGATACGAATAAAGCGTGTTCTCGATCTGAATTGGCGATGACATCAGGAAACAGATGGAAAATTTTCCGCATACGTTTTTCAACATTCATTAAATCTTCAATGGTTTTAATGAGATACGAGTTTCGGCTCATGTCTAATATATAATGATGAAATTCACGATTAGCTGCCGTATATGCTTTGATGTCCTTATGTTGGAATGCTTGATGACAGGTGTTGTATAATATTTCTAATTTTTTTATATCTTCAGCTGAAGCCCGTTTAGCCGCTAATTCTGCGGCTAAAGGTTCTAACAGTTCCCGCATCTCCAACATATCATTGATGTCTGCCAATGACAGCCCTTGCACACTTGAGCCGATATGAGGAGTGGTTTCCACTAAGCCTTCGGCAGAGAGTTCTTTTAAGGCCTCGCGGACAGGAATACCGCTCGTACCGTAGGTTTTGGCTAAGGTCGAGATCACCAATTTGTCTTTGGGATTATAATAGCCTTTAATAATTTTATCCTTTAAATCCGCATAAATACTCTCTGTTTTCGTTAATGGATGTATCATAAAAGAACTCCCTATTTAAGATCTGCGCGCTATATTTTACCGAAAGGCGTTCCCGGAGCCCTTTAAGGAGCCATATAGCTGCGTGTCAAGTGACTGTCATCATAATATCATAAGCAAGGTATATATAAAACGAAACACTTATATTGTATCACGAGAAGATGTAAATGGAAATCCCTAGCGGTTCTTTTTCTGAATTTTGTGGACGAAATGGGGAAAACACGGTACAATGGAAGCGGCGCGGGGCGGAAGGGTCTTTAGCGACGGGATTTGGTTCGCGCCGACAGCGGCCCGGGATCGGGACATTCAGACAGGGAGGCAAGTCTATGAACATCCACGAGTACCAAAGCAAGCAAGTCTTGAAGGAGTTCGGCGTCAAGGTGCCGAACGGCCACGCGGCGTTCAGCCCCGAGGAAGCGGCGCGGGTCGCCAAGGATCTTACGACGCCGGTGGTTGTGGTCAAAGCCCAGATCCACGCTGGCGGCCGGGGGAAGGCGGGGGGCGTGAAGCTCGCCCACAGCATCGACGAGGTGAAGTCCTTCGCGTCGGCGCTTTTAGGGAAGGTCCTGATCACGCATCAGACCGGCCCTGAGGGCAAGCAGGTGAACCGCCTCCTCATCGAGGAAGGGTCGAACATCGAGAAGGAATACTATTTGAGTTTCGTCATTGACCGCAAGACGGCGGAAGTGGTGATGATGGGGTCGGAAGAAGGCGGCATGGACATCGAGGAGGTCGCGGCGAAATCTCCGGAGAAAATCTTCAAAGAGTTCATTGATCCAGTGGTGGGCCTCATGCCCTTCCAAACCCGGCGCATGGCCTTCCGTATGAATTTCAAGCCCGCCGTCATGAATAAGGCCGTCCAATTGATGGAGTGCCTCTATCAGGCTTTTGTGGACAAGGACTGTTCCTTGGCGGAGATCAATCCTTTGGTGGTGACGAAGGAAAATGAGGTCTTAGCCCTTGACGCGAAGCTCAATTTCGACGACAGCGCACTCTATCGCCATCCGGATATCGAGGCGCTGCGGGACGAGAGCGAGGAAGACCCGAAGGAACGCGCCGCGGCGAAAGCGGCTCTCTCCTACGTCAATTTGGGGGGCGATGTGGCCTGCATGGTGAATGGCGCCGGCCTGGCCATGGCCACGGTGGACATCATCAAGTTTTACGGCGGCGAGCCGGCCAATTTCCTGGACGTGGGGGGTGATTCCACGGTGGAGAAAATCGCCGAGGCCTTCCGCATCATGCAGTCGGACGATCAGGTACACAGCGTGTTCGTGAATATTTTCGGCGGTATCAATAAGTGCGACGTCATTGCCGCCGGCATCGTGGAGGCGGCGAAGGTCGTCGGCCTGCGGGTGCCGGTGGTGGCGCGCCTCGACGGGACGAACGTGTCCGCGGGGCGGAAGATCCTGCAGGACGCGAAGGTACCCGGCGTGTACATGGCGGAGAAGATGGACGAAGGCGCAAAGCAGGCCGTGAAATTAGCGGCGAAAAAAGCGGCCGAGCTTAACGTGAAGGCCTGAGGAGGACACGAGCGATGGGAATTTTTGTAGGGAAAGACAGCAGAGTCGTCGTGCAGGGCATCACCGGCAAGCAGGCGACGTTTCATACGAATATCATGAAGGAATACGGTACGAACGTTGTGGCCGGCGTGACTCCCGGCCGGGCGGGGGAGACGGTGCTGGACACTATCCCTGTGTTCAATACGGTGACGGACGCGATGCGGGAGACGGGAGCCAATGTTTCTGTCATTTACGTCCCGGCGCGGTTCGCGGCGGATTCCATCATCGAGGCGGCAGAGGCCGGCATCGATATCGTGGTATGCATTACCGAGCACATTCCGGTGCTGGATATGGTGAAGGTGCGCCGCTATTTAAAGGGAAAGCATACGCGGCTCATCGGGCCGAACTGCCCCGGCATCCTCACGGTGGACGAGTGCCGCTTGGGGCTTCTCCCCACCTACATCCACAAGAAGGGCCATGTGGGCGTTGTTTCCCGTTCCGGCACCTTGACCTACGAGGTCACGTACCAGCTTACCATGGCGGGCATCGGTCAGACCACCTGCATCGGCATCGGCGGCGATCCGGTGAAGGGAATGGATTTCATTGAGGTTTTGGACGCCTTCAATCGGGATGAGGACACGCTGGCCGTCATGATGATCGGTGAGATCGGCGGCACGGCGGAAGAAGAGGCGGCCGCGTGGATCAAGGCCCACATGAAGAAGCCGGTCATCGGCTTCATCAGCGGACAGCAGGCGCCTCCGGGCAAGCGCATGGGTCATGCCGGGGCCATCATCTCCGGCGGCAAGGGCACCGCGGCCGATAAGATCAAAGCGCTGAACGAAGCGGGGATTGAGGTGGCGGAGACCGTGGCGGCCATGGGGGATTTAGCGGTGAAAGTGCTGAAGGAAAACGGCCTCTACGATACCTGCCATACCTGCTGAACGGGCCGATACCATCGAATACAGTACAGTCAAACAATGTCAGGCAGTCAAAACGGGCACTCGCTTCGATTTTTCGGGGCGGGTGCCTTTTTTGCTAAAATCCCCATCATAGGGATGAATTTTTGTCGAAAATCCTTTACCTGCGACAGCAAAAAGTTGTAAAATTAGAGAAATCGGTGAAACAGAAAAGACGTGACGATGGCTGAGAAAAGCTGGGGAACAGGCGCAGCGGAGAAGAAGGCTGCTGCGCCCACGGTGAGCGGGAGGATGCGGGGATGGATCGGCAGGGAAAAAAGCGTTGGTTGGCGGCGAGCATAGCGGTGGTCCTCCTCATCGTCGGGGTTCGGGTGGGGATGAATCTCATGGCGAAGAGCGAGCAGGCAAAATCCAGCGGGCGGGAGAAAGTAGCGGCCGTTACGGCGGGTCATCCCCAGCGCCAGCGGATCGAGCCGAAGTTGCGTTTTTCGGGTACCCTTGACCCCATCTGGCAGGCGGACGTGGCGGCGAAGGTGGCCGGCCGCGTAGAAAGGGTCTTGGTGGAGGAAGGGGATCGGGTAGTTGTCGGCGACACGCTGGCAATTTTAGAGCAGACGGATACCGACGCTGGACTGCTTGCGGCCGAGGGGGCCTACTACGAAGCCCAGGCACGGCTGAACAAGGCGACGACGGATTACGAACGGCAGGCCTATCTTTTTGATAAAGGCGGCGTTGCGAGAGAGGAATTGGACAATGCGCGGTTCGCCCGGGACAACGCCGCCGGGGCTCTGCAAGTGGCCGAAGGCCGCCTGCGGGAGGCGAGCTCAAAGCAGGGCGGCACGACGGTGACGACGCCCCGTTCCGGTATCATCCAGAAGCGGTATTATCAGGAGGGCTATTACGCGAAGGTGGGAACGCCTCTCTTTCATATTGCTGATATTTCGGAGCTTTCGGCGAAGATAGCCGTGCCCGAGGGCTACATCAGCAGTGTGGCCCCAGGGGACTCGGTGATCTTTACGATTCCTTCTCTGGCAGGGACTAATAAGCGAATAACAGGACGCATTGTCCATATCAGTCCTGTGGCAACCAGCGGCTCTCATGCCTTCGAGGCCACGGTGACCGTGGACAATCGCGAGGGACGTCTTTTCGGCGGCGTCTACGCCGAGGCGCTCATCACTGCCCGTCCCAGGGAAAACGTTCTCACGGTGCCGCTTTCGGCCATTGTCATGCGGGATGACCAGCGTACCGTCTACGTGATTGAAGATGGTTTCGCGGTGCGCCGCGTCCTCACCACCGGTTATATTGGTGAGGATGTCGTGGAAGTTTTGGGAGGGATTACGGAAGAGGACGAGATCATTACCGGCGGCCTCAATAAGGTTCGGGAAGGCATTCGCGTGCGGACGGTGGAAGGGGCGTCGGCAGAGTGATCGGAACATTCATCAAAAGGCCGGTGTTTACCACCATGTTTATCATGGTACTGGTGGTATTCGGTATTCAGTCCTATCCCAGCCTCGGCATTGATCTTTACCCTGACGTGGATCTGCCCATGGTATCCATTCGGGTATACTACGAGGGCACTGCGCCGGAAGAGATGGAAACTCTGGTGACGAAGCCCATTGAGAACCGGGTGAGCCAGATCTCCGGCATTAAGACCATCACTTCCACTATCCGGGAAGGCTTTTCGCAGACAACCCTTGAATTTGATATCGGCGTGGACCCGCGTCAGATGGCTAGCGAAGTGCGGGAAAAGGTCGCCAGCATTCGAAAGCGCCTGCCCGATGACATCGATGAGCCGATGGTAGAGCGCTACGACGCCGCGTCGCGGCCGGTGGCCGTGTACGCCTTTTCTTCCGCGCTGCGCAGCCCCGGAGAGGTTCGCCGTCTCCTACAAGATGTGGTGGTCGACGATTTACAGATGATCGAAGGCGTGGCTGACGTCACTTTGTTTGGCGCCGGGGATCGGGCGATTCGAATCGATGTGGACGCCCAGAAATTAGCCCGCTATGGCATTTCTCTCCCCCTGGTGATTGAAAAAGTCAACAGCGCCAACCGGAACAGCCCCGGCGGAAAAATCCGGGACGGCAGCAATACCATCACGCTGCGCACCATAGGGAAATTCACCTCCGTGGACGATATGAAAAAGGTGGTCGTGGCGAATATCGACGGCAAGCCTGTCCTCCTGACAGATATCGCTGATGTGGCCGACGATTGGGAAGAGGAAGAGACCTACGCCCGCACCAACGGCGTTCCCTCGGTACTGATGTGGGTGCGGAAGCAGTCCCGCACCAACACCGTGGAGATCACTGACGCTTTGAATGAGCGATTGGATGCGCTTTTGCAGGAAGATCTGCCGCCGGATGTGGAGAAGGCTACCGTTACGGATCAATCCCGCTATGTCCGGGAGAACGTCGAGGATGTCTGGAATACCATTATCTTCGGCGGGATTTTGGCGCTGGCCATCACCTACCTGTTTCTGCGGGATATCCGGGCGACCCTCATCGGGGGACTGGCTATTCCCACCTCGGTGGTTGCCGCGTTCTTTTTAATGAAGACCATGGGATTTACCCTGAATAACATGTCCCTCATGGGGCTGTCACTGGCCGTGGGTTTCCTCATCGACGATGCCATTGTCCTGGTGGAAAACATCTTCCGTCACATGGAAATGGGCAAGACCCCGGATATCGCCTCGGAGGATGCCACGAAAGAACTCATGCTGGCCATCTTAGCCACTTCTTTATCTCTCTTGGCGGTGTTCGTTCCCATTGGCAGCATGGGAGAAACGGTAGGCCAGTACTTTAAGCAATTCGGTCTCACCGTCGCCTTCGCGCTGGCTTTCTCCACGATTTCTGCGTATTCGCTGACTCCTATGGTTTCCGCCTATTGGTTACAACCGCCCTCCGCGTCTCATGAGGGACGGCCTGCCTTTGTGGCGCGCCTCCTTGACGGGTTTAATACCGGCTTCGAAACGCTGCGAAGGTTCTACGGGGATCTCATGGCCTTCGCCATCCGCCATCCTAAAAAAGTGGTGGCCGCCGCGTTGGGAACGCTTTTTTTGAACTTGCTCCTGATTCCCTTTTTGGGGACGGCTTTGCAGCCGGTCTATGATTCGGGGGAATTTCTCGTCAGCATTAAAGGCCCGGCAGGCGCCAGCCTCGAGCAGATGAAGCACTGGGCGCAGCCCCTGGAAGAGACCATCGCCGCCATACCCGATGTGGAGGTGGAGGCGCTGCACTTAGGGGGCAATCGGACGCCGGTCAATGAGGGCGACATTCGGGTACGCCTGAGACCCTTAGAAGAACGGGAGCGGGGCATGCTGGATATCATGGCCGAGCTGCGGAGAAAATTCGCTGACGTGGGGGTCATGCAGGTGGCCGTCATGACCACTCAGGGGGGACGTTGGGATTCACGCCCGGTGCAGATCGGGCTGCGGGGCGGCGATATTCAAAAATTGAGCGGTTACGCGGAGGCCTTGGCGGAGAGGATGCGCCAGACACCGGGGGCCACCGATGTGGAAATTCTCGGCGTCTCGCCCGAGCCGGAAGTCCTCATTCGCCTTGACCCTTATCAGGCCAGCCGATTCGGTCTTGACAATACTTCCGTGGGAAGAGCGGTGCAGTATGCCTTTCAGGGGAAAAGCCTGAGCCATTCTTACACCATTGGCAATAATGACTACGACATCATCGTGCAGGCAGCGCGGGTGCATCGGCGTACCCTTCAGGACGTGTCTGATCTCATGGTCTCCACGGCCAGCGGCCCTTTTGTTCGCCTCGGGGATGTGGCGGAGGTCACTTTGGGCTCCGGCCCCACCCGCATCGACCGGGAGGGCCGCCAGCGGCAGATCGCGGTTTACGCCAATACCAGCGGCATCTCCCCCGGTGAGCTCCTGCGAACCATTCAAGAAGAGCTGATCCCCGACATCAACATGGACATCGGCTACCGCTATCGCCTGATCGGGGATTCCGACATGATGGGCCGCGTCTTTCGGGAGATCGCTAAGGCCGTGATCATGGCCGTCGTTCTCATTTATATGGTCTTAGCGGCGGAGTTTGAGAGCTTCTCCCAGCCCTTCGTCATCATGATGAGCCTGCCTTTTGCCGTCATCGGTGCTGTCTTGGGGCTTTTAGTCGCCAATCAGACGGCGAACATGATGGCGCTCATCGGCTTCACCATGCTTTTGGGCCTCGTCACGAAAAACGCCATTCTCCTCATCGATTACGCCAATCAGGCTCGGGAGCGAGGCATGGCGCTTCAAGAAGCAGTATTGGAGGCTTGTTCCTTGCGCCTGCGTCCCATCCTCATGACCACTCTATCCACGCTGCTTGGGATGCTGCCCGTGGCCCTCGGCCTCGGTGCGGGGGCGGAACTTCGCCAATCCATGGGCGTCGTTCTCGTCGGAGGCCTCATCACCTCGACCCTTCTCACCTTAGTTGTAGTTCCTCTCATTTATATTTTGACGGAGGAATGGAAAAGGAAGTGTGCCGGGAGAGAGTGACGGGAATTCTGAGAAAATTTTCATCTTCTGAGAGCAATTTTCAGAATGAAGAGCATTGACATTTTTTCAGAGCATGTTATACTGATAATCGAATCCTGTTCTGTATAGGAGAAAACGTTGAGGAAACATGGAAACTTGACGAGATTTCTCCGAAAGGGATAGGATGGCCGAATTCTATCTACATTTTTAAGGAGGAGTTTCTTATGAAAAAGACTCTCGTATCCGCGCTCACCGGCGCGCTGGTCGTCGGCGCTACGGCGACCACCTTCGCGGCCGCGAATCCTTTCGAGGATGTTCCGGCCGACCATTGGGCCTACGATGCAGTAGCACAGCTGGCAGCTGACGGCGTCATCGAAGGCTACGGTGACGGCACCTACCGCGGGGATCAGGAGATCACCCGCTATGAGATGGCGCAGATGGTAGCGCGCGCCATGGCAAAGACGGGCGTCAACGGTGCCGACAAGGCCATGATCGATCGTCTGGCGGCGGAATTTGCTGACGAACTGAACAACCTCGGCGTTCGCGTGGCGGCTCTGGAGAAGAAGGTCGACAACGTGAAGTGGACGGGCCGCGTTCGCTATCGGTACATCCATCGCTCTGAGGATAACATGAGCGACCATGAGAAGGAGAACAAAAATACGAACCAGGTTCTCTTCCGCTTGGAGCCCACGGCCCGCATCAATGAAAACTGGGTGGGCAAGGCGCGTATCGATTACGGGCAGGCTGATAACATGAATACGGGTGAGAACACGACGAGTGCCACGGTGGATCGTATTTATGTGGAAGGGACGTACGGGACGACGAAGATTGATCTCGGTAAGATTCCCTTTAAGACCCAGTCGGACTACGGTATGGTTTCCGACTATCGCATGGCTGGCGGCCAGGTGGTCTTCGGCAAAGACGTCAAGCTGAGCCTCGCGGCTGGCCGCATCAATGATACGAACTATGCCCTTTTCGCGCACGGTGGTACGAATGCCGGCACACAGGATAAGAGCATTAACGGTACGGCGAGCTATCAGGGGGTTGAGGTCTACAATGACCGCGCTCAGAAGTTCACGTGGGGCCTTGGCTTCCAGCATGTGAAGCAGGAGAAGGAACTGAAAGCGCTCATCGATAACAGCTCGGTCAATATCTGGAATGTCGGCCTTGGCTATAAGTTCACGAATGACCTCAATTTGACGGGTGCCTATGCCCATGCTTCCGGTGCGGATAGTGCCATTGCTTCCAAGCACAAGAGATCCTACGCCATTCAGCTCAATTACAAAGGAGCGAAGGCCAGTCAGATGGGATCCTGGGGCGCCTTCGTCGGCTACCGCCACCTCGGTGAACTCTCCACCATTCACTCCACCTACCGTGAATTCGGCCCGATGAACGGCGGCGAGAAAGGCTGGGAAGTAGGTCTCAGCTGGGCGCCGATGAAGAACGTTGTGGGCAAGGTCCAGTACTACTGGGGCAAGGAGCTTACTTCCAACAACAAGACCAATGCTCTCTGGACGGAACTCAGCTTCATCTTCTGATTTTGGCCCAAAGAATCAACAAAAAAGCCTCCGCTTTGGCGGAGGCTTTTTTGCGCCCTTGACTTGCCCAATGGAGGATTGACTGTGGTACGTGAAGAAGTGCCGCTGTGCCTGTGGTGGTTTCCTCAAGGGGATTTATACACGGCTTTCATCGTGGGGCGGCGCGATAGAAAAAAGAGATTGACGGGGTAAAAAAGATGTGATATCCTTAGAGAAATTGCATTGAGGGAGTAGTAAGCGCGACGAGCGGAGCAAGTCAACATGCTGGCCTTCCGGGGCCTGGCTTGCTTATAGGAAGCACGGGGGATTTCAGTGCTTCCTTAATTTACGAGACTCAGGCAGATGGCCGTCTGGCCGACCTGAGCCGTTCTCCGCTTTTATCCGGGCATGGCTGAGGCCGTGCCCGGTTTTCTTATGGAGGAGGAAGACGAGATGGAATGGAGCCTGTTTTTCTGGGGGAACAGTATGCTTTTGGGGACGGGATTGGCGATGGACGCTTTCTCCGTGTCCTTGGCGAACGGCCTGAATGAGCCGCGGATGGGAGCATGTAGGATGGGCCTGATCGCCGGCACGTTTGCCGCCTTTCAGGCCCTGATGCCGATGACGGGATGGGGCTTTGTGCATACCATCCTGGAACATTTCCAATCTTTCGAGCGGGTTTTGCCCTGGCTGGCTCTGGCACTTCTCGTTTACATCGGCGCCAGTATGGTGCGGGAGGGCATGCAGCGTGCGGCGGCTTGGGGAACGAAGGGCCGGCTGGCGTTCTGTATGCTCTTGGCGCAGGGAGGCATTACGTCCATTGACGCACTGTCGGTGGGGATTACCATCGCAGAGTACGGAATGAGCATGGCGTTGGCCTGTTCATTGATCATCGCGTCGGTCACATTTTTCCTATGTCTGGGGGGACTCTGGCTGGGCAGGCGCTTTGGCCTGCGTTTCGCGGGGCAGGCCCATGTTTTTGGCGGCGGCATCCTGCTCTTTTTAGGCGCGGAGATTTTCACTCACCACATCCTCGGCTGACGGGGGAAGAGGCGCTCTCTCCTTGACACCCGGCCCGCAGCCTTGCTATAATAAGCGCGTATCGGGAGAGGTGTCCGAGGGGTTTAAGGAGCCGGTCTTGAAAACCGGTGATGCAGTCATGCACCGTGGGTTCGAATCCCACCCTCTCCGCCATAGATTTGACTGCGCGAAGGCAGAGCGTTTATCGATACGCTCTGCCTTCTTGTATAAAAGAATTTTTGCTGACGAAAAGCAAGCGGGTGGTTCGCGATCAGCGAACGGTGACCACGCAGTCGTGGAACCGCCAGGGGAAATCGCACGAAGGGACGGAGCGTTTCGTGGGCGTGTGGACAGAATGAAGGAGTACCATGGGAAGTATTGATTTACATACACATTCGACGGTTTCGGATGGGACGTATACGCCGGCGGACTTGGCGCGGCTGGCGCGGACGCGGGGCCTGCGGACCTTTTCTCTGACGGATCACGATAATGTGAGCGGCCTCAATGAAGCGGAGGCGGCGGCCAAAGCAGAAGGCGTGGAGCTGATCCCGGGCATGGAGCTGACGGTGGACTTTGCTGGACATAAGCTCCATGTAGTGGCGTTGGGGTTTGAGCGCACGCTTCCAGTGTTTCAGGAATTTTACCGCGCCGTCCGCGAGAGCAAAGAAGCGGGGATGGCGGAGCTCATCGCCGGCATCCGAGAAAAAGGCGTGGACATCACCGCGGAGAAGGTGCAGGCGATGACTACGGGGAAGCTGGATCGGTACGCGGTGATGCGGTATCTGGTATCGCTGCGTATTTCCGAGTGGGTGCAGCCCCTTTGGGACGAGTACCTGGATCCGGTGCTGGTGAAGATCGGCGGCTGCGAGAATGTTCCGGCGGCGGAGGCTTTTGCCGCTATCCACGCGGCGGGCGGTGTCACGTCGCTGGCCCATTTTCATAAGAAGATCGGCCTCTTGGGAATGCGGCGGGAGCAGCAGGCCGAAGTGATCGCGGCGCTCCATCAAGCGGGCTTGGACGGTATGGAGGGTTGGTATCCTTCCTATACGGCGGAGGACAGTGCCTTCGTCGAGGCGATGACGACACGGCTGGGCCTCATCCGGACGGGGGGAACGGATTTTCACGGCGCGAACCGCCCCGGTGTGGAGTTGGGGACGGGTCGGGATAATAATATTGCCGTCCCGGAGGAAGCGCTGGCCCGCCTACGGGCGGCGATTGCTGAAGCCCATCGGCGCGCTGGGATATTCGAGAACGGGTAACGTCGGACAAGTTTTTCGAACAGGGGAAATTCTGTGCTTGGCGGAGTCGTTTTGATTGACGCAAGGCAATTTTTGCTTGCCATAACTGCATGAGAAGAGGAGGTGGAAACATGAAGAAGTGGGTTTGCAACGTCTGTGGCTGGATCTATGACGAGGCCGCGGGCGATCCAGATTACGATCTGGCGCCGGGGGTTCCCTTTGAGGATTTGCCGGCAGATTTCGTCTGTCCGCTGTGCGGCGTAGGGAAGGATCAATTCACGCCGGAGGATGCGTAGGACGTCAAAAAGGGCTGTCGCTTTGGCGGCAGCCCTTTTTCAATCTCACAGGGGAAATTTTTATCAGAGTAGAAAATGTTTCACGTGGAACATTTGTTTTGAAAAATATACTGCCAATGTAGGACAGTGGCAATGGAATGGCGGACAAGGGAAGAGAGAAATTCTCGAGGAAAACGAGCGTTTACTGATATAACAGGAAGGAGTTGCACGGAGATGAAGGTTACGGTTGTGGGCGCGGGCAATGTGGGGGCCACGGTGGCCAATGTCATTGCCATGAAAAATTTTGCCAGCGAGGTGGTGCTGCTGGATATCAAGGAAGGCGTGGCCGAGGGCAAGGCCATGGATATGATGCAGTCGGCACCCATGCTGGGCATCGATACCATGGTGACGGGAGTGACGAAGGATTACGCGGCCACCTTTGGCTCCAAGGTGGTGGTCATCACGTCAGGGGTGCCGCGAAAGCCCGGCATGAGCCGCGAGGACCTCATCGGGACGAACGCGAAGATCGTGCGGGAGGTGGTGGAAGAAGTGCTGGCTTATTCGCCGGATGCGATCCTGATCATCATTTCCAATCCCATGGACGCCATGACATATCTGACGCTGAAAACGACCCGCCTGCCCCGCAATCGGGTCTTGGGGTTAGGCGGGCTTTTGGACAGCAGCCGATTTAAGTATTACATCGCCCGGGCGCTCCATCAGGCGGGGATTCCAGCGACGCTCACCGATGTGGACGGCATGGTGGTGGGCGGCCACAATGACAAGACCATGGTGCCGCTGGTGAGCTACGCGGCGTATCGGGGCATTCCCATCACGAAGCTCCTCTCCCCTGCCGCCATCGAGGAGGCGGTGGGAGAGACGAAGCGGGGGGGCGCCACGCTGACGCGGCTCATCGGCACTTCGGCCTGGTACGCGCCGGGCGCGGCGGTGGCGACACTGGTGGGGGCCATCGTCACCGACGCCCGCAGGCTCATTCCCTGCTGTGTATATTTGGACGGCGAGTACGGCGAGCATGATCTCTGCATCGGCGTGCCGGTGATCCTGGGAGCGAAGGGCGTGGAACGTATTGTGGATGTGGATTTAGAGGGCAGTGAAAAAGAGGCTTTTGCCGAAAGCGTGCGGGCGGCGCGGGAGACGAACACCGCCCTGGCGGAGACATTGGGGTAAAAGGCACGGCAGGCGTTTCTTCGGCGGGGCGGTTTCCCCCTGAGCAAGAGGGAAGGCCGGCCCGCATTTTTCAGGTAAATCTAATGCCTGGGCCTTAAGGTGCAGAGGATAGACCGCGATATATAGGATAAGAGCAACAAGACAGGAGGTGTCAGTGATGGTGGAAAGAGTGCAGGGCATCGCGCCGTCGCGGCGCGTTCGATATGACGAGGGGCGTTCCTTCGGAGCTCGCGAGGGATTCGCAGAAAGCGGCGGCGGACAGAATTTTGAGCGTCAGCTCAAGCAGGCGATGAAGAAGCGCCGCGGGGAAAAGGAGGCGTCCCCTTCCGAGGCGTATGTGCTGGATGTGGCGCGGCCTACCCAGTCGCTTTTCTATGACCGGCAGGCCTCTTTGGAACGGATCCGAGCGTACCTTCATGAAGAAAATGAAAAGTGACCGGGCGTATATGGAGATGGCCGTCGCCGAAGCACGCTTGGCGATGGCACGGGGGGAGGCCCCGATCGGCGCCGTCCTTGTCGATGACGAGGGCGGCGTTTTAGCGCGGGCACACAACCGGCGCGAGGCGGATCATGACGCTACGGCCCACGCGGAGATTCTGGCGATTCGCGAGGCCGGCCGGCGGCTGGGACACTGGCGGCTGACAGGCTGCACTCTCTATGTGACGCTGGAGCCGTGTCCCATGTGCGCCGGTGCTTTGGTGATGGGGCGACTGGCCCGGGTGGTTTACGGCGTACCGGATGCCCGAGCGGGGGCGGTGGAGTCGATCTTTAACGTGCCAGGCCATCCGTCCCTCAACCATCGAGTGGCGGTGACGGCGGGGGTGATGGAGGATGAGTGCCGGGCGCTTTTGCAGGCGTTTTTCCGCTGCCGCCGGGGCGAGGCGGCGGGAAATCATGGACAGGCGGCAGGCTTTGATGTAGAATAAGACTACATCGGCCCGCGGTTTCGGGGGAAAGGATCCGGATGAGGGGAACGCGCGAAATGCAGGAGCGCTTCTTTCCCCCCGACGGAAAAGTCTGACCGGTGGAGGTTTCCGCAGGAAAACTGCCACGGCCCTTTGACGGGCGATGAAGAAGGAGGAGACGCGCATGAGTACATTTGGCCGAAGCCCGGGATTGTGCGCCCTGTTCGTGATCATCGGGGCGATTTTAGGCGGCATTTTGGGAGAGATCCTGCGCGACGTGAGCGCATTGTCAGGTATTATGCCTTATTTGGTACAGACGTATCCGGTTTTGGACATGGCGCCGATGACCTTTGATTTTTATATCATTCGTCTGACGATAGGGCTGGGGCTGACGCCAAACCTCATGAGCTTTTTGGGCATCGTGCTGGCGCTGCTGCTCTTTCGGCGTTACTGAGAGGGTATTCCATGCTGATTTTAGCTTCGGCATCGCCGCGCCGACAGGCGCTTTTGCGACAGATCGGCGCGGCTTTTCGGGTAATGCCGACAGCGGCGGAGGAGCTTGGGGGACGCGGTCTTTCCCCGGAGGCTTTGGTGTGTGAGAACGCGCGGCGAAAGGCGTTGGCAGCACTGCCCGAAGCGGCGGACGTGCCGGTTTTGGCGGCGGATACGGTGGTATCATTAGACGGTGAGATTTTCGGTAAGCCGCGGGACGGGGCGGAAGCGGAGGAAATGCTGTCGCGGCTTTCCGGGCACCGCCACACAGTCTACACCGGCGTGGCCGTCGCTGCCGGGAGACGCATGGAAGTAGCGGCGGCTCGGACCATTGTGGAGTTCGCTTCGCTGACGGCCGAGGAGATACGCCGCTACGTCGCCACCGGAGAGCCTTTGGATAAAGCCGGCGCCTATGCCGTGCAGGGGCGGGCGGCGGTATTCATCACCCGCATCGAAGGCTCCTTTTCCAACGTGGTGGGGCTCCCCTTACATCTTACGGCGGTGCTGGCGGAAAGGGCGGGGATCGATCTTTATGACCATGATGGTGCGTGATCTGCCGCAGGAGGACCGCCCCCGGGAAAAGCTGCTGACCCATGGGGCGGCAGTCCTCAGCGACGCGGAACTTTTGGCCGTCCTCTTACGGACGGGGACGACGGCGCGGTCGGTGCTGGACATCGCAGAGGCGGTGTTGGCGAAATATCGGGACAAGGGGCTGACGGCGATCGTTCACATGGCCCCTCGGGAGATGGCGGACATCGGCGGCATCGGCCCGGCGAAAGCGGCTACCATTTTAGCGGCGGTGGAATTGGGCCGCCGCATCGCCAGCCGCGCCGCCGCCAAGCAGACAGCCATCGGCGGCCCGGAGGACGCGGCGGCCTACGCCATGCCGGTGTTTCGCTTCGAAATGAAGGAACACTTCGCCGTCATGCTGTTAGACGTTCGCAATCATGTCATCGCCATGCCCGTCATCTCCGTCGGCAGTCTCACCGCTTCCGTCGTCCACCCCCGGGAAGTCTTTCGGGCGGCCATTCGTCAGTCGGCGGCCTTTCTGATTTTGATTCACAACCATCCCAGCGGCGATCCCACCCCCAGTGCAGAGGATGCCGCTCTCACCCGGCGGCTCGTCAAAGTGGGGAAACTCATGGAAATCCCCGTCTTGGATCACATCATCTTAGGGGACGGCTGCTTTCGATCCCTGAAGGAAACGGGGGAAGTCGTCTTCTGACGAACTTTCCCGTTCTTTTCATAATGGAATGGTAGGCTCTCTTCCAAGGGAAAAAGGCTCAATTTTGGCGGAGCGGGAGGCAGAAAACAGATGAATTGGAAATCGGAGGGGACGGTGCGCCTTGTCGCCGGTCTCCTGCTCCTCTTTATCGCGGGGGCGATCGCTTGGCTATGTCCCGGCTTTTTCCATCGCCTGTGCTATGTCCTGGCCTGTGGCAGCTTGGAGGACACCATCGCCTACATCCAATCCTTCGGCGTCTGGGCCGTGGTGGTCAGCTTTCTCATTGACGTTCTCATCAATGCCTTGGGCTTTCTGCCTTCCATTTTCGTTTCCACGGCCAACGGCGTTCTCTTCGGCATCGTTCCCGGCATCCTCATCTCTTGGCTGGCGGAAACGGTGGGCGTCATTTTGAGTTTTCTCCTCATGCGGACGGTGCTGCGGGCGTCGGCGGAGAGGCTGATCCAAAAGAGCCCCTATCTCACAAAGTTAGACGAATTCAGCGGGGCGCAGGGCTTTAAGCTCATGCTTGTCGCCCGGACGATCCCGTATTTTCCGTCGGGGATACTCACCGCGCTGGGCGCAGTGAGCCGGATCAGCGTTCGGGACTATGCCCTCGCTAACCTTATCGGGAAATTCCCCTCCACGTCCCTCGAGGTCATCATTGGGCACGACGTGGTCAGCTTGGAGCAGCACATGACGCGCCTCACTTTCGTCGTCATCGCGGCGACGGCGGTCTACGGCGCGCTGTGGTTTTATCAGCGGAAAAAAGCCGCGCGAGACGTACTGCCGCCGCCCGAGGAGAAGTGAAGGCATTTGCCGTCGGGGTTAACAGGAGGTATAGTCATGTGGAAAGCGGTCGCTAACCCTTTTTACAATATCAATCGGATTTTTCCTACAAAGCAGAAATATGTTTCGGCCCTGCTGGACGAGTGTAGAAAGGATCCAAATATCCGGCGGGTCGTCGTCTTTGGCAGCGCGCTCTTGGCCCGATGCAATCTGTGGAGCGATATTGACGTGTACTTTGAGTGTCAGTCAGAGCCGCAGCGGTTACCCTCGATCGTCAGTGAAAGGCAAGCGTTTGATAAATTTTCCAATTTCACTGTGTCGGAGGCGTTTCGCCGGACTATTTTGCAGGATGGGGTGGTCGTCTATGAGCGATGATCGGACGTTGTACGATATTGCTGAGACGAATTATGACAAGTGCAGTGCATTTGTATCGATATAAGACAGATGACGCGATCCTGTTGAATATCGTAGGGTATCACTTGCAGCAGGCGGTGGAATTAGCGTTGAAGCACTGCCTGGAAATGGAAGGGAAGGACTATCCGAAAACCCATGATATTAACGATTTGTTAGCGCACTTTTCCGCAGCGGCGGATTGGGAGACGCTGGAACTTTTGGCGCCGAAAATTACCGAATTAGAAACGAGAACGCGCTATGATAAGGATTTTTCCGCTAACGTGAAGATCGTCGAACGGATATTTGCCGCCGCCCGTCAATTTTTGGATTGGGTGGGTGAGCAGGAGGTGCAGAGAAGGCGCGAAGCGGAGCGGGAAAGCGCCAACATTAACGCAGCCGCTATAAAAAGAAACGATAGGAAATCATAAACAACGGGTGTGTTGACGGGAGACGGAGGGAACGATATGGTACGGGTACTGGTGAACGGGGCCTGCGGTCGAATGGGGCAGGCGGTGGTGAAGGCGGTACTGGAGGATGAAGCGCTGACATTAGCGGCGGCGGTGGATCTGAAAGGCGGCATGGACGCGGGAACGCTGGCGGGACTTTCCCCCTGCGGCGTCACGGTAACCGTGGGACTGGAAGCGGCCATTGAGGCCGGAAAGCCCGACGTCATGGTGGACTTTACCCGGCCCGATGCGGTCTTTGAGAACGCTTTGACGGCGCTTCAAAAGGGCGTGGCTCCGGTCATCGGTACGACGGGCCTTTCTGATGATCAGAAGGTCGCGCTGAAGAAATGCAGCGAGGAGACGGGGACGCCGGCCTTTATCGCCCCAAATTTTGCCATTGGGGCGGTGCTGATGATGGAGATGGCGCAGCAGGCGGCGAAATATCTGCCGGACGTGGAGATCATCGAGCTTCATCACGATCAGAAATTGGACGCTCCCTCCGGTACGGCCATCCAGACGGCCGAATGGATCCGCGCTGTGCGCCCCAGCCACGTCCAAGGGCATCCAGAGGAAACAGAGAAGCTCCCCGGGGCGCGGGGGGCGGAGATTGACGGCATCCGTATCCACAGCGTCCGACTGCCGGGGTACGTCGCTCATCAGGAAGTCATTTTCGGCGGGTTGGGGCAGACGTTGACCATCCGCCACGATTCCATCGACCGCACGTCCTTCATGCCGGGGGTCGTCCTGGCCTGCAAAAAGGTGCGCGCCCTTCGCGGGCTGACGGTGGGGCTGGATAAACTGCTCTGACGGCAGACGGACGATAAGGACAGGCGAAAGGACGGATCAAGATGAAAAACTATACGGTGGCTCTTTTGGGCGCGACGGGCGCGGTGGGCGAGGAGTTTTTGAAGCTCATGGAAGAGCGGGATTTTCCCTTTGGAAAGCTCAAGCTCTTGGCGTCCAAGCGATCGGCGGGGACAAAGCTGCGGGTGAAGGGCCGGGAATATGTGGTGGAAGAGGCCACGGCGGAATCCTTCGCCGGGGTACAGATCGCCCTCTTCGCCGGCGGCTCCATCAGCGAGACTTTCGCGCCTTTGGCTGTCCGCGCCGGGGCGGTGGTCATTGACAATTCCAGCACCTTCCGTATGGATCCGAAGGTCCCTCTGGTGGTGCCGGAGGTAAATCCCGAAGCCATCGCTTCCCACCAGGGGATCATCGCCAATCCCAACTGTTCCACTATCATCATGGTCTTGGCGTTAAAGCCCCTTTACGATATCGCAAAGATCAAGCGGGTGGTGGTTTCCACCTATCAGGCGGTTTCCGGCGGCGGCAAGGAGGCCATGGCGGAATTAGAACGGCAGGTGGCGGATATCGTGGCGGGGCGTCCGGTGACGGCGGAGATTTTACCGGGGGCGAGCCTTCCCAAGCATTATCAGATAGCCTTTAATCTCATTCCTCAGATCGATGTGTTCAAAGAGAACGATTACACAAAAGAAGAGATGAAGATGATCGAGGAAACGAAGAAGATCATGAACGATCCGGCCATGAGTATCACGGCCACGACGGTGCGGGTGCCGGTCTACCGAAGCCATGCCGAGTCGGTGAATGTAGAGTTCCTCCATGAGGTCTCTCCTGCGGCAGCCAAAAAGGCCATCGCGGCGTTTCCCGGGCTTCTCCTGCGGGACGATCCGGCGACGATGGAATATCCCATGCCGCTCTTCACGTCGGGGAAGGATGCGGTGGAAGTGGGACGGCTGCGCAAAGATGATACCGTCCCTCACGGGCTGAACTTCTGGGTGTGCGGCGATCAGATTCGCAAGGGAGCGGCCTTGAACGCGCTCCAGATTGCCGAGTACATGATCGACCATGAGATGATTTGAAAAACAAAGCGCTGTTTACGGCGCACAGGCGCATAAAGGAGGCGTGGTGATGGACCAGGAAACAATGATGTTTCGTAAAGGCGGCGAAGAAAATAAAGCGCGGGAAGTTATCCGCGACGTTTGCCGCGCCATGGCGGAAAAGGGATACAACCCCATCAACCAGCTGGTGGGGTACCTTCTGTCGGGGGATCCGGCCTATGTGACCAGCCACAATGACGCCCGCAATAAGATTCGCAAATTGGAGCGGGATGAGGTGCTGGAAGAGCTGGTACGCGCGTATCTGGCGCATGTGAAAGACGCATGACCGGCGGGCGGTGGCTGGGCCTCGACGTGGGGGACCGGACGGTGGGCGTGGCGGTCAGCGATGCCCTTTCTTTGACGGCGCAAGGAGTGGAAACCATTCGGCGGACGACCCTGAAAAAGGATTTGGCCCGTCTCGGGGCCATTATGGACGAGTACGGCGCTTCACGCTTAGTGGTGGGCTGGCCAAAGAATATGGACGGTTCCGAGGGGGCCCGCTGCGTTATTGTACGCGATTTCGCCGCCGCGATTCAGGCGGCGCGCTCCGAGGCGGAAGTGGTCTTTTGGGACGAACGCCTTTCTACCGTGGCGGCGTCGCGATCTCTCATCGCGGCGGACGTGAGCCGGAAAAAGCGTAAAAAGGTTATCGATAAGATGGCGGCGGTCTTTATCTTGCAGGGCTATCTGGATCGTCAGCGAAGCGGTTGACAAGCGGCGGAAGGGTAGGATACAATAAATTAGTTAAGGGCTTTGTTTCACTATGGGAAAAGGGGTGACGGGAATGTCCGATGAAGAAAAGGAAATGATGGATGACGAAACGGATGAAGTGATCATCGTCATGACGGATGAGGACGGCAACGAGTCCTATTACTGTGAGGAGATGATCATCCCCGTGGGGGAGGACAATTTCGCCCTCCTGGTGCCGGCGCTTTCTGACGAAGAGGCGGCGGAAGCGGACGACGACGCAGCGGAAGAGAGAGAGGACGAGGCGTTCTTTGCCAAGATCGTTTTAGACGAGAACGGCGAGGAGACCTATGTGGAGCCTTCTGACGAGGAGTTTGAAGCGGTTTGCCGAGCTTACGAACGGATTTTGGACGACGAGGAAGAGGAAGAAGAATAGGGCGCTTTGGGTCGAGGCGCGGCGAAAATCCCGCAGGGGCGTGTGCGCTCCGCGGGATTTTATGTTATGGCTTCGCCGCATCGGCATGGAGCGGCGAAGTGTAGGAAGGGAAGAGCCTGAACCTGTAGAAGAATTGCCTCCGGGGAAAGCAGGGGCTTGTACCCATGGGGAAAGGAGCGGATACGCGTGGCAGAGATCAGGGAACGGACGGAAGCGCTGGAGTACGAGATATTAGCGCCGGACGCGGCGAAGAGCCGGGAAGCGAAACGGCAGGGAATGCTGGATCTCTGCCCCTTTCGCACCGCTTATCAGCGCGATCGGGACCGCATCCTGCATTCTAAGGCGTTTCGCCGCATGAAGCATAAGACGCAGGTCTACATCATGTCCGGCGATCACTATCGGACGCGCATGACCCACAGTTTGGAAGTCTCGCAGATCGCTCGGACGATTGCCCGGGGGCTTCGTCTCAATGAGGATCTGACGGAAGCCATCGCCCTCGGTCACGACGTGGGGCATACGCCCTTCGGACACTCGGGGGAAGCGGCGATGGCGAAGCTTACCGGGCACTTTGAACATAACGAGCAGAGCCTGCGGGTGGTGGATTTTTTAGAGCGCGAAGGGGCGGGGCTGAATCTCACCGACGAGGTGCGCGACGGCATTGTGAACCATTCGGGGGATCGCCGCGCCTATACCCTCGAAGGGCGCGTCGTCCATGTGGCAGACCGCATCGCGTATCTCTGCCACGATTATGACGACAGCCTGCGGGCGGGTCTTCTGCGGCCGGAGGACCTGCCCGCAGAAGTAAAAGAGCGCATTGGCGTCGTTCACTCGGACATGATCACAGCGCTGGTATCGGATGTCATCGCGCAGTCGGATCGTCCCGGCCCAAACGGGCAGCGCGATATCCGCCTGACGCCGGAGATTCAGGAAGCTATGGACAGTTTCCGCACCTTTATGTTCGTCCATATCTATCACTCCAAAGCGTTGGCCCGGGAACGCGCTCAGGCGGTGTTCGTCCTCGAACAGCTTTTTCACCATTTCCGCACCCATTTTGATCAACTGCCGGCCGAATTTATCGCCCGAGAAGAACGCTGGGGACAGCAGCAGGTGGTGGTGGACTACGTGGCAGGACTCACGGACAGCTACGCCGTTCAGCTCTTCACTGAGACCTTTATCCCGCCGGTAGGCTTCGTCCCGCGGGGCGCGGCGCACCGCTGCCGCTGAGCGGGGCAGATAAAGATTGCCGAGAAGTGTCAGGGTGCGTATTTCATGGTATAATATGAATACTTAGGGAGCGCTCAAGTGCAAACTTAGTGAGAATATGTACCTGACATTTAATCAAGGTGCAGCAAGACGAAACCTGTGGTTAATGATTATGGTATAATATGAACGATCAAAACAATCCTTTCTCAGGCGGGGAGGCCCGGGAGAAAAACAGCAAGAGGCGGGAATGAAATGATGAGAATTATGCGTCAGGCGGCACTTTCGGTGGGACTATTGCTCCTCTGGAGCGCGGCGGTACTGGCAGCGCCTGTGGATATGGCGGACATGGAAATGGAGTTCGTAGACGCTCGGGGCGACACAGGTTACTATGTGGACATGAAGTCGCCGGATTTCAAAAACGATCACGAAGTGACGGCGCGGGTGGAGATCGTCTGTGCCGATAAGGATCGGCTGTACCTTTACCACATTCATTTTGACCGCAAAAAGCGGACGTATCAGATATTGGATTCTGTCATGGCGGTATACGCCACGAAGGAGCGCGTCAGCGGCAATGCCAGACCTACGGCGGTGACGCCCTATGCAGCCGGTTCTCCCATGGAGGCTGTGGTGGAGTATATTTTCTCTCCTCAACCATAATTGACTTATCGATTCGCGGGAGCGTGACACAAGTGGACGATCTACAGCGAAAATATTATGATCTCTTCATGAAGGGACATACCCTGCAAGCGGAACTGCAGCGCTTGCCGCAGGATACCACTTCTGCCCGCTACCGTGCGGCGGCCCGGGAATTGATTGAAGTCTACGCTGCCGTGGGAGATTGGCACTATGCCAATGACCTCTTGGGGCATATCGTGGCAGATATCAGGAAAAAGCCGGACTTCCAAATGGCCTGGGCAGAGGCGATACAGTTGGCTGCCATGGCGGTGGTGAACCTCCTGGAAGGGAAGATTCCAGCGTGGCAGGAGGGTACGCAGCCGCTTCTTCGGGCGATGCTGGATCGTCCCGAAGCGGAAAGGGAAGGCGGCCCGGAGCTTACGGCTCTCCTCCGGGTGGAGGCGTTGCTGAAAGAGATTCGAGCGCAAAATATCACACCGGAGACCCTCGCGAAGCTTAAGGTATTGGAGAAAGAATATCCCTCGAGCTTTCCCCGGCTGGGCTTCTTACCTACGGCGCTCATCGTTTGGGAAGTGCGGGAGCACTACCATTTTCGGACAGGAAATTACGCAGCGGCTCTCGATTGTCTGCCGTGGATCGAAAAGCTTACGATCGGGACCAATTTTGAGTTCCTGCGGCTCCATGTCTGCCAGATGGCTATGGGTATCGCGGTTCGGCAGGAAGATTATCGGCGGGCGGTGGAGGAGCATAACCGCTATGTCCGTCTGCGGGAAGAACTGTCCAAGGCCCAGGACTACGCTTATTCCGAGTGCCTGATTGCCGTCTACGGCTTGGAGCAAAAGCAGCGTCTCATGGAAAAACTCCGCACCGAGAACCGGCGGCTGGAGGAGGCAAGCCAGACGGATCCCTTGACGCGTCTCTACAATCGGCAGTACCTGACGAAGTTTTTGGATCGCTATGGGTCTGAAGAGGCCCATGCGGCTCAGAATTTGGCAGCGGTCATGATGGACGTCGATTTTTTTAAGAAGTATAATGACAACTACGGACATATCCAGGGGGATACCATCCTGAGCGAGGCGGGGCGTCTTCTTTGGGAACAGCGGATGAACGGCTGGACGCCAATACGCTATGGCGGTGAGGAGTTCCTCCTTCTTCGGGAGGCTTCCGCCAAGGAAGCGCTGGAGGTGGCGGAGGCCGTGCGCCGCGATTTGGAAGCGCAGCGTATCCCTCATCAGTTCTCTTCGGCTGCCGCTGTGGTGACGCTGAGCGCGGGTATTTCAGCTAAAGTCTGCATTGACCGCGCCGATGTGGAGAAGCTCATCAACGAGGCCGACCAAGCGCTTTACGAGGCGAAAGCGGGAGGGCGGAACCGATGCGTCCTCTACAGCCCGGGACTTGAGGTGGAATCATGAACATCGCCCAGATCGAGGAGATCCTCGCTTACTACGAAACGACGTATGAGTTCTGCCTGAGCTTTACGCGCATCGAGCGGTATCAGAAGATACTGCGGCAGGCCATGGGGATAGCGGCGAGCGATGTGGAGCAGGCGATGCTGCACTATGTCTATGCCGAGGGATACTTTAAGAGCGATCAGTTAGAGGAAGCATATCCTCATTGGCAAAAGGCTTTGCACTACGCGGAGGAGGCGGGCCTCACCGCTTATCTGGCTAAAATCCAGTCCCATTTGGCTATCTATTGGTACGTTCACAAGGACGAGGATAAAGAAGGGCTGTTTTTCGGCCGGGCCCGGCGGTCGCTGTCGCATCTCCATCTCTATGACGCGCTGGCGACCCACTACATCGACATGCTCTACTATCGGCGCTACGATCCGGATACGGAGGAGACGATGGACTACCTCCAAAAGGCCGCCCGCTACGCCGAGAAAGCGGATTCCCACCTGCTGCCCCGGGTGTATCTTCATATCGGCTACATCTATAAGGTCATTTTCAACGACTTCATCCGGGGCAGCGAGTACCTCACCATGGCCGAAGAATCCGCCCGTCAGTATAAGCTCTGGGAGACGGAGGCCATGGCGCTCCACGTCCTGGCCGACGGATATCTACAGATCGGGCATTTTACGGAGATGCGTTTTATTTACCGCCAGATACAGACTGATCCGCATTATGCGGAAATCACGCCCCGGCTTCGGGGGCGCATCCTCTTAAATCTTATTGGCAGTGAGTTTCAGCGCGGCGATTTGGATAAGGCGGAAAAAGGCATCGAGGAGTTAGAAGCGCTGCGGGACAAAATGGCGGTCAATATGCGCGACCAGGTGGGGGCGGTGGCCGATCGCCTCCGCTCGCGTCTTTATATTCTGCGGGACGTTCACTTGGAGGAAGCGGAGCGTCTCCTTAAGGCTTCGGAGGCGGTCTATCTTCGCTACGGCCGCCGTTTTTACGTGGAGCTTTTCGATTATTGCCTGTACCGACAGTTCGGCGATCTGAAATATAAAATGAGCGATTATGCCGCGGCGGAGAGCTATTATTTGAAAGCGGAAAAGGTGGCGGCAGGAAGCTACGTACTCCAAGCCCAGCAGCGGATATTCGCCCGGCTGGGGCGGCTTTATCAGACCTTGGGGGAGTACCGGCGCGCTTATGAATACTGCCGGCGGGAAGACGAAGCCATGGACGCCATACGGGTGGAAAATATGGCCGCCCGCTACGAACGCCTCGTGAAGTCATTTTTCCAGTCGTTCCAGGATAAGGAGTTGGCCGCTCTCAACGAAAAACAGGCTGAGCTGAAACGGGATGCGGACATCGATCCCCTGACCCGCGTCTACAATAAGAAGTATTATCTGACCTACCTTCGCCGTCTGCGGCAGGGCGAGCGAAAGGATCTCTCCCGTCTGACCGTCCTGATGACAGATATTGATGATTTCAAGCGGTATAACGATACTTACGGTCATCAGCGCGGCGACGAGTGTCTGCGGGCGGTGGCACAGACCCTCGCCGACTGCGCGGCGCCTTATGGCGGGAAAGTAATGCGCTACGGTGGGGAAGAGTTTTTGATCGCTTTGGAAAATCTGGGAATGACGGAAGGAGCGACCGTGGCGAACGAGGTTCGAAAGCGGCTGGCGGCGCTTCATATTCCCCATATCGAGGCGCGGCGTTGTGATTATGTGACCGTCAGTATCGGCATCGCCGAGGAGCGGAGAAACCTTGCCGATGGCATTGATGAGCTGGTGGAGCGAAGCGACGAGGCGCTTTATCTCGCGAAGCGATCCGGCGGCAATCAAGCGGCCTGTGATTTAGCCGTGAAAGAGCGGAGGGCGGGCGCGTGAAGGCTGCTCATCTGGCGGCTTTGATTGAGCAGGGAGAGAGAACGCACCGCCTGACAGAGATGGAACTGACGGCGCTCTTGGACGCGCCGGAAGCGGAGGAAGCTTTGGCGGCGGCAGCGGATCGGGTGCGGACCCGTACCGTGGGAGATGCCGTTCATCTGCGAGGGCTCATTGAGTTCTCCAGCTACTGTCGCCGCAACTGTTTTTACTGTGGCCTGCGGCGGGATAATGAGAAGGCGGGGCGTTACCGGTTGACGCCGAAGGCCATCTTGGCGCTGGCCAAAAAAGGGCACGCCTTCGGGTATCGTACGCTGGTGCTTCAGTCGGGGGAAGATCCGTGGTTCACCCCGGCGCGTCTCGTTCCGCTCCTGAGGGAAATCAAAGCGCTGGGCGTAGCGATTACCCTCTCCATCGGCGAGCGCCCCTTCGCGGTGTATCAGGCCCTCAAAGAGGCAGGAGCGGATCGCTTTTTGCTGCGGATTGAAACCACGGACCGTGCCCTTTACGAAGCTCTCGACCCCGGCATGACGGCCAAGGAGCGGCGCCGCTGCCTGGCGGACCTTCGGCGGCTGGACTACGAGGTGGGAACTGGCTGTCTGGTAGGGCTGCCGGGGCAGAGTGTGGCCTCTTTGGCCCGGGATGTGCTCTTTTTTCAGGCCATCGACGCCGATATGGTGGGCATCGGCCCCTTGATCCCCAACGCCGATACGCCGCTCGCCGAGGCGCGGCCGGGGGATATGGGGCTGGTGCGCCGGTTGGTGGCGGCGGTGCGGCTCCTTTTGCCGGAGGCGAATATCCCTGCCACTACGGCGATGGAAACCCTTATGCCGGGGGCGCGGGAGACGATCCTTTGCTCCGGGGCCAATGTCGTCATGCCGAATCTCACGGAAGGAGAAGCCCGGCGCCTGTATGCCCTTTATCCGGGCAAGGCTGAGGTGGCGGACGCGCCGGAAAAATACCGGGCGGATATGGAAAAACGCATCCGGGCGTTGGGGCGCTTCGTGGGTACCGGATGGGGGAGCCGCCGCCGCGGTGCGGCCGCTTTTTAGCACGCAGCGGATTTACAGAAAATTTACAGGCGGCTTTCCTACAATCCACTTGTGGAAAAGCCGCCTGCTGTATTAAGGAGTCACTGATAAATTCAGCCCATGATCTTGGCACACCCGTTTCGCCCGGCCGACGTCACAAATTTTCCCAAAGCCATGCTCTGCGTTCGGTTTGTTTCCTCGGCAGGGCAAAAATTCTGCGCCAATCTGACGGCTTTCATTTTATCAGTGATTTCCTAAGAAAACGGCGCTTTTCGGGGAGGGATCGGAGAAAGATGCGGCTTTCGATTTTGGCCAGCGGCAGCAAGGGCAACGCCATTTTTATGGAAATGGATGGGACGCGCCTCCTGTTGGATGTGGGCATCGGTCTGCGGCGCCTTAAACAGGGCCTGGCGACGCTGGGAATGACCCTGGAGGCGTTGGACGGGGTGTTTCTTACCCACGAGCATCGGGATCATGTGGCGGGACTGTCCGCCCTGCTGCGGGAAGTGCCTCTTCCCGTGTACAGCCGCCCCGGAACCATCGCGGCGCTGCCCGGGCGCGATCTCCTGCCGCCCCAGTGCCTGCATCCCTTTCGGGGCAATATGGCCATCGGCGGGGTGAAGGTGGAGCCGTTTCCCCTCTCCCATGACGCGGCGGAGCCAGTGGGGTATCGGGTGCGGGGCAGCCGAACCTGTACCGTGGCCACAGATTTAGGCTTCGTTACCGGCGCGGTGCAGGACGCCATCGAGGACGCAGACGTTCTCATCTTAGAGGCGAACCACGACACGGCTACCTTAAAGCAGGGCGGCTATCCCTGGCCTCTCAAGCAGCGCATTTTGAGCAGCCGAGGGCATCTCTCAAACCTTGATGCTGCCTGGGCTTTGGCGCGGATGAAGCGGCGTCCGGCGCAGGTTTTTCTCGCCCATCTGAGTGAGGAGAATAATCGGCCGGAATTAGCCGAAGAAACGGTGCGGGATATCCTCGGGCGGCAGGGCGTGCCGCTCTCCGGTCTGACCATTGCCTTGGCCCGACAACGAGAGCCGGTGAGTTTCGGCGAGAGCGGCTGAGAAACATACAGGATGACAGCGCGAAGGGGGCGGATAGGCCTTATCTTCGCAAGGATAAAGGAGGGCATACAGATGGGATGGTTTTATCATAACTGGAAGAAAAAAATGGGAGCGCTGACGGCGGCCTTCGCGGTGGGAGCGGTTCTCCTCTCGGGTTGTACGGACAGCCGGGCCAATACGGCGAACGATGCTGGGGGAAGCAGCATTCCCGTGGCCTCTACGGCCGTTTCCCGGAACCTTTCGGCGGCCCGCAATACGCCTGTCGTTCGGGCGGCGGAAGCTGTGGGGCCGGCGGTGGTAGGCATCACCAACAAGACGCTGGTGCGGGATTGGTTCAATAACCCTATCCAGCAGGAAGGCTTTGGTTCCGGGGTCATTTTCCGTAAAGACGGGTACATCGTGACGAATAATCACGTCATTGACGGCGCGCGGGAGATCTTGGTATCTCTGGCTGACGGCCGCACCTTGAAGGGGAAAGTGGTGGGCGTGGACGCGCCCACGGACATTGCGGTGATCAAAGTGGATGCCGACGATCTTCCCGCCGCTCAGTTCGGCGATTCGGATGACATCGTGGTGGGAGAGCCCGCCATTGCCATCGGGAATCCCATGGGGCAGGAATTTCAGGGAAGCGTTACCGTCGGGGTCATCAGCGCCCTGAACCGTACCCTGGATATTCAGGAGCGCCGGGTGAAACTCCTTCAGACAGATGCTGCCATCAATCCCGGTAACTCCGGCGGCGCGCTGGTGAACGCCGACGGCCTCGTCATCGGCATCAACAGCATCAAGATCGCTCGGGAAGACGTAGAAGGCATGTGCTTCGCCATCCCCATCAATATGGTGCGGGAGATTGTGGATCAGCTCATGGCTACCGGGCGGGTTATCCGTCCCTACATGGGGGTCGGGGTCTTTGACAAGGAGACGGCGGCCCGGGCCGGCTATCAGCTCAATGTGGATGCGGGCGTCTACGTACAGAATCTCACCCTGAGCGGTCCGGCGGACAAAGCAGGGATTCAGCGGGGCGACATCATTTTGGAGATCAACGATGAAAAGACGAATACCGTCGGCGATCTTCGGGCTGCCATTGCCGCCCACCAGGTGGGAGAAGAGGTGCAGGTGAAGATCCGGCGTGACGGGGAAATCCTGACGTTGCCAGTGACACTGGAAGCTATCCCCGAATCGTGATGAAGATCACCGTTGTCGCTGCCGGAAAAATCAAGGAACCGTATCTGGCGCAGGGCATCGGCGAATTTCGAAAACGCCTCACCCCGCTGGCCCGCGTAGAAATTGTCGAAATCAGCGAGGAACGCGTCGGCGACGGTCCTTCTCCGGCAGAAAAGGAGCAGACCCTGATCCGGGAAGGCCGCCGCCTCTTACAGCGCGTGCCCGAGGGAAGTTACCTCTTTGTCTTAGATGTGTTCGGCACGGCACGCTCCTCAGAAGAATTAGCGGCGCGCCTGGCGTCCTTGACCTTGGAGGGGAAAAGCGACCTCACCTTTCTCATCGGCGGCCCCTTTGGCCTTTCTGAAGAAGTGAGAGAAGCCGCGGCGGAGCGGCTGTCCTTTTCCCGGATGACCTTCACTCATCAGATGGTGCGCCTCCTGCTCATGGAACAGATTTACCGCGCCTTCAAGATCAACCGCGGGGAAAAGTATCACTGGTAAGGCGCAGCCCGGGCGGCCCCTTCTTTGGCGGAGGGGGCCGTTTTTGCGGCCCGAAAGGGCAAGCGGCGGGGGGCGAAAAATTTTTATTGCCGACGAAGCTCTTCCTATAGGGGGTTGGGTATAAGATGGGTGAGATTTACAATAAAATTCTTCAATAACTCTTTTAATTTGAAAAGATTTTCAGTATAATAAAAGAGGCTGTTTCAGCCAAAATATCATGTATGAGCAACGAAGAAAGAGGAGGGAAACACATGGTGGAAATCATGGGACGACGCGAGAGAAAGAAGCTGCAATCAAAACAGACCATCCTGGCAGCAGCTGTAAGTCAATTTATGGCCAAGGGTGTGCGTGAAACGTCCATCGCTGACATCATGGGAACGGCCAAATTAGGCATCGGCACGTTCTACAACTATTTTGAGTCCAAGGAAGCGCTGCTTCTGTGTCTGTTGGAGCAGATCGTGGAGGAAGCCCGGGAGACGTCCCGAGATATGATGGAAAAGAAGCGGTCGGCCGCCGATACCTTGTCTGCTGTCATGCTGAAGACAGCGGAGAAGTTGGACGCGAACCGCTTCGTTCTGCCGCTCTTTTTGAGCGTGGCGGACCGGACAGCATCCCCGATGAAAAAAATGATGCCCCGGCCAAAGATGGCTCCGGCCTTCAAGTCGGTATTTGTGGAGTTGGTAAAATACGGGCAGGCACGCGGAGAATTTCGCGCCGAGATTTCAGCGGAACTGGTGACGGAGATGTTCCATTCCATCTTCCAGGCGGCTTCCTTCAGCTCGCTGCCTTATTCCTTCATGGACAACGTGCGGCTGAAGATTGAGCTGCTCTTGAACGGCCTGCGTCCGCGCTTGGGAGAAAACTAAGGGAATTTACATACCCGGGGGGATGGGGCAGGGATGATTAGTGTCACGAAGCTTATCGTAGGCGACGATTACAGCGGCGACGAGCTGCGCTACCGGCCGGGCGCGGCCCGCATGAAGCACGGGACTGCGGCGGGGCGAGGGCCCGTCGTGGTATGGAATATGACCCGCACCTGCAACCTTCGCTGTCGTCACTGCTATATGGACGCTGACGGCGCGGCTCATGCCGGCGAGCTGACTACGGCGGAGGCGAAGGCCTTCATCGATGATTTGGCCGAGTTTCGCTCTCCGGCGCTGCTCTTTTCCGGCGGCGAACCTTTGGTGCGGCCGGACTTCTTCGAGCTGGCGGCCTACGCGCGGGACCGGGGCGTGCGCCCTACCCTGTCCACCAACGGTACGCTGATTACGCCGGAGGCGGCGAAAAAGATCAAAGAGGTCGGCGTGACTTACGTGGGCATTTCTCTGGACGGGTTGGAAGATGTGAATGATGCCTTCCGCGGGCAGAAGGGCGCTTACGCCGCCGCTATGCAGGGTATCCAAAACTGCGTGGCTGTGGGCCAGCGGGTAGGGCTTCGCTTTACCATCAATGCCCACAACGTGCGGGAGCTCGACCCCATTTTTGATTTCATAGAGGCGGAGCACATCGACCGGGCCTGTTTTTACCATTTGGTCTATTCCGGGCGGGGCGAGGCCATGGCCGAGGAGGATGTGACGCCGGAAGAATCCCGGGCCGCGCTGGGCACCATCCTGCGCCGGACCCGGGATTTCGCGGCCCGGGGCCTAAAGAAGGAGATCCTCACGGTGGACAACCACTGCGACGGGGTCTACCTTTACCTTACGGCGAAGGCCGAGGGCAACGAGAAATTGGCTCACAGCATCTGGGAATTTTTGTCCATGAACGGGGGCAACCGCTCCGGCATCGCCTTTGGGGAAGTGGATCCGGAGGGGAACGTCCACCCCGACCAATTCACCCAGCACCATACCTTCGGCAACGTGCGGGAGCGAAAGTTCAGCGAGATCTGGCGGGAGGCAAAGCACCCTATTTTGGCGGGGTTGAAGGATCGTAAGCCGCTGCTCCGGGGCCGATGTGCCGATTGCCGCTTCCTCTCCGTGTGCAACGGGAATTTCCGCACTCGAGCCGAGGCGCGCACTGGGGATTTCTGGGCTTCCGATCCCGCCTGCTACCTGACGGATGAAGAGATCGGCCTCGCGGGGGATGGGCGATGATCATTTCCTGGAACACCACCAACGCCTGCAATCTGACCTGCGCCCATTGTTACCGGGACGCGGGGGTGAAAGCCGAGGATGAGCTGTCCACGGTGGAAGCGAAGAAGATGCTGACGGAGATCGCTCGGGCGGGTTTTAAGATCATGATTTTTTCCGGTGGTGAACCTCTCATGCGACCGGATATTTTAGAGTTGGTGGAGTTCGCGGCTAAAGAAGGGCTGCGGCCCGTCTTCGGCACCAATGGCACCCTCATCACTCCGGCTTGGGCGCGTGATCTCAAAGCGGCGGGAACCATGGGCATGGGTATTTCCCTTGACTCCCTCGATCCGGCGAAACACGATCGCCTGCGGGGGGCGAAAGGGGCGTGGGAGGCTGCGGTGCGAGGCATGGAAAACTGCCGGGCGGCCGGATTGGCCTTTCAGGTGCATACCACGGTGATGGATTGGAACGCCGACGAGATTGAGGCGATGACCGATTTTGCGGTGGGAAAAGGGGCGGTGGCTCATCATTTTTTCTTTTTAGTGCCTACCGGACGGGCGAAGACCATTGAGGAGGAATCCTTGCGGGCCGAGGCCTATGAGAGGGTGCTGACCCGGATCATGGAGAAGCAAAAGTCCGTGGACATTGAGCTAAAGCCCACCTGCGCGCCGCAATTTCTCCGCATTGCCTCTCTCATGGGGGTGAAGACTCGCTTTCGCCGGGGCTGTTTGGCGGGGGTGGCCTACTGTATCATCAACCCCCGGGGAAAAGTGCAGCCCTGCGCCTACCTCACCGAAGAGGTGGGGGACGTGCGGGAGACGCCCTTTGATGAAATCTGGCAGGGCAGCGAAGTGTTCCAGCGCCTGCGGACCCTTGATTACGGCGGAGGCTGCGGAGCCTGCGATTACAAAAAAGCCTGCGGCGGCTGCCGTGCCCGGGCCGCCTATTATCACGGCGGCGATTACATGGCCGAAGAGCCTTGGTGCCTTTACCACGGTCGGCGCGGCGAATGAAAGAAAATAAAAAAGGGCTGTCGGCGGATATTTCGCGCCGCACAGCCCTTTTTCTCCGTTCACTCAGATAATCTTTTCCCCGTGGTAGATTTCGCCTTCAATATCCGGCTTCACGCCGTAGCCGATGGCCCATTCGCATTTATACTTGATGGCCTGGGCGTGGATGTTCTTCATGACGTCCTTGGTGCGGACGACCTTGCCGGGAACGCCCACCACTAAGGAATTGGGGGGCACCACCATGTTTTCTGTCACCAGGGCTCCGGCGGCGATGATGGAGCCGCGGCCGACCTTCGCCCCCGTGAGAACCGTGGCGTTCATGCCGATGAGGACGTGATCCTCAATCTCGCAGCCGTGAACGACGGCTGCGTGGCCGATGGTCACATAGTCACCGATGATGCAGGGATTGTCGTCAGCGACGTGGAGGCACGTCAGATCCTGCACGTTGGAGCATTCCCCCACGGAAATGTAATTCACATCGCCCCGCGCCACGACCCCCGGCCAGATGCTGGCGTGTTTCGCGATCCGCACGTCGCCGGACAGAAAGACCATGGGGGCGACGAAGGCCTCTTCGTGAATCTGGGGGCGGTGCCCCTGAAATACGTCGTCTTGTAAAGTATACATAAAAATCACTCCTTTTTTCGCCGGGCCGCGCTTTTGGCGGCGGCAAACTTTTTCTCTGACGCCCCGGTTTGGCGGAAGCTCTGATACATGCAGCGCCGCCAGCCTAGCGCCTCTTTTTCCCCTGTCGGGAGACAAATCCTCCCCAGAGCAATGCTCTGGTCCGGTTTACCCTTGACAGGACAAAAAATCTGCACCAATCATCTGACGGCCTTCATTTTATCTGGGCGTTCTTACGTCTGCCAGGGTGATAATATCTCTCATCCGGGGTCAGTCTATCAGACTTCCCGGGGATTGTCAATGAAGCTTTTTCCGGCATTTCCACGAAAAAAAGGAGCCTTGCGGCTCCTCGAATGACTGGTGCTCAAACAGCGACTCGAACGCTGGACCCCCACCATGTGACGATGGTGCTCTAACCAACTGAGCTATTTGAGCGAATATCAGGCTGGCGGAGACCAGCCGAACAGGCAACTGGTGCGCTGTGCAGAAATCGAATCTGCGACCCCCACCATGTCAAGGTGATACTCTAACCAACTGAGCTAACAGCGCTTGTTTGAAACAATCAATATTATAGCGGATCAGCCGCCGTTTGGCAAGGAAAAATAAAAATTCTTTTGCGGGGCAGGGGGCGTTGCTAAAATTCAAACAGAGGATGCTTTGCATTTTTGGGCCTGATATTATAGAATAAGAAGAAGTTTAATTTTCCGTTGGAAGAAAATAAATTCCATATGGCGGCGAAGCAGCAGCGCCGATCTGAATAGGCAAACTGGGAATAGGATATTTTCTCCCCCCGAGAGAGCGTGGGAACGTTTCTGGAGAGGAGAATTCAAACACGGGGAGGGTGTTTCGTTCATGGAGAAGGTAACGGTTGGCAAGGGACAGGTACTTCACAGAAAGGGGGAAGAGGTTCGGGCACTGGAGATTGTGCTTTCGGGCGCGCTGGTGATGACGGACGGGGATGAGGTCGAAGTCCGCCTGGGGAGCGGCACCGTGGCGGGCGCCGTTTACCTTCCCGGCGAGAAGTACACGTTCGATTACGTGGCTTCTGAGGATTCCACCTTGATGACGCTGCCGTATCTGGCGGCAGAGGATGTGGTGGAGGCCGTGGCCAGCACGCCTTCTATCGCGCCGGTGATGGCGGCGGCCAGCATGGCACTCACGGAACGGATGCTGAGCGCATTAGCTGCAACGGAAGAAGCGGCGACCGAACTCTGCAAGGAGATCAAGTATAATTACAACGATTACCAGTTTTTGTGTGTGAAGTTGCAGACGGCACCCACGCGATTTGCCTTTGTGGAAGGGCTGACTGTGTTCGAGCCCTCTGGCCTGGGCCTGGGCTGGGAAGCAGAAGTCTGCCGGGCTTTCTGTGAACACGACGCAGCGCTTCGGGAGAAGTTCTACGCCCTGGATGTGAATTTCTGCCTGGAAACGGTGATGCGGGCCTCGGAGACGGGCCGACGGGTGCGGCAGGAACTGGAAGCGGCGACGGAATTTATCAGCCAGACGAGGGCGGCCACGTCGTCCTTCGTGACGGCGTTTTATGACGTCAAGTCGCGGGTGGATGCCGAGACGCGCGGCGGATCGGAGGAAACGCCGGTCATCAGTAACGCGCTGGACGTGATTCTGGCGTTCTCCGGGGTCAGGAGCGAGGTAGCGGAGACGTTTCGCAAGGACCTTAAACAGTATGCGGAGACGGAGGATCGACGGGCGAAGTCGGATGAGATGCGGCATCTGCGCATGAGCCTCGCCGAGGGGTTCTATAAGATTTATGAAGCCGCCTTTTTCAAGAGCATGGAGACAAGCCACATTCCCGCTGAGGTGCGGATGTTTTTCCTGTTCGGCTTCATGGATGAGGGGCTGGCCGGGGCGGCCAATACGGAGACGCTGTACCGCGCTGCTGTGAGCTGGGAGGAAAACCCGGAGGGGCGGATCCTTCCCGTCTATGATTGGCTGACCAGGATTTACCGGGGGACGGCGATCCCGTCCAAGAATGAGTTCGATAACGACTGGTCGGAGTATCTCCGCGAAGAAGTGAGGACGGCGTCGATCACTCAGCAGAAGGCGGATGAGTTGCTAAATGACCGGCGGGCCATGGTACAATTTGAGATCCAGAATATGTTCAAGAGCGCCAATCGGATCACGAATGGGAGAATGGCGTCGTTCGTGCCTGTTTTCACGGCGCAGGACGTGGTTCGGCCGCTGGATAAGTGCTTCGCTGGTCCAGATCAGGTGCAGGCGGCCTTCGACAAGGTGACAGAGATCGATTTCGGCTGCTTCTATCGTCCGGTGCTGACGGAATTCCCCGATCTGAAGATTACGCATTTCGTCTACAATACGGAGATTAAGCCGTATTTGATTTTAATGCCGAATTTCGGCAGCCGGGGGCTGATGTGGCAGGAGATTGAAGGGGTGAAGCGAACGACGCCCGCCCACATGGTGCTGTCGATTTTCCATTCGGAGGATCTGGAGGAGACGATCATCCGGATGTGCGCGCAGTTCCGTTGGGAGATGTGCCGGCGGCTTCAAGGCGTGAGATACACGGATATCACCGAGCTGTCTTTGACGTCGGAGTACATGAAGTATCTTCAGTTCTACAAGAAGAACGCAAATTTATCCAGCGAGATGAAGGAACGGGTCAAGGTGGCGCTGCAGAAGGCCCGCAATGATTATAAGGGCGTATTTGTCGCCGAGTATGAGAAGTATATTCAAAATGAGGCGGTGGGGCTGCCGCGGCTCAATAAGGTGGCGCGGGAGATTTTATTCCGGTACTGCACCTTATCGAAAAAATTCCGCAAGGCCTTGGCCAGCAATCCGCAGTTCCAGCCCCTTATGGCGCGATGGCGCGTGACCCAGGAGGCGAAGGCGCACAGCCTTGATCTATTGGTCAGGAAGGTGCGCAGAATGAAGCCCGAGGAGGAACTTCCGAAAGAGATTGCAGAGGAAGTGACATTTTTAAAGCTCTGATCGGCAATTTTCCCGGAGACAGAGCCAATCGAATGCAGACAATATGCGTCAGACAAAGAAAAGGCCGCCAAAGAGGCGGCCTTTTCTTTGTCTGGGTCTGCATTCACGGTTTTACGGCGTCGTCGAAGAGATCTAAGTAGGCGGCGTAGCCTTGGGCGGCCATTTCTTCCCGGGGGATGAAGCGCAGGGCGGCGCTGTTGATGCAGTAGCGGAGCCCCCCGTCTTTTTGCGGGCCATCGTCAAAGACGTGGCCTAAGTGGGCGCCGCTGGCCTTGGCCACGACTTCGGTGCGGGTCATGCCGTGGGAGTGATCGGGGCGCTCTTCTAAAAGGGCCTGATCAATGGGGCGGGAGAAGGCGGGCCAGCCACAGCCGGATTCAAATTTCGCCGTGGAGATGAAGAGGGGCTGGCCGGTGGTGACGTCGCAGTAGATGCCCTCACGAAATTCTTTGTCGTAGGCGTTTTGAAAGGGCGGCTCGGTGGCCGCTTCCTGGGTGACGGCGTACTCCATGGGGGTGAGCTGCCCTTTAAGGGTCGCCGCGTCGGGTTTTTGATAGGCGGTGTCCTTCGTGACGGGGGCATCGCCCTGACCTGGAGCGCGGCGGTTGGCCTTGTAGGCTTCGTCGAAGAGGTAGCGGGGAATATGGCAGTAGCCCTGGGGATTTTTGATCAGGTATTCCTGGTGTTCTTCTTCCGCTCGATAGAAGTTTACGAGAGGCGCGGCTTCAATGGCCAGCGGCTGATCGTAGTGTGTTTGCAGTTCTGCCAATGCCGCTTGAACGATGGCGGCGTCCTCGTCACGGGTATAATAGATGCCCGTCCGGTACTGCACACCCCGGTCGTTTCCCTGCCGATCTTTCGCTGTTGGGTCAATGGCGCGGAAGTAGATGTCTAAGAGGCGGCGTAGAGGCAGCACGGTGGGATCGTAGACGACGTGGACGGTTTCGGCGTGGCCGCTGTCGTTGCAGACATCGCGGTAGCTGGGATTTTCCGTGTAACCGTTGGCGTAGCCGCTTTCTACGGAGGTGACGCCGTTCACGAGGCGCAATAACGTCTCCATGCCCCAGAAGCAGCCGCCGGCGAGGTAGATTTCCCGCTGGCCGCCTGGCGGGACATTTTTCTGGACGATGCCCGGGGGCATTGTTTTCGGCGCGCCGGCAGCGCAGCCCGAAAAGAGAAACGGCAGGACAAGGGCCAGGCAGAGGATCAGGGGGTGGGAGATAGTCATGGGGAAATGCCTCCTTTGTATGGATGGGATTTGACAGAATAAGCATAACACAGGCAGCGCGTTTTGACGATAACCGTAGGCATTTTTTCGGCCGCCGGTTTCTCAATCGTCGTATTGAAGGACGACATGCCCGGCGGCACGGGTGCGGTTCAGGTCGATGATCCGTTGGTTTTTTGAGCCGCGAAAGCGCAGGGTGAGGTCCCGCTGATCGAGGAGAAAGGGGCCGTCCACCAAGACGTCTAAAGCGGCGAGCAGCGCGTCGGTCACGGGATCCTGTCGGGCCATGAGAGCGTCTAAGGTGTAGCCAGTATAGGCCCAGAGCGTAAGGCCGTGGGCGCGCAGTTTTCGGGCCAGGTCAGCCAAGGGCGCGGCCTGGGCGAAAGGTTCGCCGCCGCTGAAAGTGACGCCATCTAAGAGGGGGTTGGCTAAAATTTTAGGGATGAGGTCGTCCGTATTGACGATGCGCCCCCCGGTAAAATCCCAGGTTTCCGGATTTTGGCAGCCGGGACAGGCGTGGGGACATCCCTGAGTGAAGATGGTAAAGCGGTAGCCGTCGCCGTCGACGACGGAGTCGTCGACGATTCCGGCGATGCGAAGCTCCATGGACGATTACCTCCGAAGGGAATTTTGCGCCGATGATAAAATCATCCCGCGCCTTTTCCGGCGCGGGATGATTGGTGGGGGAATTGATTTCGCCGCTTTTATCGCGTTCAGGCGCCGGATTATGAAGCGGAGGCTTCCCGCAGGCCGTGTTTAACGCGGTCGTGTTCTTCGGCCCGCTTGGCGTTGTTCCAGCGGTCGATGGTGCCGACGAGGTAGCCGGTGATGCGGCGAATGCGCTGGAATTTCTGCGGGCGCAGGGTGTACTCCAGTGCGACGCTGCCGTCTTCGGCGGGAGAGAGTTCCAAGGTGTCGATTTCTTCGCTGGGATTGTCCTGATGGATGTAGTCCATATAGGCGAGGATCTCCTGCTCCGATACCCCTTCTAAATCTTTGATGGTGACTTCCGTTCCGTTTACGATCATACGTGGTCTTCCCTTCTCTTGATATTTTGGCCCGGTCAGTTCCCGCAGGTGATGCGGGGGATGACGAGGCGGTGATGGTGTTCGGCTTCGCTGCGCCCGCAGCGGGGGCAGACATTGTCAATGAGTCCGTTATAGCCGCATACCGGGTCACGGTCTACAGGGTGGTTTACGGAGCCGTAGCCGATGCCGTTGTCGTGCATGCAGCGGATGATGGCTTCAAAGGCTTTGAGGTTCTTCGTGGGGTCGCCGTCCATCTCCACGTAGCTGATGTGGCCCGCGTTGGTCATGGCGTGGTAGGGCGCCTCCAGCGCGATTTTCTTCGCGGCGGCGATGGTATGGTAGACCGGGACGTGGAAGCTGTTTGTGTAATAGTCCCGATCCGTGATGCCTTTGAGATTTCCGTAACGCTGGCGGTCGATGCGGACAAAGCGTCCCGAGAGACCTTCCGCCGGCGTGGCGATGAGGGTGAAATTGAGACCGGTGCGGGCCGATTCTTCGTCCATGTGACGGCGCATTCGGCCGACGATCTGGAGCCCCAATTTCTGCGCCTCGTCAGATTCGCCGTGGTGCTTGCCGATGAGGGCTTTGAGGCACTCAGCGAGGCCGATGAAGCCCATGGTGAGGGTGCCGTGCTTTAGGAGTTCGGCGATGGAGTCGTCGGGGGTCAGCGTCTCCGAGTCGATCCAGACCCCCTGCCCCATGAGGAAGGGGTAGTTTCGGCAGTGTTTGGCGCACTGAATCTTGAAGCGGTGGTAGAGCTGGCGGATGACTAATTCCGTCATTTCGTCCAGGCCTTCGTAAAATTTTTCCAGATCCCCTTTGGCTTCTAAGGCGAGGCGTGGCAGGTTGACGCTGGTAAAGCTCAGATTTCCACGCCCGCAGGTAACTTCCCGGCTGGGGTCGTGGACGTTGCCCATGACCCGGGTGCGGCAGCCCATGTAGGCGACTTCAGAGTTGTAGTCGTTGGGGCGATAATATTGCTTGTTAAAGGGCGCGTCCAGAAAGCTAAAATTGGGAAAGAGCCGCTTGGCGGAGGTTTCCATGGCCAACTGGAAGAGGTCGTAGTTGGGTTCGCCGGGCTCATAGTTAACCCCTTCTTTGACCTTGAAGATCTGTACCGGGAAAATGGGGGTTTCGCCATTTCCCAGACCTGCTTTTGTCGCCAAGAGGAGGTTCTTTATGACCATGCGCGCTTCGGGGGAAGTGTCGGTGCCGTAGTTTACGGAGCTGAAAGGAACCTGCGCGCCGGCCCGGGAATTCATGGTGTTGAGGTTATGAATGAAGGCTTCCATGGCCTGATAGGTGGCGTGGTCGGTGGCTTCCGTCGCGGCGCTGACGGCGAAATCGTGGGCCGCGCCCGCTGCCTCCGCGCTGATGGGCTGATAGCCGCCGCGGGCCTGGTGGGCCGGAAGAAATTCCATGAGGCGGCGTTTGAAGTCGTCAGCGGTGGAGAAGCGGATATCGGCCGGGAGATTTTTTTTGATGGCCTTCGCAAGGAGCCGCGCGTCTTCCAGCGGCATGCCCAAGGCGGCCGCGAAATAATCTCCTAAGTGGGTGAAATACTGTTTGCGGAAGGTCTTCACGACGCCGGGGGCCATGGCGTAATCGAAGTTAGGAATGGACTGGCCGCCGTGCATTTCGTTCTGGTTGGCCTGAATGGCGATGCAGCCCAAGGCCGCGTAGGAGCGGATGTCGTTGGGTTCCCGCAGACAGCCGTGCCCGGTGGAAAAGCCGCCCTTGAAGAGCTTCAGAAGATCGATCTGGCAGCAGGTCTCGGTGAGCATGTAGAAATCCATGTCGTGGATATGAATGTCGCCGTTTACATGGGCGGCGGCGATGTCCTTGGGCAGGATGCGGTGAATGATGAAATACTTCGAGCCTTCCGAGCCGTATTTCAGCATGGTGCCCATGGCGGTGTCGGCGTCGATGTTGGCGTTTTCCCGTTTGAGATCCGCTTCCCGGGCATTCTTGTAGGTCAGTTCGTCGTAGATGTCCATGAGGTCCACTTCCGCCTCGCGGATGCGGGTGTGGGCTGCCCGGTAGAGAATGTAGGCCTTGGCCGTGCTGGCGTAGTTATTCTTGATGAGAACCCGCTCCACCGCGTCTTGAATGTACTCGACCCCCGGTGTTTCCTGATCGCTAATGTGACTGATGACGCTCTTGGTCAGCGCGTCTAACTGCCGCTTTGTAAAGGTCTTGTCCGTCGATTCTAAATTGGCTTTCTGGATGGCGACGGTGATCTTTGCGGCGTCGAAGGCGACGATATCGCCGTTTCGCTTGCGGATATGCGTGAGAGTGGTCTCCGACACATGTTTCGCTTCCTTTCCTGTGGTTTCTATTCCGGATTATACAATATCTATTGGGTGGCGTCAACGGGAAATACAAGATATAGTTGTTCCGGGAGAGAGTTATCCACAAGAAAAGAGGGACACCGACGGAAAAAGACGGGCGGAGGAAAAAAGAAAAGGCGATAAAAAAGGCTTCCCCGGGATGCGGGAAGCCGGACGAAAAGTTATGCACAGGATGCGATGTGCATAACTTTTTTTGCCTGTGGAAAAATTGAGGCAGGGGGCGGGATTTTCTCCGGTCAGGAGGATGTATCGCTGCTTTCCGGGCGCAGGATGGTGCGGACAGGGAAGGGAATGTCGATGCCTTCCTCGCGGTAGCGCTGGGTCAGGGCTTTGATAAATTCGTGCTTGAGTTGGGTGCGATCCGTGAAGCGCCGGGCGTAGAGGACGACGTTGAAATCGATGGAGGAGTCGCCGAAGGTGTGAAAGAATACGGCCGGAGTTTTTACCATCGAGCCTTCCAGGCGTTCCATGACGTCAGCGGCCACCGCGACGGTGACGGCTTCCACTTTTTCCAAGTCGCTGTCGTAGCTGACCCCCACGGGGATGATGACGGCGATTTGGGGTTCGGGCATATCATAATTGGTGAGGATGGCGGAGGACAGTTTCGCATTGGGAACGACGACGGTGTTGTTGGCGCTGGTGAGAATGGTGGTGTAGCGCCAGGTGATGTCGGTGACGCGCCCTTCGTTGTCGCTGTCCAAGCGGATGTAGTCGCCGACGCGCACCTGTTTGGAGAGGATGAGATGCAGACCGGCGAAGAGATTGGCCAGTGATTCCTGAAGGCCCAGGGCTACCGCCATGCCGCCGACGCCTAAAGCGGTGATGAGGGGGGCGATGGAGATGCCGTAGTAGCCTAAGATGATGATGGCCCCTGCCGCGTAGATAGTGATGGCAACTAGGTTCGTGAGGAGCGAGGTGGCGGCGGCGGCGGATCTGGCTTCTGCCGTACGCAGGGCAATGATGCGCTCCAAGGTGCGCACGATGACCCGGGTGATGCTGAACACGAGAATAGTGAAAAGGATGTAAGCCAAGAGCCGCTGCACCGGCTCGACGAGCCCCACGGTGTGGATGGTCCAGTAGACGCCGATGGCGAAGCACCAGAGCCGCGGCAGGCCGCGCACCGCGTGGAGAAGCACCCCCAAGGCGGAGTCCGGGGCGAGGTCGGTGTGGCGGGTGATGTAGCGGCGGAGAAGATAGTTGAGGACGAAGCCCATGAGCAGGGAAGCGCCTAAAATGAGCGCCGGAATGAGGAGATTCCCTTCAATTTCCGGCCAAGAAAAGGCAAGATCAAGCATCGTGGCAAGCTCCTTTCGTTTTGGGGTTAAGTAAAAAGGTGGCGGTTCATTCGGGTCGCCGCGCTACGCTCAATGTCACATTCTTTGCGAATGGCGTTTTGGAGGAGCTGGGCGATCAGCCCCGTGGAAATCCCGCAGATCAGTGCCGCATGTATCCGTGCCTCCTTTATCCCTTGCCATTCATGGAACGGTAGACAAAGCCCTGCCATGAGGCGAGGAGCGCTTTGCGCGGATCGACGTTCAATTCGCTGCCGCTTATCCAGTGCGCGACGCTGTTCGGCGCGTAGTTTTGATGAAATTTCTGATAGAACGCCGTCTGCCAGAAATCTTCAGGACGCATCTTCTCATGGGCGGGGTTGCCGTCGTAGATATTTGCCGAGGTGGCGACCTGCTCGACCCTATCTATATCATAGACATTATAATAGCCGCTTTCCTCTGCAAGCACATGGAGCTTTACCCTGCCATCTTTGATGGCGATGCGCCGATAGGTAGTCGTATAGTGAAAGTGACCATGGTCGTCTCTATCAATCTGCTGCGTACACATGGGATACCAAAGCACGCCATCTTCAGGAATCGGATGGCTCGCGTCCAGTCCCATGAAGTCGGGCGCACCGTAGCCGTCTTCGGGCACGGGGAGACGCGTGAAGTGTCCGTCAGCACCCACCTCGTAGATCGCTATGGCCGCTGCTGTCGGAATGCGGAGGAAGGGATACGGGATGGTACCCTTTCTCCCCTTTGGAAAGGCGACGTGCCGAAAGAGCAGTTCAAGCCGTCCGTTGCCGTCGAGGTCGGTGACGGCAATGAGCGTCGTTGCCGGGGTAAAGGAACGGAGATGGAACGGGATCTCGTCCGGTGCGCAGAGGGCGGGGAACTCATATTTCCAGATCTCTTGGGCGCCAGCAATCGTATCGATCTGTGCCTCAGGACTGGGCATAGCGGCGGCCGGCGCCGCTGTGAGTGCGAGTACGGAAAACACTGCACAGAGACCTTTTTTGAGCGAAGTGAATGTCATCGTCATGCTCCTTTCGATGTGCTTGGCACCATAGGAAATCCCTGTCACGAGAAGGCGAGTGCCGTGCGGAGATGCTCTATGCGCACGTCTGCGTCCCTTCGGCGCGTATCCTCCATACCATCGTTAAATCTTGGATTTTATGTGTATGGAGGCTTGAATAAAATAGAATAGAATGGATCGGTAGAAAGAAGTTTCAAGGCTTGGATTAAAGGTTGGCATGCTAAGAAGTGGGATTTCCTACGCTTGATGTGTTTAGTATAAAGAAAATTCGGGTATCGTGCAATAGGCGGATGGGGCGGCAGTTCTCTTTTGAGAAAAAGCGGCGGGGCGGCAGGATTTTTCTCGGACGGTGTCAAAATTATTTCTTTTAGGAAGAAAGGAGAGAAAAACGTGCATATCATTAAAGAAGGGACGCGGCTTCGGCTGCGGGAAGGCACGGCGGCGGACATTGACTATGTGGCGGCGGTGGATGGCGCGCCGGAGAACGCCGCCTTCGTGACCCAGGATACCCGGGAGATACGGGAGAAGAACGTGGCGTCCCCAGATACGAAGTACCTTATCGTAGAGCGGCGCGATACCGGGGAAGCGGTGGGAGCATTTCTGGTGGCGGGACTGACGAATCCCGACGGGGAGATCGAGTGGCGGCGCATCGTCATCACCGCCAAGGGAAAAGGGTACGGACGGGAAGGGATGGAGCTTTTGATGGCCTGGTCCTTTGACGACTTGGGTTTTCATCGGGGCTGGCTGGACTGCAAGGATTACAACGAACGGGCGCTGCACCTTTACGAGTCGCTGGGATTAAAGAGGGAAGCGCTTCTCAGGGAGACCCTGCGGGTGGGGGATCATTACGAGAATTTGGTGATCCTGGCCATTTTGGATCGGGAATACCGGGCGCGGCAGAAAGAGCAGATTTTTTCGTAAGGAAGCAATGATCACAATGCAGTCCGTCAAATGGGTGCAGAATTTATCCGTGCTTTCGTAATATATTTTGGGAGGGATGGGCAATGAACGTAAAGCGATTGTATGTCATCGTGCTGGACAGTTTTGGTGTGGGGGCGCTGCCCGACGCGGCAGATTTCGGGGACGGCAGTGATGTGCATACCCTCCAGACCATCGTGAAGTCGCCGGAATACAGGACGCCTCATTTGGCATGGCTGGGTCTGTTCAATATCGACGGCGCACCGGCGGGGCCGAAGACGCCGAAACCCGCCGGAGCTTTCGGCCGCATGGCGGAAAAGAGCCGGGGGAAGGATACTACCACGGGGCATTGGGAGATCGCCGGATTGGTGTCGGAGCAGGCCATGCCCACCTTCCCCGAGGGATTTCCGCCGGATCTCATCGCGAAGTTAGAGGCGGCCTTGGGGCGCAAAACGCTCTGCCATAAGCCGTATTCCGGGACGCAGGTCATTCATGATTACGGGCGGGAGCATTTGGCGACGGGGGCGCTCATCGTCTATACGTCGGCGGACAGCGTCCTTCAGATCGCGGCGCATGAGAGCATCGTGCCGCGGGAGGCGCTTTATGATTATTGCCGTAAGGCTCGGGCCGTTTGCGAAGGGCCGTACGCCGTGGGGCGCGTCATCGCCCGCCCCTTTATCGGCGAATATCCAAATTATGAGCGGACGGCGGGGCGGCATGATTTTTCCCTTCTGCCGCCGGGGGATACCATGCTGGACGCCTTTCAAAAGGCGGGGCTTACCACTATCGGCGTGGGGAAGATTTCGGATATTTTCGCGGCCCGGGGTGTCGGCCGCCACATTCCCATGGACGGCAACGAAGACGGCATGAATCAGGCCATCAAGACGCTGTCGGAGGAGTTCACGGGGCTGTGCTTTGTGAATTTGGTGGATTTCGATATGAAGTACGGCCATCGTCGGGACATCGACGGCTACGCGAAAGCGGCGACGGTCTTTGATCGGCAGCTGGGGGATTTCGTTGCTGGGATGCAGGGTGAGGACGTCTTGATGATCACCGCCGATCACGGCTGCGATCCCGGGGCGCCGGGGACGGATCACACCCGGGAATACGTGCCGATCCTCGCCTACGGGCCGGGGGTGAAGGCGGGGGTGAACCTCGGCACCCGCGCCACCTTTGCCGATGTGGCGGCCACGGCGGCGGAGATGTTCAGCCTTTCGCTCTCGACGCCGGGGAGGAGCTTCTGGCAGGAGATCGCGAAATAGGGGTTGTGGGAAGAGAAGCCCGAGGCGGGCGCGGGCAGTGTTCCGTTTCGACTGGTGATGGTCAGGCAGCGGTGAACGGGAGGAAACGCGGATGCGGATGTACGATCTGATCGTAAAGAAGAAGCGCGGCGGCGAGATGAGCCGGGAAGAGCTTGACTATATCGTGGGGGAATTTACCGCGGATCGGCTGCCGAAGGAGCAGATGGCGGCCTTTTTGATGGCGGTCTGGTTTCGGGGCATGACGGATCAAGAGACGACGGATCTTACGCTGGCCATGCTGGCCACGGGAACGCAGGCGGATCTTTCCGCGATTTCCGGAATAAAGGTGGATAAGCACAGCACCGGCGGAGTGGGGGACAAGACGACCCTCGTGGTGGCTCCCCTCGTCGCCGCCTGCGGGGGCGTGGTGGCAAAGATGTCGGGCCGGGGCCTCGGCCACACCGGCGGGACCATCGATAAATTGGAGTCCATTCCCGGTTTTCGCGCCGCGCTCAGCGAGGCGGAATTTTTTGACGTAGTAAAAAGGTGTGGTCTGGCAGTTATCGGACAATCGGCGGCCCTTGCTCCGGCGGACAAAAAAATCTATGCTCTCCGGGATGTGACGGGCAGCGTGGACAGTATTCCCCTCATCGCCTCCTCCATCATGAGTAAGAAATTGGCGGGGGGCGCGGATTGTATTCTCTTGGATGTCACGGTGGGCAGCGGAGCCTTTATGAAGCGTTTTCCCGAGGCTTTGCGGCTGGCCGAAACCATGGTGGCCATCGGGGAAGCGGCGGGACGAAAGACGGCGGCCCTCATTACCGACATGGACGCGCCGCTGGGCCGCGCCGTGGGGAACGCTCTCGAAGTGGCGGAGGCCGTGGACGTTCTCCGGGGCGGCGGGCCGGAAGATCTGCGGGAAGTGTCGCTGGCCATGGCGGCGAACATGCTGTATCTCACGGGGCGGGGATCGGTAGCAGACTGCCGGGCCGCGGCGGAAAAATCCCTTGCCGACGGTTCGGCCTTTGAGAAGCTCTGTGCCATGGCCGAGGCGCAGGGCGGGGACGCATCGGTGCTGCGGGACTTGGAGAAGCTGCCCTTAGCTCCCTGCAACTGCGGCGTCCTTTGCCCAGAGGACGCCTACATCACCCATGTGGACGCGGAAAAAGTGGGGCTGGCTTCCATGGCCCTGGGGGCGGGGCGGGAGACGCTGACGGATACCATCGATTTAGCGGCGGGGATCACCCTTCTCAAAAAGCCGGGGGATTTCGTGCAAAAAGGCGATGTGCTGGCGGTGCTTCATACCAGCGACGAAAAGCGCTTGGCGGAGGCCCAGCGCATTTTCGGCGAAGCGATCCGGGGCGGCGATCATCCCCCAAAAAAGCGGCCTCTCCTCTTCGCCCGAGTGGAGAAGGGACGGGTAGAGCGTCTGGCAGCCTGGGAGGAAGAAGGAGGAGAGCATCATGACGAAAGAAGATGAGCAGCTTTTAGCGGAGGCGCGGCGCACCCGGGCTTTTGCTTATGCACCCTACTCCCACTTTGCCGTGGGGGCGGCGGTGCGGGGCGCCTCAGGGAAACTCTACGGCGGCTGTAATGTGGAAAACGGGGCCTTTTCCGTGACGAACTGCGCCGAGCGCACGGCCATCTTTCAGGGTGTGGCGGCGGGGGAAAAGACGTTCACGGCGCTGGCGGTAGTGGCGGAGGGCGAAATTCCGGTGTCTCCCTGCGGCGCCTGCCGCCAAGTCATGGCGGAGTTTCATATTCTCCGGATCCTCATGGCCAATTTGGCGGGCGATACCCGGGAGATGCCCTTAGAGGCGCTGCTCCCGTCGGCTTTTGGCGGCGCAGATTGAAGGAAGGGAGCGGATTTGATGCGTATCGGAACAAAGGGGATTTGTCTTACCTTCGTTTTCGGGCTGCTGGCGTTGACGGCTGAGGCGGCGAATTACACCGGCTGGCGCTTGGACGGGACGGCGGCGGAGGTCCTGCCGAGAAATTTTCGCCTCTGTACGGCAGCGCTTTTTGAGAAAAGCGGGGAAGACACCGCGAGGCGGCCGGCCCTGGCTGCCTCGGGCAGCGGGCAACCCTCGGGGGCCGGTTTTTTCGTTATCTACGCGCGGCTTCGGGAAGCCGCAGGAGAGAATGTGCCGATCTATCTCGTGGATTTGCGGCAGGAATCTCACGGCTTCGTCAATGATGGGGTGCCGGTCAGCTGGTATGAACCGCATAACTGGGCTAATTTGGGCTGCGATGCGTCTGTTGTCAGGGAACGGGAGGCGCAGCAGCTTGCTGCCCTGATTGGCACCGACCTGTACGCCGTTCCTTTGGGAAAGACGGATACGCAGAATCTGACGGCTTATGCGGCCCGGGTCATCGACGCCGCGCCCGAGGAGGTCTGGGCGACGGCGGCAGGGTTTCACTACGTCCGCTTCGCCGCCGCCGATCAGCGCTTTCCCGAGCCGGAGGCGGTGGACGCTTTCTTGCGCTTTTATCAGGCCCTGCCCCAAGGGGCGTGGCTCCATTTCCACTGTCACGCCGGCCACGGCCGCACCACCACCTACCTGGTCTTTTATGATATCCTGAAACATCCCGAGGATACGTTAGATACCATCGCCGAACGTCAGCGCGCCATCGGCGGCGCTGATCTCTTAGCGGTGAGCGACGATGCGGAAAAAAATGACCGCGCCGAAAAACTGCACCTTTTTTACGAATATGTCAAGGAGCAGAGAGAAAGCGGTTTCTCCGTTCCCTGGAGCCTCTGGATAGAAGCACGGGGACAGTGAGAAAAGAGGCCGTCGTTTTTATTTTTCAAAACAAATGTTTCACGTGAAACATTTTGTCCCTATCATAAAAAAAGGGGACTATAAAAAATGCGGAGCCCTCGGACAGGCCCCGCATTTTTTATGTTGGAAGATGACAAATTAACGCGATGGGTGTGCGCTTTGAAAAAACATGGTGGTCGCTGCGACCACCGAGGGGCGTTCATTTCCCTGTGGCGGTCAGATCCTCCCAGTGGAGAATGGCATCGTAAAAGGCGCGATCCACATGGTGATGTTCAATGCCGCAGACGCTCAGTGTCGGGTAATCGGTTTTGAGGCGGGCCAGAATGCGAGCGCTTCGCGCCGTGTCCACCGAGGACAGGGATTCGTCTAAAAAGGCCCAAGCCGGTTCCTGCACCCAGAGGCGCCCCAGCGCTAAGCGTTGCTGTTCGCCGGGGGAGAGCACCATTGACCAGTCTTTTTCCACGGCACGCTCGGAAAAGAGCGAAGATAATTCCACCGCGTCAAGAATGTAGGCGAGGCGCTCCGGCGGCAGTACCGACGCTTCCCCGGGGTAGGATAGAATATCGGCGATGGTGCCCAGGGGAAGATAAGGCTGCTGGGATAAGAAGAGCCGCTTGCCCTGGGGGAGGTGAAGGCGCCCTTCACCGTAGGGCCATATCCCCCGCAGGACGTAGAGGAGCGTGCTCTTCCCTACGCCGGACGGTCCTACAAGCGCCGTCCGTTCCCCGGCTTTCAGACGGGTGCACAGTCCTTGAACGAGGGGATGTCCATCGGGCAGAGTGACGGTCACGCCGTCTAATACCAAGTCGGCCGCCGCGTCCTCCGTAAAGATGAATTTTCCGGACGGAGACGGTTCGTCTAAAATCTCGCCGAACTGGGTGAGCCGGTCGACGGTGGCCCGCCACTCCGCCAATTTTGCGTAGTTCAGGACGAACCAGGAGAGGGAGACGTGGACGCCGTTAAAGGCCGTCACCGTCTGCATCATGTCCCCCATCTGGAAAGCGCCGGCGAAATATTTCGGCGCGGCCAAAAGGTAGGGGACGACGCCGGATATTTGCGCATAGCCAAAATTGAAATAGTTGAGCTGCCGCTTTTTCAGCATGGATTCCAGCCAGATCGTGTAAACGGCGGCAAATCTTTCCCGCAGGGACCGTTCTTCCCTGGCGTCGCCTTCGTAAGCGCCGATCTCTCTGGCGTATTCGCTCACCCGGACTAAGGCGCGGCGATAGTCTGCCTCCGACTGCTGGGTCTGGCGCTCAATGCGGATCAAGGGCCGTCCCACACGATCGATGAGATAGGTCCCCAGAAAGACGAAGGAAATCGCGATCCACAGGATGAAGCCGGGGATCACCGTGTCGTAGATGGTGTAGGATTCGGACAGATTCCACAGGATCACCGAAAAGGCGCCCAAGGAGCCGAAGGAGTCGACGAAATCGAAGATCATTGTGACCGTCAGCGAGGGAAAGAGCCGCAGATCCTCTGCGATGCGCTGATCGGGGTTGTCGATGTGAGGCAGAAAGGCTTCTCGATAATACGCCTTGGAGGAAAACCATTTCTCCACATAATGGGTCGACAGCCAGCGCCGCCAGAGGAGAATGCCCCGCCCGCAGAGATATTTCTGGTTGGCGAACAGGAACATGCTCACCGCGGCCAGACCGAAGAGCAGGAAGAGCTGATAAAAGAATTCGTCGCCGTTTCGCTGCTCCAGCGCGTTGAAAAAATCCCGCGACCACGTGTTGAGCCGTACGGTCATGGAGACGTTGGCGATGTTGAACGCCATGGCGAGGGCTAAGAGGCCCCCGGCTTTCCAACGCTCTCCGCTGCGCCAAAAGGGGGAAGTAAGGCGCCACCAGCGCCAAAGAAAGGTGCGGATGATCTGTAGTTTCGCCATGGTTAAAATTTATGGATGTAGGAGAGCGTCCAGGTTCTGTCCTGTCCGGCAAATCCCGTGGGCGTTCCCCAGACCGGTTCGACGCTCGTCAAGTACTGTTTGTTGAAAAGGTTGCGCACGTGGAGCGACAGAGCATCATTCCCACGGTTTAAGCGCAGAGAGGCGTCGAAGACGGTGGTGCCTCCCAGCGTGATCCGGTTGGATTCGTCAGGACGCGCTCCTAAATAACGCGCTCCCAGGCCGAAGGTCAGATCGCCGTCCTCGTATTTTTGGAGTACGGCATCGACGCGAAGCCCGAAAGCGTGGCGCGGGACTCCCTGGGGGCGAAGGCCGATCTGACGCGGGTTGGAATGCTTTGTGACGGCAGAATCCAGATAAGTGTAAGAACCTAAAAGGTAGAGCTTTTTATTGATGGCGGCGCGGTATTCCAGCTCCACGCCCTTGGAAGTGATTTCACCGATGGCGGCGAAATAGCTGGTCGCCGGGACGGAGACATGCACGTTCTGACGCCGTAGGTCAAAGACCGAGGCCGTGATCTGGGTCGAGGAATTTTTCGGGAGATATTTGACGCCAAACTCGAATTCCCGGCCCCGGGTGGGGGGGAGGAGCGCGTCGTTTTCATCAAGGGCCAGATCCGGTTCGAAGGAATTATGCCAGTGCCCGTAGAAATAGAAATCCCGCTTCGTGTCATACACCGCGCCGAACTGCCCCGTCCACGCGGCTTCCCGTTCCCGCAGAGAATCGCGCTCGCTGTAAGCCTCGTAGAAACCGCGTCGAAGCCCACCGGTCAGCGTCCATCGATCGAATTTTTCCTGATGAGTGACGTAGACGCCCGTCTCCCGGTTCCAATAGCGCAGTTCTCCCATGGGCAGGATGGTATCGGGATCAACCGGCGGTTTTTGTCGGCCGGCGACATAATCAGGAATATCCGCCGGATCCCATGGCGACAGCATACGCATGTTTTGATCGTCCAAGGTACGCTCGTAGTGCCAGTCGAAGCCGATGGCCGTATCACCGCCGCGGATTTTGCCGCCGTGGCGGAGGCGGAGGAATTGGTCTAAACCGTAGGCGGTGGCTTCGCTGTCGATCATGGCCCCGAACCGCGTAAACATGGGGCCACGCAGCACGCCCGTCGTCTGGTAGGATTTGATATCGCTGTGACGGTAGGAGCCTCGCTGATGGAAGCTGACCTTATCGCTGAAGGTGTGATCCAGTTCGTACATGGCACCGGTCTGGGACAGCTCGTAGGTATCCCAGCCCTTGACGCCCACAAAATATTTGTCCGGCAGAATGCCGTAGAGGGGATCGGCGGGCAGTCGGCGGCGGGGCAGGTAGGCGTAGCCGTCGATGGTGTCCTCCTGGAAAAAAGTCTTCAAGGTGAACTTGGTCTTGGCGGAAAATTCTTTGGTGAAGGACGGAGCGAAATACAGGCGCTTTTGCTCCGTATGGTCGTAGAACAGCTCGTTCTCCCGCAGGATGCCCACCACGCGGCCATAGAATGTGCCGTCTTTGGTGACGCCGTTGGCGTCGAAGGCGGCCATCCGCGTCGCTTGAGATCCCGTCTGGAGCTGTGTCTCCACCCGATTTATGGGTCTGGGAGATTTGGTGGCGAGGTTGATGGTGCCGCCGCCTAAGCCGGTGCCGTAAAGGGTGGAGGCGGGACCCCGGAGAATTTCGACCTGTTCGACGCCGTAAAGTTCGGGGCTGAACAAATTGTCCGTCGTCGTGAAGGTCTTCATGCCGTCCACGACGAGGTTGCCGTGGGACACATCAAAACCACGGATCTTGCTCATATTGTAGAGGTTGTCATCGCCCCGGGGGGAGACAGTGATCCCGGCGCTGTACTCCAAAGCGTCCGTCAGGCGATAGACCCCCAAGCGCTCGATCTCGTCGCTGTTTATGATGGTCAACGACGCCGGAATATCCTTTACCGGCTGCAGCGTTTTGCTCCCCGCCAGCGCCGTGTCTGACAGGCGCTCCCCGTAAACGTAAAAGGCGGGCATTTCATAGGCGGGCAGATTCTCCGCCGCAGGCTGTTCTGACGAAGGGTTTATTCCCTCGTGATAGGCGCTCCCTTCGGTACGGTCGGCCGTGGAAGTTTCTGTCCCGGCTTCGCTTTCCGGCATCGCGGACGCATCTTCGGTACAGGAGACAACGGAGAGCGCTAAGGCGAGCAGGAGGGACAAGCGACGTTTATTCATAAAAATCCTCCTTTTAAGATAACAATAATATTGATAATTATTATCGATATTATAAAAGGCTTAAAAGCACCTGTCAATCGCCGCCGGAAGGAGAGAAAAAACGAGGATGGCTCACCCCAAGGCGTGCCACTCTTTTCTGGCATTTATTCAAAATCTTATTAAAAGACAAAGAAAAATATTATGATTCCTTGTTTCGCCGCAGTTTTGTCTGATTGGACAGAAAAAAGCAGCCGTCCTTTTTTCGGGACGGCTGCTTTTCGTTTCTTCATTACGCCGATTGGCTGGTGGGTTCCTCTTCGATGGTTTCGATTTCCGGCTGGGCGCCTTTGGTGATGCAGGCCTCGGTGATGGTGACCCGGCGCGGCTCGTCGGAACGGGGGATCTCAAACATCACGTCCAGCATGACGTCTTCAATGATTCCCTTGAGGCTGCGCGCTCCGGTCTTGCGCTCAATGGCTTTTTTCGCCACGGCGCGGAGTGCTCCTTCTTCAAATTTCAGCTCCACATGATCCATGGCCATGAGTTTTTGATACTGGCGCACCGGCGCGTTCACCGGCTCCGTCAGGATGCGCAGGAGCGCGTTTTCGTCCAGCGTCTCCAAAGTGCAGATGATGGGGAGGCGCCCGATGATCTCGGGAATGATCCCATACTTCATGAGATCTTCCGGGGTCACCTGATGGATAAGCTCGTCGAAGGTGGCTTTGTCCTTTTCCCCTTCCACTTTGGCGCCAAAGCCGATGTTGGCGTTGGATTTTTGCAGGCGCTTGGCGATGACGTCGTCAATCCCTACGAAGGCGCCCCCTACGATGAACAGGATGTTCTGGGTATTGACCTTGATGGTGGGGGCTTCGGGATGCTTGCGTTGGCCCCGGGCGGTAAATTCTACCTGACTGCCTTCCAGCATCTTGAGGAGGGCCTGCTGCACGCCTTCATGGCCGGGATCGGCGGTAATGGAGTTGTTCTCGCCGGATTTTCGGGCGATCTTGTCGAACTCGTCCAGATAGATGATCCCATGTTCCGTTTTTTCCACGTCTTTGTCCGCGGCGTAGTAAAGATTGCGAACGGCCACCTCTACGTCCGCCCCCACAAAGCCCGCCTCGGTGAGGCTGGAGGCGTCGGTGACGGCGAAGGGGATGTCCAGGAGCTTGGAGAGATGCTGAAGGAGCGCCGTCTTGCCGCAGCCCGACGGCCCCAGCATGATGACGTTGGATTTTTCGATCTCGGTACCGCCATCGGTTTCATAGCCGTGCTTCATGCGTTTATAGTGGTTGTAGACGGCGACGGCCAGGATCTTCTTGGCGCGATCCTGATGGATGATGTATTGATCCAGGTATTCCTTAATGAGATGCGGCTTGTTCTTCTCCAGCGTCGATTCCAAGGAGGCGGCAAAGTCTTTTTTGTGATCTTCCTCCACGTGCCGGTCGTGTTCTTCAATGAAATGATAGATATCCTTGATGCAGTTGCGGCAGATGGCAAAACCGGACTGGGGGTCGAGGATCGGCATGTCGTATTGATCGTGAATGGTAATCAGCCGCTTGCAGAAGCTGCAAACGTGCTGCACCGGCGTATTTTTGGCCATAATCTTCCATCCTCTCTGTATTCTCACTTCTTATTATGCTTTATTTTTTATCATTTTTCAAGGGGGGTCGGCCGCGCGGCTCCCAAGTGGTTGACGGCGGGGTTCGGCGTAGGGGAAAGCCCCTGATTTGACAGGCGGGGAAGGTCTGCCCTATAATGAAACGTATCTGTATTTATAGACAGTTTTGCGGACAGGTAAGGTGCTAAAATGAGTTTTAATGTGGATTTGGCGGTGAGTGCGATTCCCCTCCTCCTTATGGGGGCGCTGGTGACGGTGAAGATTACGGCGATTTCCGTGGGATTGGGGATCGTCATCGGCCTTTTTGTGGGGATCGCCCGCATCGCGCATTCGCGGATTTTGCGGCTCTTGGCGGCGATCTATGTGGACTTTTTGCGGGGCACGCCGCTCTTGGTGCAGATTTTTCTCATCTACTTTGCGCTGCCCATCGTTACCGGGCGGCATATGGATCCCTTTGTGGCGGCCATCGCTTCCTGCAGCATCAACAGCGGCGCTTACGTCGCCGAGATCTTTCGGGCGGGGATCCAGTCCATCGACGCCGGGCAGATGGAAGCGGGGCGCTCCCTGGGGATGACATGGGGGCAGACGATGCGTTACATCATTGTCCCTCAGGCGTTTAAACGGGTCATTCCCCCCTTGGGCAACGAATTTATCGCTCTCCTGAAAGATTCGTCCCTGGTTTCTGTCATCGGTTTTGAGGAACTGACCCGCCGGGGACAGCTCGTCATCGCCCGGACGTATGGTTCCCTCGAGATCTGGACCTGCGTCGCCATCATCTACCTCCTCATGACCGTGACCATTTCTCGCTTTGTGGCCTATTTAGAACGGAGGTGCCGGATCGATGATCACCATTAAAGGTTTGCGAAAATCCTTCGGCCGGGACGAAGTCCTGCGGGGCATCGATCTCTCCGTGGCGGAGAGCGAGGTGGTGGTCATCATCGGCCCTTCCGGGTCTGGGAAATCGACGCTTCTTCGCTGCGTCAATTATCTGGAAGAGCCTACGGGGGGCAGCGTGGAGATCGACGGCACCATCCTGCGGCATGACGCCTCCATCAATAAGATTCGGGCCGAGGTGGGGATGGTGTTCCAGCGGTTCAATCTGTTCCCCCACATGACGGTGCTGGAAAACATCATGTTGGCTCCCATCAAGGTACGGCATCAGACCCGCAGCGAAGCGGAAAAGGTGGCGCGGCTGTTTCTTGATAAGGTGGGCTTAGGGGATCGGGGCAGCGCTTACCCGGCGCAGCTTTCCGGCGGGCAGCAGCAGCGCGTGGCCATCGCCCGGGCGCTGGCCATGCGGCCGAAGGTCATGCTCTTTGACGAGCCCACCTCGGCCCTCGATCCTGAGATGGTGCAGGAAGTGTTAAACGTCATGAAGGAGCTGGCGCGAGAGGGCATGACCATGGTGGTGGTCACCCATGAGATGGGCTTCGCCCGGGAAGTGGGGGATCGGGTTCTCTTCATCGACCAGGGGGTCATCGTGGAAGAGGGAAGCCCCGAAACGCTCTTTGAACATCCCCAGGAAGAGAGGACGCGCCTCTTCCTCTCCAAGATTTTATGAAAGTGATTGACAGGAACAGGCAAGGCGATTATAATAGGAAAAGTGGTCGCCAGAGCGGCCAGTCTTATTTGCTTGTAGGAGGAATAGCAACATGGTTGGTAAAGTCAAATGGTTCAGCGCAGAAAAAGGGTACGGCTTCATTGAAAGAGAAGATGGCGGCGACGTATTCGTCCACTTCTCGGCCATTCAGGACGAGGGCTTCAAGACCCTGAATGAGGGTCAGGACGTGGAGTTCGAGATCGTCGAAGGGGCGCGCGGCCCGCAGGCAGCGAACGTCGTCAAGAGAACGGCTTGATAGATGCGTGAACAAAAACCCGGCTAAACGGCCGGGTTTTTCTTTTGCCCCGAGGGGCGTTTTTTTCGGGAAAAAGAGGGTTTCCTTTATTCTTGAAGAATATTATAGGCATAGCAACATACTTAGAAGGGGGATGTGTCTTATGGCAACATTCACTGTACGAGGTAAAAACATGGAGGTGACGCCGGCGCTCAAGGATTATGTGGAAAAGCGGGTCGGCAAGGTAACGAAATATTTCGACCAGGTGGGCGAGATCACGGTGCTGCTCACGGTCTCCAAGGGACGTCATATCGTCGAGGTCACGGTGCCGGTGGAAGGCGGCGTACTGCTCCGGGGCGAGGAAGCGACCATGGATATGTATACCTCCATTGATTTGGTGGTGGAGAAGTTAGAGCGGCAGATCCATAAACATAAAACGAAATTACAGCGGCGTTTCCGGGGCGGTTTCAAGGCCGACATGGTGGCGGAAGGAGCCGGCCCGGCGGCGCGGGCGGATACGGCGGAGGACTATTCCATCGTCAAGACGAAGCGCTTCGCCGTGAAGCCTATGGACGTACAGGAAGCCATCATGCAGATGAACATGGTGAACCACGATTTCTTCGTCTTCCGGGATTCGGAGACGGAAGAGGTCAGCGTAGTCTATCGCCGCACCGACGGCAACTACGGCCTCATCCAGCCGGGGGCGTGAGGGGACAAAACTATATTTAAGAGACAAGTTTTTAAGCGCGGCCGCGATCATTGCCGCGCTTTTGTATTTCTTTTTGACTTATGAAGGGTAGTCTGATAAAATTTAATGATAGTATGCGATTTTCTCAGGGAGCCGGGAAAGGTGGGGCCCGGATCATCGGGCAGGATAAGGAGTGGTTGGGTTTTGTGGGGGTTTCTCAAGCGATTTTTAGGAGACAATAACGATAAAGAGATCAAGCGGATGCAGCTTACCGTGGATAAGATCAACGGCTTGGAAGCGGGGCTCAAGGAGGTCAGCGACGCCACGCTGGCCGGCTATACGCAAAAGTTTAAGGAGCGGCTGGCGGCGGGGGAGACCCTGGACGATATTTTGCCCGAGGCCTTCGCGGTCTGTCGGGAGGCATCGCGGCGGGTCTTGGGGATGCGTCACTTTGACGTGCAGCTCATCGGTGGCATGTGCCTCCACGAGGGAAAGATCGCCGAGATGAAGACGGGGGAAGGGAAGACGCTGGTGGCGACGCTGCCGGTATACCTTAACGCTCTCACCGGCAAAGGCGTTCACATGGTGACGGTGAATGAATATTTGGCCCGGCGCGACAGCGAATGGATGGGACATCTGTATAAATTTCTGGGCCTTTCCGTGGGCCTTATTGAACATGACATGGATTTCCCGGCGCGCAAGTTCAATTACAGCTGCGACGTGACCTTCGGCACGAACAATGAATACGGTTTTGACTATCTGCGGGACAACATGGTGATTTCTCCCGAGCAGATGGTGCAGCGGACGCTTCATTTCGCCATCGTGGACGAGGTGGACAGCATTTTGATCGACGAGGCGCGGACGCCCCTCATCATTTCCGGTCCCGGGGCGAAATCCACCGAGGTTTACGCCCGGATGGCGCAGGCGGTGGCCACTTTGAAGCCGGGGGAGGATTATACCGTTGATGAGAAGCAGAAGACGGTGGCCCCCAGCGACGAGTCGGTGCATAAGATCGAGGCGATGTTGGGGGTGAAGAATCTCTACGCCCCGGAAAATATCGAGTATTCCCACTGCTTTAACGCGGCTCTTCGGGCGAAAGCCATCATGCACCGGGATCGGGATTATGTGGTGAAGGGCGACGAAGTCATTATCGTGGACGAATTTACCGGCCGCCTGATGTACGGCCGCCGCTATTCCGACGGGCTTCATCAGGCCATCGAAGCCAAGGAAGGCGTGAAGATCCAGCGGGAATCCCAGACTTTGGCCACCATCACCTTCCAGAATTATTTCCGCATGTACGAAAAATTGGCCGGCATGACCGGCACGGCCAAGACGGAGGAAAACGAATTCCTCAAGATCTACAAGCTGCCGGTCATTGTAGTGCCTACGAATAAGCCGGTGATCCGCGTGGACGAACCGGACCTCATCTTTAAGACGAAGCGGGCCAAGTACCGGGCGGTGGCCAAGGCGGTGGACGAGATCCACGCCACGGGGCGGCCCATTCTCATCGGCACCACCTCTATCACCCAGTCGGAGGAACTGAGCGATCTCTTGAAAAAACACGGCGTGCCCCACAATGTGCTGAACGCCAAGTATCACGAGAAGGAAGCGGAGATCATCAAGGATGCGGGGCAGATGGGGGCGGTCACCATCGCCACGAACATGGCCGGACGCGGCACTGACATCATTTTGGGCGACGGCGTGAAGGACTTAGGCGGACTCTATATCATTGGCACGGAGCGCCACGAGTCCCGGCGCATTGACAACCAGCTCCGGGGCCGCTCAGGCCGCCAGGGAGATCCCGGTTCCTCGCGGTTTTATCTGTCCTTGGAGGATGATCTCCTGCGGCTTTTCGCGGCGGACAACATCGCTTCCATCATGGATAAGCTGGGGATGGAGGAGGATGAGCCCATCGAGCACAGCCTTATCACCCGCTCCATCGAACATGCCCAGAAGAAGGTGGAAGCGCGGAATTTTGATATGCGGAAGAACGTCCTGGAGTACGACGATGTGATGAATCAGCAGCGCGAGGTGATCTACGCCCAGCGGCGCAAGGTGCTCATGGGCGAGGATCTGCGGGAAAACATCATGTACATGATCCACGAGATCATCAAGGGCGAGATGGATCAGTACGCTAACGAAAAACTCTACCCCGAGGAATGGACGCTGGAAGGACTGATCGCCGATGCCGAAGGCATCTACGCGCCCCCCGGCCGCCTGCAAAAGGCGGAATTAGAGGCCATGAGCCGGGACGAGCTCTTGGAAACCCTCATTCAGACTGCCGAAGACAATTATCGCACCCGGGAAGAGCAGTATTCCGCCCCCATCATGCGGGAGCTGGAAAAGGTGGTCATGCTGCGGGTGGTAGACAATAGATGGATGGAACACTTGGACCATATGGACATGCTGCGGCAGGGCATCAACCTGCGGGCGTATGGGCAGCGTAATCCCCTCGTGGAGTATAAGCTGGAAGGCTACAATATGTTCGAGGAAATGATCCATCAGATTCAGACGGACATCGCCAAGCTCATGTATCGGGTGAGCGTGGTGACCGACGAGCAGCGCCAGCTGGAGGATCACCTGCGGAGTGCCCAGGCATCCCATGGCGGCGAAGTGAGCGCGGCGGAAGCGGCGCCGGCGAAGACACCGGTCCGGGCCGAAAACATCGGCCGCAATGAGCCCTGCCCCTGTGGCAGCGGGAAGAAGTATAAGAATTGCTGCGGCAGAAATAAGTGACGCTGCAGTGCCATAGGCCAGGGGTGGCAAGGCAGCAGGCTGCTGCCCGGTCGTAAAATTGCCGGGGAAAATCCTGAAAGGTTGTGAAACGTCAATGCTGGAAGATTTGAAAGCGCCAATAACGGCTTTGCGAGCGAAGCTGGACGAAATGGGGTCATCTCTTTGACGTCTCCGCGAAGGAAGCCAAGATCGCGGAGCTTGAGTACAAGATGGGCGCCCCGGATTTCTGGGACAACAAGGAAACGGCGCAGGTCGTAAACCAGGAACTGAACGATATTCGGGGGAGCGTGGACAAGTATCGGTCCCTCACCGCGAAGGCGGACGATTTGCAAGCTCTCTGGGAGATGGGCATGGAATCCCCGGGAGACATCAGCGAGGAAGAAGTCAAGGCGGAATTGGCGGATCTCTCCGCCGACATGCGTTCCTTGGAATTGGAAGTGCTGCTCTCCGGGGAGTATGACGCCAACAATGCCTACTTGGAGCTTCATGCCGGGGCGGGGGGCACTGAGGCCCAGGACTGGACGCAAATGCTTCTGCGGATGTACGGCCGCTGGGCGGAGCGCCACGGGTTCTCTGTGGAAACCGTGGATCTTCTGCCCGGCGACGAGGCCGGAGTGAAGTCGGCGACGCTCTTTATCCGGGGACATAACGCTTACGGCTATCTAAAATCGGAGAAGGGCGTTCACCGGCTGGTGCGTATTTCTCCCTTTGATGCCAACGCCCGGCGGCATACCTCGTTTTCCGCCTGTGATATCATGCCGGAAATTGAGGACGCGAAGGAAGTGGACATCAATATGGACGACGTGCGGGTGGATACTTACCGCTCTAGCGGCGCGGGGGGACAGCACATCAATAAGACGTCCTCGGCGGTGCGCATGACCCACCTGCCCACGGGGATCGTGGTGCAGTGCCAGAACGAACGCTCTCAGATCCAAAACCGTGAGGTCTGCCTGCGGATGCTGCGGGCCAAGCTCTTTGAACTGGAAGAGAAGAAGAAGGAAGAGGAGCGGGCTAAGCTGGAAGGCGTCCAGCAGAAGATCGAGTGGGGCAGCCAGATACGTTCCTACGTCTTCCAGCCCTACACCATGGTCAAGGATCATCGAACGAATTGCGAAACGGGGAACGTGCAGGCGGTGATGGACGGGGAGATCGATCCCTTCATCGAGGCGTACCTGACGGCGAAAGCCAATCACGAATTTTAACGACAAAACCGCGTTCCTTCGCGTGTGAGGCGGGTGATATTTTGCGCAAGACCTTGACTATTTTGGGGCTCATCCTCATAATATTGGTGGGACTGAGCCAGCTCCTGCTGCCGCCCATCGCGGAAAAGACGCTGGAGTCGCGCCTTGCGGCCGCGCTTAAGACGGATCGGATTACGGCTCAGGTGTCCGGCGTTCCGGCGCTGTTTCTCCTCTTTGGCCATATCGGTCACGTCGATTTGTCGGCGGAAGACGCCATGTTGGGGGAAGTGCGGGCGGCTCAGGTGGTCCTCTCCGGGGACGGCGTGAATATGCCTCTCGACCGGCTGACCCAAGGCGAATTCGTGGTGACCCGCGCCGATCGTTTGCGGATTGACGCCCGGGTGACGGCGGAAGACCTGGCGGATCTCTTACAGCGCAAGGTGGATAAGGCGCAGAACGTGACGGTGGAGATCACGCCGGAACTGGTACTCATGAACGGGCAGGCGAAGATTTTCGGTCAGATGGCGGACATTCATATCGAAGGCAAAGTGTTGGAAGAAAACAACAGCCTCTGGTTCCGCATGACCCGCCTCGATATCAAAAACGCCCTCCTGGGCCGGGCTCTTACAGGGAATTTTTTCGGGGATATTGAGTTGGTGGATTTTCAGCGGCTGCATTTACCGGTGGAGCTGGACGCCGTTCGGCAGGGGGAGGGGGAAGTCATCCTCTCGGCCAGCCGTCATGCCGCGCCCTGATGGGACAGAATACGCTCGGGGGAGGGCAAGGTGGGTAAGAATTCATGAAGCGTTTCCGTTATAACCGTATCCTTTTGGCGGTGATCTTCGTCGGATTTTTGGCGGCGATGGCCGTCAACCTCATGCGGGATGCGGCCGAAAAGCAAAATATGACGGTGGATTTAGCCATCGACTACGAAGGCCTTTTAGAGCTGGCGGAGCGGGAAGGCCTGCCGCCGGAGGAGGTTCTGCGGCAGGCGAAAGAAGCCGGGATCACGTCCCTGGCGGTCTACGAGACGACCTTCAAGAAGCTCAACGTCAACGGCAAGGCCAGCGCGACGCCGGGAGGCGCTATTTTCGAACGCTATCAGAGCGGAGCTTTGACCAGCCCTGGCTGGCGCTCTCTCGTGGAGCGCGGAGAAATCGTAGGAACGGAAGTCTATGTCACCGGGCACGATCCGCTCACCTTTCGGGAAGTGAAGGAAGATCTTATCCGCCGCTTAGGAGCGGATCGGGTGCGTTCCTTCCTCGTGGACGGGGAGGAAGCGCTGGCGGTTAAGGCCAACTATCCTTCCTTTGAGAAGATGAATTTAGGGCTGCCCACGGACGAAATGAAAGCGGTGAACGCGGCGGGTTTTTATGTTTTGGCTCGACCCAGCAATTACGTGCAGGCGACGGAAGCGGACGTAGCGGCTGTTTTTCGCCGCCTTGACGGCATTCGGGTGTCCGAGATGCTCTTTTCCGGCACGGAGGCCTTAGGGGCGCCGGATTATCTCCCGCAGCTGGTGGAAGCGCTTCGGGATCGGGACATTACCCTGGGCCTCATCGAAGCGACCACCCAGCTTCAGTTCTACAAGCAGGAGGGCCTCTTGGAAGCGGCGCGGCTCTATGGGTATCGGGCGGCGCGGATGTATTCCATTCCCAAGGAAGAGCAGCCTAAAATGAAGCGGGACGCGGCGGTGGAGCGCTGGGTCAATACGGACGAGGAACGAAATATCCGCATCGATCTCCTGCGTATTTACGAGAAACCGGAATTGGGGCATTCTCTCTTGGAAACGAATATGCAATATTTTTCCGATACTCGTGATAAGCTTACGAGCCACGGCTTCACTTTGGGCCGGGCGGGCACCTTCCCTCCCTTCGCGCCGCCGCCTTTCCTGCGGGCGCTGATCATGCTGGGAACGGCCGCGGGGGGTGTCCTCTACCTTTCTCTCGTCATTCCGGCGCTGAACCGGCGTCCGGCGTGGCAGATGGCGCTCTTCGCCGTCTGCGGCCTCGCCGCGGCGGTTCCAGTCCTCATGGGCCATGGCGGCACGGTGCGCCTCTTGGCGGCACTGGCCAGTGCCAACGTGTTTCCCGCGTTGGCCGTCATCGGTCAACTGGATTATATTCGCGCTCGTCGGACCGTTCCCGAGGGATCGCTGCCTAAGCTGCTCCTTCTGGCGGCGATGGCCCTCTTTTTGACAGGAGCGCTGTCCTTCGTGGGAGCGGCGTATCTTTCCGGGGCGCTCTCCGATGTGGAATACTTTTTGGAAGTCAATATTTTCCGGGGCATTAAGCTGACCTTCGTGCTGCCGATCCTTTTGGTGGCGGTAGCTTTTTTGGAACGCTTTTCCCTCTTCGGGGACGCGGCAGAAGGATTTACGGCGCAGGGTTGTCGCCTGTTGGCCATGCCGGTGACGGTGAAGACGTTGGCTGTCTTCGTTGGTATCTTGGTGGCGGGGGTTGTTTTGCTGGCGCGCTCCGGGCACAGTATGGGGATGCCGGTTTCCGGGCTGGAACTTCGCTTTCGGGCGTTTTTGGAGCAAGCGCTTTACGCGCGGCCGCGTTCTAAGGAGCTTTTGATTGGACATCCGGCCTTTATGATGGCGGCACTGGCCTGGTTTAAGAAATGGCCGGGCATGGTTCTCTTTCTGCTGGTGTTAGCGGCCACCATTGGGCAGGGATCCATGGTGGAAACTTTCGCTCACATGCGGACGCCGGTGATGATGTCCTTTGCCCGGGGCATCGGCGGACTGATCGGCGGGGCGATGATCGGCGCGGCGGCCATACTGCTCTTCGCGTGGGGAGAGAGAATGCTGCGTGCGGCTGAGGCGTGTCAGGCGGGGGAAGAATGAGTAAAATCGTTGTTTCCGGATACTACGGTTCGAGAAACGCCGGTGATGAAGCCATGTTGGCGGCGATGATCGAGGTGTTATCCGAACTTGACCCGAAACTTCATATTACGGTCATTTCCGCCGACCCCGAGGATACGGAGCGCCGCCATGGGGTGAAGGCGATCCCGTGGCTGGGCTTCGGTGCGATATGGTCGGCGATCCGGGAGGCAGATCTCGTCATTTCCGGCGGCGGCAGTCTCCTGCAAAATGTTACCAGCGGACGAAGTCTCTACTATTATCTGAGCGTCATCTTCCTGGCTCGTCTCTTAAGGAAGCCGGTGATGCTCTACGCCCAAGGGATTGGCCCGGTCTGCGGTCGCTTTCCCCGCTGGCTCATGACAACCGTCAGTCAAAAGGTTTCTCAGATCACGGTGCGGGATTACGGATCTCTAAAGGAACTTGAAAGCCTCGCGGTGACACGCCCCCCGGTGGAAGTGACCGCTGATCCGGTGCTGGCCATTCATCCCGTGGATCACGGCTTGGGGCGGGCCATTCTGACAAAACACAAAGCTGCCGGAGCCAAGCCGGTGGTGGGCATATCGGTGCGGGAATGGTGCGGTTGGCAGAGCTATAAAAAGGTGATCGCCGCCGCGACGGTTCAGATCATGCGGGAATTTGACGCCCGGGTGGTTTTTCTTCCCATGCAGTACCCGGAAGATGTGAAAACGGCCCAAACTATCGCTGCCATGGCTGGAGAACCGGTGATCATCTTAGAAGAGGAATATACCACCAGCGAACTTCTTTCCATCGTCGGCAATTTGGACCTTCTGATCTCTATCCGTCTGCACGGTCTGATCTTTGCCGGAGTCATGGGGGTGCCCATGGTAGGCATCTCCTACGATCCGAAGATCGATCGTTTTTTAGATTCCGTAGGGGATCGGCCGGTGGCGGATCTCCAGACGGTCACGGTGGAAAATCTCATGGCCGGCGTACGAGCGAAGTGGGCGCGGCGGGAGATACATCCCCAGGAAAACGAAGCGCGTTTGGCGGAGTTGCGGCGGTTAGCTTCCAGAAACGCCGAACTGGCACTGGAAATGATAGAAAAAGATAAAGGGTGTCCTCAATAAAAAGGCTCCGATGATCTTCGAAACTGTCTCGAAAATTGTCGGAGCTTTTCGCTTTTGGCTGAAAAACGCTGCGGGGAGCGGGTCGTTTAAGAGAATATAACGTACGGGCGGCCATCCCTCGGGGAATGGCCGCCCGCCTATATCGGAGAATATTACCAGAGACCTAAAACTTTCCACCAGATCGGTCCGACGAGGAGAAAAGCGATCAGGCTGGAGATGGAGCAGATAAAGCCGATCTTCCACCATTCCGGCTGACTGTGATACCCCGCGCCGAAGTAGATGGGGGCCGGGCCGGTGGCATAGTGGGTCAGGCAGCCCATAATGCCTGTCTCACAGCCTAAGGCCAGCGCTGCTAAGAGTGGCGGTGCTCCCGCCGCTACGGCCACCGCCAGGAAGGCAGCGTAGACTGCACCCACATGGGCCGAGAGACTGGCAAAGGCGTAATGGACGTACATGTTGATGAGGCAGAGCACCACGAGAGCCGTGAGCCACGAGATACCCGTGAGGCTTCCCGCCACGCCCTTGGCAAACCAATCCACAAAGCCGGATTTGGCGAGGCCGGTGGCCAGGGACATCAGGCCGCCCATCCAAAAGAGCGTATCCCAGGCGCCTTTTTCCGTGGTGACGTCATCCCAGACTAAGGCACCGCCCACCAGCATGATGCCGATGCAGACAAGGGCGATCATGGTGGCGTTAAACCCGGTAAAAGAAGAAGTGGCCCAGAGGATCAGCGCTAAGATGAAGGTACCGAAGACGATCTTCTCGTCCCGGGTCATCGCCCCCATGGCGGTCAATTCTTTTTTTGCCAATGCCGGCGCTTCCGGGGTCTGGGTTAATTCCGGCGAGCAGACCTTATAGACAAGATAAGGGCAGACGAGGAGGGCCAGAAGACCGGGCACGATGCAGGCCAATGCCCACAGCCCCCAGCTGATGTCTACCCCCGCCGTTTCCTTGGCCAGGGAAACCACCAAGAGGTTCGGGGCCACGGCGGTGATGAACATGGAGGAGGTGATACAGTTATTTTGGAAGGTACAGGATACCAGGTAGGAACCGATCTTTTTCCCCGTGGGCCCCGGCTCCGAATCAAAGGCGGCGCAGAGGCTTTTGACGATGGGGAACAGGATGCCGCCGCCTCGGGCCGTATTGGAGGGCGTCGCTGGGGCGATGATGAGGTCGGTGATAGCCATAGTGTAGCCGAGTTTTAAGGAGCTGGTGGCGATGGCCGCCATGATTTTATAGGCGATGCGGCGGCCGAGGCCCGTCTTGATGAAGCCCTTGGCGAAGAGAAAGGCGGATACGATGAGCCAGATGGTGGCGTTGCCGAAACCCGAAAGGGCCTCAGCCGGTTTCAGCACCTTCAGAAAGCCTGACAGGCCTACGGCAATGAGCGCGATGGCCCCAATGGGCAGCGGGTGCAGGATAAAGCCGACGATGGTGGCGACGAAGATGGCGAACATGTGCCAGGCGCCGGGTTTCAGCCCGTCGGGCATTGGGCAGAACCAGATGGCTACGCCCACCAAGACGGTGAACAGGCCCTTTTGAAAATCTGTTTTTAGCACTTGTTATTCCCCCTTTTGCAATGGCGTTGAGCATGGTAGAGCGAATCTCTTGGACTTTCTCCGATCCCTCCCTTCGCTATGCCCCGGTTCTCTCCGCTCAGGAAAGAAGCGATATCATTCTCTCAGCGGCAGCTTTACTGACGATGGCTAATGGTGCGGTCCTGATGTGTTTCCTTACTGTTCATTATAATATATTCGCGGCAAAAAAGTAAATACTATTCTTCAAACCTTCAATATTTTTGTGAATTCCTTATCTTTACTGTCGGAATTTTCGGCGTCGCCCTTGGCAAGGGGATGGGGCGCTTCATGGTTGTCTATGGTCATTTGAGACGGGATTCGTTATAATGGGAAGGAACATAGCCGAAGGGAGTTTTTCCTCATGCTCGTCCAGGATCTTTTGCAGCGCGGGAACGACAGCGATGACGCCGTATACAGTCAACTTGGCGCTTTGACCTACCTGGGGCTGCGGGTGGCGGCAGAAAACGGCCGCCGCCGTCTTTATGCCCGAGGGATCCGGCGCGGTGCCCGGGTAGCCGTTTTCTCCCGTAATCGGGCGGAGTATATCGCCGCCGCCATGGCGGTCGCCTCTTTAGGGGCGGTCCTTGTCCCCGTCAATTTCCAACTCACGGAACGAGAGACGGCAGCCATCCTAAAGGATGCAGATTGTCACTGTTGCCTGACGGATCGGGCTTTGGATCTCAGCGCCGCTCTTGATCGGGAAAATTTCGCGCCGGTGGTTCAGCTTTCTCTGGCCGATCTCATCGAGCCCACGACACTGCCGCCTCCGCCTCCCTTGCCGAAGGAGTTCGGGCCTGATGAGCCCTGCGCCATTTTTTATGGGGCAAGTCCCGACGGCACGCTGCGGGGTTCAGTGCTGTCCCATCGCAATCTCGTCATGAATGCCATCGACGTGCAGCAGACCGTCCTCTTACAGCGAACCGAAAATGTGCTGTGCGCGCTGCCCGTGTACCAGCCCTTGGGCTGGGTTTGTGGGGTGTTGTGCGCTCTCTATGTAGGGGCGGCAGTGAGCATCTTAGAAACCTTTACCCCGCAAAAAATCGTCGATGTGACGCGGGCAATGCAGGTTACCGTTATCGTTGCCGCACCGTCGGCTTTGCCTTACGTCACGAAATTAGCGGAGCCTGCTGACCTGAAGTCGCTGCGCTTCTCCTTAGTGGTGGGGCGCGGCCTGTCGCCGGAAGCAGAGGACGCTTTTCGGCAGAAATTTGGCGTTGGCGTGGCGTTAGGTTACGGGCTCGCGGAGGCGGCGGTGGTGACGCTGAGCCCTCCGGAAGTACCTTGCGGCGGTTCGGTGGGACAGGCGATCCCGGACGTGCGTATTCGCGTGGCAGGGGCAAACGAGCTCCCGGTTTCTCACGGTGAAATCGGTGAACTGTGGGTGCAGGGACCGAATGTCATGCATGGGTATTGGCGGCAAGGCGAAGACTCTGCTGCGGCGTTGCGGGACGGTTGGCTTCACACCGGCGACATGGCGCGCCTGAATAAGGAGGGCTGTGTCTATCTTATGGGGCGCCGGGGAGCATACATTGAAAGCTTGGGAGAGGAGATCGCACCTCGGGAGATTGAGAGATTGGTTCTTTCTTACCCTGGCATCAGGGAAGCGGCGGTCGTCGGCGTCCCTGACCCTCAGCGCGGTGAGACCGGCTGCTGTTTCTACACGGTGGAAAAGGACGGCATCGTCGAGGAGAAAGCCTTGAAGAAATATCTCCAAAAGCGGTTAGCCCTCTTTAAGATGCCCCGGGATTTTCGAGAGATGGCCGAGATGCCGCGCCAAGAGGACGGCCGGATCGACCCGGCGCGGTTGCTGACATCTTCTCTGCCTTTCGGGGCGAAACCGTCTGCGGCGGAATCTGGCGGGAGAATTTAAGGCTGCTTTCCTTTCGCCGGGTTCTTTAGTATCACGGATGGTAACAGAGGCTTCGAGAAACTATGGCGCCAGGAAAATGCAGTGCCCCCAATCGTTTGATGACAACGATTGGGGGCACTGCCATCTTATCTTGAGAATCAGGAGAAAAAAGCGCGGAGGAGGCGGGTCAGTGCTTCTTGATCAGCGGCGGCCATGGTTTCCCGCGCCGAGTGCATGGCTAAGAGGGGAACGCCTACGTCTTGTCCCCGCATGCCTAAGTTGGCGGAGGCGATGGCGCCTAAGGTGGAACCGCCGGGGATGGAGGAGCGATTGGCGAAGGTCTGGTAGGGAATGTCGTTCGCTTCGCAGAGGCCCTTGATGATGGCCGCCGCCGTTGCGTCACCGACGTAGGATTGCCCGGCCGCCTGTTTGATCACGAGGCCGCTGCCGAGACGGGGGCGGTTTGTGGGGTCGGATTTATCAGGGTAGTTGGGGTGGAGCGCGTGGGCCGCGTCCACGGAGAGCAGGAAACCGTCGGCAATATCGGCGGCCAGATCGTCCTCGTCAAGGCTTAAACTACGGTAAATCGCTGCTAAAAGCTGGGGGAGGAGCGCCGAGGCGGCGCCCTGTTTCGTTCGGCTACCTACTTCTTCGTGATCAAAGAGGGAGATGAGCTGAATGCCTTTTTCCGACGCGCTGTCGATGAGTCCGTCAAGGCAGGCGCGCACCCCCGCCAAATTATCGAGGCGGGGGGCGGAGAGCAAGTCGCTGTCAAATCCCATGGTACAGCCGCTTTCCGCCGCGTAGACGGTGAGGTCATAGGAAAGGATATCCTCGGGCGGATGCCCGATTTCCCGCGCTAATTTGCGGAGGAAGAAGTCTTTGCCTTCTGCCTCCGCGAGGAGCGCTGCCAGAGGGGTGAGGGCGGTCTGGCGATCTAATTTTTCTCCGCTTTCATTGACGTCACGGTTCAGGTGGATGGCGAGGCGTGGGATGGTGAGGAGGGGACGGGCCAAATCGATAAGGTAGGGTTCGGGCCGGAAGGGATCCTTGCCCCGGAGAATGACTTCTCCCGCTAAGGACAGGGGGCGATCCAGCCAGCCGGAGAGGATGAGGCCGCCGTACGGTTCGACGTTGATCAGCCCATAGCCGTCTTGGGGCTCGCTGGCCTGCGGCTTTACCCGAAAGCCCGGAAAATCCGTATGGGCGGCGGCGATGCGAAGGCCGCGGGGCGATTTTTCTCCCACCCGAAAAGCGAAGAGAGAAGAGCCGAAGACTTTCGTATAGTAGCGCCCACCCGCCTGCAGGAGCCACGGCTTCCCCCAGGGAAGGGGGGCGAAGCCCGCCGTTTGGAGAGCCAATTCGCCGGCCCGGGCCGTATGGAAGGGAGAAAGGCTTTGGGAAATGAAGGTCAGAAGATCTTGAACGATGAACATGGGCGTCCTCCTTTATTTTTCAGCTTCGGCATGCACTTCCTTGGCTATCTTGAATGCTGCCCACGCCTTGGGCCATCCGACATAAAAGCCAAGCTGGGTGATGATCTTCACCATCTCGTCTGGTGACTTCATCATAAGTGATTTTTCTCTTCCTGTAAAATGTTTATTTCCTATGTGAAAATATGTTTAATCCGTATGTTTGTAAAAGAATAGAGTATGGTTCCCACGTTTCCGGGGGGCCGCCTTTAGGATGCGGTACCGGCGGCTGAGGGATAGCGGCAGAGGCGCAGGGCCGCCACGAAGGCGACGAGGGTGGCTGCGGCGATGAGCGCGATGACGGCGGGCCAGCCGACTTCGGCGTAAGCGAAGCCGC
>ERZ773042.65-NODE-65-length-75954-cov-49.528465_pt1 | contig 75954 bp, 65 predicted proteins | sample MGYA00511664_ERZ773042 | MGnify/ENA primary metagenome ERZ773042 (study PRJEB29015, sample SAMEA2737984) | human oral metagenome | biome: human oral; feature: human-associated habitat; material: dental | place: China | collected 2036 ... | reverse complement strand
CGGACGAGGTCGTGCCCGAGGAGGAGAACCCCTTCCGCGAGGAGAACCTCAGCTACTCGAGGAGTGGCGAGTCCACGATACAGGACGACTCCGACCTCCCGGCCATGGCTGACATTGCCGGGGAAGTGGACATAGAGGCGGACGATTAGGGGGCGCTCGAGGCGAGCGTCCCGATTTCGGTCTCATTGAGCGCAAGGCGCCCTGGGCTCGCGCGTCCCCCTGACTGGCGGCTAATCCGTACCAATGACGAGCCATGGGGATGTTCTTCTCAACACCTTTGCCAGACTCGTACATGCTGCCAAGTCGTCGCTGGGTATCGGCGTCGCCCTGGTCGGCCGCCCTCCGGTACCATCGGCAAGCCTCCCTGTGGTCCTACTCCACGCCGCGGTCCTCCCCATACATGGCGCCTAAGTTGAGCTGCGCCAGAGCGTTGCCCTGGTCGGCCGCGAGCCGGAACAGGCGGCAGGCCTCTGCGTCGCTCCGTTCCACTCCGAGGCCCATCTTGTACATGAGGCCCAGGGCGCACTGCGCATCGGCGTCGCCCTGGTCGGCCGCCCTCCGGTACCATCGGTAGGCCTCCCTGTGGTCCTGCTCCACGCCGCGGCCCTCCCCATACATGGTGCCTAAGTTGAGCTGCGCCAGAGCGTTGCCCTGGTCGGCCGCGAGCCGGAACAGGCGACAGGCCTCGGCGTCGCTCTGCCCCACGCCACGTCCCCCCTCGTACATGAGGCCCAGGTTACACTGAGCATCGGCGTTGCCCTGGACTGCCGCCCTGCGGTACCAGCGGCAGGCCTCGACGTCGCTCTGCTTTACGCCGCAGCCCTCCTCGTACATGAGGCCCAGGTTACACTGAGCATCGGCGTTGCCCTGGACTGCCGCCCTTCGGTACCAGCGGCAGGCCTCGACGTAGTCCCGCCCCACGCCACGTCCCCCCTCGTACATGAGGCCTAAGTTGAACTGCGCTCTCGCAAAGCCTTGGTCGGCCGCCCTTCGGTACCAGCGACAGGCCTCGACGTAGTCCCGCCCCACGCCACGTCCCCCCTCGTACATGGTGCCCAGGTTGCACTGTGCACCGACGTGGCCTTGGTCAGCTGCTTTCCGGAACAGGCGGTAGGCCTCTGTGTGGTCCTGCCCTACCCCGCAGCCCTTCTCGTACATGAATCCCAGGTTGCACTGCGCCCGGGCATAGCCCTGGTTGGCCGCCTTCTGGTACCAACGGCAGGCTTCGACGTAGTCCTGCCCCACTCCATGGCCCCTCTCGTACATGAGGCCTAGGTTGCACTGAGCCCGGGCGTGGCCTTGGTCGGCCGCAAGCTGGTACAGGCGGCAGGCCTCGGTGTAGTCCTGCCCCACGCCGCGGCCCCTCTCGTACATGTGGCCCAGCTTGTTCTGCGACTCCGCGTCGCCTTGGCCGGCCGCGAGCCGGTACAAGCGGCAGGCCTCGGCGTAGTCTCCCCTCTCATATGCGCGATGTCCCTCTCGGGCGATATCCGTGGCCTCGTCGGCGTTTGCGTCCATGGCAGTCCTCCCCACTTGCGTCTAAGGCAAAAGAGCGTGCGCTACGCGCTCCATTGTATATCAATGCGGTAAGGTCTCTGCTTCGACGCTAAGGTCGTTATCAGGATCGGGCATTCCGACCGGGTCATCCCTCGTATCGGGCATGCTACGAATCGATGGGTGCTCGCATGGGCGTGGGTGTCCTTGAGACTTCGTGAGTCCATGTGGGTAGGTGGTCATGTCACTCTCCGGCAGTGTGGGCCTCAGGTCCGAACGCCCGGGCGTTACGAGGGCCCTGGGGTTGTCGATGTTTCGGAACCCGTGGTCCCGCCCGGGCGCGACACTGGTCTTGTCGCCCACCGCGTCGATGGCATCGGCGCGAAACACCACGCGCAGTCGAGAGGCCGCTGAGCGACGACGCCCGTAATGGGTGGCCATACGAGGCCGGCGGCGCCGACCGCGCCCTCGTGGCGGGCCTCACATGCCGGCGCCCCGCCGACCTGGGCCACGTCACCGAGCTCAGGACGAGTGATCTGCCCTGGGCCCACGCCGGGAGGGAGGCCGAGGCCGCTGGGTACCCGAGGCTTGCGACATAGCCGACGCCCTCGAGATGCCCAGGACCACCGCTGCCGTAAGGGACAAGATCCTCATCGACTCTGAGGCGTAGGGCTGCGCCGTCACCTCTGGCGTCACAGCCTTTAACATCATACGGGCCGTCTGCCAAGAGCGGCCGGTGAGCTCACCGGTGAGCTCACCGGTGAGCGTACATCTCGTCGAGCGTCACGAACCGGACCGCGCCCTCGCCCGCGTACCTCCTCACGGCGGACGCCGCAACCGCGTGCCTGGTGAAGAGGAAGTAGCCTTCGGCCGTGTATCCGGGCACAAGCTGGCGCTTTGACCTGAGGTTCTCGACCTCGGCCACCTCGTCGAAGCTCCCCCGGTACTTGCACTCACCCAGGATGAGCGTCTTTGCGCTGCGGTCGGCCGCAAGGACGTCGATGTCAGTCTGCTCGCGCGCCTTGGGGTCAGTGCCCCACCAAGAGCCCACGCTCGTTGCGCTGATCGGGAGTGAGCCCCTCAGCACCTGTTCTGACATCCACTCCGCGCACATCCCCTCGAACCTGTGCCCGCAGTAGCCATCAAGCTGCTGATCGGGAATGGAGCGAGCGGCGACCTCGCCGAGGCCTGCCTCGATGTCCGACACGCGAGGCATCACGAACCGGTACCAGAACGCATAGCACGCGTCGTCGATGACGTATATGCCGCGTCTTGAGGTCCGGACGTTCTCCCCGAAGGGCACGGCCCTGCGGATCATCCCGAGGGTACAGAGCGTTGTCAGGTACCTGGGTAGACTCGTTACGGGAATCCCGGTGCGGTCGGCGATACGAGCCTGCCTGTTCGCGCCTCCGGCGATGGCACGCAATATGGAGTTGTATGAGGCGGGCTCAAAGAGCTCTTGGCGCAGCAGTGCAAAGGGCTCGTCGTAGAGGAAGCCCGCCGTGTCAAAGTAAAGCTGCGATAGGTTCTCACGCAGCGGTAGCGCAGGGTCGATGAGCGAGAGGTAGTACGGGACGCCGCCGAAGCACGCGTAGTAGCGAAACGCCTCCTGGGCGCCCAGACCGGGTAGCATGAGCGCCGCCTCACGGTACCCCAGGGGCGCCAGTCTCATCTGGGCGGTCCTCCTGCCGTAGAGCGGGCTCCTGTTGCCAAGTACCTCACCCTCCATGAATCCCTGGTTCGAGCCGCACAGAATAATGAAGGCGTTCGTGTCCTTGAGCCTATGGTCTATGACCATCTGCAGTATCGAGGGGAGTGACCTGTTGCGCTCGGCGGCGTACGGGAACTCGTCGAACACCAGGACGGCATGCCCTTCTCCCGCGCGATCGGCGAAGAATCCCAAGGCCTCGGCCCAGCCGGAGAACGAGCCGGAGAGGGTGGGCAGGTCAAAGAACCCCATGAGCTTGCGCGTAAAGTCAGCCAGGTTGTCGTGGTCACTCTGCTCGAGTGCCGTGAAGTAGAGCACATTCTTGCCGCAGGCGAACTCCCTTGCCAGCGTGGTCTTTCCCACGCGCCTCCTACCGTAAAGTACCACCATCTGAAAGTCGCCCTTGGCGTACAGCTCCTCGAGCTTCCCGAGCTCCTTCTCCCGTCCTACGAACACGCTTTCCTTCCCTGTTATAATGCTTGTCTGCATAATGCGATCTAACATAATTACTTGCTACATCTTATCATGGACAGAAGACCGGCGAGCGGGGCCGATAGCTACGACTGCCACCATGGCCCACGCCAGTGAGTATCGGTCTTGGATCAGGCACCAGCCTTTGCGCCCGCGCCCGGGCATGGCCCTTGGCCGGACTTGGTCGAGGGCCTCTTCTCGAAGACGGCCCGCCAGATGCCACGCGGCATCCGGGTCTCCAGTCTACAAATATACGCCCCGTAGGAACACGAGCGTCTCCTGCAGCCGGCCCCGGTGCTTGCGCTGGGTATGCCGAGCCGCGTATCTCTCGAAGTCGTCCAGGAAGTTCTCGGCGTCTCGTCTCATCTGCCTGCGGAGTCCCAGCCTGGCATCTGGTGTGAGCAGGCCAGCGAGCTTGGCCACATCGGCACGGTGTTTACGCAGATCCCTGTCGTTGACGCGTAGGCCCTCATCGTGCCTGCGGTTCAGGTCGATATGCGCGCGCATCTTGAGCGGAATGATGTGAATGGCATCCAGCATCGTCACGCCTGCCTTGGGAATTGCGTTGTCGCGAATGAACTCGTAGCACTCATCGTCCAGGATGATGGCCGAGAGGCTCGACACCGTCTCGTCGAAGGGCAGAGGCGCGACCTCGCTCGCCTCGCTCGAGAGCGGGAAGTCCGGGCGCCGTGCGAAGAGCTCAATCTGCGCCGGATAGCTGGCGATGTTTCGGCTACCCTCCGGCAGCCGGAAGCGGTAGTAGGTGCTCCTCCCGGTCGGGCGAGTCCCGGCCTCGTAGCCGCCCTCGGCGACGAATGCCCACAGGGCGCGGGCGAAGCCGGCGTTTGAGCCGTCGGCGACGACCACGTCGAGGTCATCGGTGGCCCTGAAGCTCTGCCCCGCCTCGTCGAAGAGGATACTGCAGGCGCCGCCTCCGATCAGCACGTAGTCGTCCGCGTGGGCCGACATGGCCTGCGCGAACCTCCCCGCTCCCCTCACGACCGGCATATCCTCTCCCTCAGCTGGTCGACGGCATCCAGGAGCCGGATGTCGTCGGTGTCCCTTTTCGAACACTCGACATAGAGACTGAGCGCGTCTACGCTCCTCAGGCCGCTCGCGACGACGGAGACATCAGACGGCGCATCTATGGGGTATGCCCACAGCTCAACCTCGAGCGGGCAAGGCTCGTACCAGTGGGCTTCGACCCAGGAGTCCCCCAAGGCGTCGCGAAACCTCTCCAGGCCGGCCTTGTCCATAGCGACGGTCGTCCTCTCATCATCGTGCGCGAGGTCCGAGAAGAACGCGAGGGCGGTCTTTCCCGCGAGCAGCGCGCCGGCATCGCCGAGGGTTGCTACGTCGGGCCGGATGGCCATCCTGACCCTGCGCTCAACCGGGCTGGAGAGGTACCCCTCGAACCCGTCCAGCAGGTCCTCGACCGGATGGCTGGGGTTGCGCAGCACACGGCTCTTCCCCCGGCTCCTCACGAGGCCGGGCGCGATCGCCTGGATCTCGGAGAGGTACTTGCTCACGCTGGGACGGCTCCTTCCGCAGAGCGAGGCGAGCTCCCCAGCCGTGAGCCCGTCCCAGCGCCCGGAGATCAGGTTGAGCACGATGCGCTGTGCCTGCGCGGAGAGCGGGCGCGGCTCGGGCGCATCAAGCCCCGAGGAGACCTTGATGCCCATGAAGGGCAGGTACGCGTCGGCGGCGTCGCGGATGTAGGCGATACCCTCCGACTCGAGCGCCCGCATCATGCCACGGTCCATGCCCTCCCAGCGTATGACCATGGGCCTCGCGCTCACGTGCCCGACGGCATAGGCCAAGTTGCGCGCGTCAATGACGGTCGGGGGCTCCTTGGCTACGGCCAAGGTGAAGCGGCCCTGCTCGCTTTCCCCGAGCTGGGCGGCGAGCACGTCGAAGAGCTCGAGGTACATTCTCGGCAGCTTTTGGGCAATGGGGTCTTCACAGGTCCTCAGGGGCAGGTTGACCCCGTCTATCGGCGCATTTAACGTCACGATACATCACCTCAATCATTTCTATTTCATTTTACTCATAAGCAGAAATGAAAGTAAAGGGTGATCTGACAGTCAGGGTAACCCAAAGCTCGGGATAGTCCTTGGGGCTTGGCAAGTCTGCGCTGGGGCAGGGACGCCCCTCAGAAGCAGCTCGGCGAGTCGAAGGGCTGCGTCGTCGCAGCTGGCTGTATGCTCATCGAGACCGATGATCCCAGGAGCGTCTTTCGCCTCGACGGCATGCGTGGGCGCTCACGATGGGGGCGAGGACCTCGCGTGGGGCCGCGCATTCCGCAGGGACGTCAACGCCGCCTGGATAGGCGGAACATGGCCTTCCCTTCCCACGATGGCCATAGGGGCGTCCGTTGCATGGGCGCTCGCATGGGCATGGGCGTCCTTGAGATCTCTGCAGCCAGTCGGGTGGCGAGATCCTTGCCGCCGCACGGCTGCATCTATACCTATATATTGCCCGACTCAATGCACGCAGAGAATGGTTGCCAGACTGATAGCAACGTCAACAAGAGTGGACCATATCGGATGACGTTGACTCTATCGGACGGACGACCTAAGATAGGAAGGCTATGGGCGGGCCTTCGGTCATGAAAGATAGTCCCGTGAGGATTGGCTCGGCATCCTGCCGTCCAAGCTGAGCTGTACCAGCGTTTGTTTTGCTGCCAACGAAGGAGGATGAAGTGTCTGCTAATCCCGGCGCTAGGGGTAATGGCCTTATCAGCGTGACATACATGCCGCACCTCAGCTATGTCAGGCGCAACAAGACCGTCTCCGCCTTTGGTGGCGAGCACCAGCTTGTGGAGGCCGTGCAAAAGTCCAGTGAACCTCCGCAGATCGGAGCGCCCCTTGTCGGAAAGCGTCTCTACCTCGTCCCGATCGACTCCCTGTTTCGCATCCCGTATGTTCCCCCAGAGGAGCACGCGACGTCCGGGTCTCAGGAGCAGCATGAGAGCCGAGAGCAACAAGAACAACGCGAGCTCGAGCGGAAGGAGCGACGCAAGGTACTGCAACACTGGAACAGCATCATCATAGATAGCGAAGAGCGCGCCCCCAAAGGCCATCCAGCATGGTGGGAGCGTGGTGTGCCGGAGCATCCGATGCAATCCTACTCTGCCTGGCCTGTCGATGTGGCGATGACACACGATAAGGAGCAGGGCTATCTCGTCTTTCCCTTTGAGCCTGACGCCGAGCGGCTTCGTCCGCTCTCGGAGCTGATGGTAAATCCTGACGATGACCAGTCGCTCCTTAAGCTTGGGAGGGAGGCCGCCGATCAGCGCGACTCCCGCATCGCGTTGGCGCGATCGTTGGTGAAGACCTGGGGGCAGCTTCGCGCCTGTGGCTATGGCTACGGCTGCTACGACAGCTCGAACATCTTCTATGACCTAAAGACGAATGAGGTGAGGCTCGGCTTCAGCATGGCGACGCTCTATCTGACAGACGGGGATGATGAGCCGGTGTCGCAGATTATCCTAGGTAAGGATGCGAAGGCGAGCCGCATGCTCGACTACATCGAGCCTTCCTCCAGAGGGTTGATCAAGGAGGCAATCGATCAGGGAAAGCAGCCTTGTGCGGTCCTTTCCCAGACAGATAGCTTCGCCATGTGGGCTATGGCATTTCGCCTAATGGTGGGCAGGCCGCCCTTCTATGGGAAGAGCGCCCCATCTGAGTCGAGCGTGAGCGGTGAGGATCAGGGCAAGGACATCGATCAGTCTCAGGGGGATGCGCTTCCCGTCGTTAGTTCACCCGATGGCTCGGTCCGGTCGGGTGGAGACGACGATCTCTCGAGCGAGAAGGTGTTCAGAGAGAACTGGAAAGCAGTGCCCAAAGACATGCGTGATGAGATGAGGAACCTCTTTGGCAGCGGTGACTCGCTTATCGGGGCAGATGATGGGCCCGGCTCCTCCGCCGAGGCAGCGCATTCTCCTGAGGGCGCAGGTTCGTCTGACGGCGGCAGCTTGCCTTCCGGCGTGAACGGTGGGTCCGGGGATCTCTCGAAGGAGCGGTCTTTGCCTGAGGGTACGGACATCTCTGCCAATGTGTCATCTAGTGACAAGGAGGGGTGACGCGACCTGTTGCGCTCGTGCACGTGAGTAGTCGTCCGAGCGCGATGAGCGCCTGTGCAGAGACAGCTGCCCCCAAATCCTCATTGGTCCTACTGATACGCTTGGCTCCATGGGGTGTTGGGGTGAGTTTTCTGGCGGTCTGCAGGTGCGAATTGCATGCCGGGTAAGACTAGAAGCGCTTGAGTCTGTGGAGTTTATTAATATGAATTTCTAGCGGGACAATCGGCCCCAGATGAGACATGGGGTGATGAGATGACAGGTAGTTTGATTAATCTCTGGATACTCGCAAAATTGTACCAGCCCAAGAAGGCGGTATGGGACCTCACTAATGAAGGTGGGGTAGGCCCTATGCTCAATAGTGGGTAAAGCTGGGCAATGGAAAAATCAAGAGGAGAAACCGGTACGACACTAAGGACAGGTTACCATTAGACCTGTTTGGGCAGAATCGCATGACGCAATAATTAATTTTTTTGTTTATATTGGCACTGGTAGCAGGAGGTTAGATAGATGGGTGGGCGCGCCCCGAAGAAAAAAGAGTCTGACCATTATGGGGGAAAGCCCGTGTCGGGTGTTGCTATGAAAGAGCAAAAGCCGGGTGATGGCGTAAACGACAATGACAACGGGGACGCGAAGTCTGGCCTACCTGGTAAGTCGAGGTCTCAGAAAAAGAACGTAAGTCTTTCCTCTGTCTCGGATGGTGCGAAGAACTCACCGGATCATGAGGGTGAGGCGCAGGATGGTGGAGAGAAGGGGAGTAGCGATGCTTCCGCCGGCTCGACGCACATGTCTAAGAACCAGGAGTTGGGTTCCTCTGGGGAGGATAGGGGCAACCGGGAAGGTAGTCTCGGTGAGGACGAGGAACAGAGACCTTCGAAAGTTAAGGGGAACGAGAAGCTTGGCCTGACCAATGATGGTGAGGCCGGAGAAGGGCTAGACGCCATCGAGTCGACTGCCGAGGACGGGCAGGAGGGCACCGCGCCTTCTGATAAGGATAAGGCCACTGGCCTTGTCCAAAAGGGTCGTGACGGGCAGGGCAGCACCGAGGTCAAAGAGAAGGCGCCGGGCTCTCGTGACCTATGGAAGCGTCTGATTGATGTGATCCTAAGTCCGCTTAGGTTGATCGCTCGCTCTTTCAGGGGCCTCCTATCCCTTGGCGCAGATAAACAGCTAAGGGAGTTCGAGGAGCTTGCGGAGGAGGTCAATGCCCTCGCGGAGCGCTTCGAAGCCATGTCGGATGAGGAGCTACACGGCATGACCTCGTACTTCAGGGAGCGCTATGAGAGTGGCGAGACTCTCGACGAGCTGCTCCCCGAGGCCTTCGCCGCCGTGAGGGAGGCCTCGAGCAGGGCGTTGGGGATGCGTCACTTCGACGAGCAGATCATGGGCGGCATCACCCTGCACAGGGGAATGATCGCCGAGATGAAGACCGGCGAGGGCAAGACGCTCGTTGCCCCGCTCGCGGCGTATCTCAATGCCATCCCGGCCGGGGGAGTCCATGTCGTTACCGTGAATGATTACCTTGCCAGACGCGACAGCGAGTGGATGGGTGGGATCTACGAGCGTTTGGGCATGAGCGTGGGCTGCCTGCAGAACGGCATGAGGCTCGACCTCAAGAAACCGGCCTATGCTGCTGATATCACCTATGGTACCAACAGCGAGTTTGGCTTCGACTACCTGCGTGACAATATGGTTACGCAGGCAGGCCAGCGCGTGCAGCGTGGTCACGCCTTCGCGATCGTGGACGAGGTGGATTCCATCCTCATCGACGAGGCGAGGACGCCGCTCATCATCTCAGGTGCCGGTACGAAGTCTGCGAGCACATACAAGGACTTCGCGCGGGCGGTTCGCGGTCTCGCCCCTGACGTTGACTTCGAGATGGACGAGGCCAAGCACACCATCGCGGCAACTGAGGAGGGCTTGCGCAAGATAGAGCGGAGGTTGGATATCGGCGATCTGTACTCGGACCCCTCCGGCCAGCTGGTCAACCACCTTCAGCAGGCGCTCAGGGCCCAGTACCTGTTTCACCGTGACCAGCAATACATGGTCGTGGGCGGCGAGGTCAAGATAGTCGACGAGTTCACGGGTCGTGCCATGGAGGGGAGGCGCTACAGCGAGGGACTGCACCAGGCCATCGAGGCCAAGGAGGGCGTGTTCGTCAAGGAGGAGAACCAGACCCTCGCCACCATCACCCTGCAGAACTACTTCCGTCTCTATGACAAGCTCTCGGGCATGACGGGCACGGCCGTGACGGAGGACAGCGAGTTCAGGGAGATCTACAAGCTGCCTGTTCAGGCGATCCCGACTCACGAGCCCATGATCCGGAAGGACAACCCCGACCTCGTCTACCAGGGCGTGGACGCGAAGTTCGCCGCCGTCGCCGACGACATCGCCGAGCGCCACCGGCGGGGCCAGCCGGTGCTCGTGGGCACCGTCTCGATCGAGAGCTCCGAGCGGCTCTCGCGCATCCTTGATAAACGCGGTATCAGTAAGAGCGATGAGAGTGGTAAGAGTGGGCACGAGGTCCTGAACGCCAAGCACCACGAGCGCGAGGCCCAGATCGTGGCGCAGGCCGGCCGCGAGGGTGCCGTCACGATAGCGACAAACATGGCCGGTCGCGGCACGGACATCATCCTCGGCGGCAACCCCGACGAGCTCGCGCGCGACATGCTGCGTGAGAGGGGCTACTTTCGTCCTGCCAAGGAGGGAGAGGAGCCCAGAGAGCCAAGCGAGGCGGAATGGGGGGAGGCCCTCGGGGAGGCTAGGAAGGTCTGCGAGGCCGAGAGGGAGCGCGTCCTCAAGGCCGGCGGCCTCTGCGTGATCGGCACCGAGCGCCACGAGAGCCGCCGCATCGACAACCAGCTGCGCGGACGCTCCGGCCGCCAGGGCGACCCGGGCGAGACCCAGTTCTACCTCTCGCTTGAGGACGACCTCATGCGCCTCTTCGGCGGCGATCGCATGGACAGAATTGCCGCCATGATGGCACGCTACGACATGCCTGCGGATGTACCCATCCAGTCCAAGCTGGTCAGCAGAGCCATCGAGAGTGCCCAGCGCAAGGTCGAGGAGATAAATTTCGCCATGCGCAAGCAGGTGCTCGACTACGACGACGTGATGAACGAGCAGCGTCGGGTCATCTACGAGGAGCGCGACAAGATTCTGGACGGCAAGGACCTCTTGGGCCACATCAATGATGTGACCTACGATACCGTGCGGCGCAAGGTGGAGGAGCTCTGTCCCGAGGGACAGGACTCCGAGGACTGGGACCTCGTGGGCCTGCGTAGGTGGGTTGAGGGGCTCACCGGTCGCAAGGACATGCCCGAGTTCGGGAGTGACTTGGATCGTGCTGGTGAGGAACAAGATCGTGACGAGGGTGTTTCCTCAGAAGTGATGGATGCTCGGGAGGGCCGGGAGTCGAGTCTCTCTGAAGAGCGTGGGGATGGTTCAGACGATGGTCCTGCAGCTTCCATATCCAACCCTGATGAGGATGCAGGGTCGCAACCCACGGGAACCGGAAAGGGTGATGAGAAGTCTGACTCTTCCGGTGACGCGGAGACTCATGGCAAGGATGGCGAGGAGGAGTCAGATGGGTCGGAGCTAGCCAATGTGGCTTCAGGCGAAGGTGATCGACCCGTTCAGGACGGCAAAAAGCCGCTTAGCGTTTCGCCCAAGGCAGGGGATGAGGATGAGATTTCCGTCAGCGGTAAATCTTTAGTTGCGTCAAAGGATAGCGCGAAGACTATAGGCACGACAAACGAGGACGGTGGGGTATCCTCTAGTCAATCTGTAAGAGCAGTTCCTAGCGACGATGAGGGTCACGATCTGTTCGATATCGATGACCTTGATCAGATTGATGTCATCGATCACGTGGATCACTTCGTCAGCGGCTGCTATTCGGAGAAGTCTGACCAGCTCCCCGACGGCATGATGCAGGCTCTCTCAGCTCAGGTCATGCTGCGCGTCATCGACACGCGATGGATGTCCTACCTGCAGGAGATGGACTACCTCAGGGCTGGCATCGGGCTTAGGGGCTTTGGCCAGCGTGATCCCCTTGTCGAGTACAAGGCCGAGGCCTATGCCGCCTTTACCGAGCTCGTCAACACCATGTACGAGGACTTTCTGCGCACCATTCTGAGGATAGAGCTTGCCCCCGCCGGCCAAGCCCGAGCGCTCAAGTCCGAAGGCGACGACGCCTTGCGCGGGGCGAGGTACTCCGGTCCTGCCGAGGTCGACGGTGACCAGGGGAGTAACAGGATGTCTGCCCGCCTCGCCCCAAAGGGGGCAGGTACTGCGCAGACGAAGGCCCCAGACCCTGCCCCAAGTAAGCCCACCACCTACCGCAAGGCCGACAGCTCCGACTCCTACGCGAACGTCGGGCGCAACGACCCCTGTCCCTGCGGTAGCGGCAAGAAGTTCAAGAACTGCCACGGTAGGAACCGTGGTGGCGGGACGCGATAGATGGCGGAGATCACGCAGGCGGGCATAGACGCCCTCAAGGAACAGCTCGATGAGGTGGAGGGCTATCTGCGTCTCGACGAGCAGCGCCAAGTTGTCGCGCAGCTCGAGGCCACAAGTACCGCGCCCGGCTTTTGGGATGACGCGGAGGCGGCGAGCTGGGTCATGGCCGAGTTGACCCAGGCCAAGGACGAGGTCAGCCGGGTGGACGCCGCGCGACAGAGGCTCGGCGACATCCAGGCCGCATTCGACCTTGGCCAGGAGACGGGCGAGGAAGAGCTGCTCGACGAGGCGGATGGGCTTGCCGCCGCGCTTGGGCGGGAGCTCTCTGAGCTCGAGCTGGCGAGCTGGTTTTCCGATGAGCTCGACCACGGTGACGCCATCGTCACGATCACGCCCGGCCAGGGGGGCCTTGAGGCGCAGGATTGGTGTGGGATGCTCTTTCACATGTACCTCGCCTACTGCGAGCGGCGCGGCTGGAAGGTCACGGTCAACGACGCTCCGGTGGCAGAGGCCATCGGCATTGACCGCGCAACCTTCACGGTTTCGGGCAAAAACGCCTATGGGATGCTCAGGGGTGAGCAAGGGGTGCACCGCCTCGTGCGCATCTCTCCCACGGACGCAAAGAAGCGGCGCCAGACCACCTTCGCGGGTGTGGAGGTACTGCCGGTCTTACCCGAAGACGTCAAGGTGGACATAGACCCCAACGACCTGCGCATAGACGTCTACCATGCGTCAGGCCACGGCGGCCAGGGCGTCAACACCACCGATTCCGCCGTCCGCATCACGCACCTTCCAACAAACACCGTTGTCACCTGCCAAAACGAGCGCAGCCAGCTCCAGAACAAGGCGTTTGCCATGAACATCCTGCGTAGTCGCCTCTATGAGCTCGAGCTTGCCAAGCGCGAGGCCGAGCTCGACGAGCTGAGGGGACCCAAGCACGAGATAGGCTTTGGCAACCAGATCAGGAGCTACGTGCTCTATCCCTACCAGCTGGTCAAGGATCTCAGAAGTGGGGTGGAGACCGGCAATGTCGACTCCGTCCTCTCCGACGGCGATCTGGACAAGTTCGTCGTAGGCTACCACCGCTGGTTGGTTGGTGGGGGCGAGCGGTGAGCAAAGTTAGGATCTCGCGCCGCGAGCTCGTCAGGAAGGTTGGGCTCACCCTCATAGGATCCTTCGTCTATGCGCTGGGCATTGACATGTTCGAGATACCCAATGGTCTTGCGGCTGGCGGGCTCACGGGCCTTGCGACTACGATTGCAGCCGCCGCCGCGCGTGTGGGTGTCACGCTGCCTGTCGGCGCCCAGACCATTGTGATGAACGCGCTGCTCCTCGTCTACGTCTACCTCGCCTCGCGTGACGTCAAATACATAGCCCAGAGTGTGCTCGGCATCGTGGCCTCGGGCTTCTTCATGGACCTGCTCGCACCGGTGCTGCCGGTGCCCACCCAGGGGCAGCTGCTGATCTCGGCCCTTTGGGGTGGTGTCATAGGTGGTGCTGGCGTCGGCATCGTGTTTCTGAGTGGCGGCAACACGGGAGGCACCGACATCATCTGCCAGCGCATTGCGAGGCGCACGGGTGCCTCGCTCGGCGTGCTTACGATGCTCGTCGATGGCGTGATACTGCTCGCCTCGGTGCCGGTCTTCTCTCTCACCAATGCCCTCTACGCCGGCGTCGCCATGGTCGTATTCGGCTATGTGGTGGACATGGTGCTCGAGGGCCCGCTCAGTGCGCGTATGGCGTACGTCATCTCAAACAAGCATGCCGAGATAGCCAGCGAGATACTTTATTCGCTCGATCGCGGCTGTACCGAGCTGCAGGCCCGTGGCGTGTGGAGCGGCAACCAGCGTCCGGTCCTGATGGTCGTGATAGGTCGCAATGAGTCCATGCGCCTCAAGGAGATTGTCGCGGGCATAGATCCCGAGGCCATCGTCATCGTCTCTGAGGTGCACGAGGCTTTTGGCGAGGGCTTTGGCCGTCTGGGCGGCAGATAGGGCCGGCTCGCCTGAGGTGGTCGAGGCACGTCTCAAGACCGGTACGTCCCAAGACCGGCACGTCCCGACATCAGCACAATTGCTGTGAGTCAAGGGGTCGCAGGCCACACCAGCCTGTACTGCCACTCGGACTTGAACGCACTGCGCGGTACGCTCACCGTCGAGTGGCAGTGTGAGACGCACCGCGCGGTACGTTCACCATCGAGTGGCAGTGTGAGACGCACTGCCACTCGCCCCTGAGCGTACCGGACGCACTGCCACTCGGCCCTGATCGTACCGTTTCGGTACGCTCGACGCCGGGTGGCAGTGTGCGCTGCACTGCCACTCGCCCCTGAGCGTACCGCTCCGTACGTTCACCACCGAGTGGCAGTGCCAGTGCCCCAGAGGGGCATGGGATCGCTTGCCAAGGAGGGCCCCGGGAGGGGTCGCGCTTCCCCAGGCGCACGGCCGCCCATGCCATGCCCCACGGTGCGCCGATCGCCGATGGCTAACGTGAGGTATCTGAGGGGCGAGAAGTCCCGAAGAGCCGCCACTTCATCCAGATAGGGTAGCCGCGCCAGCCCTCGGCGAGGCCCTGCGTGAAAGCTCCTTCCCGCTGCGAGTGGCCGGCAGCGCGAGCAGGCGCCCCCGCCAGCCTGCAGGCGAGCTGCGCGTGGGAGCGGGCCTCCGCCCGCTCGGGGGCGTCGAGTCCACCGGGTAAAACTGGCGGTCGAAGGCGTGAGGCGGCCATGAGGCGAATCGGCGAACGGCAGCATTGTTCCGAAGGCCTATCCCATGCTTCAGGGCCCCATCGGCCAACCCATCAGCCAACCCATCAGCCAACCCATCAGCCAACCCATCAGCCAACCATCGGCCAACCCATCGGCCAACCCTAGGTATACTGTAGTTGGATGAGGGAGGTCGCATGGATGTCTGGACGGAGTTGGTCGAGGGTCTGATGGCGTACAGTGCCGAGGAGGAGTGGTTCGAGTTCAAGGAGAATTGGTTTGAGCCCATGGTCCTCGGCGAGTACATATCGGCGCTCTCTAACGCGGCGGCGATGGCCGGACGCAAGGAGGCGTACTTCGTGTGGGGCGTGAGGGATTCCGACCACGAGGTCGTGGGCACGGGGTTCCTCTGGCAGCGCAACGTGGGCGGTGAGCCGCTCGAGCACTGGCTCGCCCGTCAGGTGCAGCCCGACATAGGGTTTAGGTTCCACGAGGCTGCTGTTCGAGACCATGGAGACTCCCTTCATGGACACTGTCGAGAAGGCCATGCGCTACGTCGACAAGATCGACAGCCCGTTTCTGGGCGTCTACCCCGACGTGGGCAACCTCACGAATGCCTCTCTGATCTACGGTAGATCGGTTGCCGATGACCTCGCGACGGGCAAGGGCCACATCCTCGCCGCCCACATGAAGGCCACCAAGGCGGGGCAGTATCGCGACCTGCTCTTTGGCGAGGGCACGACCGACTACGACGGTGCGCTTGCGCAGCTCATTCCACAGGGCGTACGGAGGTATGTGTGCGAGCTGTGGTACCTCGGCTCCGCGAGCTGGCAAGATGACGTTGACCATGCCGCACGCTTTGTTCGCGAGAAGATCGATCATGCCCTCGAGCGCCACGGTTGGGGTAACGGGGTATAGAAATAGGGATGTCCGCATGCGCGTGATACAGGAAAGGAGCGTCTCATGAAGTTCTTCATCGATACGGCTGACCTCAAGGAGATCGAGAAGGCGGCGAGCTGGGGCTGTCTCTCGGGCGTCACCACCAACCCCTCCCTCTACGCCAAGACCGGCGGCAAGCTCGCCGACTTCGAGGGTCACATGGTCAAGATCTGCAAGATCTGTGAGGGTCTGCCCGTCTCGGCCGAGGCCACGGCCGAGACCACCGAGGGCATGATCGAGGAGGGCGAGCGCCTGGCGTCGCTGGCCCCCAACGTCGTGGTCAAGCTCCCCGTCACGGAGCAGTCGCTCCCGGCGATCCACCACCTCGCCCAAAAGGGCATCCGCGTCAACATGACGCTCGTCTTCTCCGCGCCCCAGGCGCTTCTGGGCGCCCGTGCCGGCGCCCGCTACATCAGCCCCTTCGTCGGGCGCTTCGACGACATCGGCGACGAGGGCCTCGACCACCTGCGGGAGATGGTCGACGCAATCCACAACTACCGCTACGGCTACTGGGACGAGGAGGGCGGCCCCGAGATCATCACCGCCTCCGTGCGCACCCCGCACCACGTGACGCAGGCCGCCCTCATGGGGGCCGACATCGCCACCGTGCCCTTCGGCGCGCTCCAGAAGTGCGTGCGCCACCCGCTCACCGACCGCGGCCTGGAGCTCTTCGCCGCAGACTGGGCCAAGGTCACCAGCCAGGCGTGAGAGGCCGAGCTCAACGAAGGCGACGCCTGCCCGTCAGCGGGCGTCTCCTCAAAAGTCCCCATATGGAAAGGAGACGGCATGGACAATGCCGACCTTAAGAAGGTCGCGCGAGAGCTGCGTCGTGACATCATGACAGCGACTCATGCGGCCAAGTCGGGCCATCCCGGCGGGTCGCTCTCGGCGACCGAGATACTCACCTACCTGTACTTCGAGGAGATGCGCATCGATCCGGCCGATCCGCTCAAGCCCGAGCGCGACCGCTTTGTCCTCTCCAAGGGCCACTGCGCCCCGGGCCTCTACTCAGCCCTCGCCGAGCGGGGGTACTTTCCCAAGGAGGAGCTCAAGACCCTGCGCCACCTGGGGTCCCAGCTCCAAGGACATCCCAACATGAGGGATACCCCCGGGGTTGACATGAGCACCGGCTCCTTGGGCCAGGGGATCTCGGTGGCCGTGGGCATGGCGCTCGCCGCTAAGCTGTGGGGTGACAGCTACCGCGTCTATGCCCTGCTTGGTGACGGTGAGCTCGAGGAGGGGCAGGTCTGGGAGGCCGCGATGCTTGCCGGCAACCATGGCCTTGACAACCTTTGCCTCATCGTGGACAACAACCGGCTCCAGATCGACGGGACCATCGAGGAGGTCAACTCCGCCGAGCCGATAGGGGACAAGTTCAGAGCCTTCCGCATCCACGTGATAGACGTCCCAGACGGCAGCGACTTCGACCAGCTGCGTGCCGCCTTCGGCGAGGCGCGCGCGACCAAGGGCGCCCCCAGCTGCATCGTTGCGCATACGACGAAGGGCAAGGGGGTCTCGTTCATGGAGGACCAGGTAGGATGGCACGGCAAGGCTCCCGGTGACGAGCAGTACGAGCAGGCCATGGCCGAGCTCGCGAAGGAGGCGTGAACGCTATGGCAGACATACGCAAGGTCGCTACCCGCCAGAGCTATGGCGAGGCGCTCGTGGAGCTGGGCGCCGCCCACGACGACTTCGTGGTGCTCGACGCCGACCTCGCCGCCGCGACCCAGACGGGCAAGTTCAAGGCGGCCTATCCCGACCGCTTCATCGACGTCGGCGTCGCGGAGCAAAACCTCATGGGCGTCGCCGCTGGCATCGCGACCACAGGGCACAGGGTGTTCGCGAGCACCTTTGCCATGTTCGCCGCCGGTCGCGCCTTCGAGCAGGTGCGCAACTCCATCGGCTACCCCCATCTGCACGTGGTCATCGGGGCCACGCACGCGGGCATGTCGGTGGGCGAGGACGGCGCCACCCACCAGTGCAACGAGGATCTCGCCCTCATGCGGGCCATCCCCGGCATGACGGTCATCGTCCCGGCCGATGACGTCGAGGCCAAGGCCGCCGTTCGCGCGGCATACGAGGCAGAGGGCCCGGTGTACGTGCGTCTTGGCCGCCTGCCCGTGCCCGTCATTCACAAGGATGACTATCACTTTGAGCTTGGCAGGGGCGTCGTCGAGCGCGAGGGCTCAGACGTTACCGTGATCGCATGTGGCCTTGAGGTTCCCGCCGCGCTCGAGGCGGCCAAGACGCTTGCCGCCAAGGGTGTGAGCTGCGAGGTCATCAACATGGCAACGATCAAGCCGCTTGACGGGGATCTTATCGTGGCCTCGGCGAGAAAGACCGGACGCGTCGTCACCGTCGAGGAGCACTCCGTGATCGGTGGCCTGGGAAGTGCCGTGTGCGATCTGCTGTGCGAGGCCTGTCCCACTCCCGTCAAGAAGATAGGCGTCAACGATGTCTTTGGCGAGTCCGGCCCCGCACTTGACCTGCTTGCGAAGTACGGTCTTGACGGCGCAGGGGTCGCGGAGGCCATCGAGGGCTTTGTGCGCTAGGTGTGCGCTATCAGCTGGGACGCCCAGTTCTACGCTCGGCCGCGTACCCAAACCCATCCGGACGCCTAAGCTGAGGCTGCGGCCGTGTGGCGCCGAGTGCCCCGGAATCTGCGGGGCACTTGCCTCGGCCTATCTGTGTTCCACGCGAGGTCTGTCTGTGCGTGGCATGCAGATTTAATGCTCCAACCGGCTCTCTGCTACAATAGCGCGAAATCTGTCAGTCACTGCAGTATCAACGTATCAAAAGGAGCATGTGTGGCCAATCATTTCCGCGATGGTAGGCAATGGGGGGGTGAGGGCTCAGATGGGCTACCTCAGGATTCCTCCGGGGCAGAGGCTGGTGCGCTGTTCGACGACGAACTCGAGGCAGCCATGGCCGACCTCAAATCTTCGGCGTCCTCGCGTCAGGAGGTAAGCCCTCGTGTGCCAGCCGCCAATCGTGTCGGCCAATCGGCTGGTGTGGCCCATAGCACTCCAGGTGCTGCCCCATCCAGTGCGGCGGGCCTTCAAGGCGCGGGCGCCTCGTCTATGAAAGACGATGGGTCAAGGGCAAGGGTCATCCCCGCCGCTACGGGTGTCCCAGAGGCTAAGGGCGCTCCCACAGTCTCAAGAATTCCAGACGTCAAGCGAGCGCCTGATGCCACCGTCTCATCATCCAAGGCGATTTCGGTGGCGGAGGGGGCCTCAAGCGACATCAAGCCTCAGTCTGGCGCGACGAGCGCGTTTTCTCCCATCCACTTCAAGGACGCACCCAAGATCGACCGGAGCGGTACGCCGACCATCTCGCTGAGAAACGTCACGCTCATCTATCCGGCCCAGCCCAACAAGCCCGCGCTCGAGGACGTGAGCCTTGACATCTACCCGGGCGAGTTCGTCTTCGTCGTCGGACACTCCGGCTCTGGCAAGTCAACGTTTCTGCGTCTTCTCACGCGCGAGCTTCGCTCAACGGGCGGGCATGTCATCGTTGCGGGCCAAGACCTTACTAAGCTGCGCAACCGCAAGGTTCCCTACCTGCGTCGCCAGATTGGCACGGTCTACCAGGACTTCAAGCTTCTGCCTGATAAGACGGTCTACGAGAACGTCGCCTTCGCGCTCGAGTGCATTGGCAAGCCACGCTCGGTCGTCAAGACGCAGGTTCCGGAGGTGCTCCGTCTCGTCGGTCTAGCCGATAAGATGGACAACTATCCAGACCAGCTCTCTGGCGGGGAGCAGCAGCGCGTCTCTGTCGCGCGAGCCATGGTCAACCGCCCGCCGCTTCTAGTCTGTGACGAGCCTACGGGCAACCTCGATCCGGCCATCTCGCTCGGTATCATGAAGCTGCTCGACCTCATCAACCGGACCGGTACCACCGTCGTCATGGCCACCCATGATCGTGAGATGGTCGACTCCATGCGCAAGCGCGTCATAGCTCTTGAGGCGGGTCACATCGTTCGCGATCAGGAGAAGGGGGGCTACGGTTTCTATGGCTCCGTCTAATCTTGGTTATTCCCTGCACGAGGCAGGTCGCCATTTTCGTCGCAACTGGTCAACGGCCCTTGGCGCCGTGGTCACCATCTTTCTCTCACTCTTCGTGATAGGTCTCTTCGTCATCGGCTCAGTCCTGCTCAACAGGCTTGCGGGCGACGTCGAGAACCAAGTCACCATCCAGGCCTTTCTCTCTGACGGGGCAGACAAGTCTGCCGTGGACGCCTTCCAGCAGAAGATCAGTGGCTGGGACTTCGTCGATGATGTGACGTACAAGAGCAAGGAGGAGGCCCTCGAGAGCTACCGGGAGAAGATGAGTGACAAGAACGCGAACGACGTCGTCGCCGCGCTCGATGGCACCAACCCGCTGCCCGCATCGTTGGTCATTACCCTCTCCGATCCCAAGCAGGTCGAGAACGTAGCCAGCATGATCATCGAGGACGGCGATTTCAAGAGCATCTCCGACGACGCAGAGAATCCCACGCGCTCCGTCCAGTATGGTCGCGATACGGTAAAGAAGTTGCTGAGTGTCACGTATGTCCTGCGCTTTGGCACCATCGTGCTGGTTGGCCTTCTGGCCTTCATCGCCTTCGTGTTCATCAACAACACGATTCGCCTTGCTATCTCAGCGCGTCGTCGCGAGATCGCCATCATGCGCTTGGTCGGTGCGTCAAACGGTTTCATACGCGGGCCGTTCTTGACCGAGGGTATGCTCGAGGCGCTTTTTGGCTCGCTGCTCGCGATCCTTGTGCTTCATGGCGGTACCCTGATCGTGCTCCCGAGGCTCCAGGCTGGACTGTCGTTTTTGTCCTTTGACATACCGACGGTCGTCCTGACCCTTACGTATGCGTCACTCGTGGGCATAGGTTGTCTGCTTGGCCTCTTTGGCTCTGCGATCGCGATGAGGCGCTATCTCAGGGTGTAGCTGGCTTGCGATGTGCCGATAAGGCGGCGGACAGTGTCTCACCGTGCCTTGGGGCTGTGACCGCGTAGCCTTCAGGTGGTGTCTCTCGCATGCCAGGCGAGGGCGAGTCTTTACAAGACGGACATCATGTGGTCGCCCCAAGGGACCGAGGCACCGTCGCAGCTGGCTCACTGCTTTGGAGGGGCGCGGGCATGGGAGGAGCAAAATCGAGGTCGCATGGCCCGCGCGGGCGAGGCTCTCGAGGCAGGAGGACTCGCGCCCTACTAACGGGCACGATGCGCGTCTCGCGTTCGGGGTCGGTTACGGTCGACACGCCAGAGGGCTGCTTTAGGGTTGCCAAGAGGGGCGTACGCGAGGCGATGAGTGGGGACACGGTGCAGGTGAGTCTGTCATCGCCACGCGGACGCGAGCGCCTGGCATGGGTCCAGGGCGTCCTCGATCGTGCCACCCAGAGCTTTCTGGGCAGCTATGACTTCATCGATCCGCTTGGCGTGGTGGTTCCCCTCGACTCAAGGATACGACGTGACTTCTTCGTGCTGCCCGATGACCACAGCGCACAGGCCTGTGGCGTGCGCTCAGGCGACGTGGTGGTGGCGCGCATCTTGGAGTATCCGGCGCGTACGACGTCGGGAATCGTCACCATAGAGCGGCGCCCGGACAGCGAACGTGGCCTTGACCTGCCCATCGAGACCATCATTGCCTCGTATGGGCTGCGCTGCGAGTTTCCCAAGACGGTACTCGCCTCGGCGGCTGCCATTGAGCCTGGCGTAGAGGAGGCCTTGGCAGTGGGTCCGACTCGCGCGGACTTTCGCGAGCGCTGTGTCCTTACCATCGATCCTGCCGACGCGCGCGACTTCGACGACGCGGTTGGCGCCCGTAGGGTCGAACGTGGCTTTGAGGTCGAGGTGCACATTGCCGACGTGAGCCACTACGTGGGCTGGGGCTGCCCCGTAGACAACGAGGCACGGCAGCGGACCTGCTCGACCTACCTGGTTGATCGCGTCATACCAATGCTGCCCGAGAGCCTTTGTGCCGATGTCTGCTCCCTCAGGCCAGACGAGGATCGGCTTGCCGTGAGCGTCATCATGCGCCTTGGCGAGAGAGGAGAGCTCGTCTCGGCCCGGATGACGCGCTCTGCCATTCGCTCCAAGGCGCGCCTGAGTTATGACCAGGTCGACGCATGGCTCGAGAAAACGCTCGGTGCCCATGAGCTGCCCTGCTCGGTGGGCTGGAACACCCAGGTCTCACGGACCCTCGATATCCTCGACGAGGTCGCTGCGCAGAGGCGACGTCTGCGCCATGATCGTGGGTCCATTGACTTCAACACCAAGGAGGCGAAGGTCACCCTCGATGAGCAGGGCCGCCCAATCGACATCATCGTGCGCAGGCGTACGCGCGCAACGAGCCTCATAGAGGAGGCCATGCTACTTGCGAATGAGTGCGTGGCACAGCTGCTCTCGGACGCAGGGATCGAGACGGCCTACCGTGTGCACGAGCGACCCGCCCCAGACGATCTCAAAGACGCCCTGCGCATCCTACGGGAGCTCGGCCTCGTTGAGGGCTCGCTTGCTGGGGCACTTGTCACGGGGAGTCCCGCAGCCATCCAGGAGGTCCTCGAGGACGCCGCAGGCACGCCTGCGGAGCTCTTCGTGAACACTGTGCTGCTCAGGGCCCAGCGGCGCGCCATCTACCTGCCGCACAACGATGGGCACTACGCCCTGGGTGCGAGGGCGTACTGTCACTTCACCTCGCCGATCCGCCGCTACGCGGACCTCTTGGTGCACCGTGCACTCAAGGCGCAGCTGGACGGAAACGCAGACTCACGTGAGCAGCGTGAGATCGGACGCAGCTTGGCGCAGCTATGTCGGAGCTGCTCGGAGCGCGAACGGGTCTCAGATGGTGCTGCCCGAGACTCTCAGAGAGTCAAGATCGCAGAGTTCTTCTCCACAAGGGTGGGTGAGTGCTTTGGAGGCGTCGTGGTGGGCTGCGAGCGCTATGGGCTCTTCGTCATGCTCGACGAGAGCTGCGCTGAGGGCCTGCTTGCGACTCGCGAGTTGGGAGATGAGCGCTTCTCGTACGACGATGCGCGCATGGCGCTGATGGGCGAGGAAAGTGGCAGAATCTGGCGGGTGGGCATGCGCGTGACGGTGGTCGTGGCGAATACCAGCCCTGCGCGCGGGCAGATAGACTTCGCGCTTCCGGACAAGTGACCCGTGCGCACAGACGAAACGTCCGTGGCATAGGCGAACGACACGGACGGTACTTGTACGCACGGTAAACGGGTAGGCTTGTCGTATTCTTAGGGTGTCGTTGCATACGGCGAGGGGGGACACTGCTCGTCCTCGCAGAGCGTATGGTATGAGGAGGTGTCATGGAGTATACAGACAGGCTCGAGCAGAGCGAGCTGACTGAGGCGATCATGCTGGCCGAAGGCTACCTTATGCAGGGCCAGACATACATGGCGCTTGAGCTTCTCTCAAGACGTGCCGAGGACGTGGAGGAGTACATCGATCGTAACTGCCCGACGACTGATAGCCAGCAGTGGTTTAGCTTTTCCTCCCCCTTCGATCGCCTGGCGTACCAGGTTGTCGAGCGCGACCCAAGGGAGCTTCGCGACGTGGGTGAGCCGCTGGATCGCCTGTATGCTGACCTTGCCCTCGCGCGCATGACAGATGGTGACACCTACTTGGCGATCGAGGCGCTCAAGCAGGCGGTGCGTTGGAATCCCATGGCCTGTGAGCATCGTTTGAACCTGGCGGAGTTGTGCCGGGACGTCGGCGATATCAGCGAGTACTTGGCGCTGAGTCACTCGGTGCTCATTCGTGCCAGTGAGCCCTCTCATCTGATTCGAGCCTTTCTCAGTTTTGCCGAGTATTTCCAGGCTTCTGGGAAGTCACGAGAGGCGGCAGCACTCCTCAGAGCTGCCCGTAGGGTCGATGCGAGCGATCCCTTGCTTAGGGTGGCACTCGAGCAGGCAGTGGGCACGCAGTGCGATCCCGATGTTGTCAGCGATGAGGAAGAGGGGCGGATCCTTGATGAGCTGCAGCTGCCACGCGGTGCCAACGCTCAGGTCGTCATCTGTCTCTTACAGTGTGCCTTGGATGCGCGCGAGCTGGGTGACCAGGATGCGGAGACGAGGCTCATGCTGAGGGCTCGCGCGCTTGCGGGCACAGAGCTCTCCCATAGGCTGATGGGGGAGCTTCTCGCATGTGTGGAGCCTGCGGGTGCTGCAGAAGACGCAGACGGCGCGGCCACAGGGGCCGCGCGAGGGGAGGGAGCTACAGATGGCGAGGCGTAGGCCACAGCCAACTTCCACAACGGACGGGCGCGACAGGGGCAAGAATTCCCAAGGCCCACAAAAAAGGAGCATCTCTAAGAACCGAGTCGCCCGTCACGACTACGAGATAGGTGAGACCTGGGAGGCTGGCATCGAGCTCACGGGAACCGAGGTCAAGAGCATACGCGAGCGTCCCTGTCAGATACGCGACTCGTTCTGCATCATCCGAGGCGGCGAGGCCTTTCTGGTGGGTGTGCACATACACCCGTACTCGAACGGTGGCGTGTGGAACGTGGATCCTGACCGCAGGCGGCGCCTGCTCATGCACCGCCGACAGATTGCCCTCATCGACGCGCAGCTGCGCACCAAGGGCATGGCGCTCGTGCCGCTCGAGCTCTACTTCGACGAGCATAACCGCGTGAAGCTGTGCGTTGGCATAGGAAGGGGCAAGAAGCTCTTCGACAAGCGGCGCGACATGGCCAGACGTGACAGTGATCGCGAGATTCAGCGCGCGCTCAAGCTGCGTGGTCGTTAGGGATGGGAGACCCAGATGGCAGGGGAGAGGGGATTTTGTGGTGAGGCAGCTCTTGGACCCTCCGTCGGGCTATCGTGCGCCTCAGATGTGACTAACTGGGTATGAGGGTGGTGCGCCCGTAGGGGCGGGCGCATGAGGCGCGCAGAAGGGCGCGCCGCCAAGAGAGAGGATACGCAATGGTCGACGAGAAGAAGACGTACAAGTTCCGCTGTTTGGTCTGCGGCTATGAGGTCGAGATCGATACTCCGGAGTTGCCTGAGGACTACGTCTGCCCCGTGTGTGGCGTTGGTCCTGACCAGTTCGAGCTGGTGGAGGAGTAGCCTCCCGATACCAGGGTTACGAGGCGTGCGTCTGTGTCGGAGGGGCCCCGAGCTAAGGTCCGTGGGTCCCTCCCTTAGCCGACCTATAGCACCTAAGAGCCGTGAGGATCTGAGGGGGATAGATGAAGCACGCCGAGCAAACGTCTGAGTCCGTCGAACTCGCGCTGTTCCTAGCGCTTTCCGGTGGAGTTATGGATGCCTACTCCTATCTGGTCAGAGGGCACGTCTTTGCCAACGCCCAGACAGGAAACATGCTGCTTCTAGGTGTCAATCTCTCGCAGGGAAACTGGGACCAGTGCATGCACTACCTGTCCCCGGTACTCTTTTTCTCCGCAGGCATTGCGATGGCGCATGGCATCAAGCTGCTCCTCAAACCCAAGCACCTGCACTGGCGCCAGCTCGTGCTACTGATAGAAGCCGTGCTCCTTGTGATCGTGGGCTTCGTGCCAGAGGGGTTCAATCTCATCGCCAACGGCCTGACGTCGCTTGCCTGTGGCATGCAGGTCCAGGCCTTTCGCAAACTTCATGGCAATGCCTTTGCCACGACCATGTGCATCGGCAACCTGCGCAGTGGCACTCAGTCCATGGTGAGCTACGTACATACGCATGAGCGTGAGCAGCTCGAGACGGGACTGCTCTACTACTTTGTGATCGTATGCTTCACCTGCGGCGCGGTGGCGGGCAGTTGGCTGATAGGATCTTTGGGTCTCAGGATGATCCTCGCGAGTCCGGTCCTTTTGATGATAGCCTTTGGCATCATGTTCATTGATCGCGAGGGACGCAAGCATGGCTAAGGTGCTAAAATGGGTACATGCGCCATGGTGTCGTACGGAGCGTGCAGTGCCGGGCGCTGATATCGTAGGGATGGCAGCATGCCTTCCGTTGATCGTATGGGGGTGACTGGTTTCGACAGGGTATGTTTGAGGTGGGCAGCAAGCCGTGGTCTCCTCGCCACGATAAACAGGGGTACCGTCAAATCTAATTGACGACGAAGATTCTTATCAGGGCGAGTACGCCCTCGCTGCTTAACATATAAGTAGCCGTCTAACGGGAAGTCTCTCCCGCTTCCCGGGCGACGTCATCTGAGGGAGATGCGCGCGTGGACGTGGCTGGTATGCCGTGCGCTAAGTTTGAACCAGCTGGGACGGAAAGCGTCCGTCACCGGACGATCCCGTCTAAGATATTAACGGTGACTGAGCTTGGAGACACCTGCCAGGAATATGCTTTGGACCGGAGTTCGACTCTCCGCACCTCCACCAAACAAGATGGGCGCCTACCTGCAGAGCCGCAGACGGGCGCCTTTTTGCGTAGACGTACATGCCGTTGACGCACATCTGCGCCATAAGCGTATCACGTCGGCCTTCTTGGCCTCGACAGATGCGAGGAAGATCATGCGCGGGCCTCGGCATCCATCGCCTGCGGGCGTGGATTGTAGGGGTTCTATTCCCTTTTTATTGAGGGTCGCGGTGGGTCGTATGCTGTGCGGCATACATCGAGGACGTCAGGGATGGAGGCGGCCATGGGCGAGTTCAATACTGAGGAAAGAGTCTTGGATGGGACCACCGTGCATCCTCAGGGGGTGGCCCTCATTCTCGAGGGGGGCGGCTTCAGGGGCATGTACAGCGCCGGCGTCATGGACGTCCTTCTCGAGCGAGGGATCAGCGACTTTGCCAGTGTGTGGGGTGTCTCGGCGGGAGCCATAAACGCAGTGAGCTTCAAGTCGCGCCAAGTCGGACGCTCCATGCGCATCATGATGGCCTTTCGCGACGACAGGCGCTTCATGAGCTTGTGGTCTTGGGCGACGACGGGCAACATGGCCGGTGGCGACTTCATGTACGACGAGATACAGAACCATCTTGATCCGTGTGACAACGAGGCTTTCAACTCAAATCCCATGCGGATGTTTGCCGTGGCATCCGACGTGGTCTTTGGTACGCCCGCCTACCTTGAGTGCAAGAGCTTTCCCGAGGACGTCAAGAAGGTCCGTGCCTCGGCCTCGATGCCGTTGGTCTCTCAGATGGTGGATATTGATGGCCATCGCTACCTTGATGGTGGCACGACCGACTCGGTACCCTATGAGGTGGCACTGGGCCTTGGCAGCTCGGCGCCACCTGTAGGCTATGTGCCTGCGAGGAGGGCGTTGGTAGTTCTTACCCAGGATCGTGGCTATGTGAAGGGGGGAGGAGAGGAGGCCGTGGTCATACGCTCGCGCCGCTATGGAGGTTACCCCTACTACATTGAGGCTCTGGACTCTCGTGCGCGACGCTACAACGAGATGCGTGAGCGCCTCTTCACCCTTGAGCGTGAGCCACACAGCCCCGTCCTCGTCATTGCCCCCGAGAGGCCCGTCGAGGTCGCGACGAACGAGTCCAATGGGGCTAAGCTGCTCGATCTTTACCTGCAGGGTCGCCAGCAGGCTGAGCGGCGTCTTGCCGAGATCCAGGACTTTGTGCGAACTGTTATCAACTGAAGAAATCGGCATGTTGCTCCTGTGGCAGCTCTGCCCAAGCCCTAGACTGCTACCGGTACCCGTGGCGGATCTAGAATTTGGGGTGATGTCCTAATGGCACGTGTCTATAACTTCTCTGCTGGGCCGGCGGTGCTTCCCGAGGACGTGCTGCGCGAGGCGGCGGCCGAGATGCTCGACTATCGGGGGTCGGGCATGTCCGTGAACGAGATGAGCCACCGCTCCGCGACCTTCCAGGAGATCATCGACACGGCCGAGTCTGACCTCAGAGAACTCATGGGCATCCCTGACAGCTATAGGGTGCTCTTCCTGCAGGGTGGAGACTCGCTGCTCTTCGCGGCTGTTTTCATGAACCTTGCTATCAACAAGAAGGCGGACTACATCATTACGGGCAGTTGGGCGAGCAAGGCATATCGAGAGGCCGAGATCCTCGGAGACCCAAAGGTCATCGCCAGCTCGCAGGACAGGAACTTCTCCTACATCCCCGACTGCTCCGACCTTCCCGTTCGCGCTGATGCGAGCTACGTCTACATCTGCCAGAACAACACGATCTACGGCACCGCGTTTCATGAGCTGCCCAACACCAAGGGTCACGTACTCGTCGCCGACCAGTCCTCAATGTTTCTCTCGGAGCCCGTTGACGTCACCGACTTTGGACTGATACACGCGGGGGTCCAGAAGAACGTCGGTCCCGCAGGCGTGCAGATCGTGATCGTGCGCGATGACCTTATCCCCGATGATCTGCCTGGTGTTCCCACGATGCTGCGCTTCAAGACGCAGGCCGATGCCGGCTCCCTCTACAATACGCCTAACTGCTGGGGTATCTATATCTGCGGTAAGGTGTTCAAGTGGGTTGCGGGTCAAGGTGGTCTTGCGGGCATGAGGGCTCGCAACGAGGAGAAGGCTGCACTGCTCTATGACTACCTCGATGAGTCCGACCTCTTCAGGCCTACGGTCGAGCAGGGCAGCCGCTCGCGTATGAACGTGACCTTCGTGACGGGCAGTGCCGACCTCGACGCCACGTTCGTGGCCGAGGCGGCCAAACAGGGACTTGTCAGCCTTAAGGGCCATCGCAGCGTAGGTGGAATGCGTGCTTCCATCTATAACGCGATGCCGCTTGCGGGCGTCCAGAAGCTGGTTGGCTTTATGAGGGACTTCGAGCGCACGCACACGGCCTAAGGTACGCCTGACCTCGGTCACAGCGCGTGGCTGCAGGTAGGGGATGGGCCAGCAAGGGAGACGCACATGTATAACATCCACTGCATGAACAACATTGCCAAGGTCGGCACTGATCGCCTCGCTGAGGGCTACCGTTTCGTTGACGGCCTCGACGAGGCCGACGCCATCATGGTGAGGAGCGCAAACCTCCTTGAGCTCTCGTTTCCAACGAGGCTGCTTGCCATTGCCCGTGCCGGTGCGGGGGTCAACAACATCCCCCTTGAGCGGTGCGCAAAGGAGGGTATCGTCGTCTTCAACACTCCTGGCGCCAATGCAAACGCTGTTAAGGAACTGGTCTTTTGTGGCATGCTGCTCGCAAGTCGTGACATCATTGGAGGAAACGAGTGGGTGCGCGAAAACTGTGACGACCCGGACCTGGTGAGAAAGACCGAGAAGGCCAAGAAGCGCTTCGCAGGTGTCGAGCTGGCGGGCAAGAGGCTCGGTGTCATCGGACTAGGAGCCATCGGTGCCGTCGTTGCCAATACGGCCACACGCTTTGGTATGGAAGCCTTGGGCTATGATCCGCACCTCTCCATCAACGCCGCATGGGGGCTTGATCGCCGTATTCGCCACGTCACGGACATCAACGAGATCTTTCGGGAGTGTGACTACATCACGATCCATGTGCCCGCTACCGATGAGACGAAAGGCATGATAGGCGCTGATGCCATCAGACAGATGAAGCGTGGTGTTGTGGTGCTCAACCTTGCTCGTGACGTGCTTGTGGACGAGCAGGCCATGGCCGAGGCGCTCGATGACGGTCTTGTCGCTCGCTATGTGTGTGACTTTCCGAATCCCGCGACCGCTAACATGAGAAACGCCATCGTCTTGCCACACCTGGGGGCGTCAACGGCCGAGGCCGAGGACAACTGCGCCATCATGGCTGCGAGTGAGCTCAAGAACTACCTGGAGAACGGCACCATCAACCACTCTGTGAACTACGGTACCGTTGATCTGGGGCCCCTCTCTGCCGGCCGTGCGCGTCTTTGCCTGTTTCACCAAAACATGCAGGGCCTTATCGGCAAGATCAGCGCCACGCTGACGGAGTCCAACCTCAATATCGAGAACATGTCCAACAAGAGCTGTGGCGGCAGTGCCTACACCCTGATCGAGGTCACGGGAGACGCGGCTGACAGCTCCGTGGGCGAGCTGAGCCAGATCAGAGGCATGCGCCGCGTCCGCCTCATACCACCGAGCTGAGACGCCACATATCACGTGCCGGGCTGTGTCTGTAAGCGTGTAGGACGCACAGCCCGACGTACGCCATCACGCCGCTCTTGTGCGTGCGGGACCTATGCGTCGGGCTGTGCCGGTCGTGCGCCTACAACTTGATCTTCGGGTAGGTGTTGTTGTAGTCCGTGTAGTAGATGTTGTTGCCGCCTGAGGCGTTAGATCTGATGGGCTCGAGGATCTCGTCCTCGTGAGCAGAGGGGTTGCTATAGCTGATGCTGATCTGCCATCCTCTGTTGAGGCAGTCCACGCGTTCGACGAGATCCTGGTAGCACTGTCGTATGAGCCTGTACTGCTCGGCGTAGGCCGACCCCGAGGGGACCGACAGCGACGAGACAGCATTCGATTGCTGTTGCACCTCGCTTAGGAGTGACGAGCAGGAGCTTGCGTAGCTCTGCCTTGTCGACATACTCGATGAGAGGAAGTTGTTGTTGAAGGTGTCCGCCGCGCTCGCGATCCTGCTGTCGTAGCCGGAGAGCCTGTTGTAGTAGGAGACGAGCTCAGAGCGAAACTGACTGTCGGCTTGCTGCTGTGACGTCGTGGTGTTGGGTGTTGGGTTCGTATTCGTCGTGCTCGGTGTGTTCGTTGTGTTTGGAGTGGTGGGTTGTGTGGGGCTCGTGTTGCCGTTCGTGCCAGAACCCGAGTTTGAGTTACCGTTCGTGCCGGTGTTGCCGCCTGAGTTGTTCGTGTTGCCACCTGAGTTGTTTGCGTTGCCACTCGCACCATTCGACACGGCGGCTCCCTGCTGTTGCAGGGCGTTGTTTGGCGTGGGCATAAAGAGGTAGATCAGGGCTCCGACGCTCGCGACCAGCGAGAGCGTGATGATGACGATCGAGACGGTGGTGAAGATCTTGGAGGAGTCCTTGGGTGCCTGGGTGGCTGTGGGCATGGGGGTCGCTGCGGGTGGTGAGACGGGGACGGCATACTGCGCCGGGCTGGGGGCATTGGGGACGGCGTACTGTGTCGCACCGGAAACGGTGGAGACTGACGGTTGGAAGGAAGCCCCCATGGGCTCAAAGGGGTCTGTGGCGGGTTGCTGCGAATAGGCGGGTTCGGGCTGAGTCTCGGGGAAGGCCTCCTGCAGGTTTGGTATGACTGCGGTCTCCGTCGAGTTCGTGTCCGCCACCTCGACGGGCTGGCCGCAGTTGACACAAAAGGTCGCATCTTCCATAAGCTCGGCACCGCAGTTAGTGCAGAAGCGATTCTCGCCCATCAGAGCCTCCAAACATGCTGTCACGGCGTCAACAGGTGAACGCTCGGCAGCAGGCAGAAGCGCCCGCCGCCATCTCTACGTATAAGAATCTACTTTAGCAGTATTTCATATTGCTTGTGCGAGACAAGAGAAAAATATGCCGCAGTTTCGTCTTGTAAGGCCGCTCCCTCCACATCTGTGGGAGCGGCCTGCGTTCTTGACCGGTCTGCGACCCTGTTCGACTTTACATCTCGGAGTTGCCGCTGTGCCCCTCCGAGACGGGGTTGTCCGTGTATACGTTGTAGATGCACAGGGCAAGCGACTCTGCGACCGAGATCTGCTTGATCTTCGAGCCGGGCGTGTTGGCGACGGCGCAGGGGATGGCATCGGTGACGACGCACTCGACGATGGGGGCACGCTCTAGGCGTCCGATGGCCTGGCCCGAGAAGATGCCGTGCGTGGCCGATACGTAGATGTCACCTGCACCCATCTCCTTGAGCTTGGTGATCGAGCCCACGAGGGTGCCGCCGGTGTCTATCATGTCATCGTTGATGATGCAGGTCTTGCCCACGATGTTTCCGATGATGCCCATGACCTCGGCGGTATTGTGCTTGGGACGGCTCTTGTGTGCGATGGCGACCTCGCAGTCCAGGTAGTCAGAGAGCTTCTTGGCAACCTTGGCGCGACCCATGTCAGGGGAGACCACGACGGTGTCCGTCCAGTCGAAGTCCTTGGCCCTAAAGTAATCACCAAAGAGGTAGAGCGCCGTGAGGTGGGTGACGGGCACGTCAAAGAAGCCTTGTATCTGTCCGGAATGCAGGTCGAGGGCGATCACGCGGTCGACGCCGGCGGTCTCGAGGAGGTTCGCGATCAGGCGCGCGGTAATGGGCTCACGTGAGGCTGCCTTCCTGTCCTGACGAGCGTAGCCATAGTGGGGCAGGACCGCTGTGAAGCTCTTGGCCGAGGCACGGCTTGCCGCATCGGCGACGACGAGGGTCTCCATCAGCATGTCGTTGATGTTCTGTCCGACGATGGATTGGATGAAGAAGACCTCGTCACCGCGGACGGACTCCTCGAAGCGGGCGTAGATCTCGCCGTTGGAGAACTTCTCGAGTTTGAGACCCTGGAGCTTGAGTCCGAGGATGTTAGCTATCCGCGCGGAGAGGGCGGGGTTGCTGGTTCCGCTATAGAGCTTGATCTCCTTCTCGTAGAGCCTAGGCCTGCTCAGGTTTTCGTACATGCCTCTAGTCCTCTTCCTCGAGTCGTTTCCAATATGCGTCTGCCCAACCCCGTTGCGTGAGCTGTCTGGAGCGCTCGAGCGAGAGGGCTCCCGCCGGAACGTCCTTCGTGATGCACGAGGCCGCGCCCACGAGTGCGTTGTCGCCGATGGTGACGGGAGCAACGAGCATGACATCTGACCCGATGAAGACATGGTCGCCTATCTCGGTGCGGCTCTTGTGCTTGCCGTCGTAGTTGCAGGTGATGGTGCCGCCACCTATGTTGACCCCAGAGCCGAGGCGGGCGTCGCCGAGGTAGGAGAGGTGCGGGACCTTGGAGCCCGTTCCGACCTCGGTACCCTTGAGCTCGACGTGTGTGCCTGCTTTGGACCTGTCATGGAAGTGGGCGCCGCCGCGCAGGTAGGCACGCGGTCCGCAGCTGACGTCGTTGTCGATGGCGGAGTCCACGATGATGGTCTCGTCCACAAGGCAGCGGTCGCCGACCGTGGCGTTCGTCAGACGGCTGTTGGGCCCTATGGTGCAGTCGGAGCCGACGGTCGTCCTGCCCCAGAGGAAGGTCTGGGGAAGCAACGTCGTGTCCTGCCCCACCCTGACCTCTGCCCCGACCCAGACCTGCTCGGGGTCGAGCATGGAGACGCCCTCTGCCATGAGCCCCTCGTTGATGCGACGCTGCATGACCTTGGCGGCCACCGCCAGCTGGGAGCGACTGTTCACGCCGAGCAGCTCGTGGTAGTCATCCGCATGGACAACCGAGACGGGCTCGTCCATGCCCACGTAGATGCCTACCATGTCGGTGAGATAGTACTCGCCCTGGGCGTTGTCGCTGGTGATCCTGTCGATGTTGGCAAAGAGGCGCCTGCCGCAGAAGCAGTAGAGGCCCGAGTTGCACTCCCTGAGCGTCTCGCGCTGCTCGGGCGTGCAGTCCTCGTGCTCGATGATGGCCCTGACCGTGCCGTCGTCGCTCGCGTCTACGCGACCATAGCCCGAGGGGTCGGGCGGTGTCATCGAAAGCACGGTGCAGGCATTGTGCTTGGCCCTCGCCTCGCTCACGAGGGAGCGGATGGTCTGAGGGCGGACCAATGGCATGTCTGCGTACATGACGACGACGGGTCCCTTGAGCTCACCGAGCGCATCGCGGACGCAGCGCACCGCGTGCCCGGTGCCGAGTCGCTCCTTTTGCTCGACGAACTCGATGGACGCGTCCGCATCTCCGTCTGCGGCAAAGTAGTCGCGCACCTCCTGTGCGCCACTACCAACGACGAGGACGATACGTTCCAATCCCGCTTGCCGTGCAGAGCGGACCGCCCACCAAGTTAGTGGGCGGTCGAGTAGCCTATGCATGACTTTTGGATGTCGGGACTTCATGCGCGTACCCTTGCCGGCGGCAAGGATGATCGCTGTGCTTGGCATGTGGCCTCCAAGGTGAAATGACGTCTGCTTGTGCGCAGCCTGTCGCTGAGCAAACCTATGTCACATAATAGCGCAGCCCGTCTGGCAAGTCCTGCGTGGAGCGTGACTTGACGGTTTTTCTCGTAGTGACACGACAGGAGATGCGTGACGCCATAGAGCGACGCAAAGGGGCACGCGGAACATACCTGTCGCGCCACTCGACGCCACTGAGTGGCGCTGCGGCTCGATAGAGATACCCAAGGTCACCGTGGTCTCGGTATCGTGCCACTCGACGCCACCGAGTGGCACGGAGACGGTGCACTCGACGCCACCGAGTGGCATGGAGACGGTGCACTCGACGCCACCGAGTGGCGCGAAAGCGGACAAAACCGCAGTTGGCGAGCAAATTATCTCCACTCGACGCCACCGAGTGGCACGAAGACGGTGCACTCGACGCCACCGAGTGGCACGCCCTGCCGAGGACTCCCGCCAACCCGATCCCGCATCCTGTTACTGTGGGGGTATCGAGGTGCAGGCACACTGTTGGGATGTCAAATAACCGGGGTGCGCTGATGGGGAGGTGACGGGGCATCGCGATATCTGACGAATGCACGCACGGTTTTGACGCATCTCGCGACGTTTGGTGAAGTTGTCTGGCTCTCAGTGGGACTCTGTGCCATCGTCTCGTGTCAAAATCCGCGAGAACATCAGATACCAGGCATTTTCTCATCCCCCCATCTGAACCTTCGTGCTTTTGGGTGTCGGGCGCATGGCGCTGACCTGCGAAGAAAGTGCCTTGCTGTGAGAAACGCGCAAGCTGCCTGCCAGTTTGCCGCAGTCGGTGGGCGTGGATGTTGCGCCGCTCGCCTATCCGGGACGTATAGTGATGGCAAGGTTCTGCGGCGTGCGATGGCGTGTGGCTACGCTCCGCTCACAGCAGAAGAAGGCAAGCGGGGGAGGGAGCGGCCTGGTGCGAGGCGAGTCATGTGGAGTCACAAACAAAGCGGTAGCTGATGACAGGACGGTGCTGTATGCCGGTGACTTCGCACTCGAGTGTTGGAGAAGGTCTCCGCGTAACACGGTTCCCTCTGCCTTGATGGTACGCGGGTTCAGCCTTGAGCGCTGCACTGCCGATGCTATCGTGCTGCGGACTCTTTCGCTGCGACAGTTTGACTCCATTGGTGTCGAGCCTGAGGTCATTGTGGGTCATCAAAACAGACGTACGAGACGACAGGGTGTGCGGTGCAGGTGCCTCTCCACAAGGCTTGCTCCGGGTAGTGTCTGTGGCTTTGGCAAGGCGATGATACTGTCTCCGGAGGCGTGCTTCGTTGAGTCTGCGAGCGACATGTCGTTCATCCGACTCGTGGAGTTGGGCCTTGAGCTGTGTGGCACCTATAGCTTGGACTGGAAGACGAGAAAAGGCTTCCGTGAGCGGACACCGCTCACGAGCGCGCAGCGTATCCTTCGTTTGCTCGATGGGATGGATTCGGGGGTACGGGGAATTCGGCGTGCCAAGAGGGCGCTCGCTTGGGTGCGGGATGGGTCGGCGTCACCAAAGGAGTCGCAGCTCATAATGGTACTTACGCTGCCCACTGCGATCGGGGGCTTCGGTATGCCAGTTCCCCAGATCAACTATCCCATTCCGCTCGGGAGGAAGGATGTCCTGCGAGGATCTCCCACCCACTACCGAGTCGATTTGTATTGGCCGGAGGTCCGCGTGAGCGTCGAGTACCAGAGCGACTCCGAGCATACGGGGGATCCGGAGAAGACCTACCAGGACCAGGGGCGTCGCGATGAGCTGCTCTCTATGGGGGTGCGACAGCTGTGTTTCAACGCGAGCCACATGAGACATGCCGGTTCCTTCGAAAAGCAGGTAGAGCGTCTCTCCGCTCTCATACACACCACTTTCCCAGAGCGTGGCGCACTTGACAAAGAAAGATTCGGTATGCTCCTTGCTTGGCTGGGGCGGCCCCAGCACATGCATCCGAACCTTGACGAGCGGGAGGTTCCCGAGCTTTTGAGGGGCGTGCCAAGGAATGGGGGAAAGGCCTGAGGTTGCGTACGCAGATCCCAGGTGGCATCAGACTCGACGCTCCGCTCCACACGAACTTCACGAGAGCCTTCGAGGCACTCGGTGGGAGGTGGCTGGGGCAGAGGGATTCGAACCCCCATTGACGGCACCAAAAACCGCTGTCCTGCCATTGGACGATACCCCAGTGTTCACGTGAGAGCGCAGACACTCTCACTGCAAAACGCGAGTGCAGAGCCATTCTAGCAGAGAGTTGCCTAATGGTCGAATGCGGTGCAGATGGCATCGAGCACCGTGACCGCAAAGGTCTGCGCGTCCCCTGTGGTGAACGTGCCGTCGTAGTTCAGCCCCAAAGGCAGCTCAATGCGAACGATCGGCGTCGATTTGCGAAAGCTCTCGCAGGCCGTGCGCAGACGTTGTGGCAGCGTCTTGATATCGTCCATGACGATGTTTGCCATCTTGCTGCGCTTGGGTAGGGGCGAGGACGCGAGCACAATCACGATCGTGTCGTCTCGTGCGAGCCCGACACTGTCGATCAGGTCGAGGCAGCTTTTGTCACTTGTGGCGGTGGCTAGGTTCCAGATACGTCCGGCGACGTTGCGCGCAATAGGATCCTCCCCTGTGAGGGAGATCTGCGTGTTCTCGAGCACGCCTGCGGCACGGGCGTAGCCCACGCCACCTATGGGATGCGGTCCTGCGGCGGACTTGCCGGCCCAGACGTGGTGCAGGCGCTCGATGTCGTCGAAGGTGTCTTGGAAGGCCATGCCATCAGCCAACGCCCCCTGGCTCTCTTGGAACTCCTTCACGGCCGACTCGGTGTGAACGCCGTAGCAACCATCGGGCTTTCCGCAGGAGAAACCTAAGATGTTGAGTCGTTCCTGCAGTTGTTTGACGTCGTGGCCATGGAAGTTGGGGAGGCGTAGGTACAGCGTGCGGTCACCCAACTGGTAGCACTCGTCGACGAGCGCCATCCAAGTTGTGAAGTCGATCTCGGTTCCCAAGCTCATGTTATGGTCAAGGCGAAACTTCGCCACGGCCTGTGCGGTGGACGGGCCGAAGGTCGTGCTGCTTGCCTCGTCCCCATCAATCTCGTAGCCAAGGGATGTGAGGCGGTCCTGGATGTCCTCCACGGCAACCCCACTCGCACCCTCTCTGATCGCTTCCATCTTGCGCCCCTCCATAGGATATCGTCACGCATGCTCGCATAGCTGCCCCCTTGGCAACATGACGTTCGCCCTGCGATGTTAGCCAGTGCGCTCTACGAAGAAGTCTGCCATAGAATCAAGGATCGTGCACATGTCATCTGCGAGCTCGATGCCGTCCAGCTCTCGCCTGGCACTTTCGGCAACCGAGTGGGCGTAGTCACGCACGCCCTCGATGGTGCCAACGGACTCCATAAGCCCCACTGCACGCTCCAACGTGGCCGCATCCGTGGCATGTGACGAGAGAATCTCGATAAGCTCATCCCTTTGGCCGTTCTGCAGGCGCTCGAGAGACCACGTGACGGCCATGGTGCGCTTGCCCTCGGTGATGTCACTGCGAAAGTCCTTGCCCTGAGCCTTCGCGTTCCCCACGAGGTTGAGCAGGTCGTCCTGGAGCTGGAAGGCAAGACCGGCACCCATGCCAAACGTCCTGAGGGCCTCCACCTGCTCGTCGGTGCCGCCCCCACAGATGGCGCCGATGGAGAGCGGGCAGGCGGCAGAGTAAAACGCGGTCTTATGGCTTGCCATGCAAAGATAGTCGTCCACGCTCAGATCCCAGCGCCCGTCACGCACCCAGCCGAGGTCGAGTGCCTGCCCCTCGAGCGTGCGCTCCTCCATGGCAGCGAACTCCTCGAGGATGCGCACGCGTAACTCAGGCGAGAGCGAGCGCTCACGCAGGATTCTGGACTGTGCAATTATGAGGGCGAGGTCGGCCACATTGATGGCGATTCCCACCCCCTCGGTGACGTGCATGCAGGGTGCGCCACGACGCAGCGTGCCCTTATCGGCTATGTCGTCGTGGATGAGTGCCGCTGACTGGAAGTCTTCGATGGCACAAGCGCAGGAAAGCGCAGACGTCGCCGTGCCGCCCACTGCCTCGCAGCCGAGCAGTACGAGCACCGGCCTTGTACGCTTGCCTCCCGACGCTATGAAACGCTTGAGGGGCCCATAGAGATAGCGTTCAAGATCGCCGCCCACGACTGTCTCGTCGCCTAGCGGTGCGGGGGCATGCTCGGAGAGGTAGGCCTCTATGAGGGGGCGCTTCTTGGCAAGATACGCCCTGAAGGCCGCCCCTTTGTCTGTGGTGTTGCTCGGCATGGCCTAGTCCTCGTAGCCGTTGGGATTCATGGACTGCCAGTTCCATCCGTCGCGACACATGTCGTCAATGTCGTATGTGGCCTCCCAACCCATCTCGCGCTTTGCTTTGGAGCAGTCGGCGTAGTTGGCTGTGACGTCGCCCGCACGACGAGGCTCGATCACGTAGGGGAGGTCACGCCCGCAGGCCTTCGAGAACGCCTTGATGATCTCGAGCACACTCGTACCCTTACCGGTGCCCAGGTTGAAGACCTCGACTCCCGTGCGCCCAGCCATCCAGGCAAGCGCCGCCACATGGCCAGACGCGAGGTCCATCACGTGTATGTAGTCACGCACGCCGGTGCCGTCGGGTGTGTCGTAGTCGTCGCCAAAGACCCTGACCGTGTCACGCTTGCCAACGGCGACCTGTGCCACATAGGGCAGCAGGTTGTTGGGGATGCCCTTGGGGTCCTCGCCCATGAGCCCCGAGGGGTGTGCGCCGATGGGGTTGAAGTAGCGTAGCAGCACGACGTTCCATGCGGGGTTGGCGACGTGCAGGTCAGTGAGGATCTGCTCGATCATCCACTTGGTCCAGCCGTAGGGGTTGGTTGCAGGCTTCTTGGGGCTCTTCTCCGTGAGGGGCAAGGCGTCGGGGTCACCATAGACGGTGGCGGAGCTGCTGAAGATAATGGACCTGCAGCCGTGCGTGCGCATGACGTCCACGAGGGTGAGCGTGGTATTCAGGTTATTTGAGTAGTACTCTACGGGCTTTAGGACGGACTCGCCAACGGCCTTGAAGCCCGCGAAGTGGATGACAAAGTCGATGTCGTTGGCCGCAAAGACGGCCTCAAGCGCGGCGCGATCGCTCACGTCAGCCTGATAGAACGAGAGCCTGGCCGCAGCCTTCTCTCCGGTGATTTTGCCTATGCGATCGAGGACCTTCTCGCTCGCGTTCGAGAGGTCGTCCACGACCACGACCCGGTAGCCCCTCTCGAGGAGTTCGACGACGGTGTGACTTCCGATGAAGCCCGCCCCGCCAGTGACCAGTACGCAGCTGTCGGCCGGGGCCTTCTGCTCGCTCATAGTTCCTCCGCGCGGTAGGTGGTGTGCATATGTCAGAGCCTATTGAGCAGTATACGCAAGCTGTGCGGCAGGGTGTGTGTGGGCATGGTGGAGGTCCGCTGGAGGTCCGCCCTCGTGCACCCAAAGGGTAGGGCGCGCGGGCAAGAAGCCTCATGCTTCTTCGCGTATGGTGTAGAGCTGCGGTTGCGCAGAGAGCTGCTCAACGTAGCGAGCCTCGGCCTCGTCGCGGGCCACCTGGTCATCATCGGAGCCAAGCTCCATTTTGACCTCGAGTTCTGTGAGACGCTCAAGCCAGTCGCCATAGACTCTCTCGAAGCCAGCGATTGGTGCTATGACGTAGCGCTTCGTCTTGGTGGAGTCGTCCTCGAAGGTCGCCGTGATCACGAGGGGCGTCTGTGAGAGCAGCTCCGCATAGGTCTTCTCGGAGTAGAGCGCCACCGTGCGATTTGCCTCGCAATACGCACGGATCGCATCGGGGCTGCGACTGTCCTCACGAGTCGGGTCGTACTGCTTAAAGGACTGAAGGGCGGATGTCAGCTCAGCCGATGCGGGAAAGTGGGCCCTCACGCTTCGACCGAAGCTCTCTTTGTCCTGTGCCAGCTGGTCGTAGGCAAGCGTGAAGTTGGTGCATGAGCTGCCCGCGTCTGCCTCACCATACTTGTGGAGGGAGCCTTTTGCTATGGCGTCAAAGAAGACGTAGCTCCGACTTGTCTCGTCGTCCTGTGGCAGACAGGCAAACGCCCCCTCGAGCGAGTAGGCGAGCTCCTTGATGGCATTTCCCGTGCAGTTTAGGGAGAGTGAGCGACTCACTCCCAAGCTGCCCTCGTCACCTTCGCTCCAGCTGCTGCTCTTGGTCCCGAAGTCATCTACCGACAGTATGACCTCATCGTCCTGTCTGGTTCCCTCGGCATATGCCACCAGGACAAACGAGCCGCTCCCCGCCTCCTTGGGGGCTTGCTCTCCTTTGTGTGGTATGCCATGCATCGACAGTCCCACGAACGTTGCGGTAACGCTCGCTGCGGCAAGACCAAGACGCAGCGCCGAGCGGCGGGTGATCAGCCGCCGTCTCTTGGTGCTCGCGCCTGTGGGCTCGGCCACGTCTGGGTGTGCAGCCTCGAGTAGTACGTTCTCCCTTACGGCCCCAGGTAGGTGAACCTGTCGCATGAGGGACCTCAGCTCGTCGACTGTCCGCCTTTCATCCATGATCTCTCCCTTCTCCTGTCGCGTTGCACTTACAGCAATCCCCTCAGCTTCGTGCGGGCCCGTCTGAGGCGAGTCCGCACGGTCGCGGGTCTGCATTCCATGATGCGAGCGATCTGTGCGCACGAGATCCCCTCGATGTAGTGGAGCGTAACTGTGGCGCGCAGCTGGTCGGGCAGCTTCCTCAATGCCTGCCAGATGGGGTGGCGCTCAACAGCCCTGAGTGCTGCCTCTTCCGTGGGGCTGCTGTCTGTTAAGGCGGACGCGTTTGCGAAGGCTTCGGCTTCGGCGTCGCCTGCGCCCTGCACCCGTCTTTTCCACCACGAGCGATGCAGCTCACGGCAGCGGTTGATGGTCGCTCGCAGGAGCCACGCCTTCAGATGCTCGCCATCCTCGAACTCTACCGGGCTCGTGAGCAGTCGCAGGAACACGTCCTGTGCGACGTCCTGAGCATCCTGGTGAGAGCATGTCTGCGAAAGCGCCACGCGATATACGATGTCTCCCCAGCTGTCCATGGCCGTCTGCATGAACTCCCCTGAGCGTTGTCGCATCTTTCCACCTCCCTACCCATAACATGCGGCACAGGGGGAAATGTTCCCATCAATTTGTTTTTCGGTCTTTCGTCCCTCGGTTCGGGTTATGTCGTCTTAGGAGTATTAGGAGTACGGAACACATCAGTCTGACCGGCCGAGAGACCCTCCCGTCAAAAGACCTCCCGCCACTCGTGGAAGAACCGTCTTGGGCAAGGCCTGTGCCCGCTCGCTCGAGGCACGTCTTGGCATCGGCGCAGCGCCTGTTGGCCCGAAGGTCACTCGGACCCACACTGCCACTCGGCCCTGAACGTACCTCCTTGGTACGCTCGCCATCGAGTGGCAGTGTGAGTGGCACTGCCACTCGGCCCCGAACGTACCGCCCCGTGTAAGTGGCACTGCCACTCGGCCCTGGGCGTACCGCCTTGGTACGCTCACCATCGAGTGGCAGTGTGAGTGGCACTGCCACTCGGCCCCGAGCGTACCGCCCCGTGTGAGTGGCACTGCCACTCGGCCCCGAACGTACCGCCCCGTGTAAGTGGCACTGCCACTCGGCCTTGGGCGTACCGCCTTGGTACGCTCGACGTCGAGTGGCAGTGTGAGACGCACTGCCACTCGGCCCTGAACGTGCAGTCTCGTGCGTTCACCGCTACGTGACAGCGTACGCTGTGCCGAGAACCTTCTTGGGCGTATCGGTTGCATCGCCAGCTGCTCCCAATGACCTCTGCAGCGGCTGCAGGCGAGACCTTGGCAGGCAAGCCAGGTTAGGCGAGCTGTCAGGTCGCTCTTTCACAGCTTAGGGTAGTTCTGCGTCTGGTCAGCCCGATTTAATCCGTGTGCCCCTCAAAACCGACTCCCAGAAAGGTGGATAATCATGAGTGCGGCAGAGGCCGCGGTGATGCACGAGAGGGACGATCGAGGAGTGGGACATGAACATCAGAGACTTTCAATTTGACGGCAGCGAGCGCTTCTTGATGGCGAACACCGTGACGTCGGTCGAGGCCGATGAGGGAGAGCGCGCCGTATACGCGCAGCTTACCGCTACGAACACCAAGCTCATGGGAGAGCTGCAGGATAGGCTCTATGCTGACGGCAGGGAGGGCCTCGTCATCCTGCTCCAGGCGATGGACGCTGCGGGAAAGGACTCCACGATCAAGCACGTGATGAGTGGCGTGAACCCGCAGGGTGTCATGGTCCACAGCTTCAAGCAGCCGAGTCACCTGGAGCTTGCGCACGACTACCTGTGGCGTGCGATCACGCAGCTTCCGCCGCGTGGTACCATCGGACTCTTCAATCGCTCGTACTACGAGGACGTGCTGATCGTGCGCGTGCACGGGCTCTGGAGGGACTACAGCCTGCCCAGACGCTGCCTGCGCTGCTCGGAGGACGAGTTCTTTGGCAGACGCTACCGCCAGATACGCAACCTCGAGGAGTACCTGTACGAGAATGGCTACCGCGTGCTCAAGGTCTTCCTCAACGTGAGCAAGGACGAGCAGAGACGGCGCTTCCTCGCGCGCATCGACAACGAGAGGAAGAACTGGAAGTTCTCGGCGGCCGACGTCGAGGAGCGCAAGCTCTGGTCCAGCTACATGGACGCCTACGAGCAGGCTATAAACGCGACCTCCACCAGACACGCTCCCTGGCACGTCATACCCGCAGACCAGAAGTGGCTTGCGCGCTGGCTCGTGAGCGAGGCCATCGTGGACGTGCTCAGGCAGATGGACCCGCGCTACCCGACGCTTCTTGCGGCGGCCAAGAGGGAGCTCGAGGAAGATCGGGCGCGACTGATGGGGGAGTAGCGATGCTCGCACCACCTCAGACCGACCCCATCGCGCATGTCTCCTTTCCGCCGCATGGCAGCCAAGCGATGACCTTGGGACGTCAGCTCTGCACGGCTACTGCTGGCGGGGGGTCGCAGGGCTGCTCCGTGGGGCCCATGCACACGACACCTCATCGAAGCCAACGGCGGCATCGCAGCTTCTCGGCGGCATTACAGCACCTAAATGCCCATGCTGCGGATGAGGTTTACCATCTCGATGGCACCCTCGGCGCACTCGGAACCCTTGTTGCCCGCCTTGGATCCGGCGCGCTCGATGGCCTGCTCGATGCTCTCGGTGGTGAGGACGCCAAACATCACGGGGATGCCCGTCGACAGGGCGATGTGCGCGATTCCCTTGGACACCTCGTTGACCACGGCCTCGTAATGGCTGGTCGCGCCACGTATGACCGCACCTAGGCAGATGATGGCGTCGTATTTTCCCGATTGGGCCATGCGGCTGGCGATGACGGGAATCTCGAAGGCGCCTGGCACCCAGGCGACGTCCACCCGGTCCTCTGGGACGCCACGACGCGCCAGGCCGTCCAACGCGCCGCTCAGGAGCTTCGATGTGATGAACTCATTGAAGCGTGCGTTCACGATGCCAATCTTGATGTCGTCCGCATAGAGCCTTCCCTCATAGCTTGTCATACCATCTTCCTTTCTCGACGATCGTGGAGGAGCGCCTAGAGCAGGTGTCCCATCTTGTCCCTCTTCGTTCGCAGATACGTGCGGTCGAAATCGTTGGCGTCCACTTGGATGGGCACGCGCTCGGTGATGCGCAGGCCAAACTCCTCAAGCTGATAGACCTTGTCGGGATTGTTGGTGAGCAGGCGCATGGTCCTCACGCCTAGGTCGCGCAGGATCTGGGCCCCGATGTAGTACTCGCGTGCGTCAGGCTCAAATCCTAGGGCCAGATTGGCCTCGACGGTATCCATGCCCTGTTGCTGCAGCTCATAGGCCTTGAGCTTGTTGATGAGGCCGATACCGCGACCCTCCTGGCGCATGTACAGCACGATTCCACGTCCTGCAGCATCCACCTGGCGCATGGCGGAGTGCAGCTGGTCGCCACAATCGCAGCGCAGGGACCCGAACACGTCCCCGGTCAGGCATTCGGAATGCACGCGTACCAGCACGTCCTCACCGTCGCCGATGTCGCCCTTTACCAGTGCGACATGGTGCTCGCCGTTGACCTCGTTCACATAACCGCATGCACGAAACTCGCCGTAGGAGGTGGGTAGCAATGGGCTTGCCTCGCAGCTTACCAGCTTGTCGTGGTACTTACGGTATTCTTGCAGGTCCTTGATGGTGATGACGGGCATGTCATGCGCGTGCGCGAGTGCCAAAAGCTCGCTGGTGCGCATCATCGTGCCATCCTCGCGCATGACCTCACAGCAGAGTCCCACCTGCTTCAGGCCTGCGAGGCGTAGAAGGTCGACGGTTGCCTCGGTATGGCCATTGCGCACCAGGACGCCGTGCCTCTTGGCCAGCAGGGGGAACATGTGCCCAGGGCGGCGGAAGTCTTCGGGCTGGGTACCCTCTTCGGTGCACTTGCGCGCCGTGTAGCCCCGTTCCTCGGCCGAGATACCCGTGGTGGTGTCGATGTGGTCAATAGAGACGGTAAAGGCCGTCTCATGGTTATCCGTGTTGTTGTTCACCATTTGCGGTAGCCTCAGGCGCCGCACGTACTCCTCGCTCATGGGCATGCAGATGAGTCCCTTGGCAACGCTTGCCATGAGGTTGACGTTCTCGGTGGTGGCGAACTCGGCGGCACAGATGAAATCGCCTTCGTTCTCGCGGTCCGGATCGTCGATGCAGAGGATCACTCTGCCCGCCCTGAGCGCCTCGAGGGCTTCGGGGATGAGGTTGTACCCCGCTCTTCTTTCGTTGACCATTGTCTCTCCTCCATCAGCGCCTTCGTGTCTAGAATCCGTTCTCTAGGAGAAAGTCCATCGTGATGCCCTGTGGCGTTGCGGCAGAATTACCGGTTCTCATCAGGCGTTCAATGTACTTCCCCACGATGTCGTTCTCCAGGTTCACCGCATCGCCCACCTGTGTGTCGGTAAGGGTGGTGTGCGTGGTGGTATGGGGGATGGTGCTCACCGAGAACGTGTTGGTGGCGTCATCGACACGCGCGACAGTGAGGCTGATGCCATCGAGGGCGATCGAGCCCTTCTCGATGATAAGGCGCAGAATGCCCGGTGTCGTTTCGATCTCGTACCAGATGGCAGTACCGTCACGCGTAATGCGCTCAACCGTTCCCGTGCCGTCGATATGCCCTGAGACGATATGTCCCCCAAATCTTTCGCCCACAGCCATCGCTCGCTCTAGGTTGACCTTGTCGCCCACCGAGAGGCCACCCAGCGTGCTGCGGCTGAGCGTCTCGTGCATCACGTCGGCCGTGAAGCCCCGCTGTGTGAGGGAGGTGACCGTCAGGCATACGCCGGATGTGCAGATGCTGTCACCGACGTGCGTGTCTTCCCATATGGTACGGGCGCACACTTCCAGTGTAGAGGAGTGGGCACCGCCCCGGATTCGTGCGATGGTTCCTACCTCTTCGACGATTCCTGTGAACATGGGAGAATCCTCCCCTCTATCAGATGGTCGTCACCGATTCGGGTCAAGCGTACGTCGGTGAGTTCGATAGCGTCAGCCGGGGTCGTGAAACCCGGACCCCCAACGGGTCCTTTTGCCAGCATTCCGCCAAAGATCTTTGGCGCGATGTAGGCCTGGACCTTATCGACGATGCCCGCTTGCAGCGCAGACCAATTGAGCGTTGCGCCGCCCTCAATGATGAGACTGTCGAGGTTCCGGTTCCCGAGCTCATCAACCAGGGAGACAAGATCGACATGGCCGTTCCTGTTCGGGAGAGTGGCTATCTGGCACCCCGCAGCAGTAAAGGGCTTGTGCTTGTCTGGGTCGCTCTCGCAGGTGGCTATCAGAGTGGGGACGCGGCGCGCGCTGGTGACGACATGGGCATCGAGAGGTGTGCGCAGGTGGGTGTCGCAAACGATGCGCACGGGATCATTGCCGCCTTCGATGCGGGATGTGAGCTGAGGGTTGTCGGTGATGACCGTTCCCACGCCCACCATGATGGCGGCTGCCGCGTGACGTTGCTCGTGCACGTGCTGACGGGTACCCTCGCCTGTGATCCAGCGCGACTCACCCGTTACGCAGGCAATCTTCCCGTCGATGGTCATGGCGTACTTCATGGTGACCAGGGGCCGCCCTGTTTGGATGTACGTGAGGAATGCCTCGTTGAGGGCGAGGCACTCATCGGCCAACACGCCTTCGCTCACCTCGATACCGGCCTCGCGCAGAATCCCTATCCCCTGTCCCGCCACCTTGGGGTTGGGGTCAGAAGAGCCAATAACCACCCGCGTGATTCCCGCCTCGATGATGGCGTCGGTGCAGGGGGGCTGTCTGCCAAAGTGGCAGCAGGGCTCGAGCGTCACATACATGGTGGCACCGCGCACGTCTAAGCCCTTTCGCATCGCACTCTTGAGGGCGTCGCGTTCGGCATGCAGGTCGCCATATCGGTGGTGGTAGCCTTCTGCCAGCACATGCGTGCCAGATACGATGACTGCGCCTACCATGGGATTGGGGTTGGTCCATCCACGACCGAGCGCCGCGAGCCTAAGGGCACGTGCCATGTAGGCCTCGTCGGACATATCTGCCTCTTTCCTCCGGTTGTCTCAGCCGTCTGACTAATGACTGATGCTTCGCGTCCGCATCTTGGGGCGTCTGGACAAGGCAGCTGTCCTGCCAACAAAAAACCCTGGATCGCGTCTTCGATCCAAGGCAAGCGCGTACCTCGACCATGTGGCCGGGCATGCATCTTCTTCCATCCAGACTATACTGTCGGCTCCGAAGTTCCATCGGATCGGCTCGTTTGGGAGCTCGCGGGCTGTAACCGCCGGTGGGGAATCGCACCCCGCCCTGAAGATGTCTCTTTGACTGGTGCACATGATGATGATTGGTCCTTGCCCTGTCAAGTGGCATTCCCTGAGTGGGTAGACGGCCTCATCCGGCGGACGACCTCATCCGGCGGACGGCCTCATCCGTCGAGTCGTGCATCTATGCTGGCCTTGTATGAGGCAAAGGCCTGTTCGTTGCCGGTATCGGCGGCGATGCGCCCCATCTTGTCGAGCAGGGAGCGAGCCTTGCGCCTATGGCCATCACTTATGAGTGCCTCGATGGCTACCTGCAGGAACTGGAGCCTGAGGTCCGCCTCGTGCGCGTCTTGGTCCCAGGCGTCAAAGTCATGCACGAGGCGACGTGCGTCGCGATGTTTTGCGTAGCGCTCGATGATGGGATTCACGGTCCTCTCGGCGTCCGCGTTCTCGCGCTCCCAACGCTGGCGCTGGGACTGGCGATACAGGAAGAAGATGATGATGCCAGCGATGATCGCGGTGAAGACGGGTGCATAGATGTCCCCTAGATGCAAGAATGTCCTGAGGGCAAAGGCTATCAGGAAGATGCCCGCGAACATAAGGGCCGTGAGGACGAGTTCTCCCTTGACGTCAACCCTGCCCTTGCCCCCTTTGCTTTTTCTTGCCATGTGCGCTCCTGTCGTGAGGACCCTCCGTCGGGGGTCTTTCGTGCTTCCGCGCCTTCTTTTTACGCAGCTCTCTGCTCGACCACCCGCTGGATCACTGTCGGCATGGCTAGCCTCCTCGTCTGTCGCGCTGTCATGCCAGGTGTCCCCGCGTCTCTGCTCAACGCGCTACCGTGCCGGCAACATCGTAGCAAAGACGCAAGGCATCGTCATGCCGACGGTGGTCTCACAGAGGGTTTCCGTCACGCAGCAGGTGCAGAGTGCGCCTTTTGGTGAGAGCGCGCACTTAGAATGCGCTTTTCCGTGAGACGCCGGCTGCAGAATGCGCTTTTCCGTCGCACCGCACCCGCAGAATGCGCTTTTCCGTAGAGTGCGCTTTTCCTCACCTGGGCAAACGTCGGGCCGCCTCACGGAAAGGCGCACTCTGTACCCACCGCCTCACGGAAAGGCGCAGTCTGTGCCCACTACCTCACGGAAAAGCGCACTTTGCCCAACCGGCGGGCTGCAGGATGCGCTTTTCCGTGAGAGTGCGCACTTAGAGTGCGCCTTTTGGTGACCCCGCGCCTGCAGGATGCGCTTTTCCGTGAGACACGGCTACAGGATGTGTCTCTCCGTAACTCTCGGTTAGGCTGCCGTCGGCAGGGCTGGCCTCTCCTTTCAGTGGGGTCAGCGGCGGTCTAACCACAGGGAGGGCTACGCAAAGTATGAGACGCCGCCCTCGAAGATGGGTTGGAAGTGCCTGCCGCAGACGTTCTTGAAGGTTCCCTTGGTGCTGCGCTCGCTGTGGCCCATCTTGCCGAGAATGCGACCATCGGGGCTCGTGATGCCCTCGATGGCAAGCATCGAGCCGTTGGGGTTCACCGAGAGGTCAAGCGAGGGCTGGCCGCTTGCGTCCACGTACTGCGTGGCTATCTGGCCCGTGTCCCTGAGGCGCTCGAGCAGGGGCCGTGGCGCGACGAAGCGCCCCTCTCCGTGGCTGATGGCGATGCTGTGGATGTCTCCCAGCTCGCATGCCGAGAACCAGGGGGAGAGGTTCGAGGCGATGCGGGTGTTGACGAGCCTGCTCTGGTGGCGGCCGATGGCATTGAAGGTGAGCGTGGCGCACTCGTCTGTCATGGGTACGATGTCGCCGTAGGGGACGAGGCCGAGCTTGACCAGGGCCTGAAAGCCGTTGCAGATACCGAGCATGAGGCCGTCCCGGTCCTGGAGCAGCTTGCGGACTGCCTCGCTGACTGCAGGGGCCCGGAAGAAGGCCGTGATGAACTTGGCTGCCCCGTCGGGTTCGTCGCCTCCGGAGAAGCCGCCGGGGATCATGACTATCTGGCTGCGTCCGATCTCGTCTGCGAGCGCTCGCGTGCTCGCGGCCACGGCTTGGGGCGAGAGGTTGTTGATCACGAGGGTGGTGACCTCGGCGCCGGCGGCCCTAAAGGCACGGGCGCTGTCGTACTCGCAATTGTTGCCCGAAAACACGGGTATGACCACGCGAGGTCGCGCCAGCTTGACCTTGGGGGCCGGGCGGCGACGGTCACCTCGGCCCCTCACGTCGAAGCTCAGCTGCTCGACCTCCTCGCCCGCTTGCCGATAGGGAAAGACCGGCTCCATCCTTGCCTCCCAAGCCTCCTGGAGAGGCGCGAGCTCAAGTGTCTGCCCGTCGAGCGCGAGGACATACGCTGCAGTCGTGGTGCCGAGTGCCATGACGCTGCAGCCGCCTTCCTTCGAGCGAGGAATGCTGGCGCCCTCGGCGAGCTCGACTACAAAGCTCCCGTAGGCTGGCTCGAAGAGCGCGTCCTCGTGGAGCGCGCCGTGGATGTTCAGGCCCAGCTGGTTGCCGACACACATCTTGAAGAGCGTCTCGGCAAGGCAGCCGTAGCCGGGTGTGGATACGGCCAGCGCCTCGCCACTTCTGATGAGCCTCTCGACGAGGGAGAGCGCGTCGATGAGGGACGCCGCCGCTGGCGTGATGCCGTCAACCTCGTAGCGGGGAAGGACGAGGATGACGTCATGTCCCGCCGCCTTGAGCTCGGGTGAGGTGACGTGTGCGACCTTGCCCACCGCAGCCGCGAAGGAGACCAGGGTGGGCGGTACGTCGAGGTCCTCGAAGGAGCCACTCATGGAGTCCTTGCCGCCGATGGCACCCACACCCAGGTCGCGCTGGGCCATAAGGGCGCCGAGCAGCGCCGCGACGGGCTTGCCCCAGCGTTCGGGCACGTCGCGCAGGCGCTCGAAGTACTCCTGGAAGCTGAGATAGGCCCTTTTGCGCTCGAAGCCTGCGGCAACGAGCCGACAGACGCTCTCGACCACCGAAAGGTAGGCGCCGCTGTACTGGTTGGCGCTCATGAGGTAGGGGTTGAAGCCCCAGGCCATGCCCGAGCAGCTCGTGGTCTCACCCTCGACGGGAAGCTTCGCCGCCATCGCCATCGTGGGCGTGAGCTGGGTCTTCCCGCCAAAGGGCATGAGCACGCTGGCGGCGCCGATGGTGGAGTCGAAGCGCTCCGCGAGACCCTTGTTGGAGGCCACGTTCTCGTCTGTGAGCAGGGCCTGCAGACGCTCGGCGAGGGTCGCCCCCGCCCATGGGGTGGTCCAGCTGCCCTGCGTCTCGACGTGTACGCGCTGCTGCCTCAAGGCGCCGTTGGAGGCCAGAAACGCGCGGCTCACGTCCACGATCGTTCGGCCGCGCCAGCTCATGCGCAGGCGGGGCTCTGAGCTGACCTCGGCGATAACGGTCGCCTCGAGGTTCTCCTCTCGCGCGTAGCCTAGAAACTCGTCCACGTCCTTCGGCGCGAGCGCCACGGCCATGCGTTCCTGTGACTCGCTGATGGCAAGCTCGGTCCCGTCGAGGCCCTCGTACTTCTTGGGTACGCAATCGAGGTCAATGGACAGGCCGTCCGCAAGCTCACCGACGGCCACGGCCACGCCGCCCGCGCCGAAGTCGTTGCAGCGCTTGATGAGCCTGCAGGCATCTCCACGACGAAAGAGCCTCTGGAGCTTGCGCTCCTCGGGGGCGTTGCCCTTCTGGACCTCGGCGCCGTCCTGCGCGAGGGAGTCTACGTTGTGGGCCTTAGAGGAGCCGGTTGCCCCGCCTATGCCGTCGCGCCCGGTGCGACCACCCAAGAGGATGACCTTGTCGCCAGGTGCGGGGCACTCGCGGCGCACGTGACGCGCGGGCGTGGCGCCCACGACGGCGCCTATCTCCAGGCGTTTGGCGGCGTAGCCGGCGTGGTAGAGCTCGAAGACTTGCCCCGTGGCGAGGCCGACCTGGTTGCCGTAGGAGGAGTAGCCCTCGGCGGCCGTGCACACGAGCTTGCGCTGGGGGAGCTTGCCTCTCATGGTTTGGCTCACCGGTACGAGGGGGTCAGCCGCTCCGGTCACACGCATGGCCTGATAGACATAGGCGCGGCCCGAGAGCGGGTCGCGAATGGCTCCCCCGATGCAGGTCGCCGCACCGCCAAAGGGCTCGATCTCGGTGGGGTGGTTGTGCGTCTCGTTCTTAAAGAGGAAGAGCCAGTCCTCGTCCCTGCCGTCTACGTCGACCGTGACCCTCACCGTGCAGGCGTTTATCTCGTCCGACTCGTCGAGGTTCGTGAGGATGCCCTTGGCCTTGAGCCAGCTGGCACCGATGGTTCCCATGTCCATGAGGCAGATGGGTCGCTCTGTGCGCCCAAGGTCACGACGCATCGAGAGGTACTCCTCGAAGGCGCGCTCGACCATGGCATCGTCGATGCGCACGTCCGTGAGCTGGGTGCCGAAGGTCGTGTGCCGGCAGTGGTCAGACCAGTAGGTGTCGATCACCCTGATCTCGGTGATCGTGGGCACGCGCCCCTCGTCCCTAAAGTACTTTTGGCAGAAGCTGAGGTCAGCGAGGCTCATGGCGAGGCCGCGCTCAGCAATGAGAGCCTGCAGCCCCTCCTCGTCGAGGTCGTTGAAGCTATCGAGCAGCTCGACGTCGGCGGGTGCGGGGTAGGCCGTCTTGAGTGTGGTGCGCTCGTCGAGCGAGGCCTCTCGGGCCTCGACGGGATTGATGACGTAGGTCTTGATAGCGGCCACGTCGGTGTCTGAGAGCGCGCCTGCAAGGTAGTAGAGCTTCGCGGAGGCGACGGTGGGACGCTCCCTTTGGCTGATGAGCTGCACGCACTCGCTCGCCGAGGCGGCCCGCTGATCAAATTGGCCAGGCAAAAACTCAACGGCAAAGACTGTGGCGCCGTGCGCCTCGGGCATCATGCGCGTTGCCGTATCCGACTGCGGCTCGCTGAAGACCGTGGGGATGCAGCGCTCGAAGAGACCCTCGTCGATGTCCTCCACGTTGTAGCGGTTGATGAGGCGAAGGCCCTCGAGCCCCTGGACGTTGAGCACGTCTTTCAGCTCGCGCTCGAGCTGTCGTGCCTCGATGTCAAAGCCAGGCTTCTTCTCTACGTAGACGCGTGAGACCATGTTCGCTTTCCTTCCGTGGACGGCTGTGCGGCGCCAGACGGCGCGCGGACAGCCTCCATGATACGGCGAACGGGACACGATCGCACGCCAAAGGGGAAACGGCGCCCCCGCGCGCCGCCGTCCCCGCGCGCCGGCAGCCTACGCGACGGCGCCAAGGGCCAGCAGCACTGCGACGTAGGCGATGAGCGTCGCGAGCGCCACCCAGTCTGCGGGGCGCATGCGCAGCGGATGCCAGTGGCTGCGGACGGCCCCACCCTCGTAGCAGCGGGCGTCGAGCGCGCGGGAGAGGCCGTTGGCGTGGTGGACCGAGCTTGCCAGAAGCGCTATCAGGATGGGTGCCACGGCCCTACAGCGTCTGACGAGCGAGCCCTCGCCGAGGGGTGCCCCGCGCATGGCCTGGGCGTCAAGGATGGCCTGTGCCTCGTCTGCGATCGTGGGTATGAAGCGCAGCATGAGCGAGAAGACCATCGCAAGCTCGTGGCCGGGAAGTTCCACCCTCGAGAGGGGCGAGAGGCACGCGTCGAAGGCGTCCGTGAGCTGGGTGGGCGTCGTTGTGAGTAGCATGAGCGCTGCTGCGAGCACCGCGATGACGAGCCTGAGGCTATAGATGGTAGCGACGCGCACTCCATCCGTGGTGACGAGGAGGGGTCCTGTCTGCCAGATCGTCTCCCCCGTCCTGGTGAGGAAGAGGTTGAACGCCGCCAGTATCAGCAGCACCACGGCGATGGGGCGGATGGACTCGACCACCTTGGCTACGGGTACGCGCGCGAGGGCGAGCAGGCCAAGGATACAGGCATAGCCGAAGGCGAGCTGGACCGGGCCCGTGATAAAGAACACGCTCACCATGAGGACGAGCGCGCCGGCTACCTTGACGCGGGGGTCAAGCCGGTGGATTAGGGAGGTGCCAGGCAGGTACTGCCCTATGCTCAGGCGAAGCGCCATCAGCACGACGCCTTTTCGGACGCGGGCACAGGGATTGCCTGTGCCCTTGGGGTCGGCACGCGCCCCTCGATACCCGCAGCGATAGATTGTGCGAGTTCCTCCAGCGTGAGTGGCGCCTCTGCGCAGGCGACGCCAGCTGCGCGCAGGCGTCGTGCCCAGTCCAGGGAGGTAGGAAGGCCCAGGCCAGACTCGTGTAACAGGGTCTCGTTTCGGTACGAGAAGACCTCCCTGGGAGTGCCGTGCGTCATCACGCGGGACTGGTCGAGGACGATGACCTCGTCGGCGCGCACCGCGATCTCGCGTGAGTGCGTGACCTGCACGATCGTGACACCGCTGCGCTGGAGCACTCTGAGGATGCGGGAGAGGTCCCCTCTCCTGCGCGGATCGAGGCCTGCGGTCGGCTCGTCTAAGATCAGGATGTTCGGCTGCATGGCCAAAATGCCCGCAATGGCGCACATGCGCTGCTGCCCGCCGGAGAGCTCGAAGGGCGACGCCTCCTCTAGGCCGAGAAGTCCGACGAGCTTGAGCGCACGCCTGCAGCGTCTTGTGACCTCGTCTTTTGGCAGATGCAGGTTTTTGGGACCAAATGCGACGTCCTCGGCGACCGTCTCGGCGAAGAGCTGCCTCTCGGGGTGCTGCATCACATAGCCTACGTGACCATGGAGCGCACGTCGCCCCTTCCTGTCGCGGGTGTCGGTGCCGTCCACGACGATGCGGCCGACGTCGGGCAGCTCCAGGGCACAGAGCAGGCGCAGCAGCGTTGACTTGCCCGAGCCGGTCTGGCCGATGATGACGGTGTTGGTGGCCCGCTTAATCTCGAGGCTGACGCCATCGAGCGCGGGATGCGTGTCGTTGCGGGCGTCGACGCTGTGATACGAGTAGCTGACCTCGTGCACGCTGACGGCGAGGTCCGAGTGGACCTTCGCGTGACATGTTCGTTGGTCCTCGGCTGTGGTTGTGGTCGAACGTGAGCGTGTGTGCCTCTGCGCGACGCGGGCGAGCTCCCCCTCGAGCCGCTCGGCGTCGCAGGTCCAGCCAACACCGACGCCCAGCTCACGCAGGCGTCCGGCAAGACGCGCCGTCCATGGCTCGCGAAGGCCCAGCGCCTGGATCTCATCCGCGTGCGAGAAGACCTCCTGTGGCGTTCCCTCAAGCGCGATGCGACCGCGCCGCATCACGATGACCCGGTCGGCCTCGAGGGCCTCCTCCATGAAGTGGGTGATGTGGACAATGGCCCTGCCGTCTTCCTTGAGCCTGCCCATCACCTTGAGGATTGACCTGCGGCCCCGCACGTCCAGGAGTGCCCCCGGCTCGTCGAGCACCAGCAGCTGCGGCTCCATGGCGAGCGCCCCCGCGATGGCGACGCGCTGCTTCTGACCTCCCGAGAGGCGAGTGGGATCGGCCTTGGCGTAGCCTTCCATCGCGACACGGTGCAGCTCACGCCTCACGCGCTCACCGATCTCGTTTGAGGGGACGCCGAGGTTCTCGGGGCCAAAGGCCACGTCCTCCTCGACAATAGAGGTCACGAGCTGGTCATCGGGGTTTTGGAACACGAGGCCAAGGCTCCTGCGGGCGCGATGGTAGGCCTCGAAGTCCACCTGGCCGCTCGAGAAGACCTGCTCGCCCGCGAGCTCGACCTCCCCCTCGTCCGGCGCGAGCAGTCCTGCGAGCACGCTGGCCAGGGTCGACTTGCCCGAACCGTTGGGCCCGAGGATGCAGAGCCTCTCGCCGCGGCGCACGTCGAGAGAGACGTCGTCCAGCGCTTGGATGTTGCCGTCGTAGAGGAGGGTGACGTGCGACACGTGCGCCATGAGCTGCGTCCCTGCCGCCCCGTCCGTTACAGTCAAGATCGCCATCTGCGGCCTAGTTACCGAACGCCTTGCTGATCGGCTTGTAGATGAGGCCGGTAAGCACGCAGTTGAGGACGATCTTGATGACATTGAAGGGCAGCAGCGCCGGAACGATGAGTCCGATGACCTTGTCCAGGGTCATCGTGGGGGAGAAGAGGGGCGTGATGACAAGGTTGCCCGCGATGCAGATGGCGACGCAGATAACTCCGCCAACGACCATACCGATGACAGCGCCCCTTCGCGTGGTGTCACGCCTGTAGACGAGCGACGCGGGTACGACGAGCGAGAGTGTGGCGAGCATGGCCATGAGGACCCCGTACGCGCCACTGGGGGTGGTAAGGTGCACGAGGTAGGGCATGGTCGAGACGACCACACCAGTCGCGGGGCCAAAGGAGAAACCCGCCACGAGGGCGACGATGCCCGAGGGGTCGTACTTGAGCCAAGGCACGCCCGGCAGGATGGGAAACTCCATGAAGAGCGTCGCGATGGCCGACAGTGCGCAGAAGAGCGCCGTTATGGAGATTCGCTTCGTGGACCAGCCGTGTGCCTGGTCGGTTGTCGAGTGGCTGTCGTGCCTAATGACGCGAGGGTTCTGTGCCATGGTGGCCTTCCGTTTCTCTCATCCGGACTATAACCGTTGGTCCTGGAATCCCACCAGGTCAACCGCAGTTCTTGTGCGGCTCGCGGACTCGTGCGGGACTTTTTGCGCGCACCTACCGCCAGTGGGGAATCTCACCCCGCCCTGAAACTGGAACACGACTATAGCACGTCGTCCGCTGCGCGGACAGCCACGACAGAGTTTTTGCCATGCGTGCTAGACTACAGGGGCGATGCGTCGCCTGAGGGCGCGTCGTCCAAAGGCCCACAGAAGGAGATGACCAGAGCATGCCCCAGAGCACGATGGATTCGGACGACCACTTGCAGGATCTGACCTGGAGGTTTCGCAGCATCGTAGGCGATGATAACGTTGCCTTGGACGAGCCCATGAGCGAGCACACGAGCTTCCGGATCGGCGGTCCCGCCGATCTCTTTGTGACGCCCGATGACATCGACGAGCTGAGGGATGTCATCGCTGCCTGCAGGGCTGCGGGCGTGCCGCACTTCGTCCTAGGCTGTGGGAGCGATCTGCTCGTGGCGGACGAGGGCTACCGAGGCGTGATCGTGTCGTGCACGAAGGGGCTTGTGAACGTGGCGATCGATGGCGAGACGATGGCTTGCCAGGCGGGCGTGCCCTTGCGAGAGGCATCCGAGATGGCCTGCGAGCTTGGGCTCTCTGGGCTGGAGTTTGCCTGCGGGATACCGGGATCGGTGGGTGGCGCCTGCTTCATGAACGCGGGGGCCTATGGGGGCTGCGTCGCCGACGTGCTCGAGTCCGTTCGCTGCCTCATGCCGGACGGGACCCAGCAGAGCCTTCCGGTCGAAGAGCTTGCGCTGGGCTATCGAGCGAGCCGCGTGCGCGACGAGGGACTCGTGGTACTCTCGGCGACCTTCAGGCTGCACGAGGGTGACCAGGATGACATACGTGCCAGGATGGATGACTTCACGCAGCGTCGCCGGAAGAAGCAGCCCCTGGAGCTTCCGAGCGCGGGGTCTACCTTCAAGCGCCCTGAGGGTCACTTTGCGGGCAAGCTCATTAGCGACGCTGGCCTCAAGGGCTACGCGCACGGAGGCGCGAGCGTCTCGACCAAGCATGCGGGCTTCGTCGTTAACAACGGCGGCGCTACGGCCGCCGACGTCCACGCCGTCATCAGACACGTGCAGGATGAGGTCGAGCGTCAGTTTGGCGTGCGACTGGAGCCGGAGCTGCGCTTCTTGGGCTGACGTGTCGGGGTTGTCCGTCACGTGTCCCCCTCGTGCGGCATCGGCGATGTGGCTACGGCATGCTTGTGTCGCCCGACCCCTGTGCCCAGCCGCTACGCCATGTCCCTGTGGGCGTCCTCGAGACCCACGAATACCGTGGTGAGCGCTTCGAGCTCGCTTGGTGCGTCGCTCATGGCCACGACGAGGTAGGGCTTCGAATCGGCGAAGACGATGCCCGCATCGACGGTTGCGGGCCTGGTCCCCTGCCCCTTCTTGCTGGCGTACCAGCCCGCCTTACCCCAGCTCTTGTACTTGCTTCCCACGGCGTCCGCGATGGGGGAGACCTCTCGCTGTTCGAAGAGCGAGACGAGGTAGTCAGCGCTGTCTGTGCCTGATGAGAGATACTCGTACATGTGCTCCCACATTTCGGCCAGCTGTGTGGCTGAAGTATAGGGGTAGTAGTATGCGCGATAGGAGTGGCTCCCCCCGTAACCACTGGTGTCAAAGCCAAAGCTCTGGAGCCAGGTTCCGAAGACCGATGCACCATAGGTATCGTGAAGTTTACTGAAGGCGTTGTTATCAGAGTTGACGATCGCCGACTCGGCAAGCCCCGCGACCGCCGAGGCCCTCGTCCTGCCCGTGTCAACGAGCGTCTCATAGACCGCGACGACGTACGGTCCCTTGATGCTGCTTGCGGGGTAGTAGGACTCGTCCGCCTGGTAGCTGACGGTGGCCCCTGTCGTGAGGTCCTTGAGGTAGAAGCTCAGCTGATGGCCCTCGTCCTCAAAGCCACCGACCGCCTGGGTGAGTTGGGCGTAGCCTGCAGAGGAGCTAAAGCCCTCCTTTGTGTTCGAGAGCTCGATGTCGGACGAGACGTCACGCAACACCGCCGGCAGCTCCACGGTCCGCTTTTGATCGTTCTCGGGCGTATCCGTCGGCTCGCCGGCCAAGGGCTCGGTCTCGCCGCCTCCCGTGTCCTTGCCCGTTTCGGACTCGGGCGGGGGAGTGCTCGTGGTCGTTGTCCGGTCATCCTCGGTCGGGGCCGTGCGCCCGATGAGCCCCTGCGAGAGGGCCCAGGCCACGCCCAGTCCTAGTGCGAGCACGAGTATGCAGGCGATAGTCGCTACGATGCGTCCCGTGTGTCGCTCTGGCTGTGGGATGCTATGCTTGCCGACGCCCTGTGCCATGGGCTGTCCTTTCTCTGTTCATGCGTTCACTTCTCTATACCTTCGTGACGTCAGGCTGTCACGGTCGTACGTCCTTGTCACAATCTCTCAAGCAGACGGTCCGTGGCGGTTACACACGAAGTCATCCACAGCCTTGATCAGGGGCTTTAGTGCGTCAAGGTCGGAGGAGGCGTCCGACATGATAGCTACGACATAGGATTTTCCCTCGTCGTGGGAGCGGATGACCACGCCAGCGTCGTTGGATGCGGGCTCGTCATCGCTGCCCTCGTTCTTGGGGCACCAGCCAGCCTTTGACATGCTCGTAACATTTGACTCTCCCTTGGCCTCGAGGACGTCTTTGATGGGACTTACGGAGCGCTCCTGAAAAAATGTGGCCAGTGAGGCGCTGTTGCCTTCGTTGCTCGTGAGGTAGGCGTACATGCTCCTCCAAGCCTGCATCAACTGCTCGGGCGTACTCGTGGGATAGGGTTTCTTAAGGTAGTCTTCGCGCGTGTCGTAGATGCCTAGACTCACATTGTTGTCATTGAGCCACGCGCCAAGGAAGTTATTCCTGTACCGGAGCCAGAGGCTCATATAAGCGCTGTTGTCCGAGTTTTCGATCATCTGCTCGACGGTTTGCTGTACGGACGAGAGGGGCACTTTTCCCGTGTCGATCCTTCTCTGGTAGAGGGCAACCGCATAGAGTCCCTTGATGCTGCTTGCGCTGTAGTAGCCTGCGGTTTCGCGATAGCTGAGGGTAAGGCTCCTGTCGATCGTCTCGAGGTCGATGCTCGCGTTGATGCCCTCCGCCCTGAGGCGCGCGAGCGCTCGCTCGATGTCTGTGAGGTCTCCTTGCGCGAGGTTGCGCGTTGAGCTAGTGGCGCGCAGGGTCGAGTATCCCACCGTGGCGCTTAGGCTGTCCGTGAGCTCAGCCTGAGGACCTTCCCCTGCCTGGCCGGCCTGTCCGCCCTGTATCCCGCCAGATCCCGCACGGCCTTGCAGGAGGCCGACGAGGCCGCCAACACAGATCGCGATCACGACGGCAAAACAGAGCGCCCTCAGCTGCCAAGGCAGCCGCCGCCACCGTCGTGCAAGAGGCGATGCCGCCGGTCTGTGCGTATCGCCCCCGTCGCGGCGAGAGGGGCGACGCAGGCGACGACGCAGTGCGAGGACGAGGTGAGAGACGCGGTCCCAGAAGATGCCAGGTGCCTGCCCACCCGGGTCTCTCGAGCGCCTGGGACGCCTTCGTCCATCCGGCTGCCCGTGTCGTCGCGCCCTGTTCCTATCGCTTTTGTTCGCGTACGCCATATCGCCTTGCCGGTCCTAGTTCTTGAGCGAGTTGAGTGGGGCAGGAAAGCGCCCGCCGCGGTGGGCGAACACGGATCCGGCAAACCGGTTCACGGGCATGACCGGTGCTGAGCCAAAGAGCCCGCCAAACTCCAGCACGTCGCCTTCGGTGTGGCCAACAGCTGGTATCAACCGTACGGCCGTGGTCTTCGCGTTGATGACGCCGATGGCCATCTCGTCTGCGATGATGCCCGCGATGGCCTCGACGGGCGTGTCGCCGGGTATGGCTATCATGTCAAGACCCACCGAGCACACGGAGGTCATGGCCTCAAGCTTCTCGAGGCAAAGTGCCCCGCTCGTGGCCGCATGTATCATCCCGGCGTCCTCCGAGACGGGAATGAATGCACCCGAGAGACCTCCCACGCTGGAGCTTGCCATGACGCCGCCCTTCTTGACGGCGTCATTGAGGAGTGCCAAGGCGCAGGTGGTGCCAGGCCCTCCGCACTCGCCGACGCCCATTATCTCCAAGATCTGTGCCACGGAGTCGCCCGCTGCGGGGGTGGGGGCGAGCGAGAGGTCCACGATGCCCTTGTCCACGCCCAGGCGCCGGGCCGCCTCGCGGCTCATGAGTTCGCCCGCTCGGGTGATCTTGAAGGCGGTCTGCTTGATCCTCTCTGCGACCTCCATGAGGTCGGCGGAGGAGGGCAACTCCTGGAGTGCCGCCGCCATGACGCCCGGTCCCGAGACACCCACGTTGATGACGGCGTCGCTCTCGCCCGAGCCATGGATCGCCCCTGCCATGAAGGGCGAGTCCTCGACCATGTTTGAGAATACGACGAGCTTGGCGGCACCGTAGCAGTTGCTGCTCATCGTGAGCCTAGCGGCCTTGAGCGCCGTGCGCGCCATCAGGAGCACGGCGTCCATGTTGATGCCGGCTCGCAGGCTGGCCACGTTGACGCTCGAGCAGACGCGCTGGGTGCCTGCGAGCGCCTCGGGAATTGAGTCGATGAGGTGGCGGTCCGTGACTCCCATACCTTTCTGCACGAGTGCGGAGAAGCCGCCCATGAAGTCGATGCCGAGGGTCTCCGCCGCACGGTCCATGGCATGGGCGAGTGGCGTGAGGTCGGCGTCGGGGCAGGCGGCGGCAATCTGTGCCACGGGCGTCACCGAGACGCGCCTGTTGGCGATGGGGATGCCGTACTCGCGCTCGAGCTCTGCGGCTACAGGGACGAGGCGTTCGGCCACCTTCGTGACATGGTCGTAGACCTTGGTGCACATCTGTCCCATGTCCTCGCACGCGCAGCCATGAAGTGAGATGCCCATGGTGAGGGTACGCAGGTCAAGGTTCTGCTGGGAGACCATGGAGAGGGTCTCGGCTACCTCTTCGGGGGTAATCGCCATGCCTGTCCTCCCGTCGCGAAACCAGATAATCGCTGGATATTTTAGCGTGTGAGGCACGTCTGCAGGGCGGTAGGCCGTGCACACAGACACACGCTTCACAGTCTCATGTCATGGCCTCAAGGGTCGAGGTGACAGGTCACGCGTAACCTTAGGTCTGGTCTGTCGTGGTGCCCTCGCCCGGCTCAAGCTCCAGCGCAGGGATGCCCCTCGCGTCTATGCGCCGGCGCAGCTCCTCGATGATGGGGATGCTTGCCGTGCAGCCGATGCGTCGCGCGCCGGCTGCGACCATGGCGAGGAAGCTGTCGGCGTCACGAATGCCACCTGCAGCCTTGACCTGCACGCCCTCTCCCACGTGTTCGCACATGAGCCTCACGTCCCTGACGGTGGCACCGCCCTTGGGAGAGAAGCCCGTAGAGGTCTTCACGAAGTCGGGACGGACCCGTGAGGCGATCTTGCAGAGCCGGATGATCTCCTCGCTCGAGAGTTCACGTGTCTCGAAGATGACCTTGGAGAGGGCGCGTGCCTCTTTGCAGACGCCGACGATGGCGCTCATCTCGTCCTCGACCTGTTTCCACTTCCCATCCTTGAGCTCGCTGCGGTTCACCACGTAGTCGATCTCATCCGCACCGTTCTCAAGGGCCTCTCTTGTCTCGAAGACCTTGGTGGCGACAGTCGTCTGGCCAAGGGGAAAACCGATGGCGGCGCCAACGTGAACGCCCGTACCCCTAAGCAGGCGCGCGCAGCGCACCACCTGGCACGGCTCGATGGCCACCATGCGAAAGTGGTGGCTTGCAGCCTCGTCACAGAGCCTCTGCATGTCTGCGGCGGTTGCGTCGGGCCTGAGATTGGTGTGGTCAACCAGCTGGCAGAGCTCCACTAGCGTCCATGTTCCCATGGTTTCCTCCCGGTGCTGTCTTTGGGTCCCCGCACGATTGCGCTGCGCCCTCCTCGTGGCGGCTGCGCGTGGACGAGGTCGTCAAGCTGTATCATAGGGGGTGGCTCCACTTCCACGGGCGTGTTTTTCTAGGAGCGGTTGGAGATGGTCCACATGGGGCTCTTTGGCTTTTTGGGAACGCTGCAAGGCGCACGGAAGGGCTTTGGCGACGGTACAATCAAGATCGCGACGGGCATCAACATCAGGGAGCTGGGCGGCTTTCCCACTGCGCACGGAAAGACCCGCTACGGCAGGTTCATTCGCTCCGGTACGACCGCGCAGGTCGATAAGGCTGATGCGCGCGAGCTCTATGGCTATGGGGTTCGCAGGGTGTTGGACCTCAGGGGTACCGACGAGGTCGAGCGAAGCCCCGAGCGGCTTACCTCGCTCATTCGTGTCGAGTACCTCAATGTCCCCCTCTTTGACTATGACATTACGGGTGCGGGCCTGGGTAGGGACGGAGACCCTGGTGGCTACCTTACCGAGGGCATCTTTCAGATGTTGGGCAACCGCGCCGCCATCAGGGACATCTTCACCTTTCTGGCCCATGCGCCCAGGGGATCGTGTACCCTCTTTCACTGCGGGGCGGGAAGTGACCGCACGGGGCTCCTCTCCCTGCTGCTTCTTGGCCTTGCAGGGGTGGAGCGTCGCCAGATCATCGCTGACTACGCCTATTCGTTCGGCTACGTTGCCGAGGTGAACGCCGTGGTCTTTGGAGGATCAGGCGGCGCTGAGGGCCTAGGTGCGGTGCGTCCCGATCTCGCCGTGCGGATCAAGACGGCCTCCACGGCGTATGACCGTATCGTCGAGCGGCATGGTGACGTCCGGTCCTTCCTTCTGAGCTGCGGCGTCAGGGAGTCTGAGGTCAGTCAGGTGAGGGCGTTGCTGCTCAAACGCATTCCTCCGCGCTACCGCATATCACCCGAGGAGGCCCTCGTGTCGAGCACCGAGCTTCTGCACAGGGAGATTCCCGACACGGAGTCGAACGTGCGCTTCTACGTGAACGCCTACGAGCATCCGGAGAAGGTCATCGCAGACCTCTACTACATGAAGGACAAGACGCACGATCTTGTCGCACGCATTGATGCGAGCCAGCGGGACCGCTCGTTTCACGATCACGACTATGTCGACCTGTTGGTTCCTGAGGAGGAGCTCGGTCACCTCTACGCGCCTGTGGACGGGAAGGTGCTGCCGCTCGACCAGTCGCAGGATCCCATCTTCGCGAGCGGGCAGAGCGGCAAGGGCATCGTCATCGTGCCCTCGGGCAACACCCTCTATACGCCTGCGGCCTGCCGTGTCACCGCACAGCTGCCCTCGTTCAACGCGGTGGGCCTGCTCACCCAGGATGGGATAGAGCTGCTCGTGGTCGTCGGGGCAGGTGCCGAGAGGTCTGATGGCAGGGGGTTCAGGCAGCATGTGTGGCAGAACGACTCCGCCCGTCGCGGGGTGCCCCTCATCTCATGGGACCCGACCCTGGTGCCCAAGGCGGCGGCAGGTCAGGTCATGCTCATCGTCACCAATTCGAGCGAGCTGGAAAACGTGGAGCTGCTCGAGTCCGGAAACGTGCAGGTCGGAGATAAGATCGCCTCCATTAGCCCGTAGGAGTCCGTAGGGGCACGGATGGTGCGGGCACGCCTCTCAGTTCCGTGAGGGCCCGCAGCCGGAATGCGTCTTTCCGTGAGGTCAGACTCCGAACCGAGATCTGCGGACCCTGGCACAACCCGCCCCGCAGGCTGGCGGGGGGTTGCTCGAGCGCATTTGCCCAGTTGAGCCATTCTCCATAGTGCCCCGCAGTCTGGCGGGTGGTTGCTCCACACCTCCCGCGCGCCGCAGCGTGACGGAAAGGCGCAGTCTGCGCGATCTGGGGATCGCAGAGTGCGTCTTTCCGTGAGTCACCGGGTACAGAATGCGCTTTTCCGTGAGGGCCCGCAGCCAGAATGCGCTTTTCCGTAGAGTGCGCTTTTCCTCACCTGGGCAAACGTAGCGCCACCTCATGGAAAAGCGCACTCTGCGATCGCGGTCTCACGAAAAGACGCATTCTGACGGATCTGGCCGCCCGCCCCCGCTGCAGGTCCCCGCAGCCCGCCTCCAGGACCTTCAGGAACCAATAAAACGGTACGAGCTGTGGCATGCGGGACCCGATACCACCGCGTTTCTCTGCGAACGTCCATTCGGTGTCAGGCAAGGACGGCACATGAACTGTTCGCCAGCATCGGTTGACTCGCTCCGTTCATCACCGATTCCAAATCCCAAAAAATGTGCACATACATCTTCATAAACCCTGCACAAGTGCTATACTGTACTGTACACATTACGTGTCCAGTCGCGAGGATGCCTGCATGTCTCTCGTGACGCGCGTGCCGTGCTGTCCTGATCCACGAAAGAGATGGAGGGTCCCCTATGCGTTACCTGCTAGTCGTAAGCCACGGAACATTCGCCCCCGGCCTGCACAGTGTTATCAGGATGCTGGCAGGAGACAGGGATGACGTCCTCAGCTGCAGTCTTGAGGACGGCATGGGCGCTGACGTCTACACCGAGAGGCTCAAGAAGACCATCTCGCCCATCGGGCAGGATGACACCATCTTCCTGTTTGGTGACATCATCGGTGGCTCGCCCCTCACCAATGCAATGGACGTGTTAACGGAGGCAGGTCACATCGACAGGACGACCGTCTTCGGTGGCGCGAACGTTCCCATGGTCATCACCGCTGCGCTGGAGGCGGACAATGACGACCAGACACTCAAGGAGATGGTCATTAGCGAGGGCCAGGCCGCCATCCGCGAGTTCGTGCTCGACCTTGGTGGCGACGAGGACGAGGAGCTCTGAGCTGGGGCGTCGTGGTCGGGCTGACCGCAGGCTCCTTACGTGCATGTGGCAGTCCGGCCTTTGCATAGTTGTGTGGGCATAGGTATCAGTACCAAGGATCACGAGGAAAAGAGGAAGCAATGATCTCATTTGTTCGAGTTGACGACCGCATCATCCACGGACAGACCGTCACGCGCTGGGCGCTCGAGTACCCCTGCGACGGCATCATCGGGGTGAATGACGCTGCGGCGAACAACCCCGTGCTCAAGGCCGCCTACAAGGGAGCGGCGCCCGAGAAGAAGGTCTTCGTCTGGACGCTTGAGCACTTCAAGGAGAGCATGGATAAGGTACTTGCCAGCAAGACCAAGTACTTTCTCATCACCAAGAACCCCCTTGACATGAAGACGATCCTCGTCGACTACGGCTTTAAGCCCTCCGACATCGATCGCGTCATCATCGGTCCCTGCAACGACCGTCCTGGCGCCATCAAGCTCGGTAACAACCAGTCGATCACGCCCGAGGAGGCGCAGGCCCTCGAGGACATCACCAAGGCAGGCTATACCGTTGAGTTCGCGCTACTCAAGGACAAGTCCATCGGCGAGTGGCCGCAGTTCCGCAACCGCTTCGATGTCAAGTGACCCCGCTAGACTGGCAGTTCACTCATGACGTAGTGGAAAGGTGGCTTAGAGCTTATGGAGATTAACTATCTGCAGGCCGCGTTGCTTGGACTGTGTGCCTGCCTGGCGTCTCTGCCCGGCATGGGCGGCACGACCGTCGGTAACTACACGCTTGGGCGCCCCTTGGTGGGCGGTCTGGTCGTGGGACTGATCTTGGGTGACGTCCAAACCGGCGTCATCGTTGGCGCCGCCATACAGATCGTCTACATCGCGCTCGTCACCCCCGGCGGAACCGTGTCGGCCGACGTGCGCGCCGTCACCTACATCGGCATCCCCCTCTCGATCCTTGCCATTCACGCGAACAACCTCGACCCGAGTTCCGTGGCTGCCTCCTCCATGGCGGCAACCCTCGGTGCGGCGGTCGGCACTCTCGGTACGGTCCTCTTCTACGGTACCGCGACGCTCAACCTCGTGTGGCAGTCCATCGGCTGGAAGGCGCTGGAGTCAAAGGACTGGAAGAAGATCAAGCGCACGCTGCCGTTGGTTGACTTCGTCTACCCGTGGGTCTCGCACATCCTGTTCTCCTTCATCCCGACCTTCATCATTTGCATGGCGGGCGCTCAGATGGTTGACCTCATGAAGGAGTACATGCCTATGGATGGCGTCGCCATGAAGACGCTGTTCACCGTGGGATCGCTCCTCCCGACCGTCGGTGTTGCGATCCTCTGCAAGCAGGTCATCACCAAATCGCTTGACTGGCTGACCTTCGCCTTTGGCTTCACGCTTGCTGCCTGCATGCATCTCAACCTGATAGCCTGCGCCATCGTCGCGTCGTTCTTTGCACTTATCAAGTACCAGATAGAGCAGGCGAAGGCCGCTCGCCCCGCCGTCGCGGCGGCTGCGGGAGCCGCTGGTGACGAGGAAGAGGAGGACATCTAATCATGGCAGAGACAAAGAAGATCTCCCCCAAGGCACGCAAGAAGGCGTTCAGGAACTGGTCTTACGGCAACCTCACCTGCTTCTCGCAGGCACACATGCAGACCTTTGGCTATCTGGTTGCGATGCTTCCCATCGTTGATGATCTCTACGAGAAGGACGAGGAAAAGATAGAGGCCCTCAGCACCTACACGACCTTCTTCAATACCGAGCCCCAGATAGGCACCATGGTCATCGGGCTCACAACCGGTCTGGAGGAGGCCCGCGCCAATGGCGAGCACATCGATGCCGAGACCATCAACGGCATCCGTGCCGGCCTGATGGGCCCCTTGGCGGGACTCGGGGACTCCATCGTCGTCGGTACCTTTATCCCCATCTTGCTGGGTATCGCCCTTGGGCTCTCGAGCGGAGGCTCCGTGCTTGGCCCCCTCTTCTACATCGTGGCATGGAACCTCCTCATGTACTTTGGCATGAAGCTCGCCTACAACCGAGGCTACGAGCTTGGCGGCTCCGCCGTGCAGGCCTTGGTCGGCCCCGAGTCTCAGGCGCTGCGCAGTGCCATCGTCATGGTCGGCACGATGGTTATCGGCGCCGTTGCCGCGACGTGGATCTCCATCTCTACCGCACTGCAGCTTCCGGGCCTGGGCTCGTTTGACGGCGTGCTGTGGTCGAGCAACTCGACCGTCACGCAGCAGGCGCTCGAGGCTGCGGGGGAGCAGGGAGTCACGCTTAATGTCTTTGGCTCGGGCATCTATCCCAAGTTGCTCAACTTCCTGTTCGTGTACCTGTGCTGGTGGCTCATGACCAAGAAGAAGATAGGTGTCATCCCCGTCATGCTCATCCTCGTCGGCGTGGCCCTCGTGGGTGTGCTCGTTGGCTTCTTCAACCCGGGTTTGAGCTACGGAGGGTAGTGGCTGCTTGCACCGGCTGTGTTTGTCCGCACCAGTCGTGTCCGCCGGTGTCAGCTGCGCCGATCGTGAGCGCAGCTGTAGTAGCGGCCTTGGGATTTGCGGTCGGGCAGACACGGAGAGACGCTAGACACGGGGCGGGGTCGGCTCACAGGTCCGGCCCCGCTCCTTTTGCGGGCGTTTGGAGGTATCCATAAGGAAAGGGCAGGGGTGGAGGTTGCGCACATGAGGAGCACAGAGGCTGGGTCACACGAGAAGGGGGCGACGTCCAAGGGACGTGGCGCCTCTCTCCCCGCGAGGAGGGAGACCCTTATCAAGGAGGCAGACCTGCAGGTGCGCGCCATCATGCGCATGGAGGCGTGGAAGCGCATCGCCTACTCCCTCGTAGCCGTCGGTGCCCTTCTCGCCTACTGGCAGGCCTATCGGGACGGGCCCGCCTGGGCCCTAGTCGTCGGTGTTGCTGTCCTTGTCGTCTCGGTGCTGGCGGGTCTCATCCTGTACCTGGTCGTGAACCGGGCCAAAATGAACGTGAGAGCGATCATGAGGGCTGCAGGGGTCGACATCGATACGCCTCGTTCGAAGCGGGACGCGCGGGAGGGGGAGGGTGCGGGTGACGTAGGTGGTGCGGGTGACGCAGACGGTACGGGTGAGGTAGACGGCGGCACCCAACCTCCCGCACGCTAGCATGGTTGCAACTCCTCACGGAAAAGCGCATTCTGCATCTGGTGGCTCACGTAAAACCGCACTCTATGATCGTGCCTCACGGAAAGATGCATTGTGCGTGACTGCCCGCATACAGAATGCGCCTTTTGGTGAGATGCGGCCGCAGAGTGCGCTTTTTGGTGAGACCACAACCGTAGACTGCGCTTTTCCGTGAGCTGGCTCGACATTTGCCCAGGTGAGGAAAAGCGCATTCTACGGAAAACCGCACTCTGCACCCGGTGGCTCACGTAAAACCGCACTCTGTGCGTTGGACCTCACGTAAAACCGCACTCTGCACCCGGTGGCTCACGGAAAAGCGCACTCTGCAACCGAGCTCTCACGTAAAACCGCACTCTTCACCTTAAGTCTCACCAAAAACCGACGCAACCCAGGTCGAGAGGCTTGAGGCGACCCGCTAGCGTGATGTAGTCCGCTCGTGGCCGCGCATCGTGGCATATGTCACAGGCGCGACACCTGCGTGCCACTATAATGATGATGTCGTGGGAATCGCGCCGGTCGCGTTGCGGTCGGCTCGCATCGTCAGGAGGTGCCATGCCCAAGGTCGTGAGAGCCGTCTTATCGCTCGCCCTGCTCGTGGTGGTCTACAGCAGCGTACTTGTGCTCTCTTCGGTTCAGGCCGCTGGTGAAGACAGTAGGCTTTTGCCCGACTGGACCCTAGGGGCACTGGGTGTGTGGGCTGGGGCGTTGCTACTTGTCAGTGTCGCGAACATGGTCAACGCCTACCTGGGTCGAAACGAAGGAAGTGCGTCTGGTCTGGCGCTCTGGGGCATGGTGCTCAAGATCTGTATGATACCGTTCTACCTGTTCGGGTTTTTTGGTGGTGCGCTCATCTCCATTGGGCTGGCGGTGGTGCCCGGGCTTTTCATCCTCATTCCCCTTCAGGTTGCCGTTATGGCCGCAGTCGGTTTCGCACCGCTGCTTGCCACGTCGTCGTACTGCATCGCTGCGGCGGTGAGGGCGCAGAGGGAGGGAGCTATCGAGCATGGCACGATGATCAGCCTCATCGTGCTGCACCTGCTCTTCGTTACCGACCTTATCGCTTCTGTCGTACTCTACACGAAGCTCTGTAGGGCCATGTGGTCCGTCTCGGACAGTCCCATCGGCACCCGTCTGTAACCCCTCCGTTACCTGCCAGATGGCGTTGGGTGCCCGCAGCTCTTCGCCCATGTGGTCACTGCGCACTTGTCTTGAACGCATGTGGGCTCGGTTGTGCTACCCTATGACCGTTGTTCTATTCGTTATAGAACAGGAGGTACGATGGGAGCAACGCAGAATGGTGGTGGTAGATATGCGACAGCCGGGTGGGCCGGTGGGGCACAACCCATCCTCGTCGTGGATAGGTACGCCAAGAGCTATGGTGGTAGGCGGGCTGTTGACGGTGTCTCGCTGTCCGTGGGGGCAGGCAGCGTCTTTGGCTTCGTCGGTCACAATGGGGCGGGCAAGACGACGCTCATCCGCTCCATAGTGGGGGCGCTCGCCTTTAGCGAGGGTGACATCCGTATTTGTGGCAGGTCGGTGCGTAGCGATCCTGTCGCCTGCAAGCGTGTGGTTGCCTACGTGCCCGATAATCCCGACGTCTACGGCTTCCTCACCGGGAGCCAGTACCTCAACTACGTGGCCGACCTCTTTGGAGTGGGCGTACAGGAGCGTCGCGAGCGCATCGCTCACTATGCTGGTCGCCTCGGCATCGACGGGCGTCTCGGCGAGCTCGTCTCTGCGTACTCGCACGGTATGAGGCAGAAGCTCGTGCTTGTCGGCGCGTTCTTGCATGACCCACGTCTGCTCGTGCTCGATGAGCCCTTCGTCGGCCTCGACCCCGAGGCGGCCTACGAGCTAAGGACGATGATGCAAGAGTTCGTCGCGCGCGGCGGGGCTATCTTCCTCTCGAGCCATGTGCTCGACACGGTCGAGAAGCTCTGCGACGAGGTAGCCATCATCAGACGCGGCAGGATCGTGCGCGTTGGGCCGACTGAGGAGGTGCGAGGCGACGAGAGCCTCGAGCAGGTGTTCTTGGAGCTTGCGAGGGAGGTGCGCAATGGGTAGCCTCGCGGCGCTCGTGAAGGTCCAGGTCTATGGGGCGTTCGGTATAGGGCGCCTCCTGCATTCGCGCGATGCCCGCGAGAGGGGACGTCTCGTGATCTCGGTGCTCGGAGCCATCTTGCTCGCCGTCCTTATCGTCACCAATGCGTGGTCGGTCGCCTCAGCGCTGGTACATATCGGCGCGGCCGACGCCCTGCCGAGCATCGCCGTGGCGACGGTGTCCCTCGGCTGTGCCGTCACTACCTTCATCAAGGCGAACGGCCTGCTCTTTGGCTTCAAGGACTTCGACCTGGTGGTGACAATGCCTGTGCCTCTCTGGCAGGTGGTCGTCTCCCGCGTGGCTCCGCTCTACGGCATGGGCCTTGCGACCTCGCTGGTCATGGGAGCGCCCATCATGGAGAGGTACATCGCGGCGGTGGGCGCGCCTGCCTCTACCGTCGCGGTGGCAGCGGTCGTGCTCGTTCTCGCACCTCTTGTCCCCATAGCTCTTGCCCTTGCGCTCTCGTTTTGCGTGGCCTGGGTTGCCTCTCGCACGCCCTTTGCCAAGGGAGTGTTCAGCGCTTTGGGTGCGTTGGCGACAGTGGCGCTGGTCATTGGGATCTCGGCCGCCTCGCGTCAGGCAGGTGACTCCACCGTCATGGGCGGGGAGGCCTTCGCGACGCTTGGACGTGCCATGGGACGTGCCATGGGGCTTGTCTGGCCACCTGCCGCGTGGGCGGCCAAGGCTCTTGCGGGCGATGCAGTGATGTTCTGCCTGTACGTGGGAGGCTCCGTCGTCCTCGCGTGGGTGGCGCTTGGCGTGCTCACGCACGAGCTTTTGGGCATGAACGCGCTCCTCTCGTCGGGCGCCGCCGCGCGCTTCGGGCTCGCAAGTTCAGGACACACACGGGACCTCGCGCACGCGCCCCGAACGCCTCTTGTCGCCCTTACGCTCAAGGAGCTGTGTCTGTGGGTGGGGACGCCCATCTACTTTGTCAACACCGCAGTCGGCCCGGCGCTGACGATCATCATCGCGATCGTGGCGGCTGTGCTCGGACCTGGCGCCGTGGCCGGCACGATGGGCGTGTCCAAGTCCGGGGGAGAGGAGCTCGCCAAGGTAGCGACGCTCATGCTTCCCTGGGCGCTCGCCTTTTGCACGGCCATGACGTCCATCAGCGCCTCGTCGGTGTCCCTCGAGGGGAGCTCTCGCTGGGTCATGCAGACCGCCCCCGTCGCGGACGCGATCATCGTGCGCTCGAAGATGGCGCTCAACCTCGCGCTCACCTGTGCGGTCTCTCTGGTGGCTGGCCTTGTCGTCGCCTTTTGCTTTGCCCGTGGTCCGCTTGAGGCTCTCCTGTGCGTTGTCGCGCCCCTGTCGGGCGGCGCGATCAGCTCGTGTCTTGGGGTGTTTGCGGACGTGAAGAGGCCTCGCTTCGACTGGTCGAGCGAGTACGAGCCCGTGAAGCGCTCGACGAGTGTGCTCATCACGGTCGGGGTTGGCATGGCGGTGGTGCTGGCGGGAGGCACACTGACGCTCGGGGCAGGGGGTGTCGGCGCTGGGGTCGCCTGGGCGCTGGTCGTCCTTGTCGTGGCCGCGCTGCTCAAGAGGAGTGCAGAGAGGACGTCGCTTGCCGATCGCTAGGCCCGTGACAGGCGGGGAGAGAGACGGAAAGGAAGGGAGAAGTCAGGAGGACGTCATATGGTGCTGTATGTCGATCAGGCCTCTTCCAGTCCCATCTACCAGCAGATTCGCGATCAGGTGGTGGCCGCCATAGCGAGAGGCGAACTGAGGCCCGGAGACGGGCTTCCCAGCGTGCGGGCGCTCGCGAGCGACCTGGGGGTGAACCTGCACACTGTGCACAAGGCATATGCCCTCTTGCGCGACGAGGGGCACCTGCTTATGCGCGGCCGTGCGGGTGCCTGTGTCGCAGACTTTCAGCAGGATGCCACTCCTGAGAGGATTGTGGCCAGTGCCGACAAGATGGCCGGAGCCCTCTATCGCCTGGCGCTCGAGCACTGCGCGCGGGGCGGGACGGAGCGGGAGTTCGTCGTGGTGGCGCAACGCCAGGCGGCTCGCGCCTTCGCCGATACCGACGTTGCGGGGGTTGCGCGCGACGTGCGCGTCTTGGGACTCGACGCTGACGGGCGGCGCCGAGTCAAGGAGTCGCCGTCGGGGCCGGAGGGCCTCGTTGATGCTCAGACCACGCAGGAGGCATGAGCCATGGAGTCCTACGTCGTTACCATCGTCACGCTGTCTGCCACCATCCTCGCGACCGGGGCGCTTCTCGCCTCCACACCCTACCTCATGCGCCAAGATGACAGCTTTGCCGTCACCGTGCCCGTCCAGGCGCAGGATGACCCGCGCATCAGGGGGCTCAGGAGGTGCTATGCGATCGCCATGCTCGCCGTGACGGCGCTCTCGGTTGTTGCCTGCGTGCTGGGAGGGACCCTCCTCAGGGAGGATGCCGCCGGTGGTCCCCGGCCAGGTGGTGGCGATGCCTCAACCATCCTCACCTGTCTGCTCGGCGTCGTTCCCTTGGTTCCCGTCGCCGCGTCCTTTGTCCTCATGTTGTGCTGCCGCAGGCGGGTCCTTGCCCTCAAGAGAAGCGAGGGCTGGCAGGCGACGCGCTGCATCTCCGCCGCCGTCCTGGCGGAAGAGGACGTTCCTCGTGCCATACCGCTCGCCTGGAGCCTGCTGTACCTGCCCGTGATCCTCGGGACCATCGCGCTTGGCCTGGCGCTCTTCCCCCGTATGCCCGACATGATTCCCCTGCACGCCGACCTTGCCGGTAACGTGGACCGCTATGTGCCCAAGACGCTCGCGAGCGCCGTTGGTCTCCCGGTGGCGACAGAGGCGTTCATGGCGTTTGGCCTCACGCTCGTCCACTGGGCCATCCTGCGCTCAAAACGCCCGGTCGATCCTGCCGCGCCCGCCACCTCGGCACTCTCCTTTGGCCTGTTCGCTCGTGCGCAGAGCGTCTTTGTGCTCGTAGCGGGCATCCTCACCGATGCCGCCACGGGCATTCTGCTTACGCTCTCTGCAGCGGGCCTTTTGGGACTTGCCCAGGCAGGTGCCCTCCTTGCCGTCTGCTGCGTTCCGGTGCTCATGGGCATGGTCGTCCTGTCGTTTGTGTACGGGCAGGGGGGCTCGCGCGTGTTCGGTCGCATGAGGAGGGTGGCCCCGCTGCTCAGGGACGACGACGAGCATTGGAAGCTCGGCATCCTCTACCTCAACCGCGATGACGCGAGCTTGTTTCTGCCCAAGCGCTTCGGCATTGGCTGGACGATGAACTTTGCCCATCCCGCCGCCTGGGCCATCATCCTCGGCCTGATCGCAGCGAGCGCGCTGTTCGTTGCCTTGACGGCGATGCTGGCGTAGCGAGTCCATGGGCGGGTGTGCCTAAGTGTCATGCCGGTCTCCCATCGTCGCGCACCACGGGTCGCCCGCAGCACAACAGTGTACACAAACGCCCCAAACCGGCGCGGAGAGGCCCTCATAGCCCATTTGTGTACACTCCTGCGATCCCAAGGTCCCTCGAGACTGCCCATGGCCAAGCCGACGGAACGACTCGGTGACGGGCGTGGCGCGAGCCGCCTCACCCGGCCCCTTGCCCTGCGGTGATCGTCACCGTCACATCATCGCCCCCGAGCAGCTCCCTCAGTTGCTCGGGGTCTTGGTCCGTGACCCTCCCGAGGCGCGTGTACGCCCAGCTGTTGCTGCCGTAGAAGACGATGAGCTGATCGCCGGAGTACAGCATGATGTCGCCGGGCTGCGTCGTCTGCGTAGAAGGCCATGGGCTCCAGCCCATCTTGTTGTAGAGCAGGGACCTTACATTGATGTTACCGCTGGAAGATGATGACGACGTGCTTGCACGACGACAGACCTGATCGCGCTACTTGCGGGGTGCCAATGACTGAATATTTACCGAAACTCTCACACTGCACTTTGCCCGTATCTGATAGAGTATGAAATGAATCAAGACTACAGCTTAGCGTAAGTTGGTGAACGAACCATGCAATTGACCACTCTGAAGTGTCCTGAATGCGGGGGGGGCTTTCGCTAGACTCTAGCGCAGCCTCTACGTGTCGCTGCCCCTACTGTGGCGCGCTCATACACGTGGACGACGAGGATCTAGAGTACGAGCGAAGACGTAGGGCAGACACAGAGTCTAAGCTTCGTGAACTGAATGCTGAGAGCGCACTAAGGCTTAAAGAGCTTAGATCCGCAACTGCGGAAAAACTCAAGGCAAACATAATCGAGCATTCTGGTCAATGGTTTGTTGCGCTGTTTGGGATACTTGTATTGATCGGCATGTGTGTGGCGCTTGTAGTCTGGTCAAATATTGAATCTATACAATCAAAGCAAGACAATGCTGCCAAAGCTGCTGCGGGCTACATAGCCGCTCCGATGGGGAGCTCGGATGCCGAGGGCAAGAACTACGAAGATGTCAAATCCCAATTCGAGAGCGCTGGGTTTACCAACGTAAGCGTTGTCAGGGGCAAATCTTCCTTTCTGGGGCTTAAGGCCGGAGAAGTCCAGAGCGTGACCATTGATGGCTCGACCGCGTATGCCGGGCATCTGTATAAGCCAGATGTCCGAGTGATCATTACACACAAGACGTAGTGATAGGAGCCCTATATGCCAGCAATCTCGCACTTTAAGTGTCCTAATTGTGGTGGAGATCTTATTGTCGATCAGAAAGATGTTTCGCTTGTGCGGTGTCCGTACTGCGGACATGGGTCGTACATCAATGACGGAGTATCAAAATTCGATCGAAGGCTTCGATCTATTACGAATATGTTTGCTCGAATGGATGAACAATCTCGCGAGCAATCAAAGGCCGCGCGGGAAGCCATGAAGAAGAGCTGGCCACTGCTTCTAGGAAGCTTTCTACTTCTTGTATTGATCATGGTTTATCTCGTAATCTCCTCCTACCATAGCATGGATGAATATAGACAGAGAGAAGCTGAGAAGGTTCAGGCTGGATATATTAGGGCTCCACTGGGCTCTCGCGATGCCGAAGGCATGAATTATGAAGATGTGGTTGCCCAGTATGAGAGGGCGGGATTTACGCATGTCTCGACAGTGCGCGATTCAATAAACCCTGGGTCGAATGATGTGACTGAGATAAGGATTGATGGAAGCAGAGTGAGCTCAGGCACGCTCTATCCGCCAGATTCAAATGTCACGATCACCTATCGACCGGTGAGCGATAGCACACATACATAACTCTGACACGCTTCGAGCATGATCAAGGAGAAGAGGGATCATGGGACTTATGCTTGCCTTTACAGGCGCTCTTGGTGGGACGTTTGCCGATCAGTGGAGAGACATCATTGTACCGGGCAAATTTGGCGAGCGCACGGTAGTCGCTCCGGGTACCCTCAAGACCGATAACCATGGTAGAGGGTCGAACTTTCGTGCGTCAGATGGTGTGATCAGCAATGGGTCAAAGATCTTCGTTCCTGAGAATACGGCCGCTTTTGTTCTTGCTCAGGGTGGTATAGAGGAGGTTGTTACCCAGCCGGGTGGCTACGAGTACCGTAACGGCGCCGCCAGCATCCTATCCGGAGATGGCGTCAGCAGGAGTATCTTCGCGCAAATTGGGCATCGGTTCAGCTTTGGCGGCGAACCTGACGATCTGAAGCAGGTGGCCTACGTCAACCTGCGGGAGCTCCGAGGGATTGCCTTTGGCACGCAGGGCCCAACCATCTACCACGATAAGTTCTACGGAGTGGATCTCGCGCTGATCTCGCACGGCACCTTCTCCGTGCAGGTGATAGACCCGACGCGCTTCGTGCGCAGCTACCTGCCCCCCAATGCGATCAGCTACTCCTTTGATGACCAGGATGCCAGAGGACAGCTTATGTCAGAGTTCCTACAGGCGTTTCTCGTGGCGCTAAGCGAACTGTCCTCGACGTATCGCATCAATGATCTGCCCGCTCATTCGAATGATGTTGTGTTGGCAATGGCAGGGAGTCTGCGGCGCTCGTCTGACATGGAGGGCCGCTTTGGGCTCCGTGTCGTGGGTGTTGGCATAGAGTCTATTCAGCTCACTCCCAAGTCCTTGGAGATCGTTGAGCGCTACGCGCGGAGTAGGACCGATATGCACGTGTATCAGGGCATCTCTCGTGAGGTTGCGGACGTCGCTGCACAGCAGAAGATTGCTGAGGGCATTCGCGAGCACGGTTTAGGAAACGGCGGGGGCATGGTCCTTGGCATGAGCCTCGCAGGAGATCTTTCTGGTTCTTCGGGCTCTCTTGCCAGCGGTTCGCTTGAAAAACAGGTTGCGATGGTGAGGAAACTCAAGGAGCTCCTAGACTCTGGCGCCCTTACTCAAGAGGAGTTTGACGCGAAAAAGAGGGAGGTCTTGGGGCTCTAATGTCCTCATGAGGTAGTGAGCGATATGCTCCTGAGGAGTGTTTCAGCTATCGGGGTTGACCTTGGTCTTGCATCGGGGCCTGTTTATCTTGGATGAGCATCGCTGTTTCTCTTGATTGGAGGTGTACCAGAATGAAGCTTAAATCTATGAGGTGTCCGGACTGTGGGGCAAATCTAAATGTCGATCCCTCGTCCGACGTCTGGTACTGCAGTCACTGCGGGACCAAGATTTACGTCGAGGACGAGCATAAGAAAAGACTTGATTTCTCCTTCAACGAGAAGATGGCGATTGAGAAACTTCACATGGAGGAACGAGAGAAGGAACGTCAACGTGCGATATTCATGAAATGGTATCCAAAAATTGCGTTGGTTGGAGGATTCCTTATCGTTCTTGGCTGGATCATTGGAAAATTCGACGCTGCCGGAGGATTTATGATTTCTGGCATAGGTCTCAACACAATCTTATGGGGCTTCATAGTTCTGGCTATTAAACCCTAATTTAGGGGGAGCAGTTGGATGGATCGCTGAAATAGCGAGATATTAGTTTTTTTAACAGTCAACCAGTGTGGTGCTGCTCGCGCTTCCTTGAGCTGCGAAAGGATGCA
>ERZ773042.64-NODE-64-length-76933-cov-4.207172_pt1 | contig 76933 bp, 68 predicted proteins | sample MGYA00511664_ERZ773042 | MGnify/ENA primary metagenome ERZ773042 (study PRJEB29015, sample SAMEA2737984) | human oral metagenome | biome: human oral; feature: human-associated habitat; material: dental | place: China | collected 2036 ... | reverse complement strand
TAAAAGGACTTAGCCCTGTGCAATACAGAACTAAATCCTTTCAATAATTATTTGTCCAACTTTTGGGGGTCAGTACAAAAGGCTATCTATTTTTTGTAAAAAAACTGAAATTTTAGTATAATGAAAAGACTAGAAGTATGAGGTAATGCGATGGAAATGAAGCAAATTAGTGATACAACGATTAAGATCACAATAAAATTAGAAGATTTAGAAGAACGTGGAATGGAGATGGCAGATTTTCTCGTTCCGCAAGAAAAGACAGAAGAGTTTTTCTATGCAATTTTAGATGAGTTGGAAATGCCAGAGAGTTTTTTGGATAGCGGTATGCTCAGTTTTCGTGTAACTCCTAAACCAGACCGACTGGATGTTTTTGTCACCAAGTCTAAGATTGATAAGAATCTGAACTTTGATGATTTGGCAGATTTACCAGATGTAGAAGAGCTGTCTCAAATGTCTCCAGATGAATTTTTAAAGACATTAGAAAAAAATATTTTTGAGAAAAGCAAAGACGATATTGAAGCTGTTCGGTCTTTGGAAACGGCAGAAGCAGAAAATAATACGAGCACTTCTGACATAGAAGATCAAGAAGAAAATAGTGACGACCTTACTCAAAAATATATCTATTATATCTTGAAATTTTCCAGCTTGAAAGAAGCGATTGTCTTTTCTAAAACAGTAGACTATGCTGTTAACACTTCGGAGTTGTACAAAATGGATGGTTACTATTATTTAACAATCTTGGTTGATATTGAAGGACATCCTAAGCGTTATCCAGCTTGGCTTTTGGCTTCTATGCGTGAACATGCGGAAGACACAGATGTGACAAGAGCTGTTTTGCAAGAGCATGGTTATTTATTGCTTGTCAACGAGGCGGTTGCCAGTCTTCAAAAGGTTAAATGCTCATGATTCCTTTCCCTTTAAAATTCATTTTGGTGTTGCTTGGAACCTTTTTTATTGGTGTGATTCTCACACCTTTAGTGCGTCTATTGGCATTTAAGATAGGCGCGGTTGATTATCCAAATGCTCGAAGAATCAACAAAAAACCAATGCCAAGCAGCGGAGGTTTAGCGATTGTCATTTCTTTCTCGGTTGCTACACTTGTTTTTATGCCGATGATTGTGCAAGCGACCTTTCATAGAAAGGGTTATTTTGATTATATTTGGCCGGTTGTCTTAGGAGGCGGCATCATTGCTTTAACAGGGCTTATTGATGATGTGAAAGAGTTGAAGCCTTTAGCAAAGATGTCAGGGATTGTGTTGGCTGCCAGTTTGATTTGGTTATTGACGGATTTCCGTTTGAATCATTTTAAAATTCCTTTTGGTGGGCCGCTGCTGCACTTTGCTCCTTGGTTGTCTTTCATTTTAACCGTTATCTGGATTATTTCGATTACTAATGCCGTTAATTTGATTGACGGGTTGGACGGATTAGTGAGTGGTGTATCCATTATTTCGCTGGTGACAATGGGGATTGTTTCCTACTTTTTCTTGCCAGATCACAATGTCTTTCTAACCTTAACTATTTTTGTCTTGGTCATGTCTATCGCAGGATTTTTCCCTTACAATTACCACCCCGCTATTATTTATCTGGGAGATACAGGAGCGCTGTTTATCGGTTTTATGATTGCGGTTTTGTCATTGCAAGGCTTGAAAAATGCGACAGCTGTCGCTGTGATTACTCCGATGATTATTCTGGGAGTGCCGATTACAGACACATTTTTAGCGATTGTGCGTAGAACTTTATCTGGACAAAAATTTTATACCCCCGATAAACGTCATCTTCATCACCGCCTGCTCTCTTTAGGCTTGACCCACCGTGGGACAGTCTTGGTTATTTATGGCATTTCTATGATTTTTGCCATGATTTCTCTTTTGCTAAATGTTTCGAGCCGTATTGGTGGGACACTGTTAATTATTGGACTACTTTTTGGAGTGGAACTTTTGGTAGAACTAATTGGTGTTCTGGGTCCAAATCGAACACCGCTACTCAATATTCTTCGTTTTATCGGAAATTCTGCTTATCGGGAAGAAATCAGAACAAAGTTCAGAAATAGAAAAAAGAAGTAGACTCGCACTTAAACAAAATCAAAGCCTTTTTGGCTTTTTTTTGCTATACTGGTAAGGTAGATTATGGATATGAAGAAAGGAAAGTTTGCCATGTCTGTGTTAGAAATCAAAGACCTCCATGTAGAAATTGAAGGAAAGAAAATCTTAAAAGGAGTCAATCTGACTCTTAAAACAGGAGAAGTAGCCGCCATTATGGGGCCAAACGGTACGGGAAAATCCACCTTATCAGCAGCGATTATGGGAAATCCAAATTACGAGGTAACCAAAGGGGAAGTTCTCTTTGACGGTGTCAATATTTTAGAATTGGATGTGGACGAACGAGCTCGCATGGGGCTTTTTCTTGCTATGCAGTATCCAAGTGAAATTCCAGGCATTACCAATGCAGAATTTTTGCGTGCAGCTATGAATGCAAGTAAAGAAGACGACGAAAAAATCTCTGTTCGTGATTTCATCATGAAATTGGACGAAAAAATGGAACTACTCAATATGAAAGAAGAAATGGCAGAACGTTATCTGAATGAAGGTTTTTCTGGCGGTGAAAAGAAACGTAATGAAATCTTGCAGTTGTTGATGCTAGAGCCAACTTTTGCGCTACTGGATGAAATTGACTCTGGACTAGATATTGATGCACTGAAAGTGGTATCTAAAGGTGTTAATGCTATGCGTGGTGAACATTTTGGTGCTATGATTATTACGCACTATCAACGTCTGTTGAATTATATTACGCCTGATGTGGTGCATGTTATGATGGATGGGCGAATAGTGGCCTCAGGTGGCCCAGACTTAGCTGTTCGTTTAGAGCAGGAAGGCTATGCCAAATTAGCTGAAGAACTTGGTTTTGATTACCAAGAAGAAGTCTAGTCAACCTTTCTTTTTACTTAGAAAAGATAGGAGAATGAAATGACAAAAGAAACCATTAAACATTTTTCACAAATGCATGCGGAGCCTGAGTGGTTGGCAAATCTCCGTCAAGCTGCCTTTGATAAAATAGATAAGTTGGAACTGCCTGTTATTGAGCGGGTGAAATTTCACCGCTGGAATTTGGGAGACGGCACGCTGTCAGAAAGTGAAACTCTTACAAATGTACCTGATTTCACAGCGCTGAATGACCATTTGACATTGGTTCAGATTGGAACGCAGACTGCTTTAGAGCAATTGCCGGCTGACTTGGCGGAGCAGGGTGTCATCTTCACAGACTTTTATTCTGCTCTTGAGGAAATTCCAGAAATCATTAAGAAACATTTTATGTCTGCTGTTAAATATGACGAAGATAAGCTAGCAGCCTACCATACAGCTTATTTCAATAGTGGAGCGGTGCTATATATTCCGGATAATGTTGAAATCAATCAGCCCATTGAAGGCATTTTTTACCAAGATAGTGAAAGTGATGTGCCATTTAACAAGCATATTCTGATTATCGCAGGAAAACATTCTAAAGTGACTTATTTAGAACGGTTGGAAACTTATGGTTCTAGCAGTGTTTCTGCGACAGCAAATATCACGGTGGAAGTCATTGCACAGGCTGGTGCTCAGATTAAGTTTTCAGCTATTGACCGTCTGGGGGGAAATGTGACCGCCTATATCAGTCGTCGGGGCAAGTTGGACGATGATTCAATGATTGACTGGGCAATCGGGGTCATGAATGAAGGCAATGTGATTGCTGATTTTGACAGTGATTTGTTTGGTCGTGGCAGTCATGCGGATATGAAAGTGGTGGCTCTCTCTCGTGGCAAACAGACTCAAGGAATTGACAGTCGTGTTACGAATTACGGTTGCAATTCGATTGGTAATATCCTCCAACATGGTGTGATTTTGGAAAAGGGAACGTTGACTTTTAACGGAATCGGTCACATTATCAAGGGAGCCAAGGGAGCAGATGCTCAACAGGAAAGTCGAGTGCTCATGTTGTCTGATAAAGCACGTTCAGATGCTAATCCTATTCTTTTGATTGATGAAAATGATGTGACAGCAGGGCATGCGGCGTCTATCGGTCAGGTAGATCCAGAAGATATGTACTATCTCATGAGTCGGGGACTGGATAAGGCGACTGCGGAACGTTTAGTTGTGCGTGGCTTCTTAGGCTCTGTTATCGTTGAAATTCCAGTCAAAGAAGTGCGTGCTGAGATGATTGAAAATATTGATGAAATTTTGGCTAAGAAATAAGAGATAGGAAAAGAAATGTCTAAACTTGATGTAGAAGCTGTTCGGAAGGACTTTCCAATTTTGAATCAAATTGTCAATGATGAGCCACTAGTCTATTTGGACAATGCGGCTACAACCCAAAAGCCTACGCAGGTATTAGAGGCGATTGCGGCTTATTACGCAAAAGACAATGCCAATGTTCATCGTGGTGTTCACACACTAGCAGAACGGGCAACGGCAGCTTATGAAGCTGCGCGGGAACGAGTGCGCTCCTTTATCCATGCCGCTTCAACGAAAGAAGTTCTCTTTACGAGAGGAACGACAACGGGACTCAATTGGGTAGCGCGTTATGCCGAAAGTGTCTTGCAGCCAGACGACGAAGTACTTATTTCCGTTATGGAGCACCATTCCAATACCATTCCTTGGCAGGAAGCCTGTAAGAAAACAGGTGCTAGATTGATTTATGCTTATCTGAAAGACGGTATGTTAGATCTCGCTGACTTTCGGTCGAAATTGACTGAAAAGACGCAATTTGTTGCTTTGGCGCATGTTTCTAATGTACTAGGTGTGGTGAATCCCATAAAAGAAATAGCAGAGTTAGTGCACCAGGCAAATGCTCTTTTAGTGGTGGACGGAGCTCAATCAGTTCCTCACATGAAGATTGATGTACAAGACTTGGACGTTGATTTCTTTGCATTTTCAGGTCACAAGATGCTAGGTCCGACTGGTATCGGTGTTCTCTATGGCAAAGAAGAGCTACTTGAGCGAATGTCGCCTGTCGAATTTGGTGGGGAAATGATTGATTTTGTCTATGAACAAGAAGCGACATGGAAAGAACTACCTTGGAAGTTTGAAGCAGGCACACCCAATATAGCTGGTGCTATAGGTCTAGCTGTCGCCATTGACTATCTGGACAAGATTGGAATGGAAACAGTTCATCAGTATGAGCAGGAATTGATAGCTTATGTATTTCCAAAATTACAAGCTGTTGAGGGGCTTACCATTTATGGTTCGGAGGACTTGACTCAGCGGTCGGGTGTTATTTCTTTTAATCTAGCTGGGCTTCACCCTCATGATGTAGCAACAGCTCTGGACTATGAAGGCGTGGCTGTACGGGCTGGACATCACTGTGCTCAACCTTTGTTGAGTTACCTAGGAGTTGCAGCAACTGTTCGGGCTAGCTTTTATCTGTATAATACCAAAGCCGATTGCGATAAGCTCGTTGAAGCTTTACAGAAAACAAAGGAGTTTTTCGATGGCACTTTCTAAATTAAATAGTCTTTATAAAGCAGTTGTGACGGACCATTCAGCTCACCCTCATCATCAAGGTCGATTGGAGGGCGTAGAACAAGTTAGTCTCAACAATCCTACGTGCGGTGATGTCATCAGCCTGTCGGTTCAATTTGATGAGCAGGGCATGATTGAAGATATTGCGTTTGTGAATTCTGGTTGCAGTATTTCTACAGCTTCAGCCAGTATGATGACGGATGTAGTCCTAGGGAAGACAAAGGAAGAAGCGCTAGCTTTGGCAGAAATTTTTTCTCAAATGGTGCAAGGTAAGGACGATGAGCAGCAAAAGGAACTAGGAGACGCAGCTTTTTTAGCTGGTGTTGCTAAGTTCCCTCAACGCATCAAATGCTCAACCTTAGGTTGGAACGCTCTTAAAAAGGCGATTGAGGAAGCTGGAAATTCTGAAAAGTTGAGTAAATGAAGCTAAAATAAATAAGCTGAGACAAAAGTGCTCAGCTTTCTTTGTTTATATCGTTAGCATTACAGACGCAGTAGCTAATTGCTCAAAGCACTGCGTTGAGGTTACGGATAGAGCTTGAAAAGCAAGTCTCAAGGCGATTCGCTTTTCAAGCTTGGAAGAGTACTTTTGACGAAAACTTTGTTTTCTTTATCTGCCACCTCGACAGTCTCTCAGGCTGTTGAGCAACCTTGTGGGAATGAGCTATAATATGTTGCTATATCAACTTTTACAGCCCATTTGTCATCAAGTTACATTTGCTTATTTTCAACCTCAAAAGCTTCCTCAAGTCTTTCGAGCTATGCGGAGATGAACGATGAAATCAAGCATCTACGAATACTGATTTTTATTTCGCTTGTTTATAATTTTTCATTGACATATTGGACAAATTCATTCCACCATGATTTGAGGAAGAAAGGACGACCAATTTTCTCTGCTGAAAGCATGGAAATAGTTGGTGGTTTCTTGTCAAGATAGCCTTTTCCAATCAAATCATTATCAGTATAGGTCAATTTCCCAACAACGACACCCTTTTTTAAAGGAGTGGGATAACCGTTTTTATCAGTTGAAAAATGGACAGTCGGTTTTTTATGATTGTATCTCCGCACAATGGTGAGTTTTTCACTAGCAACAGCAGTGACTTCATCTTTTTGCCCATTAATGATGCGAGCAGAGCTTTTATTGTAGGCTTCACCTTTTTTCACAAGAGTTTGGACTGTGAATTGCTGATAAATATAGGTCATAAATCTAGAGGTAGCTGTAAAGCGGGCATTCTCATCCTCATCTGCATGATCAACATTGAGGAGAACCGTAATCAAACGCATCCCTCTTTGCTGGATTGTTCCGACAAAGGAAGAGCCTCCTTTATCAGAAGTTCCAGTCTTGAGGCCATCTACTCCAGCTCGAAAGGCGGGCATATTTTTGAGCATGTGGTTGGACGATGTAAGCGTCATGCCTGCAAAGTTAGACGTAGCTTTTTGGGTGATTTCTAGAACTTCTGGGTAATCAAGGATTAAACGCCGAGCAATAATTGCAACATCGTGGGCGCTCATTTTATTTTCGTCTTCTTTTCCTGAACCAGGATAAATATGTTCCTCTCCTAAAACAGAATTATTCAGCCCAGAAGCATTGATGATAGTAGTACCTTTGATTCCCCATTGTTGCAATTTAGCTTTCATCAAATCCACAAATTTTTTCTCACTGCCAGCGACTTTTTCAGCCAAGGCAATCGCTGGACTATTAGCACTTGCTATTAAAGAAGTTTCTAACAATTCTTCGACAGTATATTTTCTAGCTTCCAAAGGAACGTTACTGGCGTTCGGATTAACGGTTAGTTGATAAGGGTAGTCAGAAATATCTACGGAAGTTTGTAAAGTGAATTTTCCCTGATGAATCGCTTCATAGACTAAATAGGCTGTTAGTAGTTTAGTAATAGAAGCAATTTCAACTGGCTGATTAGCATCTTTTTCATACAAAATTTTTCCGGTTGCAACGTCAACTGCAATAGCATGCTTAGCACCTACTTCAAAGTTGTCTGCTAAAACCGTAGGAGCTAGGAAGATCAAGAGAGTCGTTACAAGAGTAATAATAAATTTTTTCATGGTCATCCCTTTTTTGTAAACTTATTATTATTGTACCATAAAATAAGGAGAGCTTCATAGAAAAGGGAGGAAATAAGAAGAGAAAAACATGATTCATTTTTATTTTTAAAGCAAGTTCTGGTATAATAGATAGGATAAGAGACGAATAGAGGAAAACATGAAATTTACAGAATTTAAGTTTAAAGATTATATCCAAGAGGCACTCAAGGATTTGAACTTTGTTGAGGCGACAGAAGTTCAGGAAAAACTCATTCCGGTTGTGCTTGCTGGTCGAGATTTGGTGGGAGAGTCCAAAACAGGTTCAGGGAAAACTCACACTTTCTTGTTGCCGATTTTTCAAACGCTGAATGAAGATGCAGATAGTGTTCAGGTCGTCATTACCACTCCTAGTCGTGAGTTGGCTAGGCAGATTTATCAGGCTGCACGCCAAATTGCTACTTTTTCTGATAAGGAAATTCGAGTTGCTAACTATGTCGGTGGAACTGATAAAAATCGTCAGATTGGGAAATTGAGTTCCAGTCAGCCGCACATTGTCATTGGTACGCCGGGACGTATTTATGATTTGGTCGAATCAGGTGACTTAGCCATTCATAAGGCGCATACTTTTGTCGTTGATGAAGCAGATATGACGCTTGATATGGGATTTTTAGTGACGGTGGATAAGATTGCGTCTAGTTTGCCGAAGGATTTGCAATTTCTAGTCTTTTCTGCAACCATTCCGCAAAAATTGCAGCCATTTTTAAAAAAATATCTATCTAACCCGGTCATTGAGCAAATCAAAACCAAAACAGTTATTTCAGATACCATTGAAAATTGGCTGATTTCGACAAAAGGACGTGATAAGAATGCGCAGATTTATGAAATCACACAGCTCCTACAGCCTTATCTAGCTATGATTTTTGTCAATACTAAAACACGAGCGGATGAATTGCATAGCTATTTGACAGCGCAAGGTCTCAAGGTGGCAAAGATTCATGGGGATATTGCACCGCGGGAGCGAAAACGGATTATGAATCAGGTGAAGAACCTAGATTTTGAATACATTGTTGCGACAGATTTAGCTGCGCGGGGAATTGATATTGAAGGCGTTAGTCATGTCATCAATGATGCGATTCCGCAAGATTTGTCCTTCTTCGTTCACCGAGTGGGACGAACTGGCAGAAATGGTCTATCGGGAACAGCCATTACACTTTATCAACCGAGCGATGATTCAGATATTCGTGAGCTGGAAAAATTGGGCATTCACTTCATTCCCAAGATGATTAAAAACGGAGAATTTCAAGATACCTATGACCGCGATCGTCGTGTCAATCGTGAAAAAACGCAGGAAAAATTGGACACGGAAATGATTGGTCTGGTTAAAAAGAAAAAGAAGAAAATCAAACCGAGCTATAAGAAAAAAATCCAGTGGGCTGTCAATGAAAAACGCCGTAAGACAAAAAGAGCTGAAAATCGCGCACGCGGTCGTGCAGAAAGAAAAGCGAAACGTCAAAGTTTTTAGTCTTAAAATTTCTTTATCACTCTCATAAATAAAAACAATTATTCTTTAGAGAACGAATGTGATAGACTAGTCTTGCTAGTCTATTTTTATCGTAGTAAATAATTGGTGAAATAAAAAAATTGTGATAGAATTAGACATTATCGAGAAAGGGAAGTTACTATGATTGTTACAACAGCGATTTTAACCTCTAATTGGTATCAAGAATTGGTTCAAAAGATTCCAGACGGACAGCTTTTTAGCTGGCGCTCTGTGTTTGACGGACTACCAAGAATTATCGAAAAATTACCAACAACACTACTATTGACTTTGGGAGGAGCTTTTTGGGGCTTGATTTTGGCTCTCATTTTTGCTATTGTCAAAATCAACCGTGTGAAAATTTTGTATCCTCTGCAGGCCTTTTTTGTTAGTTTTTTGCGAGGGACACCAGTGCTTGTTCAGCTCATGCTGACTTATTATGGGATTCCTTTGCTTCTGAAGGCCATCAACTTGCGATTCGGTACGGGTCTGAATATCAATGCTATTCCAGCCTATCTATTTGCGATTGTAGCTTTTGCATTTAATGAAGCAGCTTACGCCAGTGAAACTATTCGAGCAGCGATTTTATCAGTGGATTCTGGAGAGATTGAAGCGGCTCGTAGTTTGGGAATGACAAACAGACAGGTTTACCGCCGTGTTATTATTCCAAATGCCGCAGTGGTTGCCACACCGACCTTGATTAACTCTTTGATTGGCTTGACCAAAGGAACTTCCTTGGCTTTCAGTGCAGGAGTTGTTGAGATTTTTGCTCAAGCGCAGATTTTGGGTGGTGCAGATTATCGCTACTTCGAGCGCTTTATCTCGGTAGCTCTTGTCTATTGGGGCGTGAATATTGTGATTGAAGCATTTGGGCGGTTTATCGAAAAGAAAATGGCGATTGAAGCGCCTGATAATCTCAATCCACAAATACAGGCGAAAGGAGATGTTCGATAATGATTCGTATTTCAAATTTCAGCAAATCCTTTTCTGGACAAATGGTTTTAAACAATCTTAGTTTAGAGATTCAAAAAGGAGAAGTGGTTGCTTTAATTGGTTCATCTGGTGCGGGGAAATCCACTTTCTTACGCAGTTTGAATTATCTGGAACAGCCAGACAGCGGCACGATTGCCATTGATGATTTTACTGTTGATTTTTCTACGATTAGCAAGGAAGAAATCCTAACCTTGCGACGAAAGTTGGCAATGGTGTTTCAGCAGTTTAATCTCTTTGAGCGTCGGACGGCTTTGGACAATGTCAAAGAAGGTTTATTGGTTGTAAAAAAATTATCAGACCAAGAAGCGACGAATCTTGCCAAAGAAGAACTGGCAAAAGTTGGTCTGTCAGACCGTGAAAATCACTATCCACGTCATCTGTCAGGTGGACAAAAACAACGTGTCGCTTTGGCGCGTGCGCTTGCGATGAAGCCAGATGTTTTGCTTTTAGACGAGCCAACATCAGCGCTTGATCCTGAACTAGTAGGGGAAGTTGAAAAATCCATTGCAGATGCAGCCAAGGCTGGTCAGACCATGATTTTAGTCAGCCATGACATGTCTTTTGTGTCTCAAGTGGCAGACAAGGTACTCTTTTTAGATAAGGGACACATCATTGAAATGGGTACTCCAGATGAAATAATGAACCATCCTAAAGAAGAACGCACAAAAGAATTTTTTGCCAGTTACAAACGGACATATATTTGATATAATAGAAAAAGAAGCCCAGTTGGCCTTGCTAGCTGGGTTTATTTTCAAGTTTGCGGCATTTGTTTTGAATGCCTTTAACAAAAATTAGGGAATAGAGGAGTGACTATGCTGTCTCGAGTTTTTTTACTCTATTTAGAGAGTTTGTTGATTACGGCACTATTGGTAGGGAGTTTTCTAGGATTATGGACTGGGCTTCGTGCTGTTCGGCGTGTTGATAAAACAATCAAAGATCGACAAGCTCATCTGTATGATATGCTATTGATTGCAGTGATGACGATTCCGATTTTATCCTTTGCAATGATGGGGATTCTGCTTATCTTCAGAGCATAATGTTTGAAAAAAGAGCTTAATAACGTTAGAATAACAGTGATTACAATAAAGGAAGTAAATTTATGTACGACACAATTATTATTGGGGCTGGACCAGCAGGCATGACAGCTGCGCTTTATGCTGCTAGAAGTAATCTTAAAGTGGCTCTTTTGGAACGTGGCATTCCAGGCGGACAAATGAACAATACCTCAGATATTGAAAATTATCCTGGATATGCTAATATCAGTGGTCCAGAACTAGCCGAAAAAATGTTTGAACCGCTCGAAAATTTGGGAGTGGAGCATTTGTTTGGCTCTGTTGAAAAAATCGAACACCAAGGAGCAATAAAAAAAGTCTTTACAGAAGATGAGATTTTTGAAACGAAGACACTTATTATTGCGACTGGAGCTGTTCATCGTCATCTAGGAGTTCCGGGTGAAGAAGAATTAAACAGCCGCGGGGTGTCTTACTGTGCAGTCTGTGACGGAGCCTTTTTCCGAGATGAAGATTTGCTTGTGGTCGGTGGAGGCGACTCTGCGGTGGAAGAGGCTGTATTTTTGACTCGTTTTGCAAAAACGGTGACGATTATTCATCGGCGCGATGAATTGCGAGCCCAAAAGTTACTGCAAGAACGTGCATTTGCCAATGAAAAAATTCATTTTATCTGGGATTCAGTTGTGAAGGAAATCAAAGGTGACAAGCGCGTTAGCAGCGTTATGGTAGAGAATGTCAAAACAGGTGAAGTGTCAGAGCACAAATTTGGCGGTGTCTTTATCTATGTTGGTTTAGATCCAGTTAGTGAGTTTGCCAAAGATTTGGGCATTACCAATGAAGCAGGCTGGATTGTAACCGATAATCATATGAAAACGGCTATTTCTGGCATCTATGCTATTGGAGATGTTCGCGAAAAAGATCTTCGCCAAGTAACGACAGCTGTTGGTGACGGAGCGGTTGCAGGGCAAGAAGTCTACAAGTATATCACAGAGAATTTTTAGAGCGAAAGACCAAAATCATCTTGAAAATTTTTGGTTCGTAGTCTCAGCCACGCAAGGCTTCTCAGCAGTCTCTCAGACTGTTTAGGTAGTGGATAAAAAACGAAGTGCTGGACAAAGGTACTCATTTGAACTGGCAAAGCGAATCGCCTTTAGACTTTTGTTCCAGCATTAAGTGTACTCTAAACGCACGATATAAACAAAGGAAGCTGAGCACTTATTCCAGCTTCTTTTTGCTTAATAAAAAGACAGTGATGCATTGGAGGATTGGAAATGAAAGGGTTTCTTTTGATTTGTTCAATTCTCGTGCCCTCATAAATGACTAGTGAAATTGTCAGAATTGTGGTACAATAGAAAAGTTCATGTGAAAAGGAGGCTTCGTATGAGTGAAAAGAATTCTGAAAATAATAAGAATAAAATGGAACGTGGCTTAAAAAATCGTCATGTCCAAATCATTGCTATTGCTGGGACAATTGGAACGGGTCTCTTTTTAGGAGCAGGACGTTCGATTAGTCTGACAGGGCCGTCAATTATTCTCATTTACATGTTGACCGGCGTCTTTATGTATTTGATGATGCGGGCGATTGGAGAGATGTTGTATTATGATCCAGACCAGCACACATTTATCAACTTCATTACCAAGTATCTTGGGAATGGCTGGGGTTATTTTTCTGGTTGGTCCTATTGGATTTCCCTCATTTTTATCGGTATGGCAGAAATCACGGCAGTTGCACAGTATGTCCAATTTTGGTTTCCGACTTGGCCGGCATGGTTGATTCAAATCGTCTTCCTTGCTGTTTTGAGTATGGTCAATCTGATTGCAGTCCGAGTTTTTGGTGAAGTTGAATTTTGGTTTGCCATGGTCAAGATTGTAGCGATTATTGCTTTGATTGTGACAGCGATTTTTATGGTGTTGACAGGCTTTAAAACGCCCAATGGTGTAGCCAGCATCAGCAATATCAGTCAAAATTTCCAATTATTTCCTAATGGTTTTATGAGTTTTGTCATGGGCTTTCAAATGGTCTTCTTTGCTTATCAAGCTATTGAATTTATTGGAATCACAACGTCTGAAACGGCAAATCCTCGGCAGGTATTGCCAAAGGCTATTAAAGAAATCCCCTTGCGGATCGTTCTTTTCTACGGTGGCTCTTTGCTTGCAATTATGGCGATTATCCCTTGGCGGGATTTAGCAACCACAGATTCTCCCTTTGTGATTGTTTTCAAGTTGGCAGGCCTTAAATGGGCTGCAGCTTTGATTAACTTTGTCGTATTGACTTCAGCTGCTTCAGCTTTGAACTCTACCTTGTATTCGACTGGGCGTCATTTGTATCAAATTGCACATGATTCACCTAATCGCTTTTTGAATGGAATCGGTGCTGGGAAATTATCCAGACAAAATGTTCCGCAAAACGCTATTTTGACCTCAGCGGTAGTGATTGCATTAGCTGCTTTTATTCAGGTGTTACCAGGAGTATCAGACTCCTTTGCTTTGATTACTGCTTCTTCATCAGGAGTTTATATTGCTATCTATGCACTCACTATGATTGCTCACCTGAAATACAGAAAATCAAAAGAATTTATGGCAGATGGCTATCTAATGCCAGCCTATAAGTTTCTCAATCCTCTTACTTTGCTCTTCTTTGCCTTTGTATTTATAACCCTCTTTTTACAAAAATCAACCGTTGTAGGAGCGATCGGTTCAGCTATTTGGATACTTATATTTGGTATCTATAGCCAATTGAAATTTAAAGATAAATAATAATATAATAAAACCAAGGATAAATTTGCGACTTTTTTAAAGTTGTGCCAAATGCACCTTGGTTTTTAAGATGTTTTAAAACTGAAAATTTAAACAGCGCAATACAACAGAAAACTTAGAATAGCTGTTTAAACACCTAAAGTTGGACAAGAATTCCTCTTGTTCTTTTGATTTGTGGTATAATAAGTGAAAATACATCTTACAAGGAGTCGTTATGTATCCAGATGATAGTTTAACCTTGCATACGGATTTGTATCAAATTAACATGATGCAAGTTTATTTTAGAAGAAATATTCATAATAAACGTGCTGTTTTTGAAGTTTATTTTCGGAAAGAGCCCTTTCATAGTGGCTATGCGGTTTTTGCTGGCTTGGAGCGGATGGTTCATTATTTAAATCATTTGACATTTTCAGATAGTGATATTGCCTATCTTCGTTCTCTTGGCTATGATGAAGAATTTTTAGACTATTTGGCAAATTTGAAATTGGAATTAACAGTGCGGTCTGCACAAGAGGGAGATTTGGTCTTTGCCAATGAACCCATTGTTCAAGTAGAAGGTCCCCTTGCTCAATGTCAATTAGTGGAAACTGCCTTATTAAACATTGTCAACTATCAAACCTTGGTAGCGACAAAAGCAGCTCGGATTCGCTCAGTCATCGAAAATGAGCCTTTAATGGAATTTGGTACACGCCGAGCACAGGAAATGGATGCGGCTATCTGGGGAACTCGTGCGGCAGTGATTGGTGGAGCAAATGGAACCAGTAATGTTCGTGCTGGAAAGCTCTTTGATATTCCAGTCTTAGGAACGCATGCTCATGCTCTCGTCCAAGTCTATGGAAATGACTATGAAGCTTTTAAGGCGTATGCTGAAACGCACCATGACTGTGTTTTCTTGGTGGATACCTATGATACATTCCGCCTCGGTGTGCCTGCAGCGATTCAAGTAGCGCGTGAAATGGGGGATAAAATCAATTTCCTTGGAGTGCGGATTGATTCAGGGGATTTGGCTTATATTTCTAAAAAAGTCCGCCAGCAACTGGATGAAGCTGGTTTTCCAAATGCTAAAATCTACGCTTCTAACGACTTGGATGAAAATACAATCCTCAACTTAAAAATGCAAAAGGCCAAGATTGATGTGTGGGGTGTTGGAACTAAGCTCATCACGGCTTATGACCAACCAGCACTGGGAGCCGTTTATAAGATTGTGGCTATTGAAGATGAACATGGCAATTTGCGTAATACGATTAAGCTCTCTAATAATGTGGAAAAAGTATCAACGCCGGGTAAAAAACAAGTTTGGCGGATTACTAGCCGTGCAAAAGGCAAGTCAGAAGGAGACTATATCACTTATGATGGCGTAGATGTGAATGCTATTGCCGAGTTAGAAATGTTTCACCCAACTTACACCTACATCAATAAAACAGTGACAAATTTTGACGCAGTACCTCTTTTAGTTGATATCTTTAAACAAGGCCAACTCGTATACCAATTGCCAACCTTAACAGAAATCCAACAATATGCTCGCAAGGAGTTTGATAAGTTATGGGACGAGTACAAACGTGTCCTCAATCCGCAAGATTATCCTGTGGATTTGGCGCGTGATGTATGGCAAGACAAGGTTGATTTGATTGATCAAATGCGCAAAAAAGCGAATCAAATGGGAGAAACAAAATGACCTTACAAGAAACGATTATCCAGCAGTTAGGCGTGAAACCTGTCATTGACTCAGAGGAAGAAATCCGTAAATCCATTGATTTTTTAAAGGATTATCTTAAAAAACATTCTTTTTTGAAAACCTATGTTTTGGGAATTTCGGGCGGACAAGATTCAACTTTGGCAGGACGTTTGGCGCAACTGGCAATAGAGGAAATGCGTGCGGAGACTGGCGATGCTAGCTATCAATTTATCGCAGTGCGTTTGCCATATGGGGTGCAGGCTGATGAAGACGATGCACAGCGAGCTCTTGCTTTTATCCAGCCGGATGTCAGTCTTGTGGTCAACATCAAAAAAAGTGCAGATGCTATGACAAAGGCGGTTGAGGTTACAGGAGCAACGGTCTCAGACTTCAATAAAGGCAATATTAAAGCTCGCAGTCGCATGATTGCGCAATATGCTTTAGCAGGCTCTTATAAAGGAGCAGTGGTTGGAACGGATCATGCTGCAGAAAACGTCACAGGATTCTTTACGAAATTTGGTGATGGTGGTGCAGATATTCTTCCCCTTTACCGTCTCAATAAACGGCAAGGTAAGCAACTGTTGGCTGCCTTGGGCGCTGATCCTGCCCTCTATGAGAAAGTACCGACTGCGGATCTGGAAGAAGAAAAGCCAGGCATTGCAGATGAAGTCGCTCTCGGTGTCACTTATAACGAAATTGATGACTATTTGGAAGGTAAGACCATTTCTGACCAATCGAAAGCTACCATTGAATCTTGGTGGCACAAAGGCGAGCATAAACGTCATTTGCCGATTACAATCTTCGATGATTTTTGGAAATAAGCAGGAGAATTGTTCTGACTCAATTTTTTTAGAATACGAAGACTACTAAAATTAGTTGTATAACAAAAAGTTAGGTGCGCCTAACTTTTTGTTTGAAGAATTTTGAAAATAAGCTATAATAGTGTTTAGAATTAGAAGGAGGTATCTATGAATTCTATAGATCAACAATTTACAGATAAATTATATGCAAATTATGAAGCAACTGCCAAGTATGTTGCAATTGAAAATGCAGTTAGCCACAATGGTTTATTAACATCGCTTGAAAAGCGCAGCAGTGCAATTGAAAACAATCCTGTGTTTTCAATTGATTTAACCAAAGATAAAGTCAGCAATCAAAAAGCGTCTGGACGTTGCTGGATGTTTGCAGCGCTCAATACATTTCGTCATAAAATGATTGCAGGCTTTCAATTGGAAGAATTTGAATTGTCTCAAGCGCACACATTCTTTTGGGATAAATATGAAAAATCCAACTGGTTTTTGGAGCAAGTCTTAGTAACAGCTGACCAAGACTTAACCAGTCGTAAAGTGAAATTCCTCTTAGATACGCCTCAACAAGACGGCGGACAATGGGATATGGTTGTGGCACTTTTTGAAAAATATGGAGTTGTTCCAAAATCAGTTTACCCAGAATCCATTTCATCTAGCAATAGCCGTGAGCTCAACCAATATCTCAATAAATTACTCCGTCAAGATGCACAAATTTTGCGTGATTTGGTTACTAGTGGAGCAGATGCGATAGCTATTCAAGCTAAAAAAGAAGAGCTCTTGCAAGAAATCTTTAATTTCTTAGCAATGTCACTTGGACTTCCGCCTCGTACTTTTGATTTTGCTTATCGTGATAAAGACAACAATTTCCATAACGAAAGTGGATTAACACCACAAGCATTTTACAAAAAATACGTGAATCTTCAATTAGATGATTACGTTTCCATCATCAATGCTCCTACAGCTGACAAACCATACGGCAAATCTTATACAGTTGAGATGTTAGGAAATGTCGTAGGAGCACGTGATGTCCGTTATTTGAATGTTAATATGGAGCGTTTGAAAGAGCTGGCTATTGCTCAAATGCAGGCTGGAGAAACTGTTTGGTTTGGTTCTGATGTCGGTCAATCTAGCAACCGTAAAGCGGGCGTTATGGTTAACGACATGTACGATTTCACATCCAGCATGGATATTGAATTGATACAAGATAAGGCAGGACGTTTGGATTACAGCGAAAGTCTCATGACCCATGCTATGGTCTTGACAGGTGTTGATTTGGATGAAAATGGAAAATCAACAAAATGGAAAGTGGAAAATTCTTGGGGCGATAAGGTTGGAGACAAAGGTTATTTTGTTGCCAGCGACGACTGGATGGACGAGTACACTTATCAAATCGTTGTCCGTAAAGAATTCTTAACAGCAGAAGAACTAGCTGCTTATGAGGCAGAACCAAAAGTACTTGCCCCATGGGATCCAATGGGAGCTTTGGCTAGCAAATAATAAGAATTAAAAAGAAGTGGGATAAAACTTTGAGACTTAATGAAAATCAAATTGCAAACTAAGAGATGAGTCATAAGCAGATCAAAAGAGGAATTTTTGAGCTCGCAGATGAAACTGACGAAGTTTGAAGAGATTTTCATAAGGTATAAGACTGCTTCATGGAGATTCCACAAGGAATTGAAATATAAAAACACGAACAATCTTATAGCCAGTTATTTACTGGTCTTGATTGTTCGTGTTTTTTAATTTTTACAAAACTCTGATTTGAAGGTGTTAACTTTTAAACGGCTTGGCTTTCAGGAACTTGTTCATTATCGATTTCGTGAAGGAGGAGTTTCTGAATTTCCACCGCTATTAGGAGAACTTGCAGACGTAGAAGCACTCGGTTCTGTACTTGATGAAGCAGAGCTGCTTGATGACTCTTGGGTAGAACTTTCTTGGCTGCTTGAAGAAGATGATGATTCTTCAAGGCTCGAACTGGAAGTAGAATTATAATAATTTCCTTGGTATCTATTAGTGGAATTGGCTAAAAAGACATAATTTCCGCTACGATAAAGGCCGCTAGGCATTTCCCAGTCTTCTGTCCCGCTTTCAGACAAGTAAGACATCATGGCACGGTAAACATCTGTTGCAACTTTCACACCGTCATCCAGAACGGGAGTAAGACGATTAGTGTAACCTGTCCATACCGCCATTGAATATTTCTGCGTATAACCAACAAAGAGTTCATCAGGAGTCACAACACTAGAGCCACCATAAGGCTTCGTTAGTTTCGCCAATTCATCATCGGAATAGTTGGAAGTTCCTGTTTTACCAGCTTGATAGACACCAGATATAGCTGCATTGGTCCCAGTACCAGATGTAAGAACTGTTTTCAGCATATTTGTCATCATGTAAGCTGTTGTTTCTTTCATTGCGGTTGTACCCTGATTAGAGAAATCTTTTGAGGTTCCATCGCTAAAGACAACACGGCTGACATATTGTGGTTTGTAATAAGTTCCACCATTTGCAAAAGCAGCATAGGCAGCAGCCATTTTTTCACTGCTGGCACCATATTTTCGATCGGATTTTGTCGTGTTACTTGAAATGGCATTTGCATATACCATATCTGGATAATTAATGCCCAGTCCGCTTAGGAATTTCTTAGACTTGCTGAGTCCGACAGCTTCTAACGTCTTGACAGCTGGAACGTTCCGAGACTCTTGAAGTGCATACTGAATGGTGATGTTTCCAAAATAGCGCATATCCCAGTTGTAGACTGGAGTAGTTGTTCCAGGATAATTATAAGGAGCATCACTAATATAAGCAGCCGTAGAAGTGTAAATGCCATTTTCAATGGCTGGAGCGTAATCCGTGATCGGTTTCATGGTTGATCCCCAGTCGCGATTGGTTTCAACTGCTTGGTTAGTACCAAAAGAAACATTTGAAGCTTGATTTCGGGCTCCTAGTTGAGCAATTACCTTACCAGTTGTAGCATCTATAATGGTAGAAGCTACTTGTAATTCATCATCTGGATAAGCAACATATTCATTGCTATTATAAATGTTCCAAAGGCGTTCTTGAGCCGCTCTGTTTACGTTTGTATACACTTCCATTCCCGTCGTCAGCAAGTTATAACCCGTTTCTTCTTGGACTTGCTCAATAACTTGCTTTAAGTAGTTATCCATGTAAGCAGGATAAGAAGCTGAATTTTTTAAGCTTTGCAGACCATCTGTGACGGGTGTATTGACTGCTTTTTCATATTGCTCAGCAGAGATGTATTTGAGTTTATACATTTCTGACAATACAAGATTGCGACGATTTTTAGCAGCTTCTGGTTTTGTATAAGGGTCGTATTGGTTTGGTGCCTGAGGCATCCCCGCCAATAAAGCAGTTTGAGCTAAGCTCAAATCTTTCAAATCTTTGCCGTAATAACTTTGAGCAGCTGTTTGCATACCGTAGTTACCATTTGACATGTAGACCTTGTTTACATAATACGTAATAATTTCTTGCTTAGTGGCTTTCCGCTCTAATTGAACAGCTAACCAGGCTTCTTGAATTTTCCGTGATAGTGTTTGGTCGGCACTTGAAGTGGAGAAGTAGGTCAGTTTAATCAACTGTTGCGTCAACGTTGACCCTCCTTGTCGATTTCCTCTGCGCAGATTATTCAAGAAAGCACCCAAAATACGAACAGAGTCCACGCCGCGATGATTGAAGAAACGGTGGTCTTCAATTGCAACGATAGCTCGTACTAAGTCAGTTGGAATATCACTTGTTGCCGCATTGACCCTTTTTTCAGAACCTAAGTCAGCAATAAGATTGTTTTCACTATCATAGATTTTACTGGAAGTTGTGGCGACTAGTTTCTTTTCTGACAAGGCAGGTGCCTTGTGAACTTGATAGAGAAAAATTCCTCCACCAGCTACAACTCCAAGCATAAATAATGTAATAAGACCGATAGCTACATATTTTGCAGCTGTCAGTAAAGATTGCTTATTCATTTATTTTACCACCTAGTAAATTTTGTTGAATGATTTCAAGATACGGAATGCTAGGAAGACCATTCTGTGAGATAGAATATCCATGCTTTTGAATGTAGTCAAGTGGCATGGAATTTTTCCCCTTGTCAATCTTGAAGAAGTTAATTAAATAAGGAGCAGGAAGCAGATATGTCAATTTTAAGGCTGAAAAGTGCAATAAAACGAAACAAATTCCTCCTTGTTTGACGACTTGTTCCATGTGCTTGATTTGATGAGCATGAAAATTTTTCATCGGCATGGAAGCCTTTTGATGTGTTTCTTTTGCTTCAAAATCTATATAATGTCCTTGATAGACACCAGAATAGTCTGTTGTAGAGGCTTGTCGAAAGTAGGCTTCAACAATTTTTGCCCGACTACGTCTGGGATAATCCACTTTTACAATCTGAATAGGGGTTGGTTTCTTGTGAATGACCGCTAAATCGTGACTAAGATAATAATCATTCGTTTCATTGATCATTTTTTCAAACGACATTCCCCGATTCGCAAAGTCAACGGACTTCTTTTTGGGAAGTCTTAATGAATTTCGAGAGGGAACTTTATGTGGATAGTTGACCATATATCTCCTTATTGGTACAATAACATCACTCTATTATAACATAAAAAAGGAAATAAAGGGATAATTTAAGTGGTTAGCGTATTAATAGTAGGTTATCGGAATTTTGATTTGGGAATTTTTAATGACAAAGACCCTCGAATCAAGATTATTAAAAAAGCCATTCAGCGAGATTTGACGCGTTTATTGGAAGAAGGTGCGGAGTGGCTGATTTTCACTGGGAATTTAGGTTTTGAAATTTGGACATTAGAAGTTGCAAAGGAATTGCAGCAAGATTACGATTTTCAAATTGCGACGATTTTTACTTTTGAGAATCAAGGTGGAAACTGGAATGAAGCCAATCAAGAAAAATTAAGTCGTTTTAAACAGGTAGATTTTGTTAAATACGCCTATCCTCATTATGAAAATCCCAGCCAATTTCGTGATTACAATCACTTTCTACTCAGCAATACGGACGGGGCTTATATTTTTTACGATGAAGAAAGTGAAACAAATTTAAAGTATCTTTACCAAATGATGAAGAAACAAGAACAATATTTTATCAAAAAATTAACATTTGATGACTTGAATGAGGTCGCAGAAAATTTTTCCGAAAATTAGATGTTTAACCTTGATTTTTGCGGCTCATTTTTTATATAATTAAAGTAATGAACGAGAATGGAGAGAGAAATGGCTAGTATTATTTACACACCGAAAGATATTTTTGATCAAGATTTTAAAGTTGGCGTCCGTGGATATAGCAAGGTTGAAGTGGACGAATTTTTAGATGATGTCATTAAAGATTACGAAACGTATGCTGCTTTGGTAAAGGAACTGCGTGAAGAAAATGCTCATTTGAAAGCAGAGCTCGCTAAAAAGTCAAATGAGGCGGCAACTTCACCTTTGACGCAATCTATCATGGAAACCCCTCAAGTGGCATCTGCTACGCTGACAAATTTTGATATTTTAAAACGCTTAAATCGTTTGGAAAAAGAAGTATTCGGCAAGCAAATCTTAAATAACGAAATTTAATAAGTAATGTGCAATTTTTGGATAATCGCGTGAAGAGTCGTCTTTTCATGAGGAAAGTCCATGCTAGCACGGGCTGTGATGCCCGTAGTGTTTGTGCTAGGTGAAACAATAAGCCTAGGGACGAGAAATCGTTACGGCGGACGAAACAGCTACGTCTCTGGATATGCTGGAATAGTCCTGAAAGTGCCACAGTGACGTAGTTTTTGTGGAAACACAAGAAGTGGAACGCGGTAAACCCCTCAAGCTAGCAACCCAAACTTTGGTCGGGGCACGGAATGCGTGGAAACGAACGCAGCATTCTGACTGGAAACAGTAGACAGATGATTATCGAAGGAAATGATACCTAGTTATTTCTGGAACAAAACATGGCTTATAGAAAGTTGCATATAGGTTTAGCTAGCGTATTATGCTAGCTTTTATTTTGAGAGGACGAATGAAAACAAAATTTAAGTTGATTGCGACTGCTGCGGCTGGTTTAGAGGCTGTGGTTGGTCGTGAAATCAGAAATCTTGGCTTAGAATGTCAAGTGGAAAATGGGCGCGTGCGTTTTGACGGAACTGTTGAAACCATTATTGAAACTAATCTCTGGTTGCGTGCAGCAGACCGCATTAAGATTGTTGTTGGCAGTTTTCCGGCTAAGACCTTTGAGGAATTATTCCAGAGTGTTTTTGCTTTGGATTGGGAAAACTATTTACCGCTTGGAGCAAAATTTCCAATTGCCAAGGCAAAATGTGTCAAATCAAAACTTCACAATGAACCAAGTGTGCAAGCTATTTCTAAAAAAGCAGTAGTCAAAAAGTTGCAAAAGCACTATGCTCGACCAGAGGGTGTTCCCCTAATGGAAAATGGAGCTGAGTTCAAGATTGAAGTTTCTATTTTGAAAGACGTGGCAACTGTTTTAATCGATACGACAGGCTCTAGTCTCTTTAAACGTGGCTATCGGGCTGAAAAAGGTGGCGCACCGATTAAAGAAAATATGGCGGCTGCGATTCTGCTCTTATCCAATTGGTATCCAGATAAGCCCTTGGTTGATCCGACCTGTGGTTCAGGAACTTTCTGTATTGAAGCAGCTATGATTGGCATGAATATGGCGCCGGGGCTTCATCGTCATTTTGCGTTTGAAGAATGGAATTGGGTTGACTCAGACTTGGTTGGGCGTGTTCGTGCTAGAGCTTTAGGACAGATTAAGCAAGACATTCAGCTTGATATTTTAGGAACTGATATTGATGCACGGATGGTGGAGATTGCCAAACGAAATGCCGAAGAAGCAGGTGTTTCTGAGCAGATTCTTTTCAAGCAAATGCGCTTGCAGGATTTGCATACCGACAAGATAAATGGTGTCATTGTTTCCAATCCCCCTTATGGAGAGAGATTGCTGGATGATGATTCTGTAACCAAGCTTTATCAAGAAATGGGGCAGACTTTTGCACCACTAAAAACGTGGAGCAAGTTTATCTTGACGAGTGATGAAGCGTTTGAAGCAAAATTTGGCAGTCAAGCCGATAAAAAACGAAAACTCTATAACGGGACTTTAAAAGTTGATTTGTACCAATATTTTGGTCAGAGAATCAAACGTCAGATAGATTAGAAAGGATTTGCCGTGAGTAAAGACGAAAAACATTTGCCAGAACAAGAAGAAAAAGAATCAATTCTTGATTTTGAAACAGCTAAAGAAATGACAATTGGTCAGGCTGCTCGAAAAAGCGAAGAGCTTGAAGCAGGGGTGACGGAAGAGGATAATGTGCTGGATAAATACATTAAACAACACCGTCAAGAAATTGAAGCTGGAAAATTTTCGGCTCAATCTGCAGAAGAAATGTCTGAAGCAGAAGATCAAGAACAATTGAGCCAGTTAGACTTGGCAGAATTTATCCAGGAGATGCACGATGAGGTTCAAGAGGAAGCCCCCCTAGAATCTGCAGAGGTAGCGTCTGAGGAGTCTGCCTTTGATGAAACAGTAGCTGCACTTGCAGCCAGCGAAGCAGAACCGCAAGAAACTTCGGAAGAAAACAGTACACAAACTCCAGAGGAGTTAGAGGCTGAGACAAAAATAATGGAACCAATTCAGCCTGAAATGGATGATATTCCTGTGAGTTCAACTGAGTCAACGGAAAGCTATCCGACTTTTACAGCGTTAGATGAAGAAATGGAAACGGAGAAAGTTCCATTTTATAAAAATAAGAAAGTCCTCTATTCTGCAGCGAGTGTTGCTTTACTGGCTCTAATCGGTGGGACTGTTTATCTGTCGTTGAATAGAAAGCAAGCAAAGCCAGCTACAAATTCAACGAGCCAAACCAGTAAATCTTCTACTACTTCTAGCTCTGAAAATAAGGATTTGAAGGCTTTTAATAATCTTTATGATTCATTCTTTACAGATGCCAATAAATTAGCTTTGAAAAATAGTAGTTTTGGCAATTTAGATAAATTGAAAGTAGCACTAGAAAAATTAAAAAACACCAACGAATACAATGTTGCCAAAGCAAAATATGATAGTTTGGTCAAACAAGTTGAAGCTGTTCAAAATGTGAATGCGCAATTCACTTCAGCAGCTATTACAGATGGTGTTTTGGATACTAAAGCAAAGGTTAAGGCTGATGCTAAATTTACAGATGTCACAACTGGAAATACGGACTTGGATAAGGTGTTGAAATCTGCGATTAGCTTAGGCAAGAGCCAGCAAGTAGCAACGCCAGCTCCTCAATCTGAGGCTGCCGCTGCACCGTCACAAAGCTCCGCTCAAGCACCTGTAGCAGAACAACCAGCTTCTGTACCAGCGCAAACAACTGCTCCAGCAGCACCAGCGTCAGGCACGAATTTACAGCGTCATTTAAGTCGAGTACCATACGACCAAACTAAAATTAACGACAGTAATAATCCAGCTTGGAATTTCAATCCTGGTGTGTTAGAAAAAATCTTAGCAACCTCACGGGAACGTGGCTATTTTACAGGAGATAATTATATTCTTGAACGTGTGAATATTATCAACGGAAATGGTTATTACAATTTATTTAGAACAGACGGAACCTACCTCTTTAGTATTAACTGTAAAACGGGTTATTTTGTAGGAAATGGCGCGGGTTACGCAGATGCTTTGGATTATTAGGAAACGTTTTCAAGCAAGATATTAGACACTAAAAATCTTATAGGCTATAATGGGCTTATAAGATTTTTATTTTATTATAAAACTAATTTTGGAGGTAATCTTATGTCACTTATTGGTAAAGAAATTGTCGAGTTTACAGCAGATGCTTATCACGCTGGAAACGGGAAATTTATCACAGTTTCTAGTGAAGATTTAAAAGGTCATTGGAGCGTCGTTTGCTTCTATCCTGCTGATTTTTCATTTGTTTGTCCGACTGAGTTGGAGGATTTGCAAGAGCAGTATGCAGCTCTTAAAGAACTAGGTGTGGAAGTTTATTCTGTTTCAACAGATACGCATTTTACACATAAAGCTTGGCATGATCATTCAGATGCCATTGGAAAACTTGAATACATCATGATTGGCGATCCATCTCATGCTATTTCGCTTGGTTTTGATGTGTTAGATGAAAGTGGACTATCTCAACGTGGTACTTTTATCATTGACCCAGATGGTGTTGTTCAAGCGCTTGAAATCAATGCAGACGGTGTTGGGCGCGATGCTTCTGTCTTGATTGACAAAATCCATGCTGCACAATATGTTCGGAGTCATCCAGGTGAAGTTTGCCCAGCCAAGTGGAAAGAAGGAATTGAAACGCTGACTCCAAGTCTTGATTTAGTTGGTAAAATTTAAGGAGGCTTATATGGCTTTAGATGAAACAATTAAAGCACAACTGAAGCAATACTTGGAACTTTTAGAATCTGATGTTGTATTTCAAGCTTCTTTAGGTCAAGATGAGCGTTCTGAGCAGGTGCGGGCTTTTCTAGAGGAAATTGTAGCAATGTCTCCACGTTTATCACTGGAAAATATAGAGACTAACCGCAAGCCAAGTTTTACCGTTACACAAGTGGGGCAAGCAGGGCGTGTGCAGTTTGCAGGACTTCCCTTAGGGCATGAATTTACATCTTTTGTGTTAGCTTTGCTGCAAGTCTCTGGTCGCGCACCAAAAGTAGAAGATGCTGTTATAAAACGAATTCAAGCTATTAAGCAGCCGCTTTATTTTGAAACTTATGTCAGCTTAACCTGTCATAATTGTCCAGACGTTGTTCAAGCACTGAATACAATGGCTGTGCTGAATCCAACTATCAGCCACACAATGGTTGAAGGGGGCATGTTTAGACAAGAAGTTGAAGACAAAAAGATCATGGCTGTCCCAACGGTTTTTCTAAATGGTGAAGAATTTGCAAATGGTCGTATGACCATTGAGCAACTGCTCGACAAGATTTCTGGACCTGCTTCAAGTGAAGAATTTGACAAAAAAGAACCATTTGATGTGTTGGTTGTTGGGGGCGGACCTGCAGGAAGCAGCGCAGCGATTTATGCCGCTCGTAAAGGCATTCGTACTGGTATGGTCGTTGAAACTTTTGGTGGACAGGTGATGGAGACTGTTGGTATTGAAAATATGATTGGTACTCCTTATACAGAAGGACCTAAGCTGATGGCGCAAGTGGAAGAACATGCCAAGAAATATCCAATTGATATCATGAAGAATCAACGTGTGAAAAACATCGAGAAAAAGGATTTGATTGAAGTTGAGCTTGAAAATGGAGCTGTTCTGAAAGCGAAAACGGCAGTTCTTTCTGTTGGTGCTCGCTGGCGAAATGTCAACGTTCCTGGTGAAGAAGAATTCCGAACGAAAGGTGTAACCAATTGTCCGCATTGTGACGGTCCTATTTTTACAGGTAAAAGAGTGGCTATTATCGGTGGAGGAAATTCTGGAATTGAAGCAGCAATTGACTTAGCTGGTCTGGCAGAACATGTTTATGTGTTAGAATTTCTGCCAACTTTGAAAGCCGATCAAGTGTTGCAAGACCGTGTGCATCAACTTGAAAACGTGACGGTTCTAACCAATGTAGCAACAAAAGAAATTCATGGTTCCGATCAAGTTGAAGCCATTACTTATCTCGATCGTGCGAATAATGAAGAACATAAAATTGAACTCAGCGGTGTCTTTGTTCAAATCGGTCTTTTGCCAAATACAGACTGGCTTAAGAATAGCTCAGTGGCTTTAAATGAGCGTGGTGAAATCATTGTTGACAAACATGGTGCAACAAATGTGCCAGGAATTTTTGCAGCAGGTGATTGTACAGATAGCGCTTATAAACAAATCATTATTTCAATGGGTTCAGGAGCGACAGCAGCTCTCGGAGCGTTTGATTACTTAATTCGTCAATAAAAAGAAAACGAGTAGGAAACTTGAAGTTCCTGCCCGTTTTTTTTATTTTATACAAGATGGCGTTTAAAAGGATCGTCAGAGATTCCTTGATCTAAAATTAGCTTGCACCATTCTTTGGCGGAAAAGAGGCTGTGATCTTTGTAATTGCCACAAGATTCGATAGTTGTACCAGGGACATCTTCCCAAGTGGTTGCTTCAGCAATTTCCTTTAGAGAAGCTTTAATGACTTTAGCAATTTCAGTTGAGCTATGTTGACCCCACATAATCATGTGAAAGCCGGTACGGCAGCCAAAAGGCGAACAATCAATCATACCATCAATGCGAGTACGAATGAGCTTAGCTAGCAGATGTTCAATCGTATGAAGTCCAGCGGTCGGAATGGCATCTTCATTAGGCTGTACCAGACGAACATCAAAGTTGGAAATGATATCCCCTTTAGGTCCCACCTCTTCGCCAATCAAGCGTACGTAAGGGGCTTTGACAATCGTGTGATCCAACTCAAAACTTTCAACAATGACTTCTTTGACCATAAATAGAACTCCTTTTACTTTTAATAAATTATACCATATTTTGCTCTAGCAAAGAAAAAAATTCTGCTTACCAAAGCCAGACAGGAAAAAGGATTCGCGAAAAAGAATGTGAAAACAGTCACGTATTTATAAGAATTTAGTTTGTGAAAAATCGATTTTTATGATAAAATAATTAAGAATTTTACAATTCAATATCAATAATTTGAGGTAAAAACATGGAAATGATTTTTGCAGGTGTTTTTGCCGTCATCATTGGTTTAGTCATTGGATATGTAAGTATCACAGTTCGCATGAAATCTGCGAAAGAAGCTGCGGAACTTACTCTTTTAAATGCTGAACAAGAAGCAACTAATTTACGTGGACAAGCTGAGCGCGAAGCGGATTTGTTATTAAAAGAAGTGAAGCGCGAAAGTAAATCCCTTAAAAAAGAAGCACTGTTAGAGGCAAAAGAAGAAGCCAGAAAATATCGAGAAGAAGTTGAGGCAGAATTTAAATCTGATCGTCAAGAATTGAAGCAATTGGAAAGTCGTTTGACAGAACGTGCGACAAGTCTTGATCGTAAAGATGACAATTTGACCAACAAAGAAAAAACACTCGAGCAGAAAGAACAAAGTATTTCTGATAGAAACAAAAACCTTGAGGCGCGTGAAAACAAACTGACAGAGTTGGAGCAACACAAAGAAGCAGAATTAGAACGTGTTGCTTCACTCTCACAAACTGAAGCCAGAGATATCATTCTCACTCAGACTGAAGATAAGCTATCAAAGGAAATTGCGACGCGTATTCGTGAAGCAGAGCAAGAAGTCAAAGAACGTTCTGATAAGGTGGCAAAGGATATTTTAGTCCAAGCCATGCAACGGATTGCAGGTGACTATGTTGCGGAGCAAACCAATTCAACAGTTCATCTGCCGGATGATACGATGAAGGGTCGCATTATTGGACGTGAAGGTCGGAATATTCGAACCTTTGAAAGTTTAACGGGTATTGATGTCATTATTGATGACACACCAGAAGTGGTGACTTTATCTGGTTTTGATCCTATTCGACGTGAAATTGCACGCATGACAATGGAAGCCCTGTTGAAAGACGGTCGTATCCACCCAGCTCGCATTGAAGAATTAGTAGAGAAGAATCGTCTGGAAATTGACCATAAGATTCGTGAATATGGTGAAGCAGCGGCTTATGAAATCGGTGCACCAAACTTACATCCGGATTTGATGAAGATTATGGGACGCTTGCAATTCCGTACGTCATATGGGCAAAATGTATTGCGTCATTCTGTTGAAGTTGCTAAGTTGTCTGGTGTCATTGCAAGTGAACTCGGTGAAAATGCTAACTTAGCTCGCCGTGCAGGCTTCCTTCACGATATTGGAAAGGCTATTGACCGTGAAGTGGAAGGTAGCCATGTGGAAATTGGAACAGAATTGGCTCGTAAGTATAAGGAACATCCAATTGTGGTCAATACAATTGCTAGTCACCACGGTGATGTAGAACCTGAAAGTGTGATTGCAGTTATTGTTGCAGCAGCTGATGCACTTAGTGCGGCTCGTCCAGGTGCTCGTAGCGAATCCCTTGAAAGCTATATCAAGCGCCTGCAAGATTTGGAAGAAATTGCCAATAGTTTTGAAGGTGTGAAAAATAGTTTTGCCTTACAAGCAGGTCGTGAGATTCGGATTATGGTCAATCCTGGTCAAATCAAAGACGATAAGATTACTATCTTGGCTCATGATGTGCGTGAAAAGATTGAAAACAACCTCGAATATCCAGGAAATATCAAAGTAACGGTCATTCGGGAAATGCGTGCTGTGGATTATGCGAAATAGATATTACTAAGAATGAATGTTTATCTAGCTAATGTATAATTTTAGGCAGGTAAGAGTGACTTGCATTGTTTTCTCAGAAAACAAGTATCTACCTATGCTAAAAAGCAGTTGAAAAAATACTGCTTTTTTGTTACACTAGATAGAAAGACAATGAAGGAGATATGATGGCGGATCGTGGCTTGTTAATCGTTTTTTCTGGTCCCTCAGGTGTGGGGAAGGGAACGGTTCGACGTGAGATTTTTGAAAGCTCGGATAATCAGTTTCAATACTCTGTATCCATGACAACTCGTGCTCAGCGTCCTGGTGAAGTGGACGGAGTGGATTATTTTTTCCGTACGCGCGAAGAGTTTGAGGAGTTGATTCGGCAAGGTCAGATGTTAGAGTATGCAGAGTATGTTGGCAACTACTATGGAACTCCTTTGACCTATGTGAATGAAACTTTGGATAAAGGGATTGATGTTTTCCTTGAGATTGAAGTTCAAGGGGCACTTCAAGTGAAGAAAAAAGTTCCAGATGCTGTTTTTATCTTTTTGACGCCACCTGATTTGGCAGAATTACAAGATCGCTTAGTGGGACGTGGAACAGATAGTGCCGAAGTAATCGCCAAACGCATTGCCAAAGCAAGAGAAGAAATTGCTCTCATGCGCGAATATGATTATGCCATTGTCAATGATGAAGTTCCGTTAGCAGCGGAACGTGTCAAGCGCGTTATTGAAGCAGAGCATTTTCGAGTGGAACGTGTCATCGGTCACTATCAAGATATGCTGTCAGAACAACTTTCAGTAAGATAAGAATTTAGAAATTAGGTAAAGAATTATGATGTTAAAACCTTCAATTGACACCTTGCTTGATAAGGTGCCTTCAAAATACTCCTTGGTGATTCTTGAAGCAAAACGTGCTCATGAATTGGAAGAGGGAGCAGCTCCGACTCAAGAATTTAAGTCCGTCAAATCAACACTTCGTGCTTTAGAAGAAATCGAATCTGGTAATGTCGGGATTCACCCAGATCCTGAAGGCAAGCGAGAAGCGGTTCGTCGACGTGCTGAGGAAGAACGCTTGCGCAGAGAAGAAGAAGAGCGTAAAATCAAAGAACAAATTGCGAAGGAAAAAGAAGAGGGTGAAAAAATTTAAGGTTGGGTCAGCTCAATCTTATTTTTTCTTTTACTGATAAATGAGAGGTGGTGAGAAAGTGCAGATTGCAAAAGTCATTGTGGATGTTCCTCTAATGCAGACAGATAAACCTTATAGTTATGCGGTGCCGAAAGAATTTTCGACTATGTTAGAAATTGGCATGCGTGTGCATGTGCCTTTTGGGAAAGCCAATCGCTTGATTCAAGGGATTGTCGTAGAGCTAGCAGAAGAAACGACAACAGAATTGAAGGAAATCGTGGAAGTGTTAGACTTTACACCAGTTTTAAATGAGGAGCAGCTGTGGCTGGCAGAAGAATTGAGAAAATTTGTCTTTTCTTACAAAATTTCAATTTTAAAAGCTATGTTGCCGGGGTTTCTGAACTCCAGCTATGATAAAATTCTTCATGCTCAACCCTCTTTGAATGAAGAAGATCGACTGCTCATTTTTGGCAATGCAGATTGGCAGCATTTCTCATCGCTTGATAAAGAATTGCAGGCTAAGGTGATGCGTTTGGCACGGCAAGGAGCGATTCAGGTAGAATACCAAGCGATAGATCAAAAACATGTCAAAACAGAAAAATGGTATCAGGTTAATCACGAGATTTTAGGTCAATTGGTCATTTCTAATCGGGCGAAAAAAAAGCAAGCCTTGCGAGACATTTTGCAAGTTCAGACTGGAATGCACCGTTTAGCAGATTTGAAAGAAACATTTTCACGGGAAAGTATTCACTATTTTATAGAGCAAGCAGCTTTGCAAATCGTTGAAAAAGAGGTGAGTCGTTCTGAGGCTTATTTTGAAAATATTTCAGCGACTTCTGCCTTGGTGCTAAATAAAGAGCAGGAAGCTGCGGTTCAAGCTACCACGCAGCAGATCGGGCATGACGGCAAGCCATTTCTGCTAGAAGGAGTGACAGGTAGCGGTAAGACGGAGGTCTATTTGCAGATCATTCAGGAGGCGCTCAGCTATGGCAAGACAGCCATTATGTTAGTGCCTGAGATTTCCTTGACACCACAAGTTACCAATCGTTTTATTGCTCGTTTTGGAAAGAAAGTTGCCATTCTTCATTCGGGGCTTTCAAATGGGGAAAGGTATGATGAATGGCGCAAAGTTGAGCGAGGAGAAGCGCAAGTTGTTGTTGGCGCCCGTTCTGCCATTTTTGCTCCGTTAAAAAATATTGGTGCAATTATCATTGATGAAGAGCATGAAGCAAGTTACAAGCAAGACTCCAATCCACGCTATCATGCACGAGATGTGGCTTTGTTGCGTGCAAAGTACAATCAAGCTGTCCTAGTGCTGGGGTCGGCAACGCCGAGCTTAGAAAGCAGAGCGCGGGCTGGTAAAGGCGTGTATCACTTTTTGCAATTGACCAAGCGAGCCAAGCCGCAAGCTCAGATTCCTGAAGTGGAAATTGTGGATTTTCGTGATTATATTGGGCAAAATGAAGCTAGTAATTTCACGCCTGTTTTGTTAGAAGCCATTCAAGACAAGCTAGATAGAAAAGAGCAGGTTGTCTTGATGTTGAACCGACGGGGCTATTCTAGTTTTGTCATGTGTCGTGAATGCGGAACGGTTGACACCTGTCCAAATTGTGATATTTCCTTGACCTTGCACATGGATACCAAAAGTATGAATTGTCACTATTGTGGTTTCTCAAAAGGGATTCCCCACAGTTGCCCGAATTGCTCCAGTCGGAGCATTCGATACTATGGAACTGGGACACAAAAAGCTTATGATGAATTAGCAGAAGCCTTTCCGCAGGCTCGTATTTTGAGAATGGATGTTGATACTACTCGGAAAAAGGGCAGTCACGAACAAATCTTAAAAGAATTTGGTGAAGGGCGTGCAGATATTTTGCTGGGAACCCAGATGATTGCAAAGGGTCTGGATTTTCCAAATGTTACTCTCGTGGGAGTGCTCAATGCGGATACGGCTTTGAATTTGCCAGATTTTCGTTCATCTGAGCGCACCTTTCAACTCTTAACTCAGGTTGCTGGGCGTGCAGGACGAGCTGAAAAGGAAGGTCATGTGATTATTCAAAGTTACAATCCGAAGCATTATGCGATTACTTTTGCGAAAAATCAGGATTATGAGGGCTTTTATGCTTATGAAATGAGTATTAGAAAGCAGTTGGCCTATCCACCTTATTATTTTACGGTGGGACTTACCTTGTCTCATAAAATGGAAGCAGAGGTTGTTAAAAAGTCATATACAGTGCTGAATATGATACGTTCTGCTCTGTCAGAGAAGGCTCAGATATTAGGACCAACTCCTAAGCCGATTGCCCGCACTCACAACCTCTATCATTATCAATTGATGATTAAATACCGTTTTGAGGAGCATTTGCAAGAGGTTTTAAATCAGATTTTGGATTGGACGCAAGAAAAGGACAATAAGGACTTACGTTTAAGTATAGACCACGAGCCACAAAGTTTTATGTAGCCTTATTTTAGCTTTTTTAAAGAAAAGCAGGCTTTCTTCTGATATAATAGTAAAAAAGAATATGAGGAAACCATGACAAACATTATTTTTATGGGAACGCCAGATTTTTCTGCAACGGTGCTTAAAGGATTGCTGGAAAGCAAACAGTACGAGATTTTGGCAGTAGTTACACAGCCAGATCGCGCAGTAGGACGTAAAAAAGAAATCCGCATGACGCCTGTTAAAGAACTGGCTTTAGACTATGGCTTACCAATCTATCAGCCAGAGAAATTGTCTAAAAGTGCTGAATTAGATAGTTTGATGAATTTAAACGCTGATGGTATCGTCACAGCAGCTTTCGGTCAATTTTTACCAAGCAAATTGCTAGATTCGGTCAATTTTGCCGTCAATGTGCATGCTTCGTTGTTACCAAAATATCGCGGAGGAGCTCCCATTCACTACGCCATTATCAATGGTGACAAAGAAGCCGGTGTGACTATTATGGAAATGGTCAAAGAGATGGATGCGGGTGATATGATTGCGCGTCGAGCGATTCCTATTGAGGAAACAGACAATGTTGGGACGATGTTTGAAAAGTTAGCGTTGGTCGGACGCGATTTGCTACTTGAGAGCTTGCCTAGTTATCTAGCTGGAGATTTAAAACCAGTTCAGCAAGACAAAAATCAAGTTACCTTTTCACCAAATATTTTACCAGAAGAGGAGAGAATTGACTGGACTAAGACAAATCACCAAATTTTTAACCAAATTCGAGGAATGAATCCTTGGCCAGTGGCACATACGCTTTTAAATGGAGAACGTTTTAAAATTTACGAAGCTACTCCAGTAGAGGGCTTAGGACAAGCTGGAGAAATCCTTGTTATCGGAAAAAAAGAATTGATTGTGGCAACTGGTGAAGGTGCACTTTCTCTTCAAACAGTACAGCCAGCTGGAAAGTCCAAAATGACTATCATTGATTTTCTGAATGGTCTGGGACGGCAATTATCAGTAGGTGATTTCTTTGGTCAATAAAATAAAAACAGCGCGGCAAACGGCTCTTGCTGTTTTAGAAGAGGTTTTCTCAGAGGGAGCTTATTCTAATATCGCTCTCAATCAGGCTTTGCTAGAGGCGCCTTTAAGTTCTGTTGATAAAGGGCTTGTAACAGAAATCGTCTATGGAACGGTTGCACGTAAAATCACTTTAGAATGGTATTTGTCTCATGTTATTGAAAATCGAGATAAGTTGGATTCCTGGCTTTATATTCTTTTGTTGATGAGTTTGTATCAAATACAGTATCTTGATAAAATTCCAGCGCATGCGGTCGTCAATGAAGCGGTGGAGCTGGCAAAGGCACGAAAAAAGGGAAGCGAAAAGTTCGTCAATGCAGTGCTGCGAAGACTATTGCGGAACGGTGTGGCAGATATAGGCAGTATTAAACGTAAAAACAAACGCTATTCTATTCAGTATTCTCTGCCAGTTTGGCTGGTTAAAGTGCTGATTGAAGAGTACGGTGAAAAACGAGCTCTAGCCATTTTTGAGAGTTTATTTCTTCGAAATAAAGCCAGCGTTCGAGTAGTGGACCTAAGCCGTAAAGAAGAATTAAAACAACTGTTGCAGGCAGAAGATTCGCTATTAGCTCCGAGTGCGTTGGTGAAAAGCCACGGTCATTTTGCAGGGCATGCCTTGTTTGAGGAAGGTGCTATTACTATTCAAGACGAATCTAGCCAATTGGTCGCGCCAACTCTTGAATTGCGCGGCGATGAAAAAGTGTTAGACGCATGCAGTGCACCCGGTGGTAAAACCATGCACATTGCTTCTTACTTAACGACAGGACAGGTCACGGCATTAGATCTCTATGAGCATAAGTTGGCTCTGATAAAAGAAAATGCACAGCGCTTAGGTGTGGCAGATAAAGTGATTACGAAAAAGCTAGATGCGAGAAAGGTTTTTGAAACTTTTGGAGCAGACGCCTTTGATAAAATTTTAGTAGATGCGCCGTGTTCAGGAATTGGTCTAATCCGACGGAAACCAGATATTAAATACAATAAAGAAAATGCAGATTTTGCCTCGTTGCAAAAAATTCAGCTTGAGATACTGGATAGTGTTTGTCAAAGCTTGCGAAAAGGTGGTATAATAACTTACAGTACCTGTACGATTGTTTCGCAAGAAAATTTTCAAGTTGTTGAGCAGTTTTTGGCAGCTCATCCAAATTTTAAACAGGTAAAACTAGAACATAATAGACAGGATATTCTAAAAGATGGCTGTATTTTAATTACGCCAGAATTGTATGGAAGTGACGGATTTTTCATCAGTCAATTCAAACGAATATCCTAACAGGAGGAAACTGACAGTATGGAAATTTCATTATTAACAGATGTTGGTCAGAAGCGTACAAATAATCAAGATTATGCCAATCAATTTGTTAATCGTGCCGGTATGACAATGGTTCTTTTAGCAGATGGTATGGGAGGTCACCGTGCCGGTAATATTGCTAGTGAAATGGCAGTAACAGATCTCGGTGCTGCTTGGGTGGACACTCAGATTGATTCTATTAACGGTGTCCGTGAGTGGTTCGCAGAGCATCTCGAAACAGAAAATCAAAAAGTTCACCAATTTGGTCAAGATGAAGAATATAAAGGTATGGGAACGACGCTTGAAGCTTTAGCGATTATTGGCAATCAAGCAATTTATGCCCATGTAGGGGATTCTCGTATTGGTTTGGTGCGTGGGGACAGTTACAAGCAATTGACAAGCGACCATTCTTTGGTGAATGAATTGCTCAAAGCAGGACAAATTACACCTGAGGAAGCAGAACGTCACCCACAACGCAACATCATCACGCAATCAATCGGTCAAAGAGGCGAAGTGCAGCCTGATGTTGGCATGATTAGCTTAGAAGATGATGATTACATTATTTTGAATAGCGATGGTTTGTCCAATATGATTTCAGAAAGTGAAATTTATGATATTATGACAAGCGATATTGCTCTTTCAGAAAAAGCGGAAACCTTGATTCGCTTTGCAAATAATGCAGGCGGTCTGGACAATATTACAGTTGCCCTGGTTCATTATCATAAGGAGGACGCAGAATGATTCAAGTCGGCAAGATATTTGCCGGACGATATAAAATCATCAAACAAATTGGTCGAGGTGGCATGGCAGATGTCTACTTGGCGAAAGACTTGATTTTAGACGGGGAAGAAGTCGCAGTTAAGGTTCTAAGAACCAATTACCAGACGGATCCAATTGCTGTAGCACGTTTTCAAAGAGAAGCACGCGCCATGGCAGACTTGGATCATCCTCATATTGTCCGGATTACCGACATTGGAGAAGAAGAAGGTCAGCAGTATCTAGCAATGGAATATGTGGCTGGACTTGACTTAAAACGCTATATCAAAGAGCATGCTCCTTTGTCTAATGAAGAAGCGGTTCGAATCATGGGACAAATCCTTTTAGCGATGCGTTTGGCGCACACGCATGGGATTGTTCACCGAGATTTGAAACCTCAAAATGTCCTTTTAACTCCAGATGGCGATGCAAAAGTAACAGACTTTGGGATTGCAGTAGCTTTTGCAGAAACGAGTTTAACGCAAACCAACTCTATGTTGGGGTCTGTACATTATTTGTCACCAGAACAGGCGCGTGGTTCAAAAGCGACCGTTCAGAGCGATATTTATGCCATGGGGATTATTTTCTATGAAATGCTGACGGGACATATCCCTTATGATGGAGATAGTGCTGTTACGATTGCCCTACAACATTTCCAAAAGCCCCTACCGTCCATTATTGCTGAAAATCCAAATGTTCAACAAGCATTGGAAAATGTAGTCATCAAGGCAACGGCAAAAAAATTGACGGATCGTTATCAGTCAGTTGCAGAAATGTATGTGGATTTATCAAGCTGCTTATCTGCTGACCGTCGAAATGAGAAAAAAATAGTTTTTGATGACACTGCTAAAGCAGACACAAAGACACTGCCGAAAGTATCACAAAATACCTTGACTTCTGCGACGAAGTCAACACCTACTCCTACAAAAGAAGCAGTCAGTAGTAAGCCTACGCCTAAGCCAAAAGCAAAAAAGAAGCGCCGTTTAAGAACGCGCTATAAAGTTTTGTTATCAGCGGTGATTTTAGTCATCGTAGCTCTGGTGGCTTTAGTCTATTTGAGTCCGTCAAATGTAAAAATCCCAGATGTTACTGGAAAAACTATTGCCCAAGCTCGTTCCGCTATTGAAACTGCAGGTTTGAAAGTTGGCAAGGAAAAAGACGAATACAGTGATTCTGTTAAAAAAGATTCAGTTATTCGCACCAATCCAGAAGCGGGAACGCAACGTCGTGAGGGCAGTACGGTGGATCTGATTGTCTCAAAAGGGACTAAAACTTTTATTATGGAAGATTATAAAGGTCAGAAAAGAGCAGATGCTATCAACAATCTGGTACAAAAATACAAGGTTTCAAAAGGCTTAATTAAAACAGAAGAAGTTGAGAGTAGTGAGTATGCGGCGGGAACAGTTGTTGATCAAACACCAGTAGCAGGCAGCACTTATGATTTGACTTCAAAGACCCGTATTACGTTAAAAGTAGCGAAGTCCGTTTCAAGTGTCACGATGCCAAGCTATATCGGCTCAACCTATGAATTTGCTTATAATAATTTGACGGAAGTGATTGGTATTCAAGGTGCGAATATTGAAAAACGTACGGTTACAACAGCTCCAGCGGGTACACAGGCAAATACGATTATCAGACAAACCCCAGAAGCTGGTCAGTCTTTGAATTTGAAGAGTGATCGCATTGTCTTATATGTATATGAGCCAAAAACCGAAGATTCTTCAACATCTGAAAGTAGTTCACAATCTGATAGCAGCTCAGATAAAACTAGCCCATCCTCTAGCAGTTCGTCAACTAGTGGTAATGATGGAAGCAGCTCAAAAACACCAGACACAAGTGCTAGTGCAAGTAATTAAAAAAGAGAGAGGATAAAATCGTAGTTTTGTTAAACCGATTTTCCCTCACTTTTTTTTTGCACTCGTTTTACATCATTGGTAAGCATTGCTTCTGCTCAATCAAGTTTATCCAGTATATTGTAATTAAAAATGTTAGCTTCTAGGACTACAAACTAGAACTTTAAAATATTTTCTTCCAGTTCACTCCCTTCTTTTCATACCTTAGCCGGAGGAATTTTTAAAAGTTTTTGATACAATAGAAGCAGAAAGGTATCGAGATTATGCGAAAGATCCAATTTTTTATCTTTGTTGAATCTATTCTATTAACATTTGCATTAGTGACCATTTTGTCTGGTCATTTTTCACGTGTTATTCTTTTTTTGGTGCTCTTCTTGTTATTGCTCTATTATTATTTTGGAAAACAAAGAGGAAATTTTCTGCTAGTAACCTCTACCATACTGCTCTTTTTCATTATTATGCTCAATCCTTATGTTATTGCTGCCTTGCTCTTTGCGGTCATTTATGGCATGATTGTGGCTTATCCTTACATTTATAAGGAAAATGGAGTGACGAATCTCATCTTTGATGATGCAGTAGAACAAAAACGTGAAAAAAATCAATGGTTGGGAAATCTTCATCATTTTGGCTCATCAGATACCTGTCGATTTGATGACATCAATCTTTTCCGTCTTATGGGTAAAGATACGATTCATTTGGAACAAGTCATTATCACAAACCATGACAATGTGATTATTTTGCGAAAATTTTTCGGAAATACAAAAATCATCGTGCCAGTTGATGTGGCAGTCAGCCTGAAAGTGAATAATTTATATGGTGAATTGCAGTTTTTAGATCAACCTGTTTATGAATTGCGAAATGAAAGTATCAGCCTAACGACACCAGACTTCAAGCGAGCACATAAAAGCGTCAAAATTGTCCTGTCAACGTTTTTAGGAAATGTTGAGGTGGTTCGCAAATGAAAAAAGTCTACTATCTCTTGATTAGCTTTTATTCCCTACTCATTTTAGGAATCATTATTCATTATATTTTTAGCCTATTTAATTTTGATTGGCAACTGATTTTTAGTAATGTAGAGCGGTTGGAAAAGTTCAGTTTCTTTGTGATTGTACTGACTTTATCTCTGACGATGCTGATGATTTTAGGTGTTAAAGTGATTCAAATGGTCACTTTATCGGCCATTCAGACAAACCTAAAAAATGTTTTAGAAGGTCGAGAATTGCAAGAAATTCATCATCCTGAAATTGATGCCTCTTTTCGGCAGATTTCAGAGAAATTAACTCATTTGACAGAAAATCTGCAAAAGTCAGAGAACCGTGCCTTGCAAAATGAAGAGACGATTATTGAGAAAGAGCGCAAGCGAATGGCGCGTGACTTGCATGATACGGTCAGTCAAGAGCTTTTTGCTGCCAATATGATTTTGTCAGGTGTGACAGGTCAAGTGGAGAATTTAGATACAGATGCATTATCAAAACAATTGATTGGCGTATCAGGAATTTTAAATACAGCTCAGCGTGATTTGCGTATCTTGCTTCTACATTTGAGACCGACAGAGTTGGAAGGAAAAAGCTTGGTTGAAGGGCTGAATCTCATCTTGAAAGAGTTATCAGATAAAAGCGATATTGAGGTGAGCTTTCATCATGATGTGCAAAAATTACCAAAACAGATTGAGGAGCATATTTTTAGAATTGCTCAGGAAATTATCAGTAATACGCTTCGCCATGCCAATGCAAATCATTTAGATGTTTATCTATACCAAACACCGTACGAATTGCAGTTAAAGATGACAGATGATGGAATTGGCTTTGAGCGTACCTCATCTGATGAATTGAGCTATGGTTTGAAAAATATGGAAGAAAGAGTAAATGATATGGCGGGAACGATGCAGATTTTAACAGCTCCGAAGCAGGGAGTAGCGATTGATATTCGTGTACCATTATTGAAAGGAGCTTGAGATGCAGATTTTATTAGTAGATGACCATGAAATGGTACGACTTGGCTTGAAAGGTTATTTGGATTTACAAGATGATGTGGATGTAGTGGCAGAAGCTTCAAATGGTCGCGAAGGAGTTGAAAAAGCTTTGGAGTTGCGCCCAGATGTGATTATGATGGACATTGTTATGCCTGAAATGAGTGGGATTGAAGCGACACTTGCTATTTTGAAAGAATGGCCTGAAGCTAAAATTCTCATTTTGACTTCTTATTTGGATAATGAAAAAATTTATCCGGTTTTAGACGCAGGTGCTAAAGGATATATGCTGAAAACATCTAGTGCTGATGATATTTTACGAGCGGTCCGAAAAGTAGCTAAGGGTGAACTTGCCATTGAAACAGAGGTCAGCCAAAAAGTGGAATATCATCGAAATCATATTGAATTGCACGAAGATTTGACTGCGCGTGAGCGAGATATTTTAGGACTACTGGCAAAAGGTTATGAAAATCAACGCATAGCAGATGAATTATTTATTTCTTTAAAGACAGTGAAAACACATGTGTCCAATATCTTATCAAAGCTAGAAGTGAGCGATCGTACACAAGCTGTTGTTTATGCTTTCCAACATCACCTTGTCCCACAAGATGACATTTAGTGGTATAATAGAAAGCAGAATAATTCCTAGAGGGAGATTATGGACGCAAAATTAAAATATAAATCCAAGAAAATCAAAATCGTCTTTTTCGATATTGATGATACGTTGCGAGTGAAAGAGACTGGCTATATTCCGGACTCTATCAAAACGGTGTTTAAACAGCTGAAAGAAAAAGGGATTTTGACAGGAATTGCTTCAGGGAGAGGGATTTTTGGTGTAGTTCCAGAGCTGAAAGCATTGCAGCCGGATTTCTTTGTCACTTTAAATGGTTCCTATGTAGAGGATAAAAAAGGAAATGTAGTTGTCCAGCATGCCATTCCCAAGGAAATGGTGGAGGCATACATTGCGTGGACGAAGGAAATTGGGATTGACTTTGGACTCGTCGGCAGTCATCAGGCAGCCCTTTCGACACGGACGCCTCTCATTGATGAAGCGATTGATATTGTGTATCCTGATTTACCTGTTCAACCGGATTTTTATCAAGACTACAATGTTTATCAGATGTGGACATTTGAAGATATCGGAGATAGTTTGCAATTACCAAAAGACTTGGAAGAACATCTGCGCTTGGTTCGCTGGCATCCGCATTCATCAGATGTGGTTCTGACAAATGGTTCAAAAGCATCTGGGGTTGCGAAAGTTGTTGAGTATCTAGGATTGAAACCGGAGAATGTCATGGCTTTTGGCGATGAACTCAATGATTTAGAATTGTTTGATTATGCAGGTATCAGCGTTGCTATGGGGATTTCCCATGAAAAGATCAAAGCAAAGGCTGACTTTGTGACAAAAACAGTAGAAGAAGATGGCATTTTTTATGCCTTAGAGGAGTTAGGAATGGTAGAAAAAGAATTGCATTTTCCGCAAGTGACGATTGAAAAAACAGAAGGTCCGAAAGCGACTATTAAAACCAACCACGGAGATTTGAAAATTCAACTATTTCCAGAGCAAGCGCCGAAGACAGTAGCGAATTTTATCGCTTTATCAAAAGATGGCTACTATGACGGTGTGATTTTCCACCGCATTATCAAGGATTTCATGATTCAAGGTGGTGACCCAACTGGTACGGGCATGGGTGGCGAATCCATTTATGGTGAAAAGTTTGAAGATGAATTTTCACCAGAATTGTATAATATCCGTGGAGCACTTTCAATGGCTAATGCTGGTCCAAATACAAATGGCAGTCAATTTTTTATCGTGCAAAATAGCAAGATTCCTTATGCACAAAAGGAATTGGAACGGGGTGGTTGGCCAGCACCGATTGCTGAAGTCTATGCAAGCAAAGGTGGAACGCCGCATTTGGATCGCAGGCATACTGTATTTGGGCAATTATTAGATGAAGCTTCTTATCAAGTGTTAGATAAGATTGCGGCAGTTGAAACTGGTGCAATGGATAAACCACTGGAAGATGTCGTGATTGAAACCATTAAAGTTGAGGATTGAGATGAAAATTGGTGAAAAACTAAAAGGCCGAATTACTGGTATTCAACCTTATGGTGCTTTTGTGGAACTAGAAACGGGTGACATGGGATTGATTCATATCTCAGAAATTCGGACAGGATATATCGAAAATATCCATGAAATTCTGCATGTCGACGATCAAGTATTGGTGCAGGTGATGGACTATGATGAATTTTCGGGCAAGGCTAGTTTGTCAATGAGAACTCTGGAAGAAGAGAAGCATCATTTGCCTAAACGCCATCGCTTTTCAAATGACCGTTACAAGATTGGTTTTGCACCACTCGCCAAAAGTTTGCCGACTTGGACCAAGGAAGCAATGGATTTTCTGAATCAATCAAAAGAAGAAACTGATGAATAAGCATCAAAGCAGACTTTAAATACTCAATATAAAGCCCTCAATAGAATGGTTCTATGAGGGCTTTTATGTGTTTTCGTACATTAAGGAGTGGTTGTATCATCACATATGCTCTACTTAATATACCATTACATCAAAGTATACTCATCTGGCAGCATAATAGTTTCTTTACCATTATTGTCAGTCACAAAGATTTCTCGTGGAAAAAATGGATCGAAAGCGTCATTAAAATCAAAAGTGACAACAGTCGCTAGGCTCTCTTGTGAAAATTGAAAAGTCGTTTTTCCTTTGTTGTTGATGAGTTCAAATCGGAGAAGCTCGTCTAATTCAAACACACCTTTTAGAAAATTATCAATGATGTACCAGAAAGAATCAATAATGTCATCTGGCAAACTTGTTACAACGCCAAAGCTGGCATAACGTCCACGTGTATTTGTAAAAGCCATTGTTTCTTCCTTTCTGTGCTCATTCATCAAAGGATTTTCTATATGATACATAAAATAAGCTTGAATTGCAAGAAATTGTTCTTTGAAAATCAAAAAGGACCAGAGGTCCCTTGGCAACTTTAGCGATTCTTTAGCTCTACATAACGTTTGTACCAAATATTGACATAGGCTTGTGAAAAAGGTCCACGCTCATTATTAATCCAGTCTACTAAGATTTTCACATTCTCCTTGAGAATGTAATCTAAATCATTGGAATAGTTCATTTGCCGCTTGTGGCGCTCGTATTCATCTACATCCAGCAATCGCTTTTCACCATTGGTGAAGACTTTGACATCTAAATCATAATCTATGTATTTTAATGCTTCTGCATCAAGATAATAGGGGCTGGCTAGATTGCAATAGTAGGAAATCCCATTTTCGCGGATCATAGCGATAATGTTAAACCAATATTTTTTATGAAAATAGACAATAGCTGGCTCACGTGTCACCCAACGCCGCCCGTCACTTTCTGTGACCAAGGTATGGTCGTTGACACCAATAATGGCATTTTCAGTTGTTTTTAGTACCATGGTGTCGCGCCAAGTGCGGTGCAGACTTCCATTATGCTTATAACTTTGAATTGTAATAAAGTCGCCTTCTTTTGGAAGCTTCATCATCTACCAACTTTCTACAATTTATCAGGTTATCGCTTTTATTGTAACATATTTTCATGAAAAAACATAAATAAACCTTACATTTTTTATAGATATTCTTTGAGACCGCTCGCAATATCGGAGAAATCATAGCCTTTGCGTGCGAGTGCTTGAGTAAGGCGCTGCTTTAAATCATAGCCGTCGTATTTTTGGGAATACTTGCGGTATTGTTTGTCTAATTCTTTGTAAAGCAATTCTTGTTGTTTTTCGTCATCGTTTTCTATGGTAAGGCTTTGATAAGCTATTTTTGCTTCTTCATAGGAAAAGCCTTTATTGATGAGCTGTTGTAAGATTTTATCGTGAAGCGCTTTTTCTGGAAGCTTCCCTTGATATTTTTTGAGTAATTTTTGAGCAACTGTTTCTGCTAGATTTGTAAAATCATGTTGATGTAATTCATCATCAATGATAGAAGCAGCAATTCCTTTTTGCATTAACTTTTGCTTGAGCGCATATGCACCTTTGTCTCCAGAGAGAAGATTGAAATGGATAAATGAATGAGCATATTTGGCATCATCTAGCCAGTTGTCTTTTTTTAAGTTGTCAATAACGTGAACAATCGTTTCCTCTTCAATGTCGTGCTTGCGCAAATAATCATTGACTTCCTTTACAGTACGCTGCTTGAAAGAAAGATGATACAATGCCAGATTTTTTCCATAAGAAAATTGAGCATATTCTTGGATTTCTTTCAGCTCTTGCTCAGTAATGTTCATGCCTTTTGATAACATAAAATGAACAATGGTATCTTCGGTGATATACAGTTTTTCCGTCTCATCCAGCTCTAAGAGATAAAGCCGCTTTTTCTTTTCAATTTTAGTGATTTTCATAATCATTCTTTCGATAACTTGTGTGAAATTTGGAGCTAATGATGGGATAGTGAGTGTGACTATTAGCCAAATGCTTCAAAAGCTGCGATAAGTCGTAATTTCTCGGAGTTGATATTTTCTCGACCATAGTAGTCCAAAAATAGGTCGCCATATTTTGGATTGCCTAGATTATAAGTCAGTGACCAGATAGCCCAATAAAGGTCAATGTGGCGATCACTAAATCCAGATAGCCCAACATCAATGAAGCAGGAAAAATGACTGGCATCAGTGAAGATAAAATTTGGAAGACAGGCATCTCCATGGATAAAGACTTCTTCAGTCAGCAAGTGCCCTAGCTTTTGAATGAGGTGATAAGCCTCTTCTCGACTGCGAATCTGAAATTGTGGCAGGAGAGCTTTTTCATAGAAAAGCCCTTTTTGATAGTTCTCTTCCGCTAGCTGAATATAGTTCTTTAGAAGTGAGTTTGTGGGAAAGTGGACTGGTTGGAGGTTATGGAGCTGTCTTAGCGCTGTTGCCATGGTTTGGCAGAGGACTTCTGGTTGGTCTAGCACTTCCAATCCTGATATGCCGGATGCTTCTTTAGTGAGCAAGTAGTCCCTGTCTTGGCTGATGTATGTCAAGACAGGAACACCGAGCCCTTGTTTGTCAAACCATTTAGCACATTGTGCCTCTCGTGCTAGCTTTCCTTTTTGGTCTATTTTAAGATAGTAGCCTGTGTCTAGATAAAGCACGGTTGCGCCTGAGTGGGAAGAACTGTCATACAAAGTGGCTTTCTCTGTATATATTCGTAATTCTTCTGGGAATTGAGAAATTGTGAGAGTTACTTTTTCTTTTTTCATACTGATTATTGTACCATATTCTCAACATTATCGTGTTGGCATGGTATAATAGGCTTATGAGTTTGAAAGTAAAGCAAAGAATTCCTTTAAAAATTAAGAAAATGGGAATTAATGGGGAAGGGATTGGATTTTATAAAAAGACCTTAGTCTTTGTACCAGGTGCTTTAAAAGGTGAGGATATTTTTTGTCAAATCACGACGGTTAAGCGTAATTTTGTCGAAGCAAAACTGTTGACGATTAACAAACGCTCTAAGTATCGAGTAGAGCCTCCTTGTGAGATTTATGAAAAATGCGGGGGCTGCCAGATTATGCACTTGCATTATGACAAACAGTTAGAATTTAAGACAGATCTGCTGCGGCAGGCCTTGAAAAAATTTGCACCTCAAGGTTATGAAAACTACGAGATTCGTCCAACGATTGGTATGCAAGAACCTCAATATTATCGAGCGAAGTTGCAGTTTCAAACACGGAAATTTAAGGGAGATGTAAAAGCGGGTCTTTATGCGCAGAATTCTCATTATCTGATTTCTTTGAAAAACTGTCTGGTTCAAGATAAGGTAACGCAGAGAATTATCAATAAAGTGGCCCTCCTTTTGGGGAAGTACAATTTTCCTATTTATGATGAGCGAAAAAATGCCGGCGTTCGGACGGTTATGATTCGCAGGGCTCGAAAAACGGGACAGGTGCAGATGATTTTTGTTACGGGAAAGAAGTTGGACTTTTCTCCAGTCATTCGTGATTTGTCAGCAGAATTTCCAGAGTTGGAAACAGTGGCGGTCAATTACCATACGACAAAATCAAGTGAAATCTATGGAGATAGGACGGAGATTATCTGGGGGAAAGAAACCATTCAGGAAGGTGTTTTGGATTACGAGTTTTCCTTATCGCCTAGGGCTTTTTACCAGCTCAATCCAGAGCAAACAGAGGTGCTTTACAGTGAAGCCGTTAAGGCTCTGGATGTCGATTCAAAGGATTGCCTGATTGATGCTTATTGTGGTGTGGGAACGATTGGCTTTGCTTTTGCTAAAAAAGTAAAGTCTCTTCGTGGCATGGATATTATACCAGAAGCTATTGAGGATGCTAAGCGAAATGCCAAGAAGATGGGCTTTGACAATGCTTATTATGAGGCTGGGACTGCTGAAAGCATTATTCCTCGTTGGTACAAGGAAGGTTACCGAGCAGATGCCTTGATTGTGGATCCACCACGGACTGGCTTAGATGATAAGCTGCTTGAAACGATTGTTCGTTATGCACCGAAGAAAATGGTTTATGTCTCCTGTAATGTCTCTACTCTAGCTAGAGATTTGGTGCAATTGAGCAAGGTCTACGATGTTCATTATATTCAATCTGTGGATATGTTTCCACACACAGCCAGGACCGAGGCTGTAGTGAAACTACAAAAGAAGGAATGCTGAGAATCCTTGATTTTATGCAGTTTTTCAAGCATTTTGTATTTGTCCCAGATGGTCTTGGAGGACTCAAAAAAGTCCAAAAAAAGGAGATAAAAGTGAGTGTTTTTGTTTCGCCTGTCTGTGGAAGATACAAAAGTTAGATATTTCAAAGTAAACGAGAACATTTTAATAAGTGTTCTCGCTTTTTTATTTTACGAGGAGGAAAATCATGCAAAAAGAAGAAAAATAATCACGGTATGCTGTGAGGTGTCATCTCATGGCTATCATGAGAATTAATGTTGATGAAGCAACACATTTAGTTGCTGAAATGGAGAAGGCAGAGTTGATTCAATTTTACGAACTGGGGAATGTTGGACTTTTATTGTTGGAGGGACAATCATGAAACGTATTACCGCAAATCAATACCAAACGTCAGAGCGTTACTATAAGCTCCCAAAACTTTTGTTTGAGAGTGCCCGCTATAAGGAGATGAAACTAGAGGTCAAGGTGGCTTATGCAGTCTTAAAAGATCGATTGGAATTATCTCTGAGTAAGGGATGGATTGATGAGGATGGGGCTATTTATTTGATTTACTCTAACTCCAAACTAATGGCACTCCTTGGTTGTTCCAAGTCTAAATTGCTGACGATTAAAAAGACATTGAGAGAATTTGGACTGATTGATGAAGTCCAACAGTCTTCCAGTGAAAAAGGGCGTTTGGCTAATAAGATTTATTTAGGGGAGTTAGAACATGACACCACCCCAGTCTTAAATTCAGACGGGGGTAGTGTTCAAAAAACACTAGGGGGGTCTCCAAATCAGCCGGGGCCGGTTTTAAATTCAGCCCCTAGTGAGACTGAAAGAAGTGAGACTGAATATAGTGAAACTGAAAAGAGTGATTTCCTTTTTGAGGACGAGGAGGAGAGACAAGTTGTAGTTGAAAAACAAGAAGATACCTTTTCTCCAAAAGTTGACTCAGTGACCAAGTACGATCGAGATTATATTTGGGGCTTGGTTCATGACCAGTTGAGACAAGTCGGTTTATCACAGGTAGCTAGTGACTACGCCATGATTTATTTTAGTGACCGTTATCAGTACGCTTTGGAACATATGAGATTTGCTCGGTCGGCAGAAGCGATTGCGGAATACGTGTTTAATGGTGTGCTGTCTGAATGGACCAAGCAACTAAGGCGACAAGAAGCGAAGGGAGGTGATTAAGATGATTTGGTGGATACTAGGTGGAGTCTATCTCATCTCCCTTATTATTTTATTGATTGAAATCATCCGTGCACCAGAGATGGATGACCATATTTAAGTAAGAGTTTTACAAATAGTAAGGCTCTTTTTATTTTGAAAGAGAGGAAAAATGAAATTTTTAGATTTGTTTGCTGGAATTGGAGGCTTTCGACTGGGGTTAACCCGTCAGGGCCATGAGTGTGTTGGCTTTTGTGAGATTGATAAGTTTGCGAGAAAATCTTACAAGGCCATGTATGAGACTGAAGGAGAGATAGAATTTCATGACATTAGACAAGTCACAGACCAAAATTTTAGACAACTTAGAGGACAAGTGGACATCATCTGTGGGGGATTCCCTTGCCAGGCATTTTCACTCGCAGGCCGACGATTGGGATTTGAGGATACTAGAGGTACTTTGTTCTTCGAAATTGCTCGAGCGACCAAACAGATCCAACCACGTTTTTTATTCTTGGAAAACGTCAAGGGTTTACTCAATCACGACAAGGGAGAGACATTTCGAACAATCCTCACTACATTGGATGAGCTGGGGTATGATGTCGAATGGCAGGTGCTTAACAGTAAAGATTTCCAAGTGCCGCAAAACCGAGAACGGATTTTTCTTATCGGACATTCTCGAAGATTCCGTTCCCGATTCCTATTTCCTCTCCGAAGAGAAGGTAGCCCAACTGGTCTTGAACGATTAGGCAATGTTAATCCATCAGGGAAAGGCATGAGTGGAGAGGTTTACTTGAGTCACGGATTATCCCCAACCCTAACCAGAGGAAAAGGGGAAGGAGCTAAAATTGCTATATCAGTTTTAACACCAGATAGACTGAAGAAACGCCAACATGGCAGACGCTTTAAGGACAATCAAGCCCCTATGTTTACCCTAACTGCTCAAGATAGGCATGGTGTCGTTGTCGCAGGAACCTTACCAACATCTTTTGTTCAAACGGGACGCATCTATGATATTTCAGGGGTATCCCCAACACTTACCACCATGCAGGGAGGCGATAAAGTTCCTAAGATTCTTTGTCGTGAAGAAGCTCCGCATTTAAAAATCAAAGAAGCTACTAAACTAGGTTATGCCAAGGCGACAATAGGGGATTCTGTCAACCTTGCTTATCCAGAGTCCACAAAACGAAGGGGACGAGTCGGTAAAGAGGTATCTAATACGATAACCACTTCTGACAATATGGGGGTAGTCGTGGCAGCTCTTGAATATCGCAAGGACAAGTGGTATGAGGTGACAGGGATTGTCATTGATGGGAAACTCTATCGTTTAAGAATCAGACGGCTGACTCCCAGAGAGTGTTTTAGACTTCAGGGTTTTCCTGACTGGGCCTATGAAAGAGCGGAAAGCGTCTCCAGTAAAAGCCAGCTGTATAAACAAGCAGGCAATAGTGTGACCGTGACAGTCATCGAAGCCATCGCTGGAGCATTTAGAAAGATTGAGGAAGAAGAACATGAAGTTGTTACATAATAAAAGTATTAGGGAATGTACAGAACTGGATGAAGCCATCCATCAAGCTGAAGTGGAGATGACAAGTCTGATTACGATTGAATATTTCGGCGAAGGCAAGTCTCCGATTGATAGGAGTAAAGTTTTCACACCACTGACTCAAGAATTGCAGAAGGGTTTATCCGTATAGGAGGGAGACATGTTAGAGATCTATTTAAGTCGAAATACCAGTCGTAATCAGAAACTCCTTAACTTTTGTAAGTTACATGGCATTTCCTATACCTGTAAAGACGTTGGTCACTTGGCACATGAGGACTTACTGGGATTATTTGCCAAAACTAGTGATTGTTTTGAGCTGCTAGCTCCCTCTTTTAAGCGTTTTAAACGTCATAAACAGATGAAATTGAGTGAGTTGGTGACTTTGGTTCTTCGAAAACCTGAACAGAATTTACGTCTCCCTCTCGTGGTTTGTCAGAAGAAAGTGTATCCCGATATGAGTGTAGAAGAGGCACGAACCTTTCTTCCAAGAGACCATAAGGAAGTTCTCTTTCGTGAACATCTCTTTAAGGACTTGACAGAACAGGAGGATCTATGAACGAACGCTTTTGGGAAAATTTAGAAATCCTCCTCATTGATAAGGGTATGTCTTGGGCAGATTTAGCACGGAAAATCTTTAAAGGTCAATATGTCTATCCCAGTGAGTTTAATCGTCTCTATCAGACCTTCCGTCATTATAAGTCCAATCGCCTTATGCCTCAACTCAAATGGGTGGAGAGAATTGTAGCAGTCTTAGAGATTGATTATGAAGATTTGTTTAGGAGGTAGAGATGGGACGAGTATTACTGATGTACGGAGCCATTCATGCTAATGTGCTCTTAGTTAGTCTCTTCTTAATGGGATGGATTGATGGGATAGGCTTAATCGTCTTACAAGTTGCTTTTTTAACTTTTTTGTTGTGGTTTTGGAAACACTATGGCATTCCCAAAAGAAACATGTCCTGGATAGAGAGAGGAGTTTGGCTTTTAGGGAGCCTTGGCGTGATGGTGAGTATAGCTCTTGCCATGAGTGTCACGCTTTCAGGAATTGAGACTAACCAACAAACGATGGTAACTGTTCAGGATCAAGTTCCCGTTCTGTCGTTTATTATTTTTCTACTTAATGCCAGTATAGTGGAGGAGGTCTTTTACCGAGAAGTTTTGTGGGATAGACTGTCTAAGCCATTTGCTCAGCTTTTGTTGACGAGTTTCCTCTTTTCCTTAGCGCACCACCCTTCTAGCATGATAACTTGGTTCATTTATGGCAGCTTAGGAGTGACATTAGGACTGGTTCGTCTCAAAACGGATGTTTTAATGTCTACTCTGGTTCATCTCTCTTGGAATGGTGCGGTTTTTCTTCTATCATTTCTGTGATACCAAAATCAAGAAGGCTTTCGTATTATGAAGGCACCCTGATTTTTATGAGGGAATCATACAAAGGAGGGAGTTATGTCTTCAGAACAACAGGAACGCCAAGCTTTGCAATATGCGGAGAGAAGTAGCCTGTTTACGGTTCAAACGCTCTTAAAGCTCTTAGAGTGGTCGGCAAGACAAGCCCTAGCCCAAGACTCCGCTTATAAGATTGGGGTTCAAAAGTTAGAAGAACTGCTTCAAAGTCCCTATGCCATTGAATCGGTAAACGTGACCAAGGATATGTTGGATAAACCGATTGATGTGGAGAAATTCAAGGAACTGATGGAATCCGAAAACCTTCCCATTGCCATTAGCTGGCAAGGGGACTATCTTCATTTCTACGCCAAGGACAAGTCTCTTTTAGACAGGCACCTAGATGAATTACTGAAAAAGTTAGTCTCTAATCCAGAAAAACTTCAAGACTTAACATTCGATAAAACCCTTGATGAGGAAATTGAGAAGGCTAAGGAACAGATTGTGATGTCAGAACCTTCTGCCGTGAAGACCAAGGAGGTAACTCTCTAGTGTATTCAGGGAAAAAAGCGATGGTCTTTGGGAGCTTAGGGCTTGTATTTGGCTATTTCTGTCATCGTTTGGTTTTGCTGTACGAGAGTCTTCCCAATCAGCCACCCATTGAACGTCTTGCTTATCTCTTAGGAGAGGGACAAAACCAAGTCCTTCATCCCTTGTGGGATGTCAACTTCACTGGAAAATCCTTCTTAGGCTTTCTCTTTGGACTGGTGACCATGGGGCTTGTCTATCTTTACATCTCAACAGGCAAAAAGGTTTACAGAGAGGGGGCTGAGTATGGCTCTGCTCGTTTTGGAAATAGTCGTGAGCGTAAAGCCTTTGCCAGTAAGAATCCTTTGAACGATACCATCTTGTCTCGAAATGTCAGGTTGACTCTTTTAGAAAAGAAAGCTCCACAGTTTGACCGAAATAAAAACCTGGTCGTTATTGGTGGGTCAGGAGCAGGGAAGACCTTTCGTTTTGTGAAGCCAAATCTGATTCAGCTTAACTGTTCCAACATTGTGGTTGACCCCAAGGATCATTTGGCCGAAAAAACCGGGAAGCTCTTTCTAGAAAATGGCTATCAGGTCAAGGTATTAGACCTAGTGAATATGACTAATTCGGATGGTTTTAATCCCTTTCGTTATGTGGAAACTGAGAATGATTTGAACCGCATGCTGACGGTGTACTTTAACAACACGAAAGGTAGTGGTTCAAGAAGCGATCCCTTTTGGGATGAGGCCTCCATGACCTTGGTCAGAGCTATTTCATCTTACTTAGTGGATTTTTACAATCCTCCAGAAAGCTCCAAGGAAGAAGCTGAGAAGCGGCGCAAGCGTGGGCGTTATCCAGCTTTTTCAGAGATTGGAAAACTCATTAAACTCTTATCTAAAGGAGACAATCAAGATAAGAGTGTCCTTGAAGTCATGTTTGAAAATTATGCTAAGAAGTATGGCATGGAGAACTTTACCATGCGTAACTGGGCAGATTTTCAGAACTACAAGGACAAAACATTGGATTCCGTCATTGCCGTGACGACGGCTAAGTTTGCACTCTTTAATATCCAATCAGTGATTGATTTGACGCAGCGGGACACCATGGACTTGAAGACATGGGGAACTCAGAAGACGATGGTCTATTTGGTCATTCCTGATAATGACACGACATTCAGATTCTTGTCTGCACTTTTTTTCTCAACAGTCTTTACAACCTTGACCAGACAGGCTGATGTGGACTTTAAGGGGCAACTACCTATTCATGTGAGAAGCTACCTGGACGAATTTGCCAATATCGGTGAAATCCCAGACTTTGCCGAACAAACTTCAACGGTTCGTTCTCGAAACATGAGCCTCGTACCTATTCTCCAAAATATTGCTCAGCTCCAAGGGCTTTATAAGGAAAAAGAGGCTTGGAAAACCATTCTTGGTAACTGTGACAGCTTGTTGTATCTGGGTGGGAATGACGAAGAAACCTTCAAGTTCATGAGTGGCCTTTTAGGCAAACAAACTATCGATGTGAGAAACACCAGTCGATCTTATGGTCAAACAGGGGCTGGTTCCACTTCGCATCAAAAAATTGCAAGGGACCTCATGACCCCTGATGAAGTCGGAAATATGAAACGAGAGGAATGTTTAGTACGAATTGCAGGAGTTCCAGTCTTTAAGGAGAAGAAGTATCTCCCTCTGAAACACCAGAACTGGAAATACCTTGCGGATAAGGAGACGGATGACCGTTGGTGGCACTATCAGATTGATCCGCTAAGCAACAAGGAAGCACTTCTTGATTTATCGAACCACAAGGTCAGGGATTTAAGCACAGAAAGAACACTACACTAATAGAAATGAGGAATCATATGGATCAAAAACTTACAGGCTTTGTTTACGGAGTGGACGCCAGCTCCATGTTTGCCCAAGCCATGTCTCTCTTACAAAAAGGCTTGATTGCCGTAGGGGCTTTTCTTGTTGTGATGGGCATTATCAACCTTTCTACCAATATCAAAGATGGAGGACCAGGTGTCCGTAATGCCATCTTAGAAATTGTGGGTGGGGTAATGGTCGGTGCTGCTGGCGCCTTTGTTACTCAGATTACGATTTAGGAGGGCTAGGTATGACATGATAATGAAATTAACCTCAGCTTTTGTCTTTCTAGCCTCAGAGAAAATTTCAAGCGACAGCCTTTTTGAAGGCTTTAATGTAGATTTAAAATCAACAGCTGATTTAATCAAATCCTTGGCAGAATACAATCCGACCGTCTGGTCTTATATGTCTGCCATCACCAAAGGGATTATGCAGCCTTTGGGAGTAGCGATTTTAGCGGTTGTTTTGATTCTGGAATTTTCTAAGATGGCAAAGAAAATTGCGGGCTCAGGAGGTGCCATGACTTTTGAAGCTGTTGCCCCAATGATTGTCAGCTACATCATGGTAGCAGTGGTGATTACTAACACCACTGTGATTGTGGAAGCTATCTTAGCTGTTGCTTCCCACATCATCGAACAGGTGGCAGGCGTGGTGTCACATGGGAGAACAGCCTATGACACCATCTCAGGTCTTAAAGGCTCAGGCATTGTTGGAAAAATGATTGTCGGACTCTTTGCCATCATGATTTGGTTGGTTCGTTTAGTTAGTGTGATGGTCGTGAATATTCTCATTACCATTCGCTTTATCCAACTTTATCTCATGATTCCTTTTGCGCCACTGACGATTCCAGCTTTCCTTAGTGATGATTGGCGTGGCATTGGGATTGGCTATCTTAAAAATATTATGGTCTATGCCCTGCAAGGAGTTTTAATTTTCCTCATCGTCTCTCTTGTACCTCTTTTTGAATCAGCTGGAAAAATCGCTGTTTCAAATGGGGCAGGGATTATGGAAAGCCTAGCCATTATGTTTGGTAGCTTAGTGCAGGCTATTTTGTTAATCATTGCCTTGGTGGGCAGTCAACGCACTGCCCGAAGTATTTTGGGCATGTGAGAGTAGGATAGCTTAAACAGTCCAGTGGACTGTTTAAGGTTGTTCCTTGGAAATCGAAGAGGAACAAGGTACTGCTTTACGGTCGATTTCGTTGTCCGACCTCCGCAAGGATGACTAGAACTGTCATAGCTAGGAACTAGCGTAGAGAGTTCAGACGCCTACTGTGTCAAAGTCACAAAACAATTTAAACTGGACTAAGATTTCCATCTTGGTCCTTTTATCAAAGAAGGAGTTACTATTTTATGAATACACGTGTTTTTAAGGACGTTACAAAGGTTCAACACAGGGCTTGGTTAGGTTTTACCACACGGCAAGTCATTTTTGTCTTGCCAGCTATTGCCATCACCATCCTTGTCTTAGGGTTAAATCTCTTTTATTGGCAATTTGGGGACTGGTTTGTCTATGGATTTGTTTTTACGTTTACCATCCCCCTCATGTTATTTGGGGTTTATCGTCCTAATGATCTCCCCTTTGAAACCTATTTAAAATACCGTTTTCATTACGAGATGACGGTACCAGACCGCACCCTAATCGAACAGAAAGGAATTCACCATGAAAAACTTAAAACACTTCATGAAACCAAAGACCTCTTCTAAGGTCAAAAAGACAACCCCAAAGAAACAGGAGGTTCTACCAACAACCGTTAATACTCTTTTTTATCAAGGTCTCTTTCCCAATGGCCTTATGCAGGTAAGCCCAGATTATTTCTCTCAGTCCTATCTCTTAGGGGATGTCAATTACCAGACCGTGGGATTGGAGGATAAGGGGGCTATTGTTGAGAAGTATTCAGATTTAATCAATTCGCTGGACGATAAAACAAATTTCCAACTGACCATCTTTAACAAGAAGGTCAACTTGGAACAATTCCGAAAAAGTGTCCTTTATCCCTTACATGAAGATGGTTTTGATCCCTACCGTGAGGAATTCAACAGTATGATGGATTCTAACTTAGAAGCAGGAGAGAATAATTTTTCAGCTATCAAGTTGATTTCTTTTGGGAAAAGTGACCAAACGCCTAAACTGGCTTACCGCTCCCTGTCTCAAATTGGAGAATACTTCAAGAGTGGTCTTTCAGAAATCGAGGCTAGCTTTAACCTCTTGACAGGAGAAGAACGAGCCAATCACCTGGCCGATATGTTACGCGGAGAAAACCATCTGCCCTTTACTTATCAAGACCTCGTGCGTTCAGGACAAACCACCAAACATTTTATTGCACCACCAAGCTTATCTTTCAAACACAAAAATCATATTGAAATAGACAATCGACTCTTACAGATTGTCTATGTTCGGGATTACGGTATGGAGTTAGGGGACAAGTTTATTCGTGATTTAATACAGTCGGATTTGGAAGTGATGATGAGCCTGCATGCCAAAGGCTCAGCCAAGTCAGAGGCCATGAAGAAACTCCGAACCAAGAAAACCTTGATGGAATCACAAAAAATTGGCGAGCAACAAAAGATGGCACAATCTGGTGTTTATTTGGAAAAGGTTAGTCAGGTTCTTGAAAGCAATATTGATGAAGCTGATGAGTTGCTTAAAACCATGACACAGACTGGAGACAAGCTCTTTGACACCCTTTTTTTGATTGGGGTCTTTGCGGATAATGAGGATCAGCTGAACCAATCCTTAGACATTGTCAAACAAGTGGCCGGCTCAAATGATCTCATCATTGATAATCTGACTTATATGCAGGAAGCTGCCTTTAATAGCCTATTACCCTTTGGGAAGAATTATTTAGAAGGTGTTTCTCGGTCTCTCTTAACCTCGAATATTGCCGTCAACTCACCTTGGACTTCTGTTGATATTCAGGACAAAGGTGGAAAATTTTACGGGATTAATCAGATTTCAAGTAACATCATTACCATTGACCGTGGGAAACTCAATACCCCATCAGGTCTCATTTTAGGGACATCAGGTTCAGGGAAAGGCATGGCCACAAAACATGAAATTATCTCGACTAAATTAAAGGAAGCGGATAATGATACCGAAATCATCATCGTCGATCCTGAAAATGAATACAGTATCATTGGTCAAGCTTTTGGTGGGGAAAGCATTGATATTGCGCCTGACTCCACCACCTTCTTGAATGTCCTAGACTTGTCAGATGAGAATATGGATGAAGACCCTGTTAAGGTCAAGTCAGAATTTCTCCTGTCTTGGATTGGGAAATTGTTGGATCGCAAAATAGATGGTCGTGAGAAGTCTCTGATTGACCGTGTGACACGCTTGACCTATAAGCATTTTCAAGAACCGTCTTTGGTGGAATGGGTCTTTGTCCTCTCCAAGCAACCTGAAAAAGAAGCGAAGGACTTGGCTCTTGATATGGAACTGTATGTGGACGGTTCTCTGGATATTTTCTCACACCGCACCAACATCAAAGCCGATAGCCATTTTCTCATTTACAATGTCAAAAAGCTGGGCGATGAACTCAAACAAATTGCCCTCATGGTGATTTTTGACCAGATTTGGAATCGTGTGGTGAAGAATCAAAAACTAGGGAAGAAGACCTGGATTTACTTTGATGAAATGCAGCTATTGTTGCTGGATAAGTACGCTTCTGATTTCTTCTTCAAACTCTGGAGTCGGGTTCGGAAGTACGGGGCAACGCCAACAGGGATTACGCAGAATGTGGAGACTCTGCTTCTTGATGCCAATGGCAGACGCATTATTGCAAATAGCGAATTCATGATTCTCCTAAAACAGGCTAAGAACGACCGAGAAGAATTGGTTCATCTATTAGGTTTATCCAAGGAGTTAGAGAAATACTTGGTTAATCCAGAAAAAGGAGCAGGTCTCATTAAAGCTGGCTCAACGGTTGTGCCTTTCAGAAATAAGATACCACACCAAACCAAGCTCTTTGACATCATGAGTACCGATCCAGAAAAGATGAGGATTGACAAATGATATCAGATAAGAAAAGCATTAAAACTGCACGAAAAACCTTTCAAAGCAGTTTAAAGTCTAGTCGAATTCATTACCGTAGGGAGAAGAAAGCCATACAAATAGCTCTCCCTAAAAAACGCTTTCTCACCAGGCGAGCTGAGAAAGCAGAAGCAAAAGAACAGAAGAAAACTCTTAAAGAAGCCTATCAAGATGAAAAAGCAGCTACGACAGAAACTTTTAAGGAGTCTATCGCCTATGTATCTCCCAGATGGTTAAAGGCAAAAGAAATCAGAAAGCACCGTCTTCCACAAGCAAGAAATCGTCTGAAGATTGCTCGAAAACACTTAGCAGAGGTCAAGCTAGAAGAAAAAGAGAAAACTGTCAATCCTAAGTTTACCTATCGCAAAGAGCCAAAAGAAACGAAAACTTCACGGTTTCAGTTCCAAAAAGAGAAAAATTTTGACCGCCTTCAGGCAGAAAAAGAAGTCACTTCCGCCAAACGTGAGGTTCATCAGCTCAAAAAGGCTCATAAGGCCAAGAAAACCTCTACCAAAGTTAAACGAGGGTTGCGTTTTCTAGCGTCCGAATCGCTAGATGTAGTTGCTCAAGACGATGATTTAGATGGTCTTAGAACCCTAAAAGATACCAGTCTGAAAGGCAGACGCTATGCTAGATTTACCTATCAAGCTGGAAAAGTCGTCGTGAAAGGTGGGCAGACTGGACATCGTTTTGCCAAAAACAAGATTGCTCATGGCAAGGAACGGTATCAGAACTTTAAAAAGGGGAAGGGCTGGAAACGCCAAAAACCTTTAAAGCCAAGAAGACGTTACCAAACTTTTCTTAAACAGGCTAGGAAGCAAGGTGTTGCAGGCTTTTCAAAAATAATCCAAGCCATTAAGGGGAGTCTGACCTTCTTTTCAGCTCTTATCGCAAATCCCATGACTTGGGTGGTATCAGGTCTCTTGTTTTTCTTTCTTCTCATGATGAGTTTTGTCATGGGGATTTCAGGAACCAGTCTCATCCAACAAGATGAGATAGAGTTAACCAAGAGTTATACTCATCTGACCTGGGAGGATGCAGAACACACGAGAACCAATGACAAAGGCATTACCTACTACACTAAGATCGATGAGGTCATGGCCTTCATGAATCACAAGTATCAGAATTATGTCTTAGACGAAGTGATGGAAGAAGGTTCTCAAACCTATCAATCTTATTTAAGTCAGCTTTGGCAGGACTTAAATGGTGGCTCATCTATTCAGTCCATGTCAGACTTAACTAAAAATCCTCCTTATAAACTCTCAGATGAAGAACGAGCAGACCTGAAGGAATTAAGCGAGGAAGGAACTTACCTTTCCCTTCAGGAATTGGAGAATCCCTTTCAAGGACAAACGGAAGATGACGCTCTAACCATGACCGTTCGCTATGGCTATGAAGTGATAGATGAGAAACCAATGCTTCATCATCATATCATTCTAGAGGCTAAAGAGAACCAAGTGATTGTGGCACCTATGGATGGGAAAGTCTCTCTTGATGGGGATAATCTTATCCTCACATCAGGCAAGGGACTAAACAAGACTCAACTCACTCTTTATAATGTTCATACTGGTCGAGTGACGGCTGGTCAGCGAGTCCAAGCAGGAGAGGTTATTGGCCAAACTAAAGATGGTACGGGGCTAAAAGTCACCTATCAAAAGGTGGATGATGACACGGACAAGTTGGTTTATGTCAATCCAGCCTTTTACTTTCCTAAAGTGATTCAGCTTCAAACCACTATTATACCAGCCATTGGTCAGTTTGGCGGCGATGAGTTCGAGAGAGCCAAGGCGATTTATGACTATCTCAAAAGTAAAGGTGCGACCAATCAAGCTATCGCAGCCATTTTAGGAAATTGGTCGGTAGAATCTTCCATTAATCCAAAACGTGCTGAAGGCGACTATTTATCTCCACCTGTTGGTGCGACAGACAGTTCGTGGGATGATGAGGGCTGGCTCTCACTCAATGGTCCAACTATATACAATGGACGTTACCCAAATATTCTCAAACGTGGTTTAGGCTTAGGACAATGGACGGATACCGCAGATGGGTCACGCAGACACACCTTATTGCTCGAATATGCCAAAGGAAAACATCAAAACTGGTATGATTTGGGGTTACAACTGGATTTCATGTTACATGGGGATAGTCCTTATTACACCAACTGGTTAAAGGACTTCTTCAAAAATTCAGGTAGTCCAGCTAGTCTTGCCCAACTCTTTCTCATTTACTGGGAAGGAAATAGTGGTGATAAGCTACTTGAACGTCAGACACGGGCAAGTGAGTGGTATTACCAAATTGAAAAAGGCTTTAGTCAACCCAACGGTGGGACCGCACAAAGTGATCCAAAAGCTTTGGAAGCTGTTCGTGGTGACCTTTATGACAATTCTATCCCAGGTGGTGGTGACGGTATGGGCTATGCCTACGGCCAATGTACTTGGGGAGTTGCAGCCCGTATCAACCAACTGGGTCTAAAACTCAAAGGAAAAAATGGTGAGAAAATTCCGATTATCAATACCATGGGCAATGGTCAAGATTGGGTACGAACTGCGGCTAGTCTCGGTGGTGAAACAGGAACCATCCCTAAAGCAGGAGCGATTGTCTCCTTTGCGGGTGGACAGTACGGGCATGTGGCATTTATTGAGAAAGTTTATCCAGATGGGTCATTTCTTATCTCAGAGACCAACTATAATGGCAATCCCAACTATACCTTCCGCAAGTTATCAGGAGTGGATAGTACCATCAGTTTTGCCTACACAACGAAATGAAAAAAGGATATGCTAACAAAGTATAAAAATGTTAGCATATTCTTTTTGTTTTTTATGGCAAGGTCAGCTGCTAGCTTTAAAGTCTTTTAGTCACGACTTAAGCGTTATGATTAGAATTGAGGGCTATCAGGAGGCTGATAATCTCATTAAGTATATCTGTGAATAGAATGTCTTTTGTATAGCTATATTTTTTTGAATAATTTTGCCATTGTTGCTGTTGAACAGAGTCAGATTTGAATCTCTCCAGTAGTTCAATGATTTTATTGAAATCGAGTTCAGTTTCACGATAGGAAAAGGTTCTTTCACAAGCAACCTTTAATTGTAAAAAATCAATGTCATCTTTCTTTAGCTTTGAAAGGATATAGACATCGTAAAAATCTTTGCTGCGACTGTTCAAGAAATTTCGTGAATAAATGGTTTGGAGTTTTTCAGCTAAGATTGTTTCAATCGTATAAGCAATGATTGGAAAATTGCCATCATCAAAAATGGCTTTATAGTCATAGGTAACAGGGTAAGGTGTGACAATGTCTCCAGTCGCAATATCTAAATGGATAATTTGTTTAATATTTTCTAGTTGACATAAAATGGTTGCTCGGTAACCACCATAATCATCGCTTTCCTTAATAGCTGTTATGGATTGAATTGAAAATTGAATACCATCTTTCGATTCAGTTAAAATTTCTTCAAGCTGTTGTTGAATATTTTCTTCTGATAAAGTTTGTTTATGAAACAGAAAGTCAATATCAACAGTGCTGCGAGATTCAACCCCAATGACGTTTGAAAGTAGGAATCCACCTTTAAAAATATAGTGATTCGAATAAGAACTCTGACTTAATTTTTTCAGAATAGCTTCAAGAAAGTAATAGGTCATGACGGAATTAAAAGTTAATCCAGTATTCTTCGATATTTTATGGCAGAGTGCTGTTAATTTTGCTTTATTCATAGTAGTACCTCCAAGGTTCGTTTAACTTCATCTAAGATATTCAGTTTTTGAGCATATTCATAGAGCTTTGAGAGATTTTTTTTAGGGAAGTTGCTATAAGTTTGAAGTGTTTTAACAAATAGCTCAGCATCAATGCTATCTCGATTAAGGATAAAATCACACAGAACACGTTCAAAATTATAAACGTTAACGGTGTTTCCCATTGGAGTTTTTACACTGATGACCCCTAGGTTGACAATATCTTTAGAAATAGTGTGAATATTTAAATTTAATGGTGTATTCCTAAAACGGTAGTCCTTTGGAACTGTTACTTCAAAATATTGAGGAATTTCATCTGTAAGTCCCTGTAGATAAAGAGCAGAGATATGAGAAAAAACAGTTCTGGGGTAACGATACTGAAAGAAATAGTATTCATCATAATCTCCACTAGAGGACAGATAGATTCCTTTATCGACCCTAAAGATAACCCCTTCGTTTTCTAGTCTAGTTAGATAAATGGTTGGAATACCTAATTTTTTACAATCTCTATGAGTAATCATGCCATTGTGACTGTCTAAGTACTCAAGTAACAATTCTTTTTTAGACATATTCGACCCTCTCTTTGTTGCTTTTGTACCGCGATTTTAACATTTTTACGGCACAAAAGCAACATTTTTAGATGTTATACATACAGTTTACTATTCTCTTTCTTGATGTGATACCAAAATCAAGGCTTCTTTTTTATGATGGGGAAAGAGCGACAGATTGTTGCTACTTATCAAAAGAAAAGAAGGATTAGTTATGACAAAACAATGTCATCATCACTTTTTAGTGAATCAGGAAAAAGCAGAGAAGCATGTCTTTCGTAAAAGTAAGAAGTATCGTACGCTTTGTTCGGTAGCTATTGGAACAATGGTCACAGCTATTGTCGCATGGGGTGGTGCAGTGGCGCAGGCTGACGAAGTAACGACACCACAGGATAACATCATTCAACGAACGGAAAATCCTGCAACCAATTTGCCTCAAGCACAGCCAGCACCAGTTGTGGAACAGACGAAGCGTCTTGATTCAACTGGTCAAACAGACGGTGCTATCACGGTTACGGTTCCTCATGATACAGTAACCCAAGCTGTCAATCAAGCGAAAGCAGAAGGTGTCAAGACTGTTCAGGACCAATCGATGGATTTGGGCAACACGACATCAGCTAGTGAGACTAACCAACAATTAGCTAAAGCTGAAGCAGATGCTACCAAACAAGCTGAGGAGATTTCTACGGTCACAGAGAACTACAAATCTGCTAAAGCAACCTATGAGCAAGATAAAACACGTATTGAAAATGGGAATGCTGCGTTAGAGGCCAGTCACAAAGAAGCGACTCAAGCAGGAAATGGCTCAAACAGTTTGGTGGATAGCACAATTTCGAAGTTGAAAAGTAAAGATAAGTCTGCTGATGTGACCGTAACGACTCAAACGGTATCGTCAGGAGATGGCTCGACTGTTTCAGGCTATCAGGATTACATATCTTCAGTAGCTACTATTGATCAGAAAAATAAGGAGAATCTTGCAGAATATGTGACCAAGAAAAAAGCCGCAGACGTCCTTGTTGCGAAGAACTTTGCTACTCAAAAGGAAAATGAAACTGGTCTAGCTAAGGCCAAGGCTGATAATGAAGCGATTGACAAACGCAATCAAGCAGGACAAAAAGCGATTGATGACGAAAACAAAGCAGGTCAAGCTGCTGTTGATAAGTACAATAACAACCAACAGAAATTGGTCACAGATCGTGCGGATGAAATTGCAGCTATCACCAAACGCAACAAGGAAAAAGAAGAAGCCGCAAAGAAAGAAAATGAAGCCATTGACGCTTATAACGCAAAAGAACTGAACCGCTACAAGCGTGATTTAGCGGAGATTTCAAAAGGGGAAGAGGGATATATTTCAGAAGCCCTTGCTCAAGCTCTAAACTTGAATAATGGTGAGCCGCAGGCTAGACATGGCGCAACTACTCGCAATCCAGACCGTATTATTGCGAAAGGCGATGCAATGCTTGGAGGCTATTCTAACATTTTAGATTCCACAGGTTTCTTTGTATATGACTCTTTTAAGACAGGTGAAACCTTAAGCTTCACTTATCAAAACTTACAAAATGCCCGATTTGATGGGAAGAGAATTAGTCGTATCACTTATGATATTACTAATCTTGTTTCACCAACTGGCACCAATGCAGTACAGTTAGTCGTGCCAAACGATCCAACAGAAGGTTTTATTGCTTACCGAAATGATGGAACAGGAAATTGGCGAACCGATAAGATGGAGTTCCGTGTCAAAGCCAAGTATTTTTTGGAAGATGGAACGCAAGTAGCTTTCACCAAGGAAAAACCAGGTGTCTTTACCCATTCCTCACTGAATCATAATGATATCGGTCTGGAATATGTGAAGAATTCGTCTGGTAAATTTGTGCCTATCAATGGCTCAACGATTCAAGTGACAAATGAAGGCTTGGCTCGTTCACTAGGTTCAAACCGTGCCAGTGACTTGAAGTTGCCAGAGGAATGGGATACTACGTCTAGTCGTTATGCCTATAAAGGTGCGATTGTCTCAACCGTCACATCAGGGAATACCTATACAGTGACTTTTGGGCAGGGAGACATGCCAATGCAGGTGGGTGGAAAGACCTATTGGTTTGCTTTAAATACTTTGCCCGTCGCACGAACTGTTAAACCGTATCGTCCCAAACCATATGTGACCCCAAAACTGGATCCCGTACCTGATCCGATTAAGGTGGTGCCAAAAACTTTCACACCAAAGACGTTTACGCCTGAACTACCTGTGACTTTTAAAGAGAAACCACTAGAGAAAGTGACACAACCTAGCTTGACCTTAACAAAGGTCACTTTGCCGAAAATTCCTACTTCAAAACCCTTGCCCAAAGCACCACAAGTGCCAATGGTTCACTACCATGACTACCGTCTGACAACAACGCCCGAAATTATGAAAAAAGTGGTGAATACAGACCAAACTAATCTTCATGGCAAAACAGTCGCAAAGGCTTCAACTGTTATTTACCCACTGACAGTAGACGCTTTTTCTTCCAATCGTGCCAAAACAACAAGCCTTACTTTCGAAGACTACCTGCCAGCAGGCTATGTGTTTGATAAGGAAAAAACACAAGTGGAGAACGGAAACTATGAGGTGACCTTTAATCAAGAAAAGAACTTTGTGACCTTAACTGCCAAGGAAAACTTGTTGCAGGAGGTTAATAAAGACTTAACCAAGGTTTATCAACTGACCGCCCCAAAACTTTATGGAACTGTTCAAAATGATGGGGCCACTTATTCCAACAGCTATAAGCTCTTGATGAACAAGGGAACACCAAATGCTTATACCGTCACTTCAAATGTTGTAACCATTCGGACACCAGGTGATGGAGATACGACCAGCCACATTGTACCTCAGAAACGCAATGAAAATGAGGACGGTGTCGTCATTAACGATACCGTGGTTACTTTAGGAACAACCAATCACTACCGTTTGACTTGGGATTTAGACCAATACAAGGGAGATAGCTCTTCTAAAGAGACCATTGCATGTGGCTTCTTCTTTGTGGACGACTACCCTGAAGATGTGCTGGATTTAGTGGATCAGGGAACAGTCATCACCACTCGTGATGGCAAGTCTGTGTCAGGAATTTCTGTCAAAGCTTACGCTTCCATAAAAGATGCTCCTAAAGACCTTCAAGACAAACTGGCTCGTGCCAAGATCACACCAAAAGGGGCCTTTCAAGTTTTCATGCCTCACGATAATCAAGCCTTCTATGACCAGTACGTTAAAACAGGAACTTCATTGGAACTGCTAACCAAAATGACCGTTAAAGAGAGTCTTTATGGTCAAACTGTTAACTACAAGAATAAGGCTTATCAAGTCGATTTTGGCAATGGCTACGAAACCAAGGAAGTGACCAATACCCTCGTTTCTCCAGAGCCTAAGAAACAAAACCTGAATAAGGATAAGGTGGACATCAATGGGAAGCCCATGCTTGTGGGAACTAAAAACCATTATACGCTGTCATGGGACTTGGACCAATACCGAGGCATTAAAGCAGATAAGGCTCAAATTGCACAAGGGTTTTACTTTGTAGATGATTATCCCGAAGAAGCCCTATTACCAAATGAAACAGCTATTCAGCTAACCACATCTGATGGTAAAGCAGTATCAGGTGTTACGGTGAAAACTTATTCTAGCTTATCAGAAGCGCCTAAAAATCTACAAGCAGCCCTTTCTAAACGAAAGTTTGAGCCTAGAGGAGCCTTCCAAGTCTTTATAGCAGAAGACCCTCAAGCCTTTTATGATACTTATGTGACTAAGGGACAAAACATTACTATTACACTGCCTATGACCGTTCGGGAATCCATGCTTCATTCAGGGAAGTCTTATGATAATGTGGCTTATCAAGTGGACTTTGGGCAAGCCTATAAGACCAACACGGTGACTAATCATGTACCCAAAGTTACTCCACACAAGTTTAATACTAATAAAGCAGGCAGCACAATTGATGGCAAGACCATTCTTCCTAATACCATCAATTACTATAAAATGGTTCTGGATTACAGTCAGTACAAGGACTTGGTAGTGACAGATGATACCCTTGCTAAAGGTTTCTATATGGTAGATGACTATCCCGAAGAAGCTCTGACTTTAAATCCAGATGGTGTTCACATCATGGATAAGTCAGGCAATCTTGTCAAAGGTGTCTCTGTTAAAACCTACGCCAACCTATCAGAAGCCCCCAAAGTCATTCAAGAAGCTATGACCAAACGCCAGTTTACACCCAAAGGAGCCATTCAAGTCTTAAGTGCCGATAATCCTAAAGCCTTTTATGAGACTTATGTTAAAACAGGTCAAACCTTAGTCGTGACACTGCCGATGACCATTAAGAATGAGCTGACAAAGACTGGTGGCAAGTATGAAAATACGGCTTATCAGATTGATTTTGGCTTGGCTTACGTGACAGAAACCGTGGTCAATAATGTGCCAAAACTAGATCCACAAAAAGATGTGGTGGTTGATTTGTCTCAAAAGAAGAGCCTTGACGGCAAAAGTCTTGCTATGAATCAGGTCTTTAACTATCGCTTAGTAGGGGCACGCATTCCAGCTAATCGTGCGACACCGCTCATTGATTATCGTTTTAACGATGATTACGATGAAAGTCACGATGCCTATAACGGTGTCTATAAGGCTTATACTTTGGTGGATGTCACTCTAAAAGATGGAAGTGTTCTACCAAAAGGTACAGAAGTGACCAAGTACACGCTACAAGAGGTGGATACTTCAAAAGGCACAGTCACCATTCGCTTTGATAAAGATTTTTTAGAAGGTCTCGCAGAAAAATCTGAATTTCAAGCAGATGTTTACTTGCAGATGAAACGAATCGCTTCAGGTGAGGTGGAAAATACAGTGCTTCATACTGTTAATGGTTATACCATCAGTTCAAACACCGTTAAGACGCACACTCCTGAACCAGAACCACCAACTCCAAATCAGCCAACACCATCACAACCACCAGTTGAGACTCCTGAGCCGCCAGTTCCTGCTAGTGTTCTCCCAAATACAGGGGAGAGTCAGTCTCTCTTGACGCTTGTTGGTGGAGGACTTCTTCTCGGTCTAGCTTATGGCTTTTCAAAGCGGAAAATGGAGGACAACTAGATGAAACCAAAAACAATTTACAATACGGATTCTGACCAGGATGGCTTAACGGACGCTGTGGAACTAGATCGAGGAACCAATCCCTTGAGCAGTGACACGGATAGTGATGGCCTAACGGATCTTGAAGAAGTACAACAAGGTTTATGGCCAACTCAATATCAGTGTAAGGAGAGAAGCTATGACTTGGAACTATGAAACCATTTCTAAGACATTTTCAGAGATGGCACGAGAAAACTATGAAGATATGGTTAAAGCCTTTCTAGCCATGGAGTTAAGTGTTGACAATAAGTCACTACTTGATACCCTCTATCGTGACTTTATGGCAATAGATGACTTGCCTTTGGTTAGTGATGATTTACGCCTAAAGGCAGAAGGCTATCAGGAACAGCTTCAAGAAGAGCTGACCTATTTGTTAGATAAACTCTATCTAACAGGGGAGGGAGCTAGTTTCATCATGGAAGTGATAGCGTCCAACAACATTTCAGACACCCTTGCTCGGTATGAGGTTTTGGATGAGGACGATTATTCGTCTCTCACCTTAGAAACCTTGCAAGACATTATCCAAAAGGACTTGTCTCTAACTAGCCAAGATTATTTTGGAGATGTGACCTACATTGCCTTGCAGAAAAATTTGTTAGACCAGAGAAGCCATTTCTTACAACAGTATGTGACGACTTTAATGGATAAGTTGCCACAAGAAAAAGACCAAAGAGCCTTGGTCCTAGATTAAAGCAGTGGGCTGAGAACATTTCTCAGCCCATTTTCGATTGGAGAGAAGCATGAATCAAGAACACTTACTAGAGATGTTGCGGGCAAGATTGCCACGTGACCATATTCTTTTGGAATCATTTTTATGTTATCAGGCAGCCCATTTTGATGAGGACTGGGACAGTCTGATCCAACACTTTACGACCCATAGGGGAGAGGTCAAACCACCTGTTCAAGTGGTTCAGTTTGAGACGGATGTCTCTGCTTTCGTGGCAGCTAGTCCATTTGAAGCAGCTCATGACTTACGTACCTATACGCAAACCTTTGGTCAGCCTGGACTAAATAAGTTGCCCCAATTATCAACCAATGAGAAAGCCTTGGTAATTGAGGTTGCCCTCTTTAACCTGGCGACTCGCTTTCAACTCTTAGACCAAGAAGGAGCTTATCAGTCCATTTCAGTATCCTCTCTGTTGGAAAAAGGCAGAGCCGCAAACTTAGTCAATGTGTACCGTGTGGCTAATAACCTGTCTGACCGTATTAGCCGTGATATTGAACAGTTTCTTTTGAGCTATGAACCAGAAGCAGAGGCAGTGAAACCAAAAGCTATTGAAGAAGAGAAAAAAATCATAGGACCAGAACCACCTCAAGAGATTGCTTTTCGAGAAGAAGGCTTTATCATGATTGCAAGTCTTGACGAAGACCTGTCACAACTGGATTTTCGAACGGGTCAAACAGAACACTTACCAGCTTATGAGCAATTGAATCTGACTCAGAAATTTGAGATACTGAGCCATTTTGACCAGGTACGAAACGACCTCCCTAAACTTCCGAACCTTAGACGTGGGGATTTTGATTATGAGATGGAAATGACCCCAATCTATGAAGGTGACACGCTTCTGACGTATTTGGAAGCAGATGGGACAGTTTATAAACTTCAGCGTCCTTTAACGATACAAGAAGAAGCTCTTTTAGGTGAGATTGGGCAAACAATTTTAACAGAGAATACGGAAAAGCTCACCAGTTTAGGGATAGACTTGACGAGCTTTGATGAGAATCAATGTGGGATTTTGCTAGATGCAGCAGGACGTTTTCGTTTGAAAAATACAGATCTTGCTTTGTTGGGAGGCTATCCAAAAGCAATAGTGACTCAACTAGCCCTTGCGACAGAATTGCTTCAGATGGGACTGAGTCATGACAAAGTTGAATTTTTCTTGACCAGTCGGCTGGATTTGGAAGATTTAAGACCAGTTGCTTATGGCTTTTTACACGAAGATTTATCTTTGGAAGAAGCTAGAACTTTTGAAGCAGAAAAACAGGAAACTCCAGACCTTGTCTTTAAAGACTGGAGGAACACCTTTATTCAAACTGAGGCTGAAATGTCCATTCCTCAGCCAACCCCCAACAATCCTATCATACAAGAAGCTATTGAACGTTTTCCCCTTGACTCTATGGTAACTTATAAGGGACAAGACTTTAAGGTGATAGCTATAGAAGAGTCAGGAGTTAATGACCTGATTCGGATTGAATTACAAAATGATTTCTCCTATCTCATTGAACAAAATCCAGTCCTTTTCTTCCAGACACTAGACGACATAACTCAGGCTCTCCATGTTCCTTCTGTCGAAGAAAAAGAAGAGATGGAGCAAACCAGTCAGGAATTAGACCTCTTTTCCTTTATGGATATGGAAGAACAAAAAGAGCCAGTTTCTCAAGTGATGATGACAGCACAACCAGTCAATGCAATAGAAGAGAAAGTACCAGAAAGTATTGAGATGGAGACTGATTCAGAGGTAGCTGATGTCGTTGAAACCATTCCTACTGTTGATTTTCACTTTCCAGAAGATCTGACAGACTTTTACCCTAAGACAGCTAGAGATAAGGTGGAGACAAACATAGCTGCTATTCGTTTGGTTAAAACTCTTGAAGCAGAACGCCGACAAGCAACACCAAGTGAACAAGAACTTTTGGCAAAGTATGTAGGTTGGGGTGGACTTGCCAATGATTTCTTTGATGACTATAATCCAAAATTTTCTAAGGAACGAGAAGAACTGAAAAGCTTAGTCACAGATAAAGAGTTCTCAGATATGAAACAGTCCTCCCTGACAGCCTACTATACCGATCCCCTTTTGATTCGCCAGATGTGGGATAAGTTGGAAAGAGACGGCTTTACAGGTGGCAAAATCCTAGATCCTTCCATGGGAACAGGGAATTTCTTTGCGGCTATGCCCAAACATTTGAGAGAAAAAAGTGAGTTATACGGTGTGGAGTTAGATACCATTACAGGAGCTATTGCCAAACACCTTCATCCAAATGCGCATATTGAAGTCAAAGGCTTTGAGACAGTTGCTTTTAATGATAATAGCTTTGATTTGGTAATTTCAAATGTACCGTTTGCTAATATTCGGATTGCAGATAACAAGTACGATAAGCCTTATATGATTCATGACTACTTTGTGAAGAAGTCGCTTGATTTGGTGCATGATGGTGGGCAAGTGACCATTATCTCCTCCACAGGAACTATGGATAAACGGACGGAGAATATTCTTCAAGATATTCGTGAGACAACCGAGTTTCTTGGTGGTGTGCGTTTACCAGATACTGCTTTTAAGGCCATTGCAGGAACCAATGTTACAACAGATATGTTGTTCTTCCAGAAGCACTTGGATAAAGGATATGTGGCAGATGATCTAGCCTTTTCAGGTTCCATTCGTTATGACAAGGATAATCGCATTTGGCTCAATCCTTACTTTGATGGAGAATACAATTGCCAAGTTCTAGGAACCTATGAAGTCAGAAACTTTAACGGTGGAACACTTTCGGTTAAGGGAAAAACGGATAACTTAATTGCAAGTGTTCAAATTGCTCTGAACCAGGTAAAGGCCGCAAGAGTGATTGATAGAAATGAAATCATTATTAACCCAAATGTGCTGACCAAACAAATCATTGATACCTCCATTCCAGCTGGAATGAGAGAGAATCTTGGTCAATACAGTTTTGGCTATCAGGATTCTACGGTTTACTATCGAGATAACAAAGGTATTCGAGTGGGAACCAAGACGGAAGAAATCAGCTATTATGTCGATGAAGATGGAAACTTTAAAGCCTGGGACAGCAAGCATACCCAAAAGCAGATTGACCGCTTTAATGCTTTAGAGGTGACGGATAGTACGGCTCTTGATGTCTATGTGACCGAGGAAACAGCAAAACGAGGACAATTTAAGGGATATTTCAAAAAAACGGTCTTTTATGAAGCACCGCTATCAGATAAGGAAGTGGCACGGATTAAGGGAATGGTAGACATTCGAAATGCTTATCAAGAGGTCATTGCCATCCAACGCTATTATGACTACGATAAGGAGAAATTTAATCAATTGTTAGGCAAACTCAATCATGCTTATGATAGCTTTGTCAAACGCTATGGTTATTTGAATAGTGCAGTTAACCGCAATCTTTTCGATAGTGATGATAAGTATTCGCTCCTTGCTAGTTTAGAAGATGAAAGTCTTGACCCAAATGGAAAAACGATTATCTATACCAAGTCGCTTGCCTTTGAAAAAGCTCTGGTTCGTCCTGAAAAAGAAGTGACAGAAGTTAGCTCAGCACTTGATGCTCTCAATTCCAGTCTAGCAGATGGGCGTGGAGTGGATTTGGATTACATGATGTCTATTTATCACACAGATTCCAAAGCTACTTTGATTGAAGAACTGGAAGATGCCATTATTCCTGACCCAGAACGCTATCTCGAAAACGGAGAAGTGGTCTATGTGGCTCGTCAGGATTTCTTATCAGGGGATGTGGTGACCAAGTTAGAAATTGTGGACTTACTCATTAAGCAAGAAAATTCTGATTTTCCTTGGCAACACTATCAAGATCTCTTAGAAGAGGTTAGACCACAACGTGTCACTCTAGCTGATATTGATTATCGGATTGGCTCACGTTGGATTCCTCTAGCCGTTTATGGAAAATTTGCCCAAGAAACCTTTATGGGAAAAGCCTTTGACCTCACAGATCAAGAAGTAGCGACAGTCCTTGAAATTAGTCCCCTTGATGGAACAATTTCCTACCAGTCTAAGTTTGCCTATACTTACTCTACGGCAACGGATAGAAGTCTGGGTGTTTCAGGTTCTCGTTTTGATAGTGGCCGAAAAATCTTTGAAAACCTCCTTAATTCCAATCAACCGACCATCACAAAACAAATTGTCGAAGGAGACAAGAAAAAGAATGTGACAGATGTGGAGAAAACAACAGTTCTTCGTGCTAAGGAAACCCAAATTCAAGAGTTGTTTCAAGACTTTGTGGCAAGGTATCCAGAAGTCCAACAAATGATTGAAGACACCTATAATAGTCTCTACAATCGAACAGTATCTAAGGTCTATGATGGCAGTCATTTAACCATCGATGGGCTTGCCCAGAATATTTCCTTACGCCCTCACCAAAAGAATGCTATTCAACGGATTGTGGAAGAAAAACGTGCTCTACTAGCCCATGAAGTCGGTTCTGGAAAGACCTTAACCATGCTTGGAGCAGGCTTTAAACTGAAAGAACTTGGTATGGTGCATAAACCTCTCTATGTGGTTCCTTCTAGTTTGACCGCCCAGTTTGGTCAAGAAATCATGAAGTTCTTTCCAACGAAAAAGGTCTATGTGACGACCAAGAAAGACTTTGCCAAAGCCAAACGCAAGCAGTTTGTCTCTCGCATTATCACAGGGGACTACGATGCTATTGTCATTGGGGATTCCCAGTTTGAAAAAATACCGATGAGTCGTGAGAAACAGGTCACCTATATCAATGACAAACTCGAACAACTCAGAGAAATCAAGATAGGAAGTGACAGTGATTATACGGTGAAAGAAGCGGAGCGTTCGATTAAGGGATTGGAGAACCAGTTGGAAGAACTCCAAAAACTGGAACGAGATACCTTTATTGAATTTGAAAATCTTGGCATTGATTTTCTCTTTGTGGATGAGGCTCATCACTTCAAGAATATCCGTCCAATCACTGGACTTGGGAATGTCGCGGGAATTACCAATACCACTTCAAAAAAGAACGTGGATATGGAGATGAAGGTGAGACAGGTTCAGGCAGAGCATGGTGATAGAAATGTTGTTTTTGCGACAGGAACACCAGTTTCAAACTCCATTAGTGAACTTTACACCATGATGAATTATATTCAGCCAGATGTTTTAGAGCGATACCAGGTATCCAATTTTGATTCGTGGGTTGGGGCTTTTGGGAACATCGAGAACTCTATGGAATTAGCCCCAACAGGAGATAAGTACCAGCCTAAGAAACGGTTTAAAAAATTTGTCAATCTTCCTGAACTTATGCGAATCTACAAGGAGACTGCCGATATTCAAACTTCTGATATGTTGGATTTACCTGTACCAGAAGCTAAGATAATTGCGGTGGAAAGCGAGTTGACAGAAGCCCAGAAATACTATTTAGAAGAACTGGTAGAGCGTTCAGACGCTATCAAATCAGGTAGTGTAGATCCTAGCGTTGATAATATGTTAAAGATAACCGGCGAAGCCAGAAAACTAGCTATTGATATGCGTCTCATTGACCCTGCTTATACCTTAGCGGACAATCAGAAAATCCTTCAAGTGGTCGATAATGTCGAGCGAATTTACCGTGAAGGAGCAGAAGACAAAGCCACTCAGATGATTTTCTCTGATATTGGAACGCCAAAGAGTAAGGAAGAGGGCTTTGATGTCTATAATGAACTCAAGGACCTGCTTGTCGATCGAGGGATTCCAAAAGAACAAATTGCTTTTGTGCATGATGCCAATACCGATGAGAAGAAAAGCTCTCTGTCACGCAAGGTCAATAGTGGTGAAGTAAGGATTCTCATGGCTTCTACCGAAAAAGGTGGAACGGGTCTAAATGTACAATCACGCATGAAAGCTGTCCACCATTTGGATGTGCCCTGGCGTCCCTCTGACATTGTCCAACGAAATGGTAGGTTGATTCGTCAGGGAAACATGCACCAGGAGGTGGATATTTATCACTATATTACCAAAGGCAGCTTCGATAATTACCTCTGGCAGACACAGGAGAATAAGCTTAAGTACATCACTCAGATTATGACCTCAAAAGATCCCGTGAGGTCAGCAGAAGACATTGATGAACAAACCATGACAGCTTCTGACTTTAAGGCTTTAGCGACTGGCAATCCTTATCTCAAACTCAAAATGGAGTTGGAGAATGATCTGACAGTGTTAGAAAATCAAAAGCGAGCCTTTAATCGTTCCAAAGACGAGTATCGCCACACCATTTCCTATTGTGAGAAGCACCTCCCTATTATGGAAAAACGATTGAGTCAATATGATAAGGATATTGCTCAATCCCTTGCCACGAAACACTTGGATTTTGTCATGCGATTTGACAATCAAGCAATGGACAATCGTGCTGAAGCTGGGGACTATCTGCGTAAACTCATTACCTATAACCGCTCAGAGACTAAGGAAGTCAGAACATTTGCCAGCTTTAGAGGGTTTGATTTAAAAATGACAACACGAGCACCTAGTGAGCCCTTGCCAGAGACCGTTTCCTTAATGATTGTTGGTGAGAATCAATATACAGTTGCCCTTGATTTGAAATCGGACGTGGGAACCATCCAACGGATTAGTAATGCCATTGACCATATTATTGATGACCAAGAAAAGACGGAAGAGCTAGTAAAGGATTTAAGAGATAAGCTACAAGTAGCGAAAGTTGAAGTTGAAAAAGCCTTTCCAAAGGAAGAGAATTATCAGCTTGTAAAGGCTAAGTATGATGTTTTGGCACCCTTGGTTGAAAAAGAAGCAGAGATTGAGGAAATAGACGTAGCTTTGGCTAAGTTTAGTGAAGATACACAACCTCAAAAACAGCAACAAATAGCTCTTGAGATTTAAGAAAAAGGCTGACAAATATTTTTGAACGCGGTAAAATGAAGTCAAGAAATCACAAAAGGAGAACAGACCATGACCCAAACAGTCGAAGAAATGCGTTATCAACTAGAAGAATGGTTAGCACAAGGATTTACAAGCCCAGAAGATAGAGAAAACTACCAATCCTTAAAAGAACAGTATGAAGATGAGACCCTTGATTATAGCTTTTCAAAACAAGAAATCACTAGTCAATTAGAGGTCATCATCACAACTCGTGAGAATGACTTTCCAGACTTGGATGAAGTGACGAAAGAAGAATACCTTGATTTGGTTGCCCAACTAGATGAACTCGACAAGGAACAAGCTAACTATTACCGTAAGCAATTGGGATAGGGGGATCGTATGCAAGAAGTCGTGGAACAGGTGTTACAGGTATTTCTGATTGTTGCCGCAATAGGACTGATTTTACTTGTCCTTTATCAGATTGTGAAAGTTTCAGGTGCTTTGTTTCTTATCGGACTCATCAGTGGATTAGTCTTTATAGAAATCTATGGGATTTACCTCTTCCTCACAGAACGAAATCTCTATACAGAAGATTTAGCAACCAATGGTATTTGGAGCTTTACAGGATTCTATATTGTCTTTAATATTCTGCTGGCGCTTGGTATTGTGACAAAAGTTGTGAGAAGTAGAATGGCATGAAAATAGGGCTACCTTAATGAGGTAGTCTTATATTTTTTAGAAGTAAATAGATGCAATAGGGTTATAAGAACTTAGTATTTCTTTTTGTTTAGACTGTGACACATGGGTATATATCTGGGTTATAGAAATAGAACTATGACCAAGTATCTGCTGGATGTAACGAATATCGACATCGTTATCTAATAACATCGTAGCAAAGCTATGACGAAACATATGAGGTGTGATCGTTGTAGTTAGTCTGGTTTGGTCTTTTGCCGTTTTCAGAAGTAAGCGAACACTTTGTTCTGTCAGTGGTTTTTGTGGGGATTTTCCAGGAAATAGATAATCGTCTAAATAGCTACAATAGCAAGAGATATAAGCTTTTAGCAACTGAAAAGTCCGTTCATCCCCTAAAAAAATAATGCGTTCTTTTTTTCCTTTTCCTAGAATTTGAAGCGTTTGTTCAGTTAGGTTAATATCTTTGATTTGAATATGACAAAGCTCAGAAATCCGAATACCAGTTGAAAGTAATAATGAAATAATTAACAAATTTCTGTCAGCTTTTTGTTTTTGATAAACAGTTTTGGAAGAGACAACTTTTTGTTTTAGATAGGTATATAGGATTTTTAAACTATCATGAGGTATTGTCTTAGGCAATGTTTTTTCTGCTCGAAATTGAAAACGTAACTGATTAAAAGGATTGTCTGCAATGATGTTTTGTGACTGTAGATAGCCATAGAACACTTTTAAACTTGCGATTTTTCGTCGTAAAGTACTTGTTTTTAAGTTGGAATGTGTCAAACCTTCAATATAACTTACCACACATTCTTTATTTGAATAGTAAAATTGCATTAAATCGTTTTTATAAGCACGAAGAGTATGTGCACTCAAACGTTTATGAGTTTTGCAATAATCTAGGTAATTAGAAATAATAGTATAATCCATGATAGTCTCCTTTAACGATAATGACGCTATTATAGACTGATTTATACACTTTGTATAGTGATAATAAATTGTTATCGGTAGGAGAAACAAATTTGTACAACTTCCCTCATATTGAAAAAATAGTATCTATAGTCACTGATGAAATAAATGACGGCTTGTACGGTAATACTTTTGATAAATCTATTTCTATTGTTGGCGAAAGAGGATACGGAAAAACCACAATCATATCGAAAATCTATGAATACTACCAGAAAAAATCATATTCAATTTTTAAAATAAATCAAGATTTGATGACTTTTGAGAGATTTTTTGAGGAACTTAATTCAAATAATTGGCCATCAAAATTTTCAAATACCCTAAGTGAATCAAGAATTGCTGTAGGAATAGATTTACCAATTGGCGAGTTGGTAAAAAACTTATTCTCCACTTTTAGAAAGAGTCATACGTTTGAATCTGAATACAGTGAATATTATAAAAGCAAATTTAATATACTTTCGAAATTTATTCAAAAAAATAAAGTAATCATCTTGATAGATGATTTTGATAAACAATCAGATGTTGTGAAACAATTTTTTTATAAATTATTGAATTATCAATCTAGCTCAGTTCTTGATAATTTAATTATCATTTTTACCGCAACAAAAAGTATAAATAAAACGAAGTCTCTGCACATCGAAAAACTTTCGTTTGAAGATTTTCAACAAATTGTTAATAAACAAAAAATTGATGAAACTCAGCTAAAAAGTATATATAGCCTAATAAATGGGAACTTACATTTAGTAACGATTATTCAGCAACTGATACTAGGAAATAACATAGAAAGGCTCAATATACAAAAATCACTCAAAGAAGAATTGCTAACTAAGCCTAACGGTGAAAATCTTTATTCTGTTCTTAGGAATATTTCATTAATTGATAAAACAAATATAAATAAAAATTTAGCAACTAATTTTTTAAGTCAAATTCAACTAGAAACTTATATAAATGATTGTATTGATGAAAATCTACTAATTGAAACAGCTGATTATTATAGTTTTTCCAGTAGCTATGTTTTATATGCCTTAGAAGAATGGGACGATGTTGAACGTCATGAGTATAGTGTAATTATTTTAAGCTGTTTTGATATTATTTAT
>ERZ773042.63-NODE-63-length-77120-cov-17.382482_pt1 | contig 77120 bp, 75 predicted proteins | sample MGYA00511664_ERZ773042 | MGnify/ENA primary metagenome ERZ773042 (study PRJEB29015, sample SAMEA2737984) | human oral metagenome | biome: human oral; feature: human-associated habitat; material: dental | place: China | collected 2036 ... | reverse complement strand
GAGCAGCTCATTCGTAATGAGCAGGTCATAGGTTCAAATCCTACCATCAGCTCCAGTAAAATCAAAGCTTCCAGGAATTTTCCCGGAAGCTTTTTTTGTTCCCTGCCTATTTCCCTGCCTTTTTATTTCAAAAATAACCGAGCGCCGCGAACATCAACTCTGAACTTATAGGTATGAGTCTTAAAAGGGCAAAGAAACCCTCAGATTGTCGCATACATACAAGATCAGATGAAGGAGGATGAGATGTCAGACCAGTTGGCGTTGGAGATGGACGACCCGTTTACGAGTAATCGGAAATAATATGCAAGGGCCGGGCCGCACATGCGCTGGTAAGCGCAGCTGGTATTCTGAGGCCGTATAGGCCGTTAGAGGAAATCCCCCGGCTATGCCGGGGGATATGTAATTGTGTGTAGAGGATATCAGCGGCTAAGCTGTTGAAGATTGGTGGCTGTATTTGCCGGTGTATTCCCTTGCTGTTTTACTTTCGCAAGCAAGAGAAAAGCCTCGTCCGAAGGCGAGGCTAACTGTAAGTCCTGGTAATTTGTTCGCCGCCTACCAGGTAGCGGCTAACATGTAAATCCTGGTAATTTATTTGCCGCCTACCAGGTAGCAGCTAACATTTCATCTTTATTGTAATAACTCAAACTTTTATTGTCAACACTGCCTGCCCTAATTCTGGTACATTTTTCTTCCTGCGCTATCGCCTTATCGCGGACCTGCTCCTCCTGCCAACGTACTTGAAAAATTCCAGAATTTGGCTCTATTGCTATCTTCATTAAAGCCGATATAATGTCAGGTGAGGAAACTCACCAAAGGCAACGGCGGCTGCTTCTTCACCTCTTATCCTGAAAAGGAAAGGATGTGGGCTTATGACTTTGTACGACGTATGGGGATTGCTCATCATTGCTACCGGGTTTCTTATATCTTGAAAACAGGAGTATAACACCGAAAGGAGAGTTTATTGTGGGAGTATTATGCTATAATAAAAACAAGGAGACGATAGTAAAATGGAACTTGATTATAACGTAACTATTCATTTAGAGGTTCTGCGAGAGGGATTTGCCGAATTACTCTCGGATATTCGACGCATTCAAGACGTTATGAATGTAAAAGTAATGGATCAACAGCAGCCAATTTCTATTCTTGAAAAGCGAGTAATCAGTATTTATCATGCGATTCTCGGACCGAACTATAACACAATGAATGATGTGTATGAACTAAAAGGACAGCTTACCTTTGCTCGTGGATATGTTAAGGATATGGAGATTAAATATGTTAGACGAATGGAACGCACAGAAGCTTGATCAGCAAAAAGCGAAAATAAAACGCGAACTACTATCAAGAATATTGCCAGTTGCTCGGCCGCATGCTTATCTTCTTACCGGACAACCTGGCGCAGGGAAATCAACAATGGCTAAGATATTCACTTGCAAGCATCAGGAGAATATCGCGTTTATCTCGGGCGATGATTATCGGAAAGAGCATCCTCATGAACGTATCGAAAAAGTAAACACGCAGTCTTCGGCGCTCTTCCGATAAAAAACAAATTGGCGGTGTAGATCATGAAAATCATGGGGTTTGAATTGCCGGACGCTTTAGGAATAATCATTCAAAAAAATCTGGATTTAGGCTATGGCATCGACGGTTTTAAGGAATTTAAGCGGGATTTAGAAAACCAAATTGAAAATTCAAGAAAATATGGAGAGATTTCAGCGGCCACAGCTGCATATCTACGATGGCGGTTCTTAAGCGGGGAATTCATCTGGGGAGCAAATTGTGACGTGATAGAAATAGTGAGAAAGGAAGGATTTGAAGAGGGGTTCACGGAAGTGTATAAAAGAGTTTTGTCCAGAATAAGGAAAGAATCGATAGAAAGTTAGGTTAATTAGAAAACCCTGCATCCACCGCAGGGTTTTCTTTTCTATAGGATTTCTTTACCTATCTCGCAAATGGCGGCGGTTATGCTTGATCCGGAAAGTTGGCCTTTGTCCGGTGTTTAACATTTACACCATGATCTATGTTTCTCTGTATGCGGTTTGTGTCGGTCTTAATGATACCAATGAATCAATCACAGAGGGAAATAATATTATAAAAAGGGCCGATTCCATTTTGTTCAATTTTTCAGATTGGACGGATTTTGTGATAGAATGACTGTAGGCGCGAAGGAGAAAAAGAAAATGATATTTGTTACCGGCGATACGCATTTCCCGCTTGACGCGGGAAAGCTCTTTAAAAGCCGAAAAGGCTTTGCCTTGTCAAAGTTGCAACGAACGGATTATCTCATTGTACTGGGCGATTTCGGCCTTTTCTGGTCGAAAAAAAGCGTCTACAACAACGAAAATCTGCAAAAGGTTCAGACGTTGCCCTATACTCTCCTCTTCCTTGATGGGAACCATGAAAACTTTGCTTGGTTGGAAGATTTCCCCGTCGTGGAAAAGTTTGGAGGCAAGGCGCAGCGCTGTGGGGAAAATATTTTTCATCTGCTGCGAGGAGAAATTTACGAGATACAGGGAAATCGCTTCTTTGTCTGCGGCGGCGCTGTATCGATTGACAAAGCGTTCCGTCAACCTTTCGTTTCATGGTGGCCGCAAGAAGACATTTCTGAGGCGGAGGAACAAAGGGCCATTCAAAATCTGGACCATGCAGCTGGGCCGATGGACTTCATCCTGACACACACTTGCCCGGCGTCTGTTGCCGCACAGATGTTCAAAGGTCCTGTTATTTACGATGTGACAGCTGAATTTCTTGATGTTGTCAAAGACCGGTTACCGTCGACGCCTTGGTATTTCGGACATTGGCATATGGATAAAGACTGGGGACGTTATCGTGCGATGTATGATCGGGTGCTGCGGCTTGTTTAGGTCGGAGTGAATGAAAAAACTTTACTTTGGCATAAAGGAGAACATTATGTACTACCTGATTACGGATACCCACATTGGACATGCGAACATCATCCGCCTGTGCAATCGTCCGGATAATTTTGAGGAATTAGTGTTTAGTGCATGGATGACGCGGGTGCAGCAGGAAGATACCGTCATCCATTTAGGGGACGTGGCCTGGGACGAAAAATCGCTGAAGCGCTTTGCGGGGCTGCCGGGACGAAGAATCCTCATCAAGGGGAATCATGATAGCCTTCCGGATTCTGCCTATATGGAGGCAGGTTTCATGCCCGTCTGCTCGGAGATCCTGATCAATTTCGATGGCATGAGGGTGCTGTTTTCTCATCGTCCGAAGTTCGGACATACGGAAGACATCAATATACACGGGCATCAGCATGACCTTCACCGAGAGGATCTCACGCGGTTATATCTGCCGCTGGCATTGGAACATATGGGTTATCGTCCCATCGCGATGAATCATGATTTCCTATCCCGTTTGCATAGCTGGGTGGACAGAGCACATATCCCAACGATCGAAGAAATAATCGCGCTCCGTCAAAATCATATAGGACGGCCCACGGCGAGGGATTTGTACGGCAACGGAACGCCGGAAGAGTTTGTGCGGATTCAGGAGCGAAGGAGCCGTATAGAGGCCATTCTGAACACACCGGAATTTTACCGTTGTAAGGAAAACAGCGATTGTTGGCGGGCGAATGAAAAGTATGCTTACGGGAAGATCACAGAGCAGCGATATCGGGCGATGCTCTGTGATCTTCTGGCGGGAAAGCATATCAAGACGTAAGACATAGCGCCCAAACAGATACTGTTGAATATTTTCCTCGCGGAGGACGGCCTCATAAATCGGAAGCTTTTTTTGTCTATAAAAAGCCCCCGAAGAATTTCCTTCGGGGGCTGTCGTGACAAAGTGGTGGAGACGAAGAGGATTGAACTCTCGACCTCTCGGATGCGAACCGAACGCTCTCCCAGCTGAGCTACGTCCCCACTTGGTTGTATGAACATAAATAGTATAGCGCAGGATAGAGGGTTTGACAAGGGGGAAGAAAGGAAAATTTCTCTTCTCTTGGCAAATGTTTTCGTTTTCAGGTCCCTTTGCGGTGTTGACGAATCGGAGGATGTGATGTAACGTAGAGGAGAAATTATGCAGGGGAGGAGATATTTTTATGACAAAGAAGTTTTTAACCGGGGTATTGGCCGCTTTGTGCTGCGTGATTGTGAGCGCCGTGGCTTTACCGGTGCAGGCGCAGGAGAACGGCGAGCCGACGAATTTAGTGGAGCGGATCCGCACGGCGGACAAGTTGAAAGAGAAAGCGGCCAAGGAGAATTTTTCCGACCGCATTGCACAGATTTCCCGTGAATACGCGGGGGAGGGCAGTGAGGCGGTGAATGCTCGGCCCAAGGTGGCCATCCTGTATGTGAACAACGCGAAGTCCACTTATGACGACGCGGTGGATAAGGAGATCTTCAAGTATCTCAATGCCGCTCTGCCCGAACAGGAGTATGAATTGGTGGATGGCGCGCCCTTTTTGGAAAAGCTGAGCCAGATGGGCTACATGGATCTTTCCTTGGCAGAACGGGCGGATTATGTGGAGGCTTTTGCCGGAACAGATGTGGATTATTGCATTTACCTTGAGATTCAGCCTTTTGTGGCCAGAGATAAGGTGACGTTCTTCACCATCGGCAAGGATATTACGACGGCAGTGCTCTTCCGTATCATCAATTTAGGGACGGGACGGTATATTTACACGGGGAAATATACGGAAAAGGCGTCGGACAGCACGATGGTCGGCGGGATCGGCAATAAGTCGGTGGCGCTTAAGGCGATTGATAACGTAGGAGAGAAGCTGCTTACCGAAATTCAAAACCGCTTGCCGAAGACGAAGACGGCCGCCGAACCGGTGCAGTAAACTGCTCCACGGGGCCGGGCTTCTGCACCGGAAGGAAAAACGGCGCGGGAGTTTCTTTTGGCCATGGGAATATAAGTCTTTGAAAAGCAGCCGGTGTCGGCTGCTTTTTCTTTTTGCTTTCACTGAAAGAGAATAGGAGAATAAGCCTATTTCTTTGAGAAGGGTCTCGTTTCTGTTGACCCATTACATAAGGAAATTTATATGAAGAAATATGTTTTCCCGGCAGGATTTTTCTCACGGATGTCTAATTGAACCAATACGAGATATATTCCTTTTTTAATAAAATTGTGGCATGGGAGGAAAGTTGCGTTATAGACAGCAGGTCAGGAATGGATATAGGATAAAAAGGGGGTTTTGATGTGGAGAAACGGGAAAGCATGTGGGAGGCGTATCGTCGCCGGGGGCTGAGCCGACGGAGTTTTCTGAAAGGCTGCGTGGCGCTCACGTCGCTGATGGGATTGAGTACGGATATGCTGTCTCAGGTGGTGGAGGCGGCGGAGACGAAGCCGCTGCCGGTGGTGATCTGGCTGCACGGTCACGAATGTACCGGGTGCGATGAATCTTTCATCCGCTCGGCGGCACCGCTGGCGTCGGATTTGGTACTGACGAATATCGCCTTGGAGTACGATCATCTTCTCTCGGCGGCTTGCGGGGAGCCGTTTGAACATCATTTAGAGGAAACGGTTCAGAAGTATTGGGGGCAGTACATTTTGGCCGTGGAAGGGGCCGTGTCCACCACGGATAACGGGGTCTACTGCATGACCGGCGGCAAGCCCTTTGTGGAGACGCTGCAAAAGGTGGCGCGGGGGGCGGCGGCCATCATCGCCTACGGAACCTGTGCTGTGTCCGGCGGCATTCAAGCGGCGAAGCCGAATCCTACGGGTTCCGGGGGTATTTCCCATTACGTCGGGGCGAAGCAGGTCATCGAGGTGCCGGGATGTCCTCCGATTCCCGAAGTTATGACGGGCGTGGTGATGCACATCGCTCTCTTCGGGAAGCTGCCGACGCTGGACGCGGAGAACCGGCCGCGCCAGTTCTACGGCAACCGCATTCACGATACCTGCTACCGGCGGCCCTTCTTTGATGCGAATATGTTCGCTGACCGCTACGACGATGCGGGGGCGAAAGCGGGCTGGTGTCTTTACAAGTTGGGCTGCCGCGGGCCGGAGACGTATAATTCCTGCGGCAATATGCGCTGGTATCACGGGATGTCGTACCCCATTCAGTCGGGGGCGGCCTGTATCGGGTGCAGCAACGCCCATTTTTGGGACGAGGGAGCGTCGTTCTCCGACCGCCTGCCCCAGTATGCTCCTTTGGTGGACATTGACACCATCGGCGCCGCAGCGGCTATCGGCACTACGGCGGCCGTGGCGGTGCACGGCGCACTGAGCGTGGTGCAGCGGCACAAGCGGGACCAGGAAGAGGCAGAAGAGAAAGGGCAGGTGGAGCATAAATGAAGCACGTAGTCGTAGACCCGGTAACGAGAATTGAAGGCCACCTGCGGGTTGAAGTACAGGTGGATGAAGCCACCGGGAAGGTACAGGACGCGGTATCCAGCGGCACGGCATGGCGCGGCTTGGAGTTGGTGATGAACGATCGGGATCCGCGGGATGCTTGGGCCTATATTCAGCGCATCTGCGGGGTATGTACCACGGCCCACGCTTTGGGGGCCCTGCGGGCGGTGGAGGACGCGCTGGGGATCAAGATCCCGAAAAATGCGAATTACATCCGCAACCTCATGGCGGCTTCCCTGACGGTACAGGATCACGTCGTCCACTTTTATCATCTTCACGCGCTGGACTGGGTGAGTCCCGTGGAAGCCCTGAAGGCGAACCCTGAGGCGACGGCGGCCATCCAAAATCAAGTGCTGAATACCTATCAGCTGCCCTTCCGCGGCCCCGCGGGTTTGGAAACGGAAGCCTTCGCGAAGGATCTCCCTCGGGCGACGCCCGCCTACTATAAAGGGGTGCAGGACCGCGTCAAAAAGATCGTGGAGAGCGGCCAGCTGGGGATCTTCGCCGCCCAGTGGTGGGATCACCCCGATTATCAGCTCCTGCCGCCGGAGGTTCATCTCATGGCGGTGGCCCACTATATTGAAATGCTGGACAAGCAGCGGGAACTCGTGATTCCCCATGTGATCTTCGGCGGGAAAAATCCTCACCCCCATTACGTGGTGGGCGGTATGCCATGTTCCATCTCAATGAACGACGGCAATTCCCCCATCAATACGGCGCGCCTCGCTATTGTGGACCGGGCGATCAACCTGACGAGGGCGCTGGTCAATACGTATTATCTGCCGGATCTCTTGGCCATCGGCGCCACGTACGTTCAGCGAGGCTACACGGACGGCGGCGGGCTGGCGAAGACACGGGTCTTGGGCTTTGGCGCGTATCCCGTGGAAACTTTCGCAGGGACGGCGAACGGCGATTTCTTCAAGTCGCTCCTGGTGCGCTGCAACGGGGTGGTGGAAGATTTTGCCGCCGGGCCGACGAAAGCACGGTTCACGGAGGTCAAGGCCGAAGATCTCTCCCATCCCGAAGTGTTCGGGGAAAGCGTGGGCCACGCCTGGTACGAGTACCCGGCGGCGATGGGCGACGCGAAGGCGCTTCATCCGTGGGAAGGGATTACCCAAGCGAAGTACACCGGGCCAAAGATGGGTTCGGCGACGGACTGGAAAGAACTCAACGAGCAGGGGAAATATTCCTGGCTCAAAACACCGCTTTGGCGCGGTAAGGTCTGCGAGGTCGGCCCTCTGGCCCGCTACATTATCATCTACACGAAGGCCAAGCAGAACCTTTTGCCCGACATGACGTGGGCGGAAAAGATGATGGTGGATCAGGTGGAGGCCGTTTCCAAGGTTTTGAAGCTGGCGCCGGAGGTCTGGCTGCCCACCATGGTGGGACGGACGGCAGCCCGGGGGCTGGATGCGCAGCTGGCGGCGGAGATGGCGCGGTTCTTCTTTGATCAGTTGGTGGCGAATATCAACGCGGGAGATACGCAGATGGCCAACATGGAGAAGTGGGATCCCTCCAGCTGGCCGAAAAAAACCCGGGGGGTAGGGCTTTACGAAGCGCCCCGGGGTGCCCTCAGCCATTGGGTGAACATCGAAAAAGGGCGCATTACGAATTACCAGTGCATCGTGCCAACGACGTGGAACGCCTGCCCCCGGGATGATAAAGCGGGGCACGGCGCCTATGAATTAGCGATGATGGACACGCAGGTGAAGGTGGCGGATAAGCCGCTGGAGATCGTGAAGGTCGTTCGCTCTTTCGACCCTTGTATGGCGTGTTCCACGCATCTCTTCAACGCCAAGGGCGAAAAGCTGCGGGTGGTCACTACCGACCCGTACTTGGGCGCCAGCGTCGATGCCTGAGGAGGTGGCGAGATGAAGACAGTACAGACGGTACAGCGGAAGATCTTTTACCTCTTCAGCCCCTTTTTGCGGATCTTCCACTGGGTGATGGTGGATTCCATCATTGTTCTCTTCCTGACGGGCATCCTCATCGGCAAACCCTTGGGAATCATGTCCCTGGAGCCGACCCAGACGATCTTTTTGATGGATCTCGTCCGCAAGCTGCACTTTCTGGCAGCCTTTGTGTTCTGCTCGGCCATCATCCTCCGGGTTTACGGTTTTATCATCAACCGGGGGGACCGGCTCTTTCCCCGCTTTTGGGAAGGACATTTCTATGAGGAAACACTGGATGTGGCCCTTCACTATATGCTGCTCAAAACATCCCATAAATCATACCTCAGAAATCCCTTGGCCCGCATGTCGTACGCGTTTCTCTATGTACTGGTGCTCATTGAGATCCTGACGGGCTTCGCTATGTATAATATGACGGAACCCATGAGCATCGGCGGGCAGATGTTCAGTTGGGTCAATGTGGTGTTAGGCGGCGAGTTCCGCACCCATCTCGTCCATCACTATGTGGCCTGGGGGATCATTCTCTTCGCTACGGGGCACCTCTACATGGTGACCCGGGCAGAGTTCATGGAAGGGGAGAGCGAGGTTTCCAGTATGTTCTCGGGCAGCAAAGTTTTGGCGCATGACCCGGTGGACGCTAACGAAGTGGAGCCTTTGCCCCGGAAATAAGGAAGCACGGGAAAAATGACGGAAGCGAGGGAAAGCGCATGTGCAAAGAATGCGGCTGCGGCCAGACGAACGGCAACACCCGTTTGCAGTTTATCACAACGGGCTATACGGAGGAAAACGCGGCGGCGGTGGAGAAAGAACTTTTAGGGTTGGCGGGGGTGATGTACGTTCATATTCACACCCACGACGGCGAGACCACCATCGACTATGCGCCGGCGAAAACGAAACTACGGGAGATCATGCAGGTATTTGCCCGGCATGACCTCGACGCCGCGCTGTAAGGACGGACTGCCGCACCGGCCCGCTGGGAGGTCCCACAGGGCAGGCGGCAGTTTCTTTTTTCGGAGGGCAGCATGCACGAAATGGCCATTGCTGAGGGCATTTTAGACATTGCGCTGACGTATGCCCGGGAAAACGACGCGGCCCGGATCACGAAAATAGGCCTGATCGTAGGGGAGATGGCCGGGGTGGAAGTCTCTTCCTTGGCTTTTTGCTGGGAATCCCTGGCGAAGGGGTCGGTGGCAGAGGGGGCGGAACTGGCCGTGGAGCGCAGGCCGATAACGGCGCGCTGTCTCGAATGCGGGCGGGAAGGCGCCGTGGAGCGTTACAATTTCATCTGCCCGGACTGTGGCGGCGTGTTGACATTACTTTCGGGCCGCGAGCTTCGGGTGGCGTATTTGGAGATGGATGAACGTGGAAGTACAGGTCATGAAGGACATCTTGGGGGAGAACGACAAAATCGCGGCGGCGGTGCATGAACGGCTGGTATCGCAGCGGGTTTTTGTGCTGAACCTTTTGGGATCGCCGGGGTCAGGGAAGACGACGCTCCTGGAAAAGACCATGGCGGCCCTCAAGGACGAGATGAAGATGGCGGTCATCGAGGGGGATCTCTTCACCTCGAAGGACGCTGACCGCATCGCCCGCCACGGCGTGCCGGTGATTCAGATCAATACCAGCGGCGGCTGTCATTTGGACGCGCCTATGGTGGAAAAGGCATTGGCGGTGCTTCCTACTGCGGGGTTGGATCTCCTCGTCATCGAGAACGTGGGCAATCTTGTCTGCCCGGCGGAATTTGCCTTGGGGGAGGACGCTAAGGCGGTGGTGCTTTCCGTGACGGAGGGGAACGACAAGCCGATGAAGTATCCCTTGATCTTTAAAGAGTCGGCGCTGACCATCCTCAACAAGATCGACCTCGTCCCTTACACGGATTTTGACGTAGCGGCGGCACAGGAAGACATCGGCACCATTCATCCCGGGGCCATGGTGCTGCCTCTCTCCGCCCGTACCGGGGAAGGGATGGCGGCGTGGTTCGACTGGCTGCGGACCAAGGTACGCACAAGGCAGGAGGAAGCGCGATGACAGACGCTTTGGATCAGGCGACGGAGATCACGGTGCTGGGCATCGGGAACATCGTTCTTCGGGACGAGGGCTTCGGGGTGCGAGTGGCGGAATATCTGATGGCGCATTATACTTTTCCTGATCGGGTGCAGGTCTTGGATGGCGGCACGCTGGGCATGGAGCTGTTGCGCTTTGTCGCCGGAACGAAACGGCTGCTCCTCTTGGATGCCGTGCGGGGAGAGAAAGCGCGGGGGGAAACGTACCGGCTGGCCGGAGATGAAGTAGCGGCGCATTTTCAAGATAAATTGTCGGCCCACGAGATCGGGATACAGGACATTTTGACGCTTCTCACCCTGACGGGAAAGCCTGTGCCGGAGGTAGTGGTCTTGGGAGTGGAGCCGGTGGATATTTCGGCGGGGATGGCGCTTTCTCCGGCGCTGTCCCCCTTGGTGCCCGAGATGGCGCGGCGGGCGGTGGAGGAATTGGCCCATTGGGGCGTGGCGGCGAAGAAGAAGGCGTAGGAGGCGCGGAGCATGTGTTTAGCGGTATCAGCTAAAATCATTGAGATACAGGATGTGCTGGCAACGGTGGAACTCAGAGGCGTACGGCGCTCCGTCAGCCTGATGCTCCTGCCGGAGGCGAAGGTGGGGGACTATGTGCTGGTGCACGCCGGCTTTGCCATGCAGGTGGTCGGTGAGGCGGATGCGGCGGAGCGGGAAGCCCTCTGGGCGGAGATGAATGGCGCACCGCGCACCGTGAACGAGGTGGGTCGCTGATATGGCGGCAGGAGAAAAAAGCGGCGACAATCGCACCTTGGCGCGGCAGCTCACGGCAGAAATCACCCGCCTTATAAAAGAATGCGGTCGCCCGGTGCGCCTGATGGAGGTTTGCGGCACCCATACGGTGGCCATTTTTCGCGCCGGGCTGCGGCAGATCCTGCCCCCCGAGGTGGAGTTGATCTCTGGGCCGGGCTGTCCAGTGTGCGTGACGCCGGACAGCTACATCGACGCGGCGCTTTGCTACGGGGCGATGCCGGAGGTCATTTTGACCACCTTCGGGGATATGCTGAAAGTCCCCGGCAGTACGGGGAGCCTGAGCGAGGCGGCGGCGCGGGGGGCGGACGTTCGGGTGGTCTATTCGCCCTTGGACGGCCTGCCCATCGCAGCGGAAAATCCGGATAAGCTCGTCATTTTTTTAGCGGTGGGTTTTGAGACTACGGCCCCGGCCATTGCTGCGTCCGTCATGGCGGCGAAAGAACGAGGCCTGAAAAATTTCTTTCTCCTCTCCGCCCCGAAACTCGTTCCCCCGGCCATGAAGCTTCTCTTGGACGATCCGGCGACTCAGGTGGACGGCTTCCTTCTCCCCGGCCATGTGGCGGTGGTTACGGGGACGGAGGCGTTCATGTTTTTGCCGCGGGAATACGGACGGCCGGGGGTGGTGGCGGGCTTTGAACCGCTGGAACTTCTGCGGGCGATCTATCGCCTTGTCAAAATGACGGCAGCAGGGACACCGCGCATAGAGAACGCCTACGGCCGCGTGGTGCGCCCGGAGGGTAATCCGGCGGCGCGGGCTGTCATGGATGCGGTGTATGAACCGACGGATGCGGACTGGCGGGGATTAGGCCGTATCCCCCGTTCGGGGCTGCGGTTGCGGGATAGTTGGCGGTCGTTTGACATTATGGCGGTGCATCCGGTTCACACGATGCCAGTGCCGAAAGTGACTGCCTGCCGCTGCGGCGAGGTGCTGAAAGGGCAGGCGACGCCTCGGGACTGCCGCCTCTTCGGCGATGCCTGTGTCCCGGAACACGCCGCCGGGCCTTGCATGGTATCGGTGGAAGGCGTGTGCGCCGCGTGGTACAAATACGGCAGAGGAGCGTTTCAATATGGCGGATGAAACGATACAAATGGCGCACGGTGCGGGGGGACAGATGGGGCATACCCTCATGGAGGAGTACATCCTGCCCGCGCTGGGAAATCCCCTCCTGAACGGCCTTCACGACGGGGCAGTCCTGCCGACAAAAGGACCGGTGGCCTTTACCACCGACTCCTTCGTGGTGCAGCCCCTCTTTTTTCCCGGAGGGAGCATCGGACGTTTGGCGGTCTGTGGCACGGTGAACGATCTGGCCATGACCGGCGCGGCAGCGCGGTATCTGTCGCTGGCCCTCATCTTAGAAGAAGGCTTCCCGCTGGCTGATCTACGCCGAGTGTTGGCGGATGTGCGGCAGGCGGCAGAGGAAGCCGGTATCATGATTGTGACCGGGGATACGAAAGTGGTGGGGCGCAGCGCAGGGGACGGCCTCTATATCAATACCGCCGGGGTGGGGGAGATGTATCCCGGCGTTTCCATTTCGCCTAAGAACGTGAAGCCGGACATGGACGTCATCGTTTCCGGCTTCTTGGGGGACCACGCGGCGACAGTTATGGCGGCGCGCCACGGCCTCTCCTTGCCGCCGTCGATTAAGAGCGACGCTGCGCCTCTCTCCGATTTGGTGAACACGCTTTTGACGGCGGTTCCCCGGGTCGCTGTTCTTCGCGATCCTACCCGGGGCGGCGCGGCGGCCACACTAAACGAGCTGGCCGCCCAAGCCGGGGTGGGCATCCTCTTGGACGAGGAGGCCATTCCCGTGCGGGAAGAAGTGGCCGGGGTCTGTGAACTCTTGGGGTTTGATCCCCTCAATTTGGCGAACGAGGGGAAATGTATTGCCATCGTACCGGCGGAAGATACGGAAAAAGCCATCACCGCCCTCCATAGTCACCCGCTGGGGCGCGACGCCGCCGTCATCGGCCATACTACGGCGGAGGCTGCCGGACAAGTCGGCCTAAAAACCCCTTTCGGCGGCATCCGTATCGTAGAAATGCCCCTGGGAAGCTTAGTGCCGCGGATTTGTTGAGAAAAACAGCGCTTCTTTCGCTTCCCGAGGGAAGGAACGGGCGCTGTTTCTTTACAACTTGATCGCTGTATCGGGAAGGGAAAAGCATGGAGGAACTGATTTTGGCCTGTCCTACCCTGCGGCGGGAACTGCTTGCCATATTGGAGGGGAAGGAATTCTCGGTGAGGTTTCTCCCGGGGCGGCTGCACCGGGATCCGCAGGAATTGCGGGCCTACTTACAGGAAACTTTGCGGACATTGAAGGGCATCCGGCGGGTATACCTCTGTCCCTCGGGGTGCGGCGGCGGGACGGCGGGACTTCAGGCAGGGGAGGCCGAGCTGGTCATTCCCCGCACCCGCGACTGTTTGGACATCCTTCTCTCCGGGGAAAAATTGAGCGCTCTGAAACGGGACATTCGCGGCGTCTTCATGACCGCGAGCTGGGCTGCTTACACGAAAAATTCGGAGATCGATTACGACCGGGTGATAGCGCGGATGGGGAAAGAAGCGGGGAGGGACTATCTTCGCCGCCTCTATCGACCGATTCGCAATTTCTATCTCATTGATACCGGCTGCTATGATTTGCGCCCGGTAGAGGCCTATATCGCGCCGCTGGCGGAGCTGGTGGAGGCGTCCGTCACGGTCGTCCCCGGGCCCTGCGGCATTTTGCATAAGATGGCAGCGGGGCGCATCGACGAGGATTTTTTGATCCTTTCGCCGGAGGAAACGGTACCAAAGGATGGCTTTCTGCCGAATGCTTGACGGAAACGTGCCGATGTTCTGCAGCCGCCATATCAACTACACTGCGCCCCGAGGACGGGAAACCTGTTTACGAGAGACGCACTCTGTGGCGAGGTTCTTTTCACGACCGGTCATTTTTGGGGGAGGGCGGCTACGGCTTCTTTTAGCACTTGGCCGATGGGGCTTCGGATCACTAAATCGGCGCGGGGATCGGCGTGCGTTTCGGTCTGGTTGATGAGAACCAGATGGCGGCCTTGAAAATAATCGATGAGCCCCGCCGCCGGGTAGACGACGAGGGAAGTGCCGCCCACGATGAGGGTATCGGCGTCGCGAATGGCGCGGATGGATTTTTCCAAGACGTCAGGATCCAGCCCTTCCCCGTAGAGGACGACGCCGGGGCGCACTATGCCGCCGCAGGCTTCGCAGTGCGGGATGGGCTTTTGTTCTTCCTGCAGGACGTACGCCGTCGGGTAGATTGTGCCGCAGACGGTGCATGGCCAGCGGGCAATCGAGCCGTGTAGCTCACAGACGTTTTGGGAGCCTGCCGCCTGATGAAGCCCGTCGATGTTTTGCGTGACGACCAAGCGCACGATGCCGCGCCGTTCCAACTCGGATAGTGCCTCGTGTCCGGCGTTGGGCCTGATGTTATGAAAGATGCGATGTTCGCGGTAAAATTCAAAAAAGGCTTCGGGATGATGTACCAAAAAGCTGTGGGACGCCATTTCTTCCGGGCGAAATTCCTGATGGAGCTTTCGGCTGTATATACCGTTTGCGCTGCGAAAATCTGGCACACCGGACTCCGTGGACATGCCGGCGCCGCCAAAAAAGACCGCCCCATGGCTGCTTTTGAGTATGGAGGCAAGTTTTTCTACGTCGGTCATAAGCGTGGCTCCTCCTATATTTTTATATTGCTGCAACAAAAGAAACCGGCTGTGTCCTTTGCGCTGCTTTTTACGGCAGGGTAAAGGCCGCGGCCGTTTTTCGTTGATGTTTTACCTGATCATTTCCCCTAACCCACTCACGCTGATGAAACTTTATTCCGTGAGGATCGTGATGCGGCCTTCGCCGGTGGGGTTTTCGTATCCTTCACCTATGACGCCGCCGTTTTCTTTGATGAATCCAGCGATGGCGTCAAGGTCGGAGATGTTTGTATCTCGGAGGATGGGTGTCCCGTCGAACATGGTGATGCCGTTGCCGCCGTTGCGCATGATGTAGGCAGTGCCGCTGACGGTGTAATCTTCTGTGAGGTCGAGGGGTTCACCGTCCACCATGACGTCTTTTACGCGGCGGTCTCCTGCGACCTCAACAAAGCCGCCCTGCTCGTTGAGTTTAACCGAGGAAGGGATACGGGCGTCGATGGTGTAGGTGAGTCCCGAGACCTGCATGAAGCCGCCGTTTTCTTCCGGGTAGTTCATGGCGCCGAGTTCCAGCGCATCTAAGAGCTGGGCGCCGGAGATGCTCCGCACCACGAGGGTATTGCTGAAGGGGAAGGTCGTGGCCAGGGATTTGTACGTTACCGTGCCTTCGGGAATAGGTGCTCGGAAGGAGCCGCCGTTGACGAGGGAAACGTCCGTGTGCAGTGTGGCTCGTACGGCGTCGGCCACGAAGTCACCCAAGTTTGTCTCGCCGCAGCGGACGCGGCGCACGCCGTCAATGTCCGTCTCTAACGTCACTTCCATACGACCGACAGGCTGACCGAGGGTTTCGTCTACTTTTTGCAGTTCTTCATCCACGATGGCCTTGACGGCGGGATCGGGAGGCGGCAGTTCCCGGACGAGCTCTGAGGTTAGGGTCCCGTCGTCGTGGATGACGATTTTTCCCACGGTGGCGAGCTTCGTGCCCGTCTGGGCGACGATCACGTCTTCGCCATTTTTATTCTTGTCCACGCGGGAATACTGTTCGTGGGAATGGCCGTCGATGATGGCGTTGATGCCAGTGGTATGGGATGCAACAGCGCCGCTGGACCAGGCGGAGATGGCCCCGTTGGTTCCTAAATGCCCCACTAAGATGACGAACTGCGACCCTTCGGCCCGCGCTTCATCTACCGCCGCTTGTATGTGGGCATAGAGATTCGTGCCGTCTTTATCCTCGCAGAAGGTGTAAATGAATTTTCCTTCGTCGTTTTGGAAAAATACTGGCGTGGAGGAAATCAACGTCTCCGGAGTCGTCACGCCGACGAAAGCGATCTTTTTCCCGTCCAGCGTAAAGATCTTATAGCTGGGCAGCAGGGGGTTGCCTGTTCTTTTGTCTAAAAAGTTGCAGCTATAATAACCGCATTTTTGCTGGGGGGCGAGTTCCAAGAAGCGGGTCATGCCAAAATCATACTCGTGGTTGCCGGGAATTGCAAAATCATAGCCGACGCTGTTCATGATGCGGATGATAGCCGCGCCTTCCGTGAGGCTGCCCAGAGGTTCTCCTTGAATGGCGTCTCCCGCGTCCACTAAGAGAACATTGGGATTTTTCTTCATAAGGTCATGTTTGTACTGGGCGAGTTGAGCGATGTGGAGGTTCTGGGCCACGCCGCAGTGAATGTCGTTGGTGTGGAGAACCACGACTTCAGCCCAGGCGGTGAGGGGCAGGAAAAAGAGGCCCAGGGCCGTAAAGAGGCCGACCAAGCGCTTACGGATGATACAGTTCATGACTTTTCCTCCTCGTCGATGTCTTTATTGGCTCTTCACGGATGTGAAAAGCCCTTATTATCATTGTATAATGGGGATGTACATTTGTCAATCTGCACCACGAGAGAAAGCCTTGATTTGATGGCGCTGCGTAAAAATCGGAGGAAAGTCCTGGGAGTCTGGAGGTTAGGAATTTGCCGCGGCGGAGATTTCGTGCTAAAATACAACGTCGTATTTCTTTATTTGGAAGGAAGAAGGAACGGGTATGATCATTACGTTGGCGAGACAGTGTGGCAGCGGCGGAACGCAGGTGGGGCGGGCGCTTTCGGAGAAGTATCGGCTGCCCCTTTTCGACATGCGGGCGCTGAGCGAGGCGGGGAAGGCGACGGGGCTTTTCGAGCGGACGCCGGAATTTTTTGCTGAGCGGCCCATGAACAGTCTTTTGTCGGCGATTTCCCTGGCAGCGGATAAGAGCGGGGTGCGCCGCGGGGCGGAGAAGATATTAGCGGAGCTTTTGCCGCCGGACGATTTTATCCTCATCGGCCGCTGCGGCAACGTGGTGTACGGCGACCGGCCGAACTGCGTGCGCGTATTCCTCTGCGGCGAGTTCGTGGCGCGGGTGAAGGTGCTGAGGGAGCGCTACAGCCTCTCCCAATCGACGGCCGAAGAGCGGGTGAGGGAAAATGACGAAAACCGGCTGGCCTATCATAAATATTATACGGGCGAAGTCTGGGGCAAGGCCGATCAGTATGATCTGACGATCAATAGCTGCCGTTTGGGGTTCATCCGGACGGAAGAGCTGATTGAGCATTACGTGGATCAGGTGCTGGGCCGCTGACCGATGCCGCGCTGAGCTGGATAGTTTTGACGCGGCGAATGACGCCGGGGATATACGTCCTTAACGGGCCTCACGCGGGTCGGGTAGGAGGCGTTGGACCCGCTGATATTTTTGAAGGAGAAGGGTTTATCGTGAACTATATCAAGCAGTTTTCCATTATCCTCTTGTTTGCTTTTCTGGGAGAGTTTTTGCGCGCCGTCCTTCCCTTGCCGGTACCGGCCAGCATTTACGGTATCTTACTGCTCTTTTTGGCACTGGAGCGTAGATGGCTGGCGGCGGGGGATATCCGGGAGGCAGTGGGCTTTCTGATCCAGATCATGCCGATCCTCTTTGTGCCTCCCGCAGTAGGGATCATGCAGGCCTGGGGCGTTTTGAAGCCGGATCTGGGGCCGTACCTCCTGATCGTCATCGCTTCTACGGTGCTGGTCATCCTCGTCACCGGCCGGTTCACTCAGTTCATCCTCCGCGCTCAGATGCACCGCCTGCGGGCTAAAGCGCTTCACGAAAAGAACGCCGGCTAAGTTCATTAAGTTTGGGAAAAACTAAATATATAAAGATATAACTAGATGTAGAAAAAGAGGCATTTGTATGAGCGAATTTTGGCAGACTTCCATCTTTTTCGGCGTGTTCATCACCATCGCGTTTTATGGCGCGGGCATCGTCGTTAAAAGCAAGCTGAAATGGATGATTTTTAATCCGCTGCTGGTGGGCATTGTGCTGACCATCGGTTTTTTGGCGATCTTCGGCATCGATTATGGGACGTATTACGCCAGTGCAAAGTATATCGGCTGGCTCCTGACCCCGGCGACCATCGCCCTGGCGCTGCCGCTCTATGAGCAGCTGGGCATGATGCGGCGCAATTTTGCCGCCGTTTTGGCGGGTGTCACGGCCAGCGTAGTCACCAGCCTGACGACGGTGCTGGCGTTGTCGGCTCTCTTCCACCTGAGTCATATTTCTTATGTAACGCTGCTCCCTAAGTCCATCACCACGGCCATCGGCATGGGGGTGACGGAAGAATTAGGCGGTTATGTGGCGATCACGGCCACCGTCATCATTATGACCGGGATCTTGGGCAACATGATCGCGGAGCCGCTCTGCCGCTGGGCGAAGATCGAGAATCCCATCGCCCGAGGGATTGCCATTGGCTCGGCCTCCCACGCCATCGGCACGGTGAAGGCGATGGAAATGGGAGCGGTAGAGGGGGCGATGAGTTCGCTGGCCCTTATCGCCGCCGGTATTATCACCGTATTTGCCGCCAGTTTTTACGCCGCCTGGCTGTGAAGGCGCAGGAGGCCTGAGGCGGGGGCGGCTGGCATCGTGAGAGACTGGCACTCTGGGAAAAAGTATGGCCGGCACAGGAGACAGCCGATGGCACAGTTAGCGAATAAAGAAAGGCCCTCCGCGGTGGGATGCGGAAGGGCCTTTCTTTATTCGCAGGGGATGGGGGAAGGCGCTATGGGGTGACAGACAGTGGTACGCCATAGGCCGTGATCGTACCGTCGGCATTAACGAAGAGGGCAGAAGCGCCGTCGGGAAGAAGGGACACACCGTCCTCTCCCAACACGAAGAGCGCCGTGGAAAGGATGTCAGCGTTGAGACCGGCTTCCGGATCCTCCGGCGGCAGGCAGAGGACGACCTCGGCGACGCCGTTTTCTACCGGCCACCCGGTGCGCGGGTCGATGATGTGATGATAGCGCCGTCCGTCCGTAGCAAAGAAATGCTCGTAGTCGCCGGAGACAGCGAGGAGGGCATTGGATAGGGACAGGACGCCTAAGGGTTCCGACGGCTCTCGGCGGGGGTGGCGCAGGGCGATCTGCCACGGCCGGCCCGGCGTTTTTTCCCCCACGGCGCAAAGAGAGCTGGTCCCTAAGCTGATGAGGCCGCTCTCAATGTGATGGGCGGTGAAAATGCGGCGCGCCTCATCGATGGCCAGACCCTTCAGCGCGCCGCCGGGATCAATGGCCATGCCTGCCGGCAGATAGGCATGGCCGTCGGTAAGGTCTAATTGCTGCCAATCCACATGGATGCGTGCCGCCTCGACGTCGGCTTCCTGGGGAACGACCCGGCGGGCGAGGGCGTCTCGCCAGAGTTGGGTGAGAGGGCCGACGGTGATGTCCCACGCCCCCTTTGTCTGCGCGGCATATTTTTTAGACCGGGACAGGAGCCGCTGGGTTTCGGGCGCGATGGGGACGGATTCCCGACCTGCCGCCGCGTTGAGCCGGGCGATATCGCTGGCGGGGTTTTCCGCGTCCAGAAGTGCGTCCAAGGCGTGCAGCCGGGCAAGGGTTTCGTCGAGAGCGTCTTCGGCCTCCGGCCCCGCCGCTTCTAAGGTGATGACGGTGCCGCAGGCGATGGCGCGCCGTACCGCGCGGGAGGAAGCGGCGCCGGACTCCGCTGTTTCGGCAGCTTTCGGCCTGGGAGGCGCAGAGGCGACACTTTTTTGCTCCTCCAAGGCGGCGGAAAGCGGTGCGCAGCCGCCAGTGCAGAGGAGGAGGGCGATGAGGGGGAAGAATAACGACCGCGGCTTAGCGACTGAAAAAATCGTGGCGGTAAAAAAATGTGTGAAGAAAGAAAACAATGTCTCCAACTCCTTATGCGCCGCGGGAAAATACCGGGAAAATATATTGACAGGGATTTTCCCTTGTACTATAATGAGTTTGTTCTTGAGGATAGTTCTCAATTTCTTTCCTATATTATCATTATAGTGGCCGAAGGACGGGAACGCAACCGGCCGGGATTTAGGGGGTTTTGTTTTTGAACGTCATCGAAGCTTTTCACCGGGGCGGACCGGTGATGTATTTGCTTTTGCTCTGCTCCCTCAGCGTGGCGGCCATCGCCATCGATCGCTTCCTGTTTTACCGGCGGGCGGCGGCGGGCGGGAAAGAGCTTCTGGCCCGCATGACGAGTCAGCGCGGTGCGGGGCTGCGGGATCTTTCCCTCGAAGGGAACGCGGACGGCGTGGCAGCGTTTCTCCTAAAGGCCGGACAAGGGGCGGCGGCCGCTGCCGGAGACGTGACGCTGGCGGTGGAATCGGCCTACAGTGAAGCGGCTATGCAGCTTCGCGCCCGACTCAATTATCTTTCCATGATCGTGACGCTGGCGCCCCTCTTGGGCCTCTTGGGGACGATCTTCGGCATGATTGAGTCCTTTAACGTGTTTAATCTCTCGACGGAGGAACCGCTGGCCATTACCGGCGGTATCGGCGAAGCTTTGACGGCCACGGCTTTCGGCCTGTGCGTTGCCATCTTCGCTCTCGTTGTTCACACCGTTTTCGCCCAGCGCCTTGATCAGATCCTGGCACTGATGGACCGGGTCTCAGCGGTTACCATGTCGGGACTTCGGGGATCGAGCGGAGATGATGGCCATGCGGCGTGACTATCGCATCGAGAAAGAACCGACGGTCGTGATCATCCCCATGATCGACATCATGCTCTTTTTATTGGTGTTCTTTATGATCAGCACCATTTATATGGTGCAGGCCAATACGCTGCCGGTGAATCTTCCGGCGGCGGCTGCGGCGCGCCGCGAGACGCGCCCGCACATCGTGGCCATCACGGTGCAGGCGGACGGAACGATTCAGTACGAGCGGGATGCGGTGCGGCCATCGGAGCTCTCCCCCCATGTCCGTCAGGCCTTAGCCAATGACACGGAAACGATCTTCGTCCTCCGGGGCGATAAGCAGGCAACTTACGAAAATATTGTGGCGGTGCTGGATGTGCTGAAACAGTGCGGGGCTCGTCATGTTTCCATCGCGACGGAGCGCAAGGGGGGGCAGTAATATGAATTACCCCAGCCACTGGCGCTTGGCGTACTTCTTGGCATTCTTCTTTCACTTAGGGGCGTGGCTCTTTGTCAGTCTGGCCCTGCCGCATTTGACTCTGTCACTGCCCCAACCGGAACCGGTGCAGGAAATCGAGTGGACGGCGGATCTTCCCCCCGGCGCGGGAGATCCCGATTTGCCGCCCAGCGAAGATACCGCCGCCGGACTTCCTTCACCGACAGAGGCGGTGGCCGAAGCGGATGACACCGCGTCACTCCCTGAAGATGATGCGCCGCCCCTTGAGGAAGAGACCCCCATCGTGGCGGAAGACGCTGCGTCGGCCATCGCCCAGCTCAAGAAAACGGAAGAAGAAGGGAAGGACGATGGCAAAGGGCATACCATCATCATCCGCAGCGGCGGAGGCGGTGGACAGCAGATGGGTGAGAACGCCAAACTGATCAAACCCTTTTACCCTGCTCCCGGCGTGGTGTCCTTCGGCGGGCGAGTGAGCGTTTCGGCGCGCATCGGGAAGGACGGCCGGATCAAGGAGACGAAGATCATGGTTACATCGGGACGTCCCTTAGTGGACGCGGTGGCCATGTCCTGCGCTCGTAAATGGGTATATAAACCTGCTACCGATCATCACGGCCAGCCTATGGAGTGCAACGCCATCATCAGTATCCCCTTTTCCCGCCATTGATGGGCAAGATGTTTTGCTCCGGCAGGAGATTGCCGGGAAGAGGCTTTGGGGACGGGGCGGTTCGGACGCAACGATTGAGAATGAAAACAGCTCATGATAGGGAAAGGAGCGAACGGATAGATGCGTTTTTTATTTAGCTTCCTGCTGGCCGTCTTCTGCTTTTTGCCTGTTTCTCCGGCTCTGGCCGCGCAGACGTGGCAGCAGGTGGGGGAGCATATCCATCAAGCTACGGCGGCGGCGATGGAGCTCTACGCAGCGGGAGACGTAGCCGGAGCCAAGAAGGGAATCAATGACGTATACTACGCCATTTACGAAAAAGACGGATTGGAAATGGCCGTCCGCAATACGGTGGCGGCGAAAAACGCCAATATGACCGAGTATCAGTTCAATAAGCTGAAAAAGGCTATGACCGACGGCAAGTCAGTACAGGAAGTGCAGGCCGAGGCGGACAAGGTCCTGGAGATGATTGATTTTGATATCGGGATTCTCTCCCGGAACGGCGGTCCTTCCGGCGGCTGGGCCTCCTTCTGGCCGGCTTTCATCATTTTGCTTCGCGAAGGCGTGGAGGCTATTCTGGTTTTGGTGGCCATCATCGCTTACCTCGGCCGGGCGGGACATGAGAAGTATCTTAGCACCGTCTATAACTGGGCCATCGCCGGGATTGTGGCCAGCTTTATCACGGCTTACATCTGCTCGGTACTCTTAGAGTCGGCGGAGACCGGCGCCAGCCGCGAGACGATCGAGGGCTTCACGGCGCTGACGGCGGTGGTGGTGCTCCTTTCCACCAGCGCATGGATGGGCAGCAAGGCCCAGGGGGACGCCTGGAAGAAGTACATTGAGGGCATGGTGGGGAGCACCATTTCCACCGGGAAACTTCGGGCCTTGGGCTTTGCCGCTTTCCTGGCGGTTTATCGCGAGGGAGCGGAGGTCGTTCTCTTCTATCAGGCACTCTTCAACAACGCGTCTGGAGATATTGAGATGATTTGGTTGGGCTTCGCCGCCGGGTGCGCGGTGCTGGCAATTCTCTTCTTCCTCATGCAGACGGGGGCACTCCGCATCCCGCTGCGTCCATTCTTCTTAGGCACCAGCCTTCTCATGTTCCTCCTTGCCGTTAGCTTTACCGGCGGCGGCATCGAAGCACTCCAGGAGGCAGAGATGGTCAGCATGACCCTCGTGCGGGGGATTCCCGTGCCCACCATCGATCTCCTGGGCATTTACCCCACTTATGAAACGCTGATTCCGCAGCTCGTTTTAGTGCTGGCGGCGGTGATCGCGGTTTTCTATAAGAGGCAGTCGGGCAAAGCCTCGGCAGCCTGATATCAATAATTTTATTAGGGAGGGTTCTATTTATGAAGATTTTTGGTCTCAAGAAACTCAAGATGGCTCTGGCCATCGGAGCGTGCGCGGCGGCGCTGACGGGATTTTCTGCTCCGGCGCAGGCGGCGGGCTTCCAGGAATATCCTATTGGGGATACCCAGGAGGATACGAAGAACCATTTCAATGTGGCGCTGGTTTACTTCCAGCCGATCGAGATGCTGCCCGCGGGCATGATGCTCAGCCCGGATCAGTCCGATATCCACATTGAGACGGACATCCACGCGACGGAAGGCAACGACACGGGCTTCGGCGTGGGCGAGTGGATTCCCTATCTGACGGTTCACTACAAATTCACGAAGCGGGAGACGGGCGAAAGCCTTGAGGGCGTCTTCATGCCGATGAACGCCGACGACGGCCCTCACTACGGCGCGAACGTCAAGATGCTGGGCGCCGGTACCTATGACTGCGATTTCTACATCGACAGCCCGCTTCGTATGAACTACGGTCTGCACGTCGATAAGGAAACGGGGGTCAAAGGCCGCCTCTGGGAAGAGCCGGTTCACATGCACTGGGTCTTTGAGTACGTTCCCCGGCACTGGTAATACGGTAACTGAACGAGGCCGGACGGGCGGCGGTGCCGCCATAGTCCGCGCCCGCGGATGAATGGGAAGTGGAGAGTGACGGGGGAAAGCCTTGGGCTTTATTCGTCGCCCTCCATTTTTCCATACATTAAGGACGGAGGCTTATGATACAGTTATTTTTGCGGCAAATGATCCCGGCCATGGAGCAGGGGGTCATGCTGACCGTGCCGCTGGCTATTTTGCTGGCGCTCCTCTCCAGCTTGTCCTACCCCGAGTTTCGGCGTAAGTTCTGGCGGGCCATGAAGTGGGGGATATTCGTATCGCTCTTCTTCGCGGCGGTCAAGACCGGGACGCGGCAGGCCGTGAGCCGGGAGGGCTTTGAAGGTGTGGCCATCTTTGCGTCCCTTTTGAGCGAGATATCGCTCCTGGCGCTCCTCTCTCGCCCGGCGGCAGCGGTGGCCCGGGCGCGGCTCATCGGCATCGCGTCTGTGGTATTGGTGATTTCCCTTTGGGCGTATCACGGGCTGGAGCTGTGGCTCATGCCGGTGAGCATCGCCATCGCCGCCACGGGAGAATTTTTCACGCTGGATGTGCTGGTGAAATCCTTGGGTTACGGCAGCGGACTGCTCTTGGGCTTTTTGAGCGGCTATCTCGTCTACAAAGCGTCCGCGGCACTTTTCTACGGACGGCTTCTCTTCGTTTACGCGGTGCAGATCACTGGCTGCATCGTGCAGCAGGGCATCTATCTCATTCAGATCATGATGATTCGCCACATCGTGAGTGGAGCGGCATTGATGGGGGTCATGGCGCCTCTCATCGACAATCAGCGCCTCGTCATCTTCCTGATCTTCTTCGTCACCTTGGTGGTGCCGGTGACCCAGTTCCTTCAGCCGAAGCCGGTGCGCCCGGCGGAGGCCAATCCCGCGCAGTACCGTAAGCTCTTAGCGGCGGCGAAGCATAAGCTGCGCTGGGGGAGCGGCGTAGTCGTCTCCCTGGTGGTGATGGTGCTCTTATCGAGCTTTGGCTACACCTTCGCGAACAAAAAGGAAGAGCTGGTTCCCGCCGTGCCCATTCAGGCCGAAGCAGGATACGTTCGGGTGCCCCTCGAAGATGTCAACGACGGGCATCTTCATCGCTACGTTTATCGTACGGAAAATTCCACGATGGTGCGCTTCATCATCATCAAAAAGGGCGGCTCCGCTTACGGCGTAGGCCTTGATGCCTGTGAGGTCTGCGGGCCTACGGGCTACTATGAGCGGGACGATCAGGTCATCTGCAAGCTGTGCGACGTGATCATGAACAAGGCAACCATCGGTATGCCGGGGGGCTGCAATCCGGTGCCGGTGAAGTACGATGTGGACAGCGGGACCATCCGCATCGAGCAGTCGATCTTAGAAAAAGAAGCGAAACGGTTCCGGTGAGAAAGGGGGCAGCATTTTGTTCTGGCAAATGGTAAAAGGGGCGCTGCTCCGGCAGAAGGGCCGCTTCCTGCTCATCGCCCTCACGGTGGCGCTGGGGGTCTCTCTGGCGACGGCCATGCTCGACGTGGCCTTTGACGTGGGGGACAAGGTCAATCAGGAGCTGAAAGCCTACGGGGCGAATATTACCGTGACGCCGCGCACCCAGCGGATATTAAAGGACGTCTACGGCCTTTCCGATCGGGCCGGTCATCGTGATTATCTCCGGGAGCAGGATTTGGGCAACATCAAGACCATCTTCTGGACGAACAATATTGTGGCCTTTGCGCCGTCGCTGGAAGAGACCCTCACCCTCGCCGACGGTACGGAGGCCCCTCTCGTAGGGACCTGGTTTGAAAATACCCTGACGCTTCCCACGGGAGAGACGACCACCACCGGCGTAAAGGAAATGAAATCCTGGTGGCAGGTGGAAGGAAGCTGGCCCCAGGACGGCGGCGACGCCGTTATGGTAGGCAAAAAGTTGGCCGCGAAGTTAGGCGTAAAGCCTGGCGATACGATTGTCGGGAAGGACGCGACGGGGCAGGATAAGACCCTGCCGATCTGCGGCATCGTCAGCGGCGGCGGGGCAGAGGAAGATCAAATCGTCGCGCCGCTGGCGCTGGCCCAGGCACTCACCGACCGTGCCGGGCGGGTGTCTTCCGTGGAGGTCAGTGCCATCACCACGCCGGAGAACGATCTGGCCCGCAAGGCGGCGGCCAATCCCAAGGCCCTCTCCCAGCGGGAATACGATATCTGGTACTGCACCGCGTACGTCGGTTCCATCGCCTTTCAGATCGAGGAAGTGATTCCCGGCTCGGTGGCTCGGCCGGTGAGGCAGATCGCAGAATCGGAAGGCAAGATCTTGGATAAGACGCAGCTGCTGATGCTCCTCATCACGGTCTTGAGTCTCCTCTCTTCAGCCCTTGGGGTATCGAACCTCATCAGCGCCAACGTCATGGAGCGCAGCCGGGAATTAGGGCTGCTCAAGGCATTGGGGGCCTCGAATTTAGCCGTATCCCTTTTAGTCCTGGCGGAGCTTTTCGCGGCGGGTCTTGTGGGCGGTGTCGCGGGTTACTTTGCCGGGTTGGGATTCGCCCAGCTCATCGGCGAGACGGTGTTCGGTTCGGGGATTGCGGTCAATCTTCTGGTCATCCCCGTGGTGGCTGTGCTCTTGACTCTGGTGCTTTTGGGCGGCAGCATCCCCGCCATCCGGCTCCTCTTGTCGCTGCAACCGGCGGAAGTTCTTCATGGCAGGTGATACGTAATGGCGAAATTTAAAATGTTTTTGGTGATGGTCCTCTCCTCCATGACGCGGCGCAAGGCCCGCCTCTTTATCACCCTGTTGGCGGTGGCCATTGGCGCTACCATTATTTCCGGGATGATCACCGTCTATCAGGAAGTGCCGGCTCAGATGGGACGGGCGTTTCGCGCTTACGGGGCGAATCTCCTGATTCTGCCGGCGGGGGAAAGGGACAGCCTGCCCCAGGAGGAAATGAGCAAGGTGCGAAAGGCGCTGGCCGGCTACGAGATCGTCGGCGCGACCCCCTTTCTCTACGACACTTTGGCTGTCAATAAACAGTCGGTCATCGTGGGAGGGACGGATTTCGGGGAGCTGCAAAAAGTCAGCCCTTACTGGCAAATTGAAGGCGCGTATCCCGCCGAGGGGCAGAGAGAGATTCTCTTGGGAGCGGAATTTGCCCAGCAGTTAGGGGTAAAGGTCGGACAGACCGTGACCCTGAGTGCCGGAGAAGGAAAGCGGGTATCGAATTTCACCATTTCCGGCATCGTCCGCACCGGCGGGAAGGAAGAGCAGTTAGCTTACGTGGACCTCGCCCGCCTTCAGCAGATCACCGAGCATCCTGGGGTCATCAGCCTCGCTCAGCTCAGTATCGTGGCGGACGGTGAGAAGTTGGACGCCGTGACCGGTCTCATTGCCAAGGATGCTCCGGAAGTTGTTCCGCAGCCGGTGAAGCAGATTGCTCATGCCGAGGGAACGGTGCTGGGTAAACTCCAGGCGTTGGTCTTTTTAGTGACCATCGTGGTGCTGGTTCTGACCCTCATCTGCGTCAGCACTACTATGATGGCTGTGGTGACGGAGCGCCGCAAGGAAATCGGCCTGAAAAAAGCCTTGGGGGCGGACAATCGGGACATTGTGCTGGAATTTTTGGGGAACGGCTGCCTTTTAGGGGCGTTTGGCGGCGTGATCGGCGCGGGGCTGGGCTTTTTGTTCGCTCAGAGCGTCAGCCTTCACGTCTTTGGGCGAGGGATCGAATTTTCGCCCCCGATCGCCATCTTTTCCCTGATTTTGTCTGTGGTGGTCACCGGGCTGGCCAGCCTGGTGCCGGTGCGTATCGCTACTCAGGTAGACCCGGCCATCGTGCTGCGGGGCGAGTGAGGAGGAGCTTATGAGCCTGTTAAAATTGGAAAACGTGACAATGGACTATAACGGCAAGGTTAAGGCGTTGGACAACGTCAACCTCACCGTGGAATCCGGAGACTGGCTGGCCATTATGGGGCCCTCTGGGTCGGGCAAGACGACACTGATGAACATCATCGGCTGCATGGATACGCCGACTTCGGGGACGGTGGTTTTAGACGGCATTGATCTGACCCAGGCCACGCGCCCGGAACTTACCCGGGTGCGCCGGGATAAAATCGGCATCGTGTTTCAGCAGTTCCACATGGTTCCCTATCTGACCGCCGTGGAAAACGTCATGGTGGCCCAGTATTACCACAGTATGCCGGATCGAGAGGAAGCGCTGGCGGCTTTGGAGCGGGTGGGGCTTCGGGATCGTGCCGACCATCTCCCCAGCCAGCTTTCAGGGGGCGAGCAGCAGCGCGTCTGCATTGCCCGCGCCCTCATCAATTATCCGGTGCTGATCTTGGCTGACGAGCCTACAGGCAATTTGGACGAGGCCAATCAACAGCTGGTCATGAAGATCTTTCATGAACTCCACGATGAAGGCCATACCATCCTGACCGTCACCCATTCGTCGGAAGTGGGGGCCGAAGCGGAGCACTCCATCATCTTAGAACATGGGCGCATTAAATCATGAGGAAGAGAATTACGATGAAGAAAATCGTCACCAGTGGACTGCTTTTAGCAGTCATGATGGCCTTGGCGGGCTGCGGGCAGGAGAAAAAGCCCGAATCGGCGAAACCGGCGGCCGCCTTTGATCTGAATAAAGCGAAAGACGGCACGTACACCGCGGAAAGCTCCTCTGACAGCTACATGGGCCGAGGCCGGCTCACGGTCGTCATCAAGGATCACAAGATCGTGGCGGCGGATTTTGTGGGTCTTTCCCCTGACGGGAAGGTAAAGGACGATACCTACGGCATGACCGACGGGCAGATCAAAGATGAACGCAAGTATAAGATCGCCCAGAGCGCCCTCAAGGCGAATAATTCCTACGGAGCTCAGCTCATAGAGACGCAAAAGCCGGGCGAGGTGGACGCCATCGCTGGGGCGACGGTTTCCTATGACCAATTTATGGAAACGGCGCAAAATGTTCTTGAACAGGCGCAAAAGTAAGGGGGCCGCGATAGCGGTTCTGACATTAGGCTTGGCCGCGCTGGCGCTCTTTGCGCCGCGCGGCTTTTTGCCGTGGCGGGGGGACGCCTCTTCGCCGGTGGGGGAACGAGACGCCGGCGGGGAAGCGTCCTCCCGGGTGGCGGTCGTCACGGTGGACGGTGTCGTGTGGGGAACCCTGCCCTTGTCGCGGGAAGGTGGACGGGAGGTTTTTACTGTGGAGACGCCTCGGGGCTGGAACCGCCTCGTCCTTCAAGGGGGCACTGTGGCGGTAGAGGATGCGAACTGTCCCACCCATATCTGTCAAAAGCAAGGGCCGATTTCTCACCCCGGAGAAATCATCGCCTGTCTGCCCCATAAACTCCTCATTGAAGTGCGGGAAGCGCCATGAACAGGGGAAAGAAGACGGAAGATAGGGGGAACAGCGGGGAGAGGATGTCCGTCGCTCGCCGGATCGTCCTCTTGGGGCTGTTCGTGTCGTTGGCACTGGTGCTTTCCTGGGCGGAAAATTTTCTGCCCCTTCCCGGCTTTTTGCCCGGCGCGAAGTTAGGCCTTGCCAATCTCGTCACTCTATTGGCGCTCTATCTGTTGCCTTCGTGGCACGATGCCGCCCTCGTACTTTTTTTGCGGGTGGTGCTGGGCAGTCTCGTCGCTGGAGGCGGTGCCTTTTGGTACAGCGCCGTTGGCGCCGCCGTCAGCTTCCCCCTCATGTGCGTTTTGCGCCGCTTCGGGATAGGTGCGGTGGGGGTAAGTGCGGTGGGGGGCATCGCTCACAATATGGGGCAGCTCACCGCCGCCATGCTGGTTCTCCGCACCTTTGCCCTCGCCGCCTACGCCCCCATATTGGCCGCCGCCGGTCTCGCCGCCGGCGTCGCCGTCGGCCTCCTTGCCGCCGCGCTTTTACCACGGCTGAAGGGGCGGGGATATTTTTGATCTGCCCCATTTTGCCGGTTCCCGTATCTTTATCCTGTTCCTTCCCCGTTTCTCGTTTGAAAATATCATTAAAATATGCTATTATAATTTCATTCATTTCGTATTTTACATCGTGCAAGGAGGCCTTTATCGCGTGAAAAAGAAGGATCTGGCAAGAAAGATTACGAGCTGGCTCACCTTGGGCGCCTTTTCGCTGCAGCCGTCTCTTTCTTTTGCCGCAGACATCGTTGCCGACGTCTCCGCACCTGAAGCGCAGTGTCCCTATGTGACGGAGACGGCAACTGGTATTCCTCTCGTGCAGATCGCCCGCCCCGACGGGAGCGACGTCTCCGTGAACCGCTACGAGGCGTTCAGTGTCCCAGAAAGCGGTGCCATCCTCAACAACGCCTTCCTCTTCTCGAATACACAGCTCGCCGGATATATCGAAGGCAATCCGAACCTTAGCGGGGGGCCCGCACGCATCATCGTGAACGAGGTGATGAGCGACCGTCCCTCAAAGCTGCGCGGATTCCTTGAAGTGGCGGGCACGAAAGCCGACGTCATCATCGCAAATCCGAACGGGATTTATGTCGATGGCGCCGGCTTTTTGAATGCCTCCCGTGCCATCCTCGCGGCAGGCCGCACGGAGCGGGATGCGGCAGGCAGTTATGCGGGATTTCGCATCGATGACAGCAGAATCGATATCTCGGGCAAGGGGCTTGACGCCCGCGGTGCGGACAGTGTCGAGGTCTACGCCCGCGCCGTCGCGGTGAATGCAGGCCTCTGGGCGAACCACGCGAAGATCGTCGTCGGAAGAAATGCCGTTGCCAGAGACGGCAGCCTCTCCCCCTTTACCTCCGAAACGGCAGACGTCCCTCCACAGTACGCGATTGACCTCGCCGACATCGGCGGCATGTACGCAAACCGCATCGCCTTAGTCGGTACGGAAAAGGGCCTCGGCGTCAATCTCACGGGACAGATTTCTGCCACGCAGGCCGTCTCCCTCGACGTGAAAGGCAACCTCAAGACTACAGGCACACTTTACAGTGACGGCGACCTCTCCGTACGCTCCGAGCAGATCGAAAATACGAATCTCATCTACGGAGGAAATAACACCTCCATCACCGCAAAAGAGCTGACCAACAAGAGCGGCGGCCGAATCTACGGCAATACCGTCGCCATAAACGCCGAGAATGTCACGAATGAAACCGATCGCGCTCTTGAAGCACGACTTACCTCCGAAGTGCATACGCTCTCACAGTACGCTGCGCAGGTCGAAGCCGCTCACATGGATTTCACGGCGCGAGACGGCGCCTCCCTTTCCTCGATTCTCTCATCCTATCGGGGAAGGATCGGGCAGGCGGAGGCTGCCTACGATGCACAGCAGAATATCGTAAATTCCGTGAAGGACAATCTCGCTGCGCGACCCGCAGGAGTCATTGCCGCGCACGATCAGCTCCATATCCATGCCGATACGATTCAAAATACCGGGAACGCCCTGCTCTACTCCGGTGGGGACATCGCTCTTGCCGCCGGGGAGTCGCTGAAGAACAGGGGTGCGCGCATCGAGGCGAAGGGCAGCATTTTCATTGCATCCCCCCACATAGAGAACGAAAACGCCGCCTTTGCGGCAAAGCGCAGCATAACGAATACAAGCATAAACCCCACCAAGATCCGCATCGACGAGCTGGGACATATCGAACGAGGCAAGGCGTTCCCGGAATGGGAGTTTCGGAACATCAGCAGCGGCTACGGGGCATACCACAGCCATGTCGCCCAAAAGCCCATCTATGAGCGTGCCGCCTATGAGGAGATCAAACAGATCTCTCCTGACGAAATTGCCGTCGGGGAGACTCCAGTTCCCCAAGAACTCGTCGGAACGCTCGCCCCGAACTACGACTATGACGACCCGATCTTCGCCACACTCGGCGTCACGTCCATGACTTCTCCCCGCCCTGCCCATGGAGATCCGGCGCAAGCGGCATGGGATGCACAGTATCGCAGCATCCTTGTGACACTCAACGAAAAGATCGACGCATATAACAAAGAAGCAGAGGACTACAACCGCACGACGGCGCAAGCGGCAGGGCAGAAGATCAAACTGCTGACGTTCATTGAGACGGCAAACGTGCATTCTGCCGAGACGGTCACTTCCTCCCTTCCCGCCATGATTCGTGCCGGAAGCAGCATCACGCTGCACGGCGGCATGGAGAACACGGACAGCACCATCAGTGCGGGCGGGACACTTCGCATGGAGGGCGCTCTCACAGAACATGCCCATATGCAGCAGGAGCAGACCGTCACGCTCGGAACGACGCAGGGGAGCTATACGGGAAGAAGAAACTGGCTTCATCGCGGGAAAATCCGGAAGTTCCATGGAAAAGTCTATATGACGCCCGAAGTCGTGCGTGCGAATCCTGCGCCCATCGGCGTCCATGTGATCGAGGAGAACGCTGCCGAAGAGTCCATCGAGGAGGCGCAGCGCAGACGTGTTTCAGAGACGCTCTCCCCCTTTGGGCTTGCTTCGAATCCGCAAGCGGCGGGAACGGGCGCAGGCGGTGCAGAGCATCTTTCCCTCAGTGCGCTCTATCACGTGCATTCCGAGAGCACGGCGACCTATCTCGTGGAGACCGATCCCGCCTTCACCGATCGGAAGAAATTCCTCTCCTCGGACTATATGTACCAACGGCTCAAATGGGATCCCAACCGAATCCCCAAGCGCGTCGGCGACGGCTTCTACGAGCAGCAGCTTCTTGCCGACCAGATTCTGAGACAAACGGGAAAGCGTCACCTCGACGGCTATACGGACGATGAGACCGCATTCAAAGCATTGATGGATGCGGGCATTTCGTATGCCCTGGCTATGAATCTCGTTCCCGGCGTCGCCCTCTCCAAAGAACAGATCGCTGCCCTTACCTCGGACATGATCTGGCTCGAAGAGCGCGAGGTCGAAGTCAACGGTAAAAGAGAGCGAGCAGTATACCCGGTTCTCTATACCAAGAATACGAACGGGCTTCATCTCACAGAAGGCGGCAGCCTCATCTCAGCGAAAAACATCGTCGTCGAGACCAAGGACGCACTGAAGAATGCAGGCACGCTCTACGGGGAAAACATCATCGTACAGGCAGGAGAGATCGAGCATACAGGACGGATGCGTGCGAAAAACATCGGGCTGAAATCCGAGCACGACATCGACCTGCGAGGTTCTCTTGTCGGCGATAAGAAAGTCTTCCTTGAAGCCGAGAACAATATCACGGCGAAAAGTACGACAGAGAAGCTCGCTCATCAGGATGTTCTACATACGACGGCAGGCATCGTCGTCAAGGGCGACGAAGGCGTCCTCGTCGCCAGCGCCGGAAAGAATATCGAACTCGTCGGTGCGACGCTCTCCGCGCTTGGCAAGAACGGCAGCGTCATCCTCTCGGCGGGAGAAAATATCTCTCTTGACACAAAGAAACTCCAAAGCGAGAAAGATATGACGGAAAGTGCAGAGAACTATCTCCGTACGAAGCGCGGCACGGAACTCGGCACGGAAATTCGCGCCGCCGGCAATATCTCAATTGCCGCAGGAAATGACCTCACAGCCCGCGCCGCCACCATCGCCAGCGCGGAAGGCACGACTTCCCTCGCCGCTGGAAATGACATCCGTCTTACGGCAGGAAGGGAATCTGCCGAAGATCACTACGGTCATCGCCATACAGAAAGCGGCTTCTTATCGAGTACCAGGACGACGATCCGCATCGACAGCGCGGCGGATGAGGCGCGTGGTACGCTGATCACCGGCAAGGAGGTAAAACTCACTGCCAAGCAGGACGTGACGCTTCAGGCGGCAAACGTCCTTGCGGACAACAATACCAATATCGCTGCCGGGAGAAACTTCACTGCGGCCTCGGAAGAGAACTACGCCCATACGGATAGCTTCAAAGAAGTGAAGACTTCCGGCCTCTTCTCCTCCGGCGGTCTCGGCTTCACCATCGGAACGCAAGGGATCAAGACCGGGCGCGACAGCTCTGCCCTTACCCAGGCGGAAACGAACATCGCGGGCTTTGCAGGCGACGTCAAGATCACAGCGGGAAATGACGCCCATCTCACCTCTGCCAGCGTCCTCGCAGGCGGAAATGCGAGCATCACGGCCAAGGAAACGCGCATCGACGGCAGGGAAAACATCTACCGCGATGTCTTGACGCAGGAGAGCAAGACGACGGGACTCACTGTCAGCCTCGGTCATGGACTCTTGAGCCTCGGGCAAGAGATTGCTGCGCCGCTCATGCGCATGGGGAAAGTGCAGGACGACCGCCTGAAAGCCGCCTACGCATGGAAAGCCGGCCGCCTCATCCATGAAAACTTCAGCAAAGACAATCCCCTGGAACACAACTCGGACTTTTCTTTGAATCTCAGTCTCGGCACAAACAAATCTTACAGCCGCACCGAGAGCGTCACCAAAGAATATGCAGGCAGCACAATCTCTGCCGGAGAAAAGGCAAGCATCACCGCCACAGAGCGCGACCTCACCATCCAAGGCTCTACGGTCGAAGGAAAAGACGTCGCCCTCGCCGCGAAACAGAACATAGAGCTGCTTGCCGGAGAAAACAGCAACCAGCGCGTCGGCGCCGTCATCGCCAGTGCGCTGAATGTAGAACATTTCAACCATCTGCCCCATGAATTTCAGGAATCCTTTGTGGACGAGGTAACAAACGCGCCCAACAACGAAGCGAAACTAAAGGTAATAGAGAAATACTATGCCCTAAGCCAAGAGTTCCGGGAAGCGGAACCGGAGAAAGCGGAAGACATGGAAGAAGCCTTCATGGACATACTGGAGACGATAACGAAATATGACGGCTGTGGGATCAAATTCCAGGTAGATAGAGAACAGGGTCTGCACCAGAATTTAGCCGCGGCAAATGCGTTCCTGCAGCTAAACCATTACGCCCAGTATTTGCCTGCTGTATTTAGCAATATTGTAATCGCAACAGCCGCGACCATCACAGCACCGGTCTCAGTTGTAAGCGGTGTATTGAAATATGGCCCGGCAACTTATGAGATATGTACGGATATTATTCGAGAAGATGATAATGCGCTGTTTATTGATACAGTAAAGCATACTGGAATACAGCTTGGGTCAAAATATCTTGAACGTGAAGTAAGGTTACCAAAATATATCATTATTGCAGTTGCTAGTGGCGTTAAAGTATATATTAATGCAAATTATAAGAATAAAAGTGTGGGAGATTAACCATGGAATTCTGGAGAATAATGGATTTAGGGACTGTGTTTAATGCCTTGTATCAATTGGGGAAGGCATATAAAAAAAGCGGGAGCATCTCCAAAAACAGCTTATTCTTAGGAACTGTTGCCGTTGTGCTTTGTGTAGAAGCGATTGATAAACTTACCATAGATTGGTTATATAATTACTTAGGGAGAATATATTATAACAGGCTCATCGGAGGATTAATTGATGCCATATTTATTGGCGCAGCGCTCAGAAAAACAAAAAAAAAGCTTCCCCCTAAAGAACGATTATTGAATAAGCTAAGATTAGTGTATTGTTTAGTGTTTTTTTCTTGGTATTTTATGTATTACCTTTGTAAATAAATATTCAGCAATTCCGTAATCGCAACAGCCGCGACCATCACAGCACCGGTCTCAGTTGTAAGCGGTGTATTGAAATATGGCCCGGCAACTTATGAGATATGTACGGATATTATTCGAGAAGATGATAATGCGCTGTTTATTGATACATGGAAACATATCGGAATACAGTTTGGATCAAAATATCTTGAGAAAAAAATGGGAGTACCAAAATATATCATTATTCCCGTTGCCAGTGGTGTTAAAGTATATATTAATGCCAAATATAAGAATAATTCTAAAGGAGACCAGCCATGAATGAAATAATGGTAGCGTTTGGGATTTCGTGTGTGGTTATCTCCTTATATAGGCTTGGCGTTTTATATAAAAAGAACACGAACATCTCAAAAAATACGCTATTCTTAGGCACGGTTACGATTGTACTCCTGTTAGAGATACTTGATGCGTTGACAATAGATTGGTTATCTGATTATTTAGGGAGAATATATTACAACAGGCTAATCGGAGGATTAATTGATGCCATACTACTTGGAGCATTGTTTAGAGAACCAAACGAAGGATTAAGCCATAGAGAGATAATAATAGCGAAACTACAACTATTAAGTAGTGCAGCGATTTTCTCCTGGCTTTTTATGTATTACTTTTGTAAATAAATGTACGAAACATCCAAAGGCATCGGGATAACCCTTGACGCCAACAAGACCAGCGGAGATCAGCCCGCCACCGAAGGAGAGATCAGCCAAGCATGGAAAGTACCAGATATATTTTTTTGTTGTTGAATCGGGAATTACTGTCTTAATTAATAATCAGTTGAGAGAGTAAATGACTATGTACGACATATTGGGAATGTACCTTATCGCCGGAGTGTTAACCGGCACGATATTTATTCTTCTAAGAGGGTTTTTACGGGAAAAAACTATAAAGATCCTGCAGATAATGAGCAAGATGGCGTTGATTTTTTTATGTGTATATCCGTTTAAACTTGTCATGATTGGCCAAAATGAAAAATTAGATGCAGTGATTATTCCAATTACTCTAATAATTATTTTGTTTTGGCGATTCTATGCAAGCTATCTCTTCTTTACAACGGAAAAGAATTTACAAAAAAGGAATTATTTGGTTCTTGGGGGATTATATTGTTGTCTGTTTTTGCTGGGCTTACCAATTTATCGCTATTTTGATAACGCAACAAAAAATATCATAAGTATTACGATGTTGATAGGTGGTATTACATTTTTAGTTGTGTATTATTACCGCAAATGGAAAAAATAGTAGTAAGATACTACAGCTTAAAGGATAGTGACCCCACTTGATAACACACAAACTCCCATCCATGCTCCTGTTCATATTCTTCCTCTCCCTCTCTGCTGTCACAGCGGTCGCCGCTCCGGCGCAGCAGGAGCAGCTTGACCAGTCGCGGGCGCAGGAGGAAGCACGGCAGGAGCGGCTGCATCAAGGACGAACGGAGATCGATACGCCGTCTCTTCCTTCCTCAATACTGCCTGCCGATGGGGAAAGCGTTCGTTTCCTCATCGCCAAAGTCGTTCTTGAAAATGAATCCGGGAAGTTCTATTTTCTGCGGCATATCGCCCGTGACTACGAAGGATGCGAGCTTTCTCTCAAGGATATCAATGAAGCTGTCGGCAAGATGAATCACGAGCTTATGCAGCGCGGCTTTTCGACAAGCCGTGTCGTGATCCCCGAGCAGAATCTCTCTAAGGGAACGCTCCGCCTTGTTCTCCAGATCGGACGCATTCATGCCGTGCGCTTTGCCGAAGGCAGTGACACACTCTATACATACAATCTCTTCCCGTTTCGGGCGGGCGATGTCTTAAATGTGCGCGATATCGAGCAGGGGCTTGAGCAGGCAAAGCGTCTGCCCTCGCAGGATCTTACCGTAAAACTCCTGCCGGCACAGGAACCGCAGATGACTGATCTTGTACTCACGGTGACGCGTGGCAAGAATGTCTACGGCACGATCTCCTTGGATGATTCGGGACTCAAGGATACGGGGAAAATCCAGCTTTACGGCAGTGTCGGTGTCGACCAGATATTTCAAAGGAACGATATGCTCCGCATTGGTATGAATCTCGACGGCGCACGGGACGGCTATGCGAAAGGCACGCGGGGGCATCATGTCAGCTACACGATTCCGTATGGAGCGCATACGTTCACGCTCTCTTACCAGCGCTCAAAATACCATCAGACGGTGGAGAGCCGTCCCTACGATTTCATCAGCGCGGGCGATACGAATATCTCGACGTTTTCCTGGGATTATGTATTGCATCGTTCTTCGAGCATGAAGACGAGCATGGATATTCGCCTGAAGAAGCGCAATTCCCATAGCTTTGTCAACGATGTGGAGATTCCCATCCAGGCGACGCACCAGACATCGTTGGAGGTCGGCTACGCGGAGCGGCTTTACATCGACCGGGACACGCTCTATTTCCGCATCGCACATCGCTTCGGGCTCGGCTGGCTGGGGGCACAGAAGGAGAAAACTTATCCCGATGCACCGAAGACGCGCTATCGTTTGTGGCTCTTTGATATGGATTATGTCCATCCGTTTACTTTCGGGCATCGCCCCGCAACATTCACCACGTCTTTCCACGGGCAATGGACGATGAACGAGCAAAAGCTCTATGGCGTGGATATGATCAGCATGGGCGGACGCTATACGGTGCGCGGCTTCGACGGCGAGGTCACGCTGATGGGAACGAACGGCTGGTATCTCCGAAATGAGTTTGCGACGAAGTTTCCGAAGCAAAAAGCGGAACTTTATCTCGGTATCGACGTGGGTACCGTCTACGGCTACGGTGCCGATCTCTACAACGGACATGTGCTTGCCGGCGCAGCGCTTGGCTTGCGAGGAACAGTCAACGATATTTCCTACGATGTTTTCGTTGCTGCGCCCATAGAAAAACCCGAAGGATTTCACACGCCGGACGCGACCTTCGGTTTCGCCCTCGGAGTAAAATTTTAGGAGCCGTTATCTTTTTATTGGCTAAGCGACGAGAGGAGCGTCAATAAAATTTCGGTTTTTCCCGATGCAAAAGAGCCGCTTCACGTTTTGGCGTGAAGCGGCTCTTTTGCATGTATGAGGCTTTTCAGTAGAGCGTCTTATCTGATTTTTCCCGGTAGGCGTCGAAGGTTTTGATGGTCATGGCGTGATCCGTCTGTAGGAGACGGAGGACGGAGGCGTCTTTTTGGCGGCCTTCGATGAAGCGGTAAATGAAGTCATCCCGAAAGCCGATGGCCGCGGCGTCTGACGCCGTGTTCCCGTAATAGACGGTCTTGATGTTGGCCCAGATGGCGGCGCTGAGGCACATGGGGCAGGGGTAGCAGGAGGTGTAGAGGACGCAGCCGGAGAGGTCATGGGTGCCGAGGGCTTGGCAGGCGGCTCGGATCGCTTCGACTTCAGCGTGGCAGGTGGGATCATGCCGGGAGAGAACGCGGTTTCGCCCTCGCCCGATGATTTTGTCGTCCCTGACGACCACGGCGCCGAAGGGGCCGCCCTCATTTTTTGTGAGGTTGGCGGCAGCCTCGGCGTCTGCTTCTTTCATGTAATCCGTGTGGGTTGACAACATTTTGGTACGCATTCTCTCAGCCTTTCGCGGCTTTTTGTCGGCGGAGCTGGACGAAGAGGCTGCCCCCTAAGATGCAGAGCCCGGCGATGTCGGTGGCGCCTTCCGGATAGATCATCATCAGGCCGCCGAGAAAGAGAAGGATCCGCTCCGGGAGCGTCATGTCTGCCGCCAGATGGCCGATCAGCGATGAGGACAGGGCGATCATGCCGCAGAGGGCCGTGAAGAGAGCCAGGGCCATGGAGAGAGGCGTGGCGTTCATCATGAGGATAACCGGGGAGAGGACGAAAATGTAGGGAATGATAAAGGCGGCGATGGCCAATTTCGAGGCGTTGATACCCGTCTGCAGGGGATTGCCGCCGCTGATGGCTGATCCGGCGTAGGCGGCCAGCGCTACCGGCGGGGTGACGTCAGCGATGATGCCGAAGTAGAAGACAAACATGTGGGCCGCCAGCATGGGAACGCCCAGCTGTAAGAGAGCCGGGGCCGCGATGGTGGAGGTAATGACGTAGTTTGCTGTCGTGGGGACTCCCATGCCCAAGAGGAGGGCAGTGATCATGGTGAAGAAGAGGGTGGGCAGCATGAGGCCCCCCGCAAAATCAAGGAGAGCCGAGGCCAATTTCAGCCCCACGCCGGTCTTGGTGACGACGCCGATGATGATGCCCGCCGACGCGCAGGCTACTAAGACGCCTAAGACGTTTTTCGCCCCTGCTTCCAAGCCCTTGACGATTTCAATGGGCTTCATCCGCGTTGATTTTCTAAGGAAGGAGGCACAGATGGAGAGAACGATGGCAAAAAGGGCCGCCCGCATGGGGGTGTAGCCCGTCACCAAGAGATAGATGATGACGATGAGAGGGATGGCTAAATGGCCGCGTTCTCTCAGAATTTTCCCGGCTTTCGGCAGTTCGCTTCGGGGGATGCCTTTGAGGTTTTTCCGCTTCGCTTCAAAGTGAACACCCAGCCACACGCCGGCGAAGTAGAGGACGGCGGGGATGATGGCTGCTTTCACCACGTCCAGATAGGGGATGCCGACGAATTCCGCCATCAAAAAGGCCGCTGCTCCCATCACTGGAGGCATGAGCTGGCCGCCGGTGGAGGCCGCTGCTTCCACGGCGCCGGCAAATTCTTTGTCGTAGCCCAATTTTTTCATCATGGGGATGGTGAAGCTGCCGGTGCCGGCGACGTTGGCCACCGAGCTGCCGGATACCGTACCCATGAGGCCGCTGGAGATGACGGCCACTTTCGCCGGGCCGCCCGCCGCCCAGCCGGCCACGGCGTTGGCTAAGTCGATGAAAAAGCGCCCCAGGCCGGTGGATTCCAAGTAGGCGCCGAAGAGGATGAAGAGAAAGATGAAAGTGGAGGAGACCCCCAGGGGAATGCCGAAGATGCCTTCCGTGGTGTAGAAGAGGTGGCCGACGAGCTGCTGAGGCGTTAGGCCGCGGTGGGCCAAAACCCCCGGCATGTAAGGCCCGGCAAAGGCGTAGCCCAAAAAGAGGAGCACTACGATGACCATGGGGAGTCCCACCACCCGGCGGGTGGCTTCGATGACCAGGAGGAGCCCCACGAGGCCTACGACAAAATCAAGTTCTGTCACCGTACCGGAGCGCAGCACCAATTTTTGATATTCTATGAGGATATAGCCCGGCGCCGCGGCCCCTAAAAAAGCGAAGACATAGTCTTCCGCCCGGGTTTTTAATTCTCCGGCGTGGTGTCCTCGGGTGGGATAGAGGAGGAAGACCAGCGCCAAGCCGAAGCCTAAATGGACCGCCCGCTGAAGCTGGGCGTCCAAAACCCCGAAGACGGCGGTGTAGAGCTGGAACACGGAAAAGGTAATGGCCAGCGCTGTGACAAAATGCGCCAAAAATCCGGTATGCTCCGCGGTGTTCGACTCCTTATCGTATTTTTTCAGGGCCTCCTTCGCCAATTTTTGATGCTTTTCGTCCATCGTAGTTCTCCTGTCTGTGTCTGTCTGTCGCCGGTCTTACAGCCAGCGACGATAATACGGTGCAATGTAAATTTGAATCAATGTACCCGGCGGCGTCAATTCGTATAGCCGGTAGAATTTATCGCCTACGGTGAGGGTGAGGGCCGTGTCCACACCGGGACGCAGCTCCAGCCGGGGGAAGGGGCGGTTCATGTCGTCCATAAGGAAAAATCCGTCCTCGCCGCTGAACGTCCCATCCGCCGCCGAAAAGGGAAGGCCTACCCCGAAGGACTGATAGCGGGTCCGGCGGAGGATAAATCCCTGCCGGGCGTCATCCACAGTGAAAAATTCCTCGACGGGGGTCTTTTGCACCGAGTGGAGGAAGCGGGTGGAAAACTCCAGCCCGGCTTCGGCCGGGACCACCGTTAAGAGACGATCCGGGACGGCGACAAAAAGACAGGGGCGCGAGAGGAACCAAGCGGCGAAGAGACAGAGGGCCAGTCCCACAGCCGCCCATTCGCGTTTTCCCACCGATCACCGCGCTCCTTCCGAAAAGGAAAGCGGGCGCGCAAAGGTTCGGCGCCCGCTTTCCTTCTGCCTACGAGGATTATTCTTTAAAGAACTTCTCCGCTCCACCGTTCATCTTGATGGACATGCCCTTCATCGCGCCTTCCTTCGTGATCATTTTGCCCACCGAGTGCGCCGCCTGCAGACGATCCAGTCCGGTGAAGAGAGCCTTGGTCACGTCGTAGCCTAAGGCATCGTCCAATTTATCCGTGGCGACCAGCATGGCCATGACCGATACGGCCGGGACTTCTTCGCTAAAGCCCGCGTAAGTGCCGGCGGGAATGTTCGTCTTGGTATAGAAGGGATACTTGGCGATCAGGGCGTCCGCCTTGTCCGGGTCTACCGGAAGGAGGCGGATGGCATGCTGGGAAGCGATATCCTGAATGGCCGCCGTGGGATACCCCGCCGTGACGAAAGCTACGTCCACATTGCCGTCTTTCAGGGCGCTGGCCGCTTCGCCGAAGGAGAGGTACTGCACTTCAATATCGTTGTAGGTGATTCCGTAGGCTTCCATGATCTGCCGGGCGTTGGCTTCCGTTCCCGAACCCGCCGCGCCGACGGCGACCCGTTTGCCCTTGAAATCCGCCACCGATCGGATGCCGCTCTTTTCCAGCGTCAAAAATTGGCAGGTCTCCGGATAGAGGGCCGCGATGCCTTGCAGGTTAGATACCTTTTTGTCCTTGAACATTTCTGTGCCGTTGGCCGCATAGTAGGTGATGTCGTTCTGCACGATGGCCAAGTCCACCGAGCCGTCTTTGAGCATGTTGATGTTGGCCACCGAAGCGCCGGTGCTCTGGGCGCTGGCGTTCATGCCCGGGATTGATTTGTTGAGAATTTCGGCCATCGCGCCGCCCAGCGGGTAGTAGGTTCCGGCCGTGCCGCCGGTGGCGATGTTCAGGAATTTTTTGCCCCCCGCTTTTTCTCCGCCGCCGCAGCCGGCGAGGAGCGCGGTCATAAAAGCCATCAGCGCGCAGAGGAGCGCCAGCCGGCTCAGATTGCCCATTTTCATACGGAATTCCCCCTTGTCAAAAACGTGATCACTTATATATGAAATTATAGCATATCTTCTATGCAAAAGTCTACTACTAAATAAAAATATAAGGAGTATTTCATCTATCGATCAAAAGCCGCGTTCTACGGTGCTGAGAGCATACCGCCGTTCTTTGCCTGCTGTCAAAACCCCGTCATGCACGTGGCTATGACGGGGTTTTGACAATTTATGGTGATAACATGATTTGTTATTTTTAGACATGTTTTTTCGTGATGCAAATTGCACGCGCTACCTGATGTTCCTTAATATAGGAGCATTTAGCATAGCCTTGGTTTGGTGTTCTTGGCAATTGTTTGCAATCCTTTATTTGCGTTGGAATTTCTTAAACGCTTCAGGATAGACTTGCCGTAGTTCGTCGTACACATTTTTCCCCACAAACAGCGTGTAAATCTCCTTAGCTTTCGCTTCTATATCAATATCCGTAAAACCGTCCGGATGCGTCAGCTTGCCGATATAGTACATATCCAAAAGCGCTGTATCAAAATTCATACCATAGGTGAAATATGGCATGATCGCGTAGGTTTCCCCTTGTTGAAAAGCGGTCAGAGAATCGAAAAAACGCGGATCCTTTTCCAGTTCGCCTAAAATTCGCTTCTTGCCACTTAAATCTAATAGGATCAACTCGGGATCAATCTCCAGTAATTTTTCCTTATCTAAAATCATTCCTTTTTCTTTCGTCAAATCGTTCATTACGTTGTTCACTTTCACGGTATCTAAAAGATCGACATGTTCTTTTGTCGAAAGAATCCCCTGCTCACCGCGGAAGCTGCAGCCGCCCATGTAGACGCGTGGCCCGGAGATCGCTCCGCCCGCTCTCTTTTGCAGATCGTTTTGCGTTTCTTTTAGAAAACGAATGATTTCTTCGGCTCGCTCCGTTCGGTTCATGGTTTTACCGACGATGGCAAAAGTCTGATATACTTCTTCGTTGAATATATTGTCTTTGGAACCAGAGAGGAGTCCGACGACCGGGATATTTAATTTAGCCTGTAAGGTATCCATTTCGTCTTTGCTTTGGTATGCGGCAAAAATCACCTCCGGCTTCTTATACGCCAGTTGCTCATGATCGGGCACAATTTCGGGGCCGCCTTTGCCTACGGTGTCTAAATTACGGATGTTGGGATAGGCGTGGTGAAAGGATTGGCCCGTTACCGTGCGGCCGCGTTTTTCAATATCTTCCACGCCGATCAGTCCGTTGTCACCGCAGACATAGGTATAGATCTTCAAGCCGCCGTGGCCGATCACCGCCGCGCTTTTCGGAACCTTTTCAAAACGGACTTCACGCCCTTGGATGTCCGTAACCACATAAGCCGACTTTTCTTCGCCGTTGGGACTCGCAGGCGATTTTTCTCCGCTGGTTGGGGCACTGCCACAGCCAGTGATAATCGATGCGGACAGCAGCAGTCCTGCACCCCAAGCCAAAAGATTTTTCAACATAACAAAACCTCCTCATTAACAGAAAGCGATGACTTTTTTATCGCGGTACGGCAATACCGCTACTTCAATTCCATATACCTCTTTGATTGACGATGCAGTGAGAATGCTTGCGTCGCCGTAAGCGTAGATACGACCTCCTTTCAGCAATAAAAATTTATCGGAAAAATGAAGCGCTAAATTGATATCATGCATGCTGGCAAAAACAGCGATATGTTTTTCGGTGCAATACTTTTTCAGCATGCGCACGACCTGCAGCTGATTTTTTATGTCCAGACTGCTGGTTGGCTCGTCAAGCAGAATGAGCCGTGGCTCCTGCGCGAGGGCGCGTGCGATCACAACCTTTTGAAACTGTCCGCCGCTTAATGTGTTGGCTTGACGCAGGGCATACGATTCCATCTCCAAGGCCACAATAATGTTTTCGACTCGCTCGTGATCGGCATGTTGGGGATTTCCGCCCATGTGCGGGATACGACCGGTCAGGATCACATCGTAGACCGTGTTTTGCACCGGAAGATTGTATTGTGTCACATAGGCTAAGTGCTGTGCCAGCAATCGGGCCTTTATGGTGTGCAGATCTTCTCCGCCAATATAGATATGCCCCTCGGCGGGTTTTAAGAACCGACTGATCGTATTAAGCAGCGTGGATTTTCCCGACCCGTTCACGCCCAGCAGAGCGACGAATTCACCTTGGGAGATGGAAAAATCCAGATGATCTAAAATGCGTTGATCATAATAAAATGTCAGCGCTTGAACGTCTAACAGCGGCATATTATCGCCCCTTTAAGAGAACATAAAGAAAGAGCGGCGCACCAAACAGTGAGGTAACAGCCCCAACTGGAAGAACCAGCGGAGCGACAACGACGCGTGCCAAAGCATCGCTGGCCAGTACGATACAAGCGCCTGATAGGAGCGCTGCCGGTATCATGAAGCGCTTATCTTCGCCAATGAGGCGTTTAGTCATTTGTGGTGCAAGTAGCCCAACAAAGCCGATGATTCCAGCGAAAGCGACACTGACACCGGTGTTTAGAGCCGCAATCAAGATGCAGAGATTTCGGAGATGTCGGACGGGGATGCCCAGTGAATGTGCAGATTGTTCTCCCATGTCCAGTGCGTTCATCTGCCAGCGCAGTGCATACATACAGAGAACGGAGAGCGCTGTGACCACGGCTAAAATAACGATCTCGTCGAAATGAACTCTTCCCAGGTCGCCAAATGTCCAAGCTACTGCCGACGCCAATTCCGTATCGTCGGCAAAATATTGGATGATGGTAATGAAAGCTAAGAAAAGGGCATGAAACGCCGTTCCGGCTAAAACGACGGTCGTTTTATTGGCAGTTCGCAGGTTTGAGATCAAAAGTACCAAGCTCATACAAGCCATCGCCATAAGGAAAGAGGAGAGAGCGGTCAACCATAGGTTTCGCTCGATTCCCCACCGAGAAAATAAAATGAGCGCGACGTTCGCGCCAGCTGCGGATGCGGAGGAAATGCCAATAGTCGTAGGCGAGGCCAACGGATTATTTAGAGAAGACTGGATGATCAGCCCGGAGAGCGCAAGATTCATTCCAATCAAAAGTCCGCCTAAAAGTCTGGGCAGGCGAATCTGAAATATGATTTCCCGCAAGGTCGCGTTCTCATTTCCTAAAAGAACGGCAAAGCTTTCTACCGCCGTCATTTTCGAGGAACCTACATGCAGAGAAATGATAGAACATATCACTAATAAGAGCAGGAGGAAGAACAGAAACGTTTTTTTCTTCCGAATATATTGCTGATACGTTTTCTTTATGTCTATGTCTGTCTCTTTCGCCATGACACGCCTCGTTTCCCTTGTGAATGTAGAGAACTATTACATATATATGTTTTTGACATTATTATAACAAAGACAGAGATCCATAGCAAGAATCTTTCTCAAATAAAAATACCTGCATCATCGGGAAAGACCGATGATGCAGGCTCCGTCATAGCGCTGTTGTCAGTTATTTTTTGACCGTTTTGTAGACACGCAAAAAATAGGTCAATTTTTTTATTCGAGATTCGACGTCATTTTTCCAAAAGGCTAATTCTTCGTATCCTTTATCCGTAATATTATAGATTTTTCGAGCTGCGCCGGGATGTGCCGTATCCCATCGCGAAACGACCGCACCGATTTTTTCTAACTGGTTTAGGGTGCGATAGACAGCGGCGGTGTCGCACTGAAATTCGGGGATATCCCGGATCAAGTTACTGTGTATGGCGTTCCCGTAGTTGCTTTGCTGGGCTAAATCCAGCAAAATAAAGGCCGGTAAATGACGATGATTCTGCATTCTGCCACGTCCCATAAAAAACGCTCCCTTCGTGAGATTTATCGCGGCTAAGCGAGGCCACAGGCGGTAAAGATCGGTAGTTTTCTTGATGAATTGTCAAGTCGAGTGCAATTGTATGGTGAGCCTTGTCAATCCCATGATAACAGAAATTCACCGTCCCCCGGCGCGATGGGCGGGGGCGATGCAGCGGGCGTAGGACGCATAGGCGGCGAGGCAGCCGGTGAGCATGAGAAGCGCCATGGGGAGGGCGTTTTCTTCCCCCGCGATGCCCACCAGGGGCGCGGCCAGGCCCCCCGCCACCATGGAAAAGAACCCTAAGAGGGCCGAGGCGCTGCCGGCCTGCTTTCCCTGGGCTTTCATGGCTAAGGAAAAGCTCACCGCGCCCAGGACGGAGACGAGGGGGATCACCGTGAGCAGCGACAGGATGAGGAGGGGCAGCGGGGCTTTCGTGCAACAGGCAATGAGAAAAAGGAGGCTGCCGATGATGCTCTGGCGGAGCGTCCAAGAGAGAACCTTATGATCCGGCACCCGGCCTGCCAGCCGGATGGGGAGAACCCCGGCGAGGCTCACCGCGGCGCCGATGCCGCCGAAGATGAAGCCGTAGGCCTGGGGGGAGATGCCGTAAATATTTTGAAAGAGAAAGGGGGAGCCGGCGATGTAGGCGAAAAAGGCGGCGAAGAAGAAAAACTGCACGAGGCATTGTCCGCGAAAATAGGCGTCCTTCATGAGATGGCCGAACTTTTGAAAGCTCTCGGTCAGATCATCAATGCGGCCCGTTTCTGACAGGGTTTCCGGCGCAAACACGGAGGCGATGGTCAGGAGGACGCCTATCACTGCTAACAGGATGAAGATGCCCCGCCACGAAGCAAAGAGAAGAATCTCTCCGCCGATCACCGGGGCCAGAATGGGCGCCAGCCCGTTTACCAGCATCAAAAGGGAGAAAAAGCGGGTCAGTTCCGCCCCCTCGTAAAGGTCACGGGCCACCGCCCGGGCGGTGACGAGGCCGAAAGCGCCGGTGAAGCCTTGGAGAAAGCGAAAGGCGAGAAAGGATGCGATGTCACCGCTCATGACGCAGCCAACGGTGGAGAAGAAGAAAAGAATCATGCCGAGGATCAGGGGACGCTTTCGCCCCCAATGGTCGCTGATGGGGCCCGCGAAGAGCGGGCCGACAGCCATGCCGATCATGGTCATGGTCAAAGAGAGCTGGACGGTGGAAGCTCCCACGCCGAAGGCCGCCGTCATCACCGGCAGCGCCGGAAGATACATGTCGGTGGCGAGAGGGGCGAGGGCGGCCAGCATTCCTAAGAATACCATCCATAAAAGCCTGATTTTGTCCAAAAAAATTCCTCCCCGGGCAAAGGAAGCACGGATTCATTTGATCCGTGCTTCCCCCAAAGCCGCCGCACTGGCGCCCTCTAAATGTTATCTTTCCGCTTCGCGGATCATGATGCGCTCGATGGCCGTCGTCCGGTTGGTGGCGTCGTCGGTGGTAAGGAGAATTCCCGAGTACACGGAGGGGCCTTCCGCCACTTCAAAGCGCACCGGCAGGCCAGTGATGAGTTTTTGCAGGATGCACTCGGTCTTTACCCCTAAAACGGAATTCCACGGCCCGGTCATGCCCAAATCGCTGATGTAGGCCGTTCCCTTAGGCAAAATCCGCTCGTCGGCGGTCTGGATGTGGGTGTGGGTGCCTACCACCGCGTTCACCCGGCCGTCTAAATACCAGGCGAGGGCCATTTTCTCCGACGTCGTTTCGGCGTGGAAATCCAGGAGAATGATGTCGCAGACGTCCTTCATCTCGCTCAGGAGGGTTTCTGCCTTTTGGAAGGGGCAGTCCATGGGGGGCATGAAGGCCCGCCCGGAGAGATTCATGATCCCTACCGTCTTGGTGCGCAGAGGATAGGCGCACCAGCCCCGCCCCGGCGCGCCCTCGGGATAATTGCCCGGGCGGATGAGATAGGGCTCGGCGTCGATGATCTCGCGCACTTCTTTTTTGTCCCAGATGTGGTTGCCGCTGGTGACGACGTCCGCGCCGCCCCGGAGCAGTTCGTCAAAGGCGGCGCGGGTCAGGCCTTTCCCGCCGGCGGCGTTCTCTCCGTTCACCACGACGAGATCCACGCCTTTTTCCTGCCGCAGCCGCGGCGTATATTTAGCAAAGGCCGCCCTGCCCGGGCGGCCGATAACATCACCGATCATTAAAATACGCAAGTATATCCCTCACTTGTTGAATACCAAGACCCGGCCTTCTTCCCGAATGCCGATCATCCGATTCTGCACCCGGGCGATCTTTAAGGTGCCGATCATGTGATCGATGGCTTCCTCGTGGGCCGCGATGTCCAGCTCCACTTCTTCCGGCTCGCTGTCGGGGTCGCGGATGAGAATGTCGCCGAAATGTTCCCGCATGATGGTGGAGATCATGCTGATCTCCCCTTGGGAGATGGAGCGCATGTCCCGGATAATGTGGAAGAAAGCCGTGTGGCCTTGCCCCTCCAGGAAGATTTCGATGCGGGATTCGTCGTAGCCTTCGAGGCTGTGGTACGTCAGGATGCTCTCCTTGATGAGGCTGCCCACGGCCTCATAGGCCGACCGCTGGGGCACCTCCCGCAGGGCGAAGGAAAAGTGCAGGGCGTCGTCTCCCGGCTCGTAGCTTACCGTACCGATCTCCGGGTAGCAGACCAAAATGGAAACCAACAGATTGATCCCGTCCATATTCGGTTTTTTCCCTCTGCGAAAGCCCACCGGCCCCACCTCCGTTCCTGCGGCTGCGAGGGAATGCCCCCGCGGAAAAAAGGAGGATGTTGCAAATGATCTTTACAACATCCTCCGAAAATCCTTGCCGTACCTATACTATATACCTTTTATTTCGCATAGTCAACCACACGCGTCTCCCGAATGATCGTCGTTTTGATCTGGCCGGGATACTCCAGCTCTGCCTCGATTTTCTTGGCGATATCGTGGGCCAGGGCGATGGACGCCACATCGTCCACCTTGTCCGGCTTCACCATGACGCGGATCTCGCGCCCGGCCTGGATGGCGTAGCAGCTGTCGACGCCGTCAAAGCCCTTGGCGATTTCCTCCAGACGGGTGAGACGCTTCAGATAGGATTCTAAACTTTCACGGCGCGCGCCGGGGCGGGCGGCAGAAATGGCGTCCGCGGCCGCGACCAGGACCGCTTCCACGGTCGTCGCCTCCTCGTCGCCGTGATGGGCGGCGATGGCGTTGATGACTTCCGGCGATTCGTGATACTTCTTGGCGATATCGACGCCGATGGTCACATGGGTGCCTTCCCCTTCGCGGTCCACCGATTTCCCAATGTCGTGGAGGAGACCGCCGCGCTTCGCGAGCATCACATCGACGCCCAATTCGGCGGCCATGACGCCCGCCAGATGGGAAACCTCGATGGAATGGTTCAGCACGTTCTGTCCGTAGCTGGTGCGGTATTTCAGCCGCCCTAAGAGCCGGATGATCTCCGGATGAAGTCCATGTACCCCGGTATCAAAAGTGGCCTGTTCGCCGGCTTCCTTGATGCGCTGATCCACTTCCCGCTTCGCCTTGTCCACCATCTCCTCGATGCGGGCCGGATGAATGCGCCCGTCGGTGATGAGCTTTTCCAAAGCGATGCGGGCCACTTCCCGCCGCACCGGATCAAAGCCGGACAGAATGACCGCTTCCGGCGTGTCGTCGATGATGAGATCCACCCCGGTCAGAGTTTCCAAGGCGCGAATGTTGCGGCCTTCGCGGCCGATAATGCGCCCCTTCATCTCGTCGCTGGGGAGCGCCACCACCGACACCGTCGTCTCCGCCACATGATCCGCCGCGCAGCGCTGAATGGCTTGAGAGACGATGTCTCGGGCCTTTTTTTCGGCCTCGTCCTTCGCCTGCTGCTCGTATTCCTTGATCATCTTGGCTTTTTCGTGGCGCAGCTCGTTCTCTGTTTCCGACATCAGCATGGCCTTGGCCTCTTCCGCCGTCAGATTCGAGATGCGCTCCAACTCCGCCTTCTGCTTTTCGTGGAGAGCCGCGATGGTTTCCCGTTCCTTGATGAGTTCCTCGTCGCGTTGGATCAAGGTCTCTTCTTTCTTTTCGAGGGCCTCCAATTTGCGATCCAGGTTCTCTTCCTTCTGGCTCAAACGGCGTTCCTGCCGGGATATTTCGCCGCGTCGTTCCTTTGTATCTCGATCCAGTTCCTGACGCTGGCGCTGGATCTCTTCTCGCGCTTCCAAGAGGGCCTCTTTCTTTTTGGCCTCGCCTTTACTCTCCGCGTCGGCTACGATGCGCTTCGCTTCTTCTTCCGCCGAGCCGATTTTTCCTTCGGCCTGCTGCTTGCGCGCCATGTAGCCGCCGCCCGCGCCAACGATTACCGCTAATATTACCGCCAATGATAATTCAACGATAATACGCACCTCCTTTTTCGTAATTTTTCCATTGTTTCATTTCTGAGCATAACAAAAAATGATAGTATGTGGCATAACTATACATAGGTATTGTAATGATTTTTCCCACTACTGTCAAGGCGCGGCCGACGGCGCGGCAGGGGAGAAAACCGCCGGATGGCGCCCTTTCCGGGGCAAAAAGAGGGCTGCTCCGGATGAATCGAAAACGTCGAAATCCAATAAAAGATTGAATTTATTTTGCCGGCGTTTTATAATTAGAGACAGATAAGAATGAACGTGAAGAAAGAAGGGCTACTATGGATGTGCTTACTCTGTCTCGATGGCAGTTCGCCATCACCACGACGTATCATTTCCTCTTCGTGCCGGTCACGCTGGGGCTGTCGCTCTTTCTGGCGCTGCTCCAGACCTACTCCTTAAAGGCCAAGGATGAGGAAACCCGGCGGGAATGTCGCGGGCTGGTGCAGTTTTTCGGCGTCGTGTTCCTCATCAATTTCGGCCTCGGTGTCGTCACCGGCATCGTGCAGGAATTTCACTTCGGCATGAACTGGTCGGAATACGCCCGGTTCATGGGGGACATCTTCGGCGCGCCGCTGGCCTTGGAGGCGCTGTCGGCCTTCTTCTTGGAATCGACGTTTTTGGGTCTCTGGGTCTTCGGGCGAAAGAAGCTCTCGCCGAAGCTCCACTGTCTCTGCATTTGGATGGTGGCGCTGGCCAGCAATCTCTCGGCGTTTTGGATCTTGGTGGCCAATTCCTTCATGCAGCACCCGGTGGGCTACGCCCTTCGGAACGGGCGCGTGGAGATGACGGACTTTTTCGCCCTCATCACGAATCCCTACGCCATTTTGCAATTTGGCCACACCCTCTTCGCCTGCATGACTACCGGCGGCTGTGTCATCCTGGCGATCTGCGCCTATAAGATACTGCAAAACGGCCCGGCGGCGCCGGCGTTTCGGAAATGCTTCGGGGCGGCGGCGGTCTACACCATCGTCGGCCTCATGGCGGCGATGGGTAGCGGCCACATGCAGGCCCAGCAGATCGGGCGCGTGCAGCCCATGAAGTTAGCGGCCATGGAAGCGCTTTGGGAGAGCGCTGATCCCGCGCCTTTTGCCCTCTTCGCCCTCATCGACGAGGCGAAGCAGGAAAATCCCGTGGAAATCAAAGTACCCTACGCTCTCTCCTTCATGCTCTACAATCGCCCCGAGGGCGAAGTCAAGGGACTGCGGGAGCTTCAGGAAAACTACATGAAGCAGTACGGCCCCGATGACTATCAGCCTTCGGTGCCCCTCGTCTTTTGGAGCTTCCGCATCATGCTGGCCACCGGCGGGATGATTTTAGCCATCGCGGCGGGGGCGGCCTTCATGCGCTGGAGCAAATTGGAATGGAAGTGGCTCCTGCGCCTCTCCATTTTAGGCTTGCCGCTGCCCTTCCTCAGCAACTCCTTCGGCTGGATCATCGCCGAGGTGGGGCGTCAGCCGTGGCTCGTCTACGGTCTGCAAAAGACCGCCGAAGGCTTTTCCCCCATGGTCAGCGCTCGTGAAGTTCTGATCACCGTCGTGGGCTACACCCTCATCTACTTCGTGCTGGCCATCGCCGGCCTCTACGCGGCGCTTCGCTACATCCGCCGGACTCCCGTTGACGCGCAGGAATGGAGGAATATCTGATGGATCTCAATATCGTTTGGTTCATCCTCATCACCGTCCTCTTTTCGGGCTTTTTCCTCTTGGAGGGCTTTGACTACGGCGTCGGGCATCTCGCCCCCTTCATCACCGACGATTCTAAGGAGCGGCGGCTGCTCCTCCATACCATCGCCCCTGTCTGGGACGGCAACGAAGTGTGGATGATCACGGCGGGGGGCGCGCTCTTCGCCGCCTTTCCCCACGTGTACGCTACCCTTTTCAGCGCCTTTTATCTGCCCCTCTTCCTTCTTCTCATGGCGCTCATCCTGCGCGGTGCAGGGATCGAGCTTAGAAATCGCAGCGCCTTTCCCGAGTGGCACAATTTCTGGGACTGGGCCGTCTCTTTCGGGAGCGCCCTCCCGGCCTTCCTCTGGGGCGTCACGGTGGCGAACCTCTGCGCGGGCCTGGAGATCAACGCCAACATGATCTACATCGGGAAAATGCTGGATCTTCTGTCCGGCTACACCATTGTCGGCGGCTTGGCGTTTCTCTTCGTTTTCTCCTTCCACGGGGCGGCGTTCCTGCTCCTTCGCCTATCCCATAGTCCTCTCGAAGAGCGGGTATCGCGGATGGGGCGCCGGGTCGGGCTGGTGGCCATCGTCGTCTTCGCCGCCTATCTCGGCCTCACGGCGGTACACACGGACATCTTCTCCATGACCGTCGCGCCGCTGCTTCTCATCGCCGCCGCCGTCGTCTTCATCGTCGGCTACGTCTGCTTCTTCAGGGGGCGGCCGGCTCCCGCCTTCGCCCTCACTTCCGCCGCCATCGTCTTGACGACGGTGGGGGTCTTCGCGGCGCTCTTTCCCAACCTCATGATCTCCAACATGAACCCGGCGTACAGTCTCACCATCTACAACGCCGCTTCCTCGCCCTACACCCTGACCGTCATGACCATCGCCGCCGCCTGCCTCGTCCCGGTGGTTCTCATCTATCAGGGCTGGACTTACTGGGTCTTTAGAAAGCGCGTCACCCTCCACGACATGGAGCATTGAGGGGCGCGTCCTTACACAACAAAAACCGCCATGCCCGGCACAGAACTGTGTGGGGCATGGCGGTTTTTCTTTGGCTGCGGTATCGATCAGTATGTTCTTTTCCGGGAAAATTTTCTCCGAAAAATGTTTCACGTGGAACATTTGCTTGAAAAGAAAATATCGTATTTCCTATATGGAAAAACGGACGATGCAGCTTTATCCGCGGAGCGTCAGCGCTTACTCGTTCATTTAGAGTTACTTTAGCCTCCGCTTTTGATTATCCTTTTTTTAGTTGCCGATGACTTTTTTAGACGAGCCCTCTACGATAATCGCTTGTGCGTTATTGATCGGACACAACTCCAAATGGGAAAATTCTTCTGCAATCTGAGCCGTCACTTTCTTAAACGGCGCGGTAAGATAATGGGGCAGGACATAGAAATCGATCAGATGCAGGCCGACATCATCCTTTTGCGAATAATTCCTCGGTTTTTCATCCATCCGTTCAATATATGAAATCGTTGGTGCGCATACAATCGCTCCGGCCGATTCGCCAATCAGCAGTTTTCCCTTGGACAACTGCTTCTTCAGCAATTCATCGATGCCATTCTTTCGTAATTGGTCGATGAGGAAAAAGGAATTACCGCCGGTAAAATAAATCACATCCGCAGTTTCAAAAACGGATTTGACCGCGGCATACTTCTCGCTGGCAATATCCATTTCTGTCACGGCGGCGCCCAGTTTTTTGAATAATTTCCGCGCGGAACCGACATAGCCCGTATACCCTTCATGAATGGACGCCGTGGGGATGAAAGCGACTTTTTTCCCTTCGATGGCTTCTTTCATCAAATTTCCTACATTGGAAAAATGTGAGCATAAAAATAATTTCATAATCCTGTCTCCTTTGCCGCTTCGATTTTGTGGAATTTACTTTCCTCGGAGTGGGTGATTCCCCTCACGAACAGGGGATATATGATCGATGTAAGAAATTTGCCGACCGTGTTGGCAAATTTGACAGCGTGAATTCAGGGGTTGTTCTTTGTTTCCGGCAGTCTATGATAAAAGCCGGTGATAAATCAAAAAATCCTCGTCTTTGAATACGTTGAAAATCACTTTCATCTGACTGCCGGTTTTTTCGTAGTATTGCCGGACCGTTTCTACGGCGATTTCGGCTGCCGGTTGGTTGGGGAACAGGAACACGCCGGTGGAAATGCAGCAGAAGGCCACGGTGCGGCATCCGTATTCAGCGGCCAACGACAGGCAGGCACGGTAGCAAGAGGCGAGGAGATGGCGATGGCTCTTGGTCAAAGGGCCATGGACGATGGGGCCGACGGTGTGCAGGACGTATTTTGCGGGCAGGTTGTAGCCGGGGGTGATTTTCGCCCGCCCGGCGGGTTCTTCGGCTCCTTGGGCCTGCATGATGGCAAAGCATTTTTCCCGCAGCTCCACGCCCGCCATGGTGTGGATTTCGTTGTCGATGCAGAAATGATGGGGGACGAAGCAGCCTAACAATTGACTGTTGGCGGCATTGACGATGGCATCCGCCCTGAGTGTCGTGATGTCTCCCTGCCACAAGATCAGACGGGGGTCGGCTTTTACCGAGGGGAGATTCTCGCTGTCCGTGACGCCCTTCGCCTCGGTGATGGAGCGCAGCACGTCCCGTTCCGTGGCGTAAAACGCTTCCGGCAGTTTCGGCGCGCCGGGCCTTCGTAGATTGCAGAGGGTACGAAAGAGATCGAAGGCTGCCGCTTCGTCTTCCGGCAGGTCATGCACCGCGTATTCCGGCATTTCTCTTTGCAGTGCCGTGATGAGAAAATGCAGCTGTTCCCGTCTCGTCATGTGCGGCTCCTTTCTGCGCTTGCGCTCTGGGGCATGGGCTTACATGTCCCGCGCCGGGGCGATCCGATGGCCGATCTTCGCCGCGAGGTGTTCTAATTTTTCCCGGGCGGCGGTTTGGCAAGGGAAGAGGACATAGCTGTCACTGTCGATATCTATGCAGGCCATGCCGGCTCCCGCTTCTTTCCAATGGGCATCGATGACGGCGCACCACGCCGGGATATCTCCCTCTTCCTCCAGCCACGCCGCGTCGAGGGAAAGCCCGCTCTGGGCTATGCCGGACAGCTGGCCGACAAAGTAAAGGAAATCGACCTTTTCCTCCTTCCAATCCCGCTCGCAGACGTGGCCGCGTTCTTCCAAGATATCCACTAAGCCCAGCCAGCGGATCTTGTCTCGGGCCGAGGCATCGTCGATGCCGCGCTCGTCAAAGGTTATACAGTGGGCCGCAAAGAACGCTTCCGGATCGTTGGCGCAGGCGCGAACGGCCTGCCAGGCTTCTTCGTCGCCGGGGGCGATGATTCGAGCGATTTCTTCGAGGCACTGGCCTATCTTCGCCTCTTCGCTTTCCGATAAAGCCGGGGCAGGGCGTTGCTTTTCCGCGAGATCCGTCTCGCGTCCCGCGGCTCCGTGGGTGGTTGGCTTTTCTGCTTTTTTTCGCAGCCACTCCCATACTCCCATGGTTTCACCTCACGATATCATCAAACACTTCATCCATTGGCCGTTTTTCGGCACGGTGTCCCCCTTTGACAAAATTGTACGACAAAGTACGGCGATTGACAATACAAAACAGAAAAATCTCACATGCCATGGATGCCTCAGGATGACAGGCGATCCAATATTTCTCCGATGTCGCCGTTGAGGCACAGGGCTTTGGCTCGAATTTCCGGAGGCGCGTAAGCTTCGCCGTAATTCAGGCAGACGTAAGCGGCGTTCGGCCACTCGGCGGTCATCCGCCAGAAGGGGAGCTTGATGATGCCCGGGGTGTTGGCGCCGACGCCCAACTCCCAAAAGATCGTGGATTGGGCGCGGTGCTGGCGCAGGTAGGCGGCGTAGTAAGCCGCGTGGCGGTGCCAGCCTTCGTCTTCGACGAAGGTATCATCGGCGCGAAGATTCATGGCCATGGGTTTACCGCACCGGGGACAATGGGGAATCAGTTCTGCCGGTACGGTCATCTTGGGCGGCGCATCCGCCGGTAAACGCAGCGTGCCGTCTTTGACTGTGCAGCCCTGCGCCTCCACCATTTGCCGGATGATTTCCTCGTTATCGTAGGTGGCCGCATGGCAAGGTTCGCTGCATTGGAAGAGGCCGTAATCCCCTTGGGTATAGAAGAGACGCCGCTTGTCAAAGCCTGCCTTTTGAAAACAATGATCGACGTTTGTGGTGAGGACGAAATAATCCTTGTCCTTCATCAGCCGGAAAAGCTGGTCATAGACGGGGTGGGGCGGATCAGTGTAGCGATTGAGGAAGATGTACCGGCTCCAGTAGGCCCAAAATTCTTCCGGGGCAGCATAGGGATAAAAGCCCCCCGTGTACATGTCGGAGAAACCGTAGCGGTGGGCGAAGTCCCCGAAATAGGTTTCAAACCGTTTGCCGCTGTACGCGTATCCGGCGGAAGTGGAGAGACCGGAGCCGGCGCCGATCACTACCGCCTCCGCCGACGCTAAGATTTCCCGCAGCTGCCGGATCTCTTCTTCGGCGATGGTGTGTTCTTGTCCATGATTTTTCATCGTTAAGGCTCCTCGCCGCACAGCACTTGGCCGTAGGTGGACGGTTACAGTCCATCGGCGCGTATTTTCTTCCCGCTTGCGGCTTCTCAGGGAAATTGTATGATACTTTGGGGTGGGTGGCAACAGAGATTTTAGGCGGGCGAAAGATTGGCCGTTTCTTGCATAGGCCCATGGCGATGGCAAAGACGGTAAGTTGTCCGCAGCGGCGCAAATAGGGCGGCAAGACCTGCGTTTACAGGCATTATGGATACTTGGCGGCGCGTTTGCCGCCTTTTGTGCTATACTTTTAGGGAGCGCTGATAAAATGAGGGCGTCAGAGAGAAAGGGCATCAGATATGGGGGCAGAACAATGAAAGACAAGGAAGGACATATCGGTAAAGCTCCGGTGGCGATTGAAGTTCGGGGGGCACGCGTGCACAATCTGAAAAACATCTCCGTCGATATTCCGCTGCATAAAATTGTAGGAATTGCGGGGGTATCGGGGTCGGGGAAGTCTTCGCTGGCCCTCGGCGTGCTTTATGCTGAAGGCTCGCGGCGGTATCTGGAGGCGCTTTCGACGTATACGCGGCGGCGCATGACCCAGGCGGAGAAGGCGCGCGTGGATGAAGTGTGCTACATTCCGGCGGCGCTGGCGCTGCACCAGCGCCCCGGTGTGCCCGGGATACGCAGCACCTTTGGAACTTCGACGGAGCTGCTGAACGTCGTGCGGCTGATGTTTTCCCGCTTGGCGAGCCACCGCTGCCCTAACGGACACTATGTGCCGCCGACGCGCCAGGTCGCAGCGGAGCAGGAGATTGTCTGCCCGGACTGCGGCGCGCATTTTTATGCGCCGGGGGCGGAGGACTTGGCGTTTAACAGCGGGGGTGCCTGCGCCGCGTGCGGCGGCACAGGCATCGTGCGCGTCGTGGATGAGTCGACGCTGGTACCCGATGATACCCTGTCCATTGACGAGGGGGCGGTCCTTCCCTGGCAGACGCTCATGTGGTCGCTGATGAAAGAGATCGCGCGCAAATTGGGGGTACGGACGGACGTGCCGTTTCGCGATCTGACTGACAAAGAAAAGGACATCGTCTTTCACGGCCCGCCGGATAAGGTGCACATGGTCTATCAGATCCAGAAGACCGGCGCGGCGGGGGAGATGGATTTCACCTATTTCAATGCCATTTATACCGTAGAAAATGCATTGGCCAAGGTCAAGGACGAAAAAGGCATGAAGCGCGTGGAAAAATTTCTGCGCCAGGACATCTGCCCGGACTGCCATGGTACGCGGCTCTCAGAGGCCGCCCGCGCCCCGCGTCTCATGGAGTGCTCTCTGGCGGATGTCTGCCGCATGACGCTGACGGAGCTTTTGCTTTGGGTGGCGGAGGTTCCGAAGACGATGCCGAAGGATATGGTTTCGATGGCCGAAAGTATCTGTGAGACGTTTCGGCATACGGCGGCGCGCCTCATGGAGCTTGGCCTTGGGTATCTCGCCCTTGACCGCGCGGCGTCCACCCTCTCCACGGGGGAACGGCAGCGCATGCAGTTAGCGCGGGCCGTGCGCAATCGGACGACCGGTGTGCTTTACGTCCTCGACGAGCCGTCTATCGGCCTGCATCCTTCCAATATCGACGGGCTGCTTCACGTCATGGGGGCGCTCGTCGCCGACGGGAATTCCGTGATCCTTGTCGATCATGATGTACAGATCCTGCGCTGCGCCGATCATTTCATTGAATTAGGGCCTGGGGCGGGCGCGGGCGGAGGCACCGTCATCGCTCAAGGGCCGTTGGACGCGATAGAGAAGAATAAAGATTCGCGCATCGGCGCATTCCTGTCGGGTCGGGGCCAGGTGCGGGTCCATACCCCGGCGGCGTCTGCCGATCTGTTCAAGTATGGAAGGATCGAACTCAAAACAGAGCAAATCCACACAGTGAAGCCTCTGCGGGCGGTGTTTCCTCAGCGGCGGCTGAGCGTCGTGACCGGGGTGTCAGGGTCGGGGAAGACGACGCTGATCCTGGAAAGTCTGGTTCCGGCGTTGGAAGCGCAGATCGGCGGGACGGCGCTTCCTTCGCATGTCAGGACGATTGCCGCTGACGGAGTGCGGCAGGTGCGCCTCATTGATGCGGTGCCTATCGGCGCCAATGTGCGCTCCACCGTTGCTACCTATGCGAACGTGCATGACGAGCTGCGCAAGATCTATGCGCGAACCCCAGCGGCTAAAGCGCATGGCTACAAGGCAGGTGATTTTTCCTATAACACGGGAAAACTCCGCTGCCCCACCTGCGACGGGACGGGCGCTATCGATCTTGACGTGCAGTTTCTCCCCGACGTCACCATTGACTGTCCCGACTGCGGCGGATCCCGCTATCAGAAGGCGGCGTCGGAGATCCTGCGGGAGGATCGAAAGAAGATGCACGCCTGTTCTCTTCCCGCGCTGATGTCGTTGAGCGTCGATGAGGCCCTGGCTTTCTGCGGCGATTTAAAGACGGTGCAGCGGCGGCTTCAGATTCTTCACGATTTAGGGCTCGGCTATCTGACGCTGGGCGAGGCGACGCCCGGCCTTTCGGGTGGCGAGGCGCAGCGGCTGAAGCTGGCGAGCGACATGGGACGGGGGCAGGAAGGCTCCGTTTTCGTTTTTGACGAGCCTACCATCGGACTGCATCCTTTGGACGTACAGACGTTGCTCGGCGTTTTTCAGACGCTCATGGAGAGCGGGGCGACGGTTATCGTTATCGAACATGACCTCGATGTTATTCGAAACGCCGACTATATTCTTGATATGGGCCCCGGCGGCGGAACGGAGGGCGGGGAGATCGTCGTCTGCGGCACCCAGGGAGAGATTCGGAAAAACCCGCATAGTGTCACGGGGCGTTATCTTTAACGTGCCGGCTTTCCCACCTTTTTTTCATGCGCCCGCCCCGCTGGGCGCTTATAATAGAAAATAGAAAACGGCGCGAGGAGGGTATGGGATGAACAGCAAAGGGCTACGGCGGCGCTTGACGGCGGTTTTGACAGCGGGGTTGATGGCGGCGTCGGCCGTCTTTTTCCCGGGCCGGGCAGCGGCAGATGGCGGCGACGTCCTGACGGCGCTGGTGGGGCTTTTCGGGGCGGCGGGAATGTACGGCGGCTATCTTTCGGCGATGTTGGACGCCGGGAACAACGCCCTCTATCAGGAGCAGACACTGGCCTATGATCAGCGGGAGAACGGTTCTTCGGCGAATCCGGTGGATCGGGCGCTGGTGGATGATATCATGGGGCGGCTGGTGAGCCGCGGCGCCTATGCCATGGACATCCGCTCTCTGCCCTTTCGCTGGCATGTCAACAGCAGTAAGGATTTCAACGCGGCGTGCTTTCCCACGGATCACGTCACGGTGAACGAGGGGCTGATCCGGGGACTGAACCGCAATGTGGATGAATTGGCGGCGGTGTTAGGGCATGAGATGACCCACGGGCTGAAGCTGCATGCGGCCTATACCTACGCCCGGGCAGCGGCGCAGTCCTTCGGGATCAATTTCATCAGCATGGCCACGGGGGCGGTACGCCCCGAGGTCGCCGGGGTGCTGGCGGATTATTCCGTGGCGAAGAATATCATTCTGCCGGTGGAGTACGAGGCGGACGAGGGCGGATTTTACCTTTCCTCCAGCGCCGGGTTCAATCCTGGCGGCGCGGCGGCAGCGATGGCGCGGATGCGGTATCTGGCGGAACATCCGGAGCATTTTGACCGCAGTTACGGGGCGGACGCCTACGATCACCCGGATACGGATAAACGCGAGGCCCGGCTGGCGCAGATGCTGACGGATTACAGCGCCGGTCATGTGACGGTGCGGGATCGGCGGGAAGTGCTGATCGACGGCCAGCCGCTGCTTTCGGCGGCGTATTCTACGGAACTTTACGACGATACGCCGGAGCAGGCGTATCTCATCGCCGGGGGATTGGCCCGGGCGTTTCATGATTTCGATACGGCGGCAGCGTGGAATTTCCGCCCCGGTGAGAACGGCCGCGTGGATTATCTGACAGAGGACAGGGTATATGGGCCGCTGAAAAAAGCCGTGTCGGCGAATCACGCGGCGGCGCTCTTGGAGTCGCTGGTGACGGCGGCTTACGCGCAGGAATCGGCCAGCGGGGCGCGAAACACCCTTCGAGCGGCGGAGGAAAAGCGTGAGGCCGAGCGGGCAGCGCGTCGGGCGAAAGCGCAGGATGCCAGTGAAAAGTTAGTGGAGCGGCTCTATCAGAACGCGGACTGGTACAATGACGTCAATCGTCCCGAGATGGCCCTAAAGGAAGTGGAGCGGGCGCTTTCTTGCGACCGCCGCGAGGGAAAATTGGCCGGACTTTACGCGGTGCGGGGGCGGGCGAAGGCGCTTTTAGGCGATTTCACGGCGGCGATGGCGGACTGCGACCAGGCGGTGGAAATGGACGGCCGCGATCCGTACACATATCTAAACCGGGCCGAAGTCTGGCGGGCGCAGGGTAAGCCCGACGCGGCACTGGCGGACATCCGCCGGGCGACGGCGGCGAAGGAAGATACGCTGGCGGCGTGGAAGATGGCTGGAGACATCGAGGACGAATTGGGCGATAAAGCTGCGGCGATGGAGGATTACCGCCGCTATGTGAAGCTGGCCCCCGAGGCGACGGACATCGGGGACGAATATCTGCGGGCGCTTTCCCCGAAAGTTTTGGAAAAGGTAGAAAAGGAGCGGGCGAAGGCGCAGGAAGAGACGATCAAGGCAGTGCAGGAGAAAAAGGCGGCGCGGGAAAAAGCGAAAGGCACAGCTGCGCCGGCGGAGGAAGCGAAAGACACAAAGGATCATAACGCCGCGTAAGACGTACGATCAGAGCGGCGCGTTTGACAAGACGAAGAAAAGCCGGCGGCGCCCTATGGCCGTTCCCTCAGCGGATGGCCATGGGACGCTGTTTTTTGTGGGCAGCGGCCAGAAACGAACTTTACAGGTTTCGTTTTCGGAATCGTCATCAAAAGTATACAGTATTTTTATCGGTGGAATATTGTGTTTCGTAGATAAGTTGCGGTATACTAAGCACGCTGTAAAACACATCGGGGCGTGCCCCGCAGAAGGTAAAGGAGAGAGCAAAAGTGGCAGACATGAAAGCGTATGTGCAGGAAGTGCTGGAAAAGATCGCTGTCAAAGACCCGCAGGAAAAGGAATTTCAGGATACAGCGAAGGAGATTTTGACTTCCATCACCCCGGTTTTGGAAGCCCATCCGGAATATAAGGAAGAGCGGATTTTGGAGCGCTTTGTGGAGCCGGAGCGGGTCATCCTGTTCCGCGTGCCCTGGGCGGATGACAAGGGACACATTCAGGTCAACCGCGGCTTTCGCGTCCAGATGAGCAGCGCCATCGGCCCCTATAAGGGAGGACTGCGCTTTCATCCCAGCGTGAACCTCAGCATTTTGAAATTTCTGGCCACGGAGCAGGTGCTGAAGAACGCCCTCTCCACGCTGCCTATCGGCGGCGGCAAGGGCGGTGCCGACTTTGACCCGAAGGGAAAATCCGACGGCGAGGTCATGCGCTTTTGCCAGAGCTTCATGACGGAGCTGTACCGCCACATCGGCCCCGATGTGGACGTTCCGGCGGGGGATATCGGCGTCGGGGGACGGGAAGTCGGCTACCTCTACGGGCAGTATAAGCGCCTCACGGGTCACTACGAAGGCGTCCTCACCGGCAAGGGGCTGACTTTCGGCGGCAGCTTGGCGCGCACCGAGGCTACGGGCTACGGCCTGCTCTATTTTGTGAAGGATATGCTGGATGATAACGGCATCGCCATCAAGGGCGCGACGGTTGCCGTCTCCGGGGCGGGGAATGTCGCCATCTATGCCATCGAAAAGGCGCAGGCCATGGGGGCGAAGGTCGTTACCTGCTCCGATTCCAACGGCTACATCTACGATCCGGCGGGCATCGATTTGGCGCTCCTGAAGGACATCAAGGAAGTCCGTCGGGGACGGGTCAAGGAGTACGCGGCGGCCCGATCCGGCGCGGAATACCACGAGGGCTGCACCGGTGTCTGGTCGGTGAAGTGCGATATCGCTCTCCCCTGCGCCACCCAGAACGAGCTGGATTTGGACAGTGCCAAGGCCTTGGTGGCGAACGGCGTCAAGGCGGTGGGCGAAGGGGCGAACATGCCCTCCACCCTCGACGCGGTGGAATACCTCCAGAAGAACGGCGTCCTCTTCGCTCCGGCGAAGGCGGCCAATGCCGGCGGCGTTTCTGTCTCGGCGCTGGAAATGAGCCAGAACTCCGAGCGGCTTTCCTGGACGTTTGAGGAAGTGGATCAGCGCCTCAGGGGGATCATGGACAACATCTACGCCCAGTCGAAGAGCGCCGCGGAGAAATACGGCGCGAAGGGCAATCTCTTGGCCGGGGCCAATATGGCCGGTTTCGTCCGGGTCGCCCAAGCGATGCACGCCCAGGGCTGGGTATAAAGGACAGCTATTCATAAGCGCCTCGCCTTCTTCCGGAGCCGTATCCGGTCAAAGGCGAGGCGTTTTTGTCTCGTTTTATGGGAGAATGATGAAGACGCCCGCGCTGTGACGGGAACCGCATGAAAAGACAAGCCATAGGGCCGCCGTCTGGAGAACTTTCTCCTTCGGACGGCGGCCCTATGGCTTGTTTATCAATGGGGCTATCAAGCCATATCTCTTAGAAGGTCTTTTCGTAGCCCAGCATGAAATTGCGCCCCAGCGCGTAAAAGGTGGAAGAAGACGTGGATACGATATCCCGGCGGTCCAGGAGATTGTCCATGGTGAAGTAGAGTTTATCTGTGCCGGTGGGGCGGTAGATGATCTGGAGATTGGTGAAAAACTGCGGCTTCAGACTGTCCTGGCTGGCAATGTCCCGGGTGCGGCAGCCGAGATAGTTAAAGCGAAAAGCCGTTTCCCATTTATTTTTCTTCCAGTCCAGTCCGCCGGAGAGTTGGATTCGGCCGTAGTAATTCAGCCAATCGCCGCTGGTGACCGTACCTACAGCGTCGACTTTCTGACGTTTCTGGGGGCGGCTGTAGGAAAATCCTAAGTTGACGCCCAGCCCTTCGCCGCAGTCTGCCTCCCAAGCGACCTCCAAACCGGTATTGCGGATGTCTTCATTGGTGTAGGTGTAGTCGTCTGTATGAGGGATGGGCGAGGATTCGATCTCGTCTTTTATGGCGTAATTATAGAGAGCCACGCGCCACGTCTGATTTTTTATATCCTTTTTAAAACCGATTTCGTAATGGGTGCCGATCTGAGGCTTCAGCTTATCGTTGCCCTGCATGTGCGTGGAGGTTCCGTAAAGCTGGCCGAAGGTGGGAATCTTGAAAGATTGTCCGGCTTTCAGGTAGTAACTGGTGGTCGGGTTTGGTTTATACAGGTATTGAATTTCCGGCGTGAAGCGGCTGAAATTGCGCGCGTCCGTCGCCCCGGCTGTCCAGGTTTCCCGGGCGCTCAGCGTCAGACGGGAGGCGGAGCTGAGATTTACGTTCCACGAGGCGAAAAGAGAGTAAACGTTCCGGCGGTAGTCTTGTGTCGTCTTTTTCCGGGCGGCGTTGATGGCGGTATATTCCAGCGAATCCTGGGTCAGATTGGCCCCCGTCAGGAGCGTGTTTTTTCCGCCTAAGCGCCATTCTTTTTGCAGGTCGATCCCCAGGGCTTTCGCATAGCTTTCCGTCGCGGTGTGGTCGAAGACGTTGTTGTAGCGACGGGACGTATAGCTGTCGGCCTTATGGTCAAACAAGTTATAAAACAGCGTGGCGGAGAGCTCGTCCCGATCATAATGAAGCCGCATGATGTTCTCATCGTAGCCTAACAGGGCGTGCTTATAATCCACGTCATGGCGAGGTGCGTTCCGGTAAATCCAGTGAGAGGTATTGTGGCTGTAATTGTCGTAGAAATAGAGATGATCGGTGATGTCGTAGCGGACGTTAAAGGCGCTGTGTTCTACGCGAAACATGTTGTAATAATTCCCGGTACTGGCGGGGGCGGAGATGTGATTTTCCTTTCCCGTTTTGTCGTAAGTATAGGAGAGCCCTAAATTTTCAAATTGTCCGTTAACGGTGTAGTTTTGCCGGCCGTAATTGCCCCGCGCCCCCCGGATACTGTTTTTCCGCTTGCCTTTGGTGATGATGTTGATGACGCCGCCCGTGGCTTCAGAGCCGTACTGCACCGCGCCGCCCCCCTTAACGATTTCGACGCGGTCGACCAGTTCCACGGGAATGTTGTCCAGGGCATATTTGCCGTTGGCATTGATGGGGATGCCGTCCACTAAGACCAGCGTTCCTTTTTCTACCCCGCGGATGACGATCTTGCTGTTGTAGCTCGCTTCAGACGTTCCCGCGGGGCCTAAAGCGTGGGCGATCAGGCCGGTGCTGTAGCGAAGGGCCTGCTGGATGTTCTCCGCCCCGTTTTTCGACAGGTCTTCATGGGTCAATACCTCTACGGTTGCCGCTGTGTCGATGTCATGGCGGGCCACGCGGTCGGCGGTGACGACGATCTCGTCCAGCGCGTAGGTGTCCAGTGCTTCCCCTGTGTTTCCAGCAGCGAAGGCGGCGTTGTCAGCGGCGAGCGCGGCGCCGCACGTTAACGCGATGGACAGGGCGCGCAGAGATTTTTTTGTTAGCTTCATTTCTTCTCCCCACTTTCTTTTATTTAGCTGTTCCCGATTCCGTGAAGGCATCGGGATAGACGTTTCGGGCGATTTGCAAAATGGCGTCTCCCATGTGCTGGGTGTTGGAGGCGCGGTAGCGGTCCTTCAGGAAAAAGAACCGCCGATTTTTGACGGCTTTGGCCGTTTGGAGCGCCGGATCTCCCAACACGCGGTCGCGGATTTGACCGCCGTAATCGTTGGCGGCTCCGTCGTCGACGAACATCATGATGTCGGGATCGATCTGGAGGATTTGCTCGTCGGAGAGGTGGCTGCCGTAGGCCATGTGGATGCGGGCAGCGCCGTTGATGACGCCGCTCTGGCGGCATATATCGTGAAAGAGCCCGTCGGGATGACCGAAGGCGCCCATGGAGGAAAAGCCCAAGAGAACCCGGCGCTTTTCCGGCGGAATGCCGGCGGTACGGGACTTTACATAGGCGACTTTTTCATCTAATTCGGCTAAAAGTGCCTGCCCGCGTTCCGGCTCACCCACCGCCTCACTCATCTGTCGCAGGCGTTTTCGCACCATATCGAGGTTCGTCGGCACTTCCATGCAGAAGACCTTGAAGCCCATTTCCTCTAAGGTGGCGATGGTTTCCGGCCGCGCCCGAAGCTGGGCGAAGATGAGATCGGGCTGCAGGGCGGCGATGGGCTCCGGCCCGGGATAGGCCGGGACGCGTCCCGCGACCCGGGCGGCTTTGTCAGCGGCCAGGGAATATTCGGGGTCGAGGGTGGGGGGCGATACGGCGGCAATGCGTTCCGGCGGCAGAAGATCCAGAAGGACTTCCTCAAGGCTCAGGGTGTTGCCGTAGACGTGCTGGGGCTTGGCGTCGAAATGGATGGTACGCCCCCGGTCGTCCACCACATCATAGCCGCCCGGCGCCTCGGCTGCCGGTTTTTCCCCGCAGCCGGAGAGGAAAAACAGTATCCCAAAGAGGAGCAAGAGATATCCCCGCCGCCCGAGGCTGTGCTTATCCGTCATAGGGCGTCCCTCCCTCGGCCGTTGCGGTTTCTTTTACGGTGAGTACATCAAATTGGCGCTCAACATCTCTCATCCCCACGAATCCTCCTCCTTTATCTTCCTTTTTCCTCGCGTCTTCTATGGAGCCCTTCCCGCATAGACATCTTTTACGATAAACCATATAGTGTTCATACGGTCAAGAGGAGTTTCATAACGATTGTGTCCAGCCTGACTCAGGAGGAGAGCCGGAGCATCGCAGAAACGATTCCCTTGCTATGGGGGACAAATTTGCCGCATAAAGTGTTCGGTACATCGGTGGTAGTTTCCTGTGTCGATGGTTTTTCTTGCCTTGCACGAAGAAACATCGTACAATGAAAACGGAAATTGGGTATATGATATGAGGTAGGAGGGAGATCTATGGAGGTCAATGCGAATCTGGCGCAGGATGTGTTCAAGGATGCGGGAGAGAGCGTCATCTTCGTCATGCTTTCGCTGAAGCGTGAAGATATCGAGGCGGAGCGGGAAGTCATCGCCGACATGGCGGATCGGATAGAGGCGATTCAGCGCTCTATGAACATCCGCGTCGCCCCTGAGACAGTGAAGCTCTCCTTCGGGTTCAGCAACCGCGCGTGGGAATATCTCTTTCCTAAGGCGGAGAAACCGAAGGAACTTGAGGACTTCAAGGGGGTAAACGGCGTGCACCACACGGCTCCCGCAACGCCTGCCGATCTCTTCCTCCATGTGCGTGCAGGTCAGGCGGCAACGAGTTATATCGTCGTCGATCAGATCATGGGGTTCCTACGTCCCATCGTGGATGTGGTGGATGAGACGCACGGTTTTCACTATCTTGAGGGACGTGCGATCATCGACTTCATCGACGGCACGGAAAATCCTGTCGGTGCAGAGGCAGAGGAGTGGGCGATCATCGGGGCGGAGGATCCTGCGTTCATCAACGGTTCCTACGCCTTCGCCCAGAAGTATGTCCACGACCTCGACGCGTGGCGTGCGCTGCCGACGGAGGTGCAGGAGAAGTACATCGGACGCAGGAAATACAGCGACCTCGAGCTCGACGATGAGGAGAAGGATCCGCGGGCGCACAACATCATCTCGCAGGACAACCGCGACGGTGAGGAGCACAAGATCGTTCGCATGAACGTCGTTTTTGCGAACCCCGGCGAGGGGGTGCGCGGCACTTATTTCATCGGGTACGCACGCCATTGGGATGTGACGCGGCAGATGGTCATCAATATGTTCACGCAGGATGACCGGCTGCTCGAGTATTCGACCGCAGTAAAGGGGCAGCTTTTCTTCATTCCATCGAAGGAACTCCTCGGACGTATCGCCGCGGGGGAATTGTTCTAAGGGCGCATGGCGGGTATCAGTATTTCCATAAGTGTACAACTGGGGAATAGGGTATAAGCCAAGAAATTTTGCTGCGATATCCGCTGTTGGTGTATCATTGATCTTTTTTGGCGGGAGGGGCCATAGAGAGCGTCGCGAATGGCCGCTGGTTCTCGCCAATTTCCCTGGCATCATCCTCGGCCTGACGGCTGCGATTACCGCCCGTCTCCAAATGCGCAAACGCAGCAACCGACACAGAGAGTGTGAATCTCCAGGAATGAACAGCCCATCCGTATGGATGGGCTGTTTTCTATGCAGGTCGATTCTTTATTCGTGTTTTTAGAGTTTCGTGTCCAGTTTTGCGGGCCGGGGTTTACAAAATTTCGACCGAGAGGGTGCGTCGTTCATCGAGGAGGGGCCTCGTTAGATTGTATCAAAATTAGGGGGTAAGACGGATTCGTGCAGCAGAATAAAACGTCTGTCGGGACAGGGAAAATATAAGAAAAACGGCTTTCCCTGTCTACGTTGCCGGATTTTCCGGGCGAAAACAGGGAGAGCCGTTTTCGTTGGACATATCAAAAGTGATGGAATTTCCTCTGCGTTATAACCGGGCGGTGATGGCCGCGGTCAGACCAAAGACAATTCCTGGGAGGTTGGCAAAAATAATGGGCCAATCGCGATCCTTTTTAAAAAAACCGTATCCAACCCATGTGGTGCAGTTGATGAAGGCGACAAGCGGTTGAATCCAGTCGCCTTGATGGCCGGAAAGATTTCCGACGATTTGCGGAATATAGGAGACATACATGCAGATAGATAAACCGGAGGCAATCGTCCCGACGATGGTTATCTTCTCTTTCATGGCCTTTTTGCCGATATCCGTTACCTTCTTTTCTAAACTTGATACTTCAGCGCTTAACTTTTCTTCCATCGTGATTCCTCCTTGGGGAATTGAGATAAAAACATGGCAGTATGGGATAGGAAAGCCGCGTTGTTTTGTATTCTGCTTGCCAGTAGGAATGAGCGGCGTCTCGATTATACAACGGCAGAATACGAGAGTCAACGACGTCTATGGTTGATTGCACAGGAGTGGTTTTTGGATGTAAAATAGAACAGAGAGAAAACAATCGCGGGCGTTGGGGGGAGAGCGGTTATGGATATGCTGCACGGGGCCATCGGCGGCAAGCTGCTTCGCTTTTCGCTGCCCATCGCCTTTACCGGCGTGGCCGAGCAGCTGTTTAATTCGGCGGATGTCCTGATCTTAGGGCAGTTCGTCGGCAAGGACGCTATGGCGGCGGTGGGGAACGACATCCCTGCCATCAGCCTCATGGTACTGCTCCTTTTAGGACTGTCCATGGGTGTCAACGTGGTCATGGCGCAGCATATCGGGGGGCGGCACGAAAAACGGGCGGAGGAAGCGGCCCACACGGCGATTTTAGTGGCGATTTTCATGGGGCTGCTGCTCATGCTGGCCGGGGAAGCGCTGACGACGGTGACACTGGATATTCTTGAAGTTCCGGCGGAGGTTTACGAGGACGCGGCTGTCTACTGGCGCATCTTCCTTGTGGCGCTGCCCTTTTTGGCCCTGTATAATTTTGAAGCAGCGATCTTTCGCAGTTCCGGCGACAGCCGGACGCCCCTCTACAGCCTCATCGCGGCCAGCCTGCTGAATGCGGTTCTCGATGTGGCGGCGGTTCATCTGGGGCTTGGCCTCTCGGGGGTAGTTTGGGCGACGGTCATCGCGTATGTGGTGAATGCGCTCATCCTCTGGGTGCTGTTGACTCAGGGACGGGCGAAAATCCGCCTGGCGGCCGCTAAGCTCCGCTTGTCTGCCGTTGAGCTGATCCGTATCGTGCGCATCGGGATCCCCGCTGGGGCGCAGGGGATGGTTTTCGCCCTGTCGAACATCCTCATTCAGGCCGCCCTCAACGGCCTCGGACCCGATGCGATGGCCGCTTCCACGGCGGCGCTCACCATTGAGTTCAACGTGTACTGTTTCATGAACGCCTTCGGACAGGCGGTGACGACGTTTGTCGGGATCAACTACGGCGCGGGGAACATGGAGCGCTGCTTTGCCGTCGCCCGATCGGCCTTTAAGGTGGGGGGCAGCTTCATGGCGGCGCTGTCGCTTACGGCCGCGCTCTTTGCGGAGCCGCTGCTGCGCTTTTTCAGCGATGATCCCGCCGTCATCGCCCTCGGCGTCGTTCGCGTTCATTATGTGACGGGATTGGAATTTATCAATGGCTTTTTAGATATTTTAACGGGGATGATGCGTGGCTACGGCTTCTCGCTGCCTCCAGCGGTGGTGACGCTGCTCGGGGTCTGCGGCATTCGCATCGCCTGGCTGCATACCTATTTCCCGGCGCATCCGGATTTTGTGGGGCTCATGCTCAATTATCCGGTGAGCTGGGCCGTGACGGCGGCTCTGTTGGGGATTGTCTATTGGTATTATCGCCGGGAGGTACTGACGCCGCGCCGTGAGAGAGCGCGCCAACGCCCGGTGTGAAATTCGGTGTGTCAGCGGTCTGGCGAAACGTTGGCGGCGGAAGCGGGCAAGGGCCCATGGCTAATGGTTGGTAGTATAAAACAGTTGAGATAGGAGGACATCACCATGAAGAAATTGGTAACGTATTTTTCGGCCAGCGGCGTGACTGCGGAAAAGGCACAGGCGCTGGCGAAAATCATCGGGGCGGATATCCATGAGATCGCTCCCGCTGAGCGGTACACGGCGGAGGATCTCAACTGGACGAACAAGAAGAGCCGCAGCTCCGTGGAGATGAAGGACGCGGCAAGCCGCCCGGCACTTTTGGAGAAGACCGTCGATCTGTCGGGATACGATACCGTCTACATCGGCTTTCCTATTTGGTGGTATACCACGCCTCACATCATCAACAGCTTTATCGAAAGCAGCGATCTGACTGGGAAACGGATCGTCCTCTTCGCCACTTCAGGGGGCAGCAACATCAAGAAAGCGATGGAGGATCTGCGGCAGGCATATCCCCAGCTGAACATCGTCGGCGGGAAGATGCTGAATGGCGCGGTATCGGGGGATATTGACGACGGACGGTAACAGCGTGCTGCGAGACAAAATCGCGGCAAAGGCATAGAAGGGACGCGGGCAGTAAAAATGCGCCGCGTCAGGATCTACAGGAAGAGGAGGAAGGTTGATGACGATGAAAAAACTGACGGTTCTCTTAATGACACTGGCCATGGCAGTGCTTTTGACGGCTTGCGGCAGCGATCCGGCGCCCCAGAAAACGACCTCGTCCGGCAACGGTATAGTCGGAGCGGCGGAGAAAGCGCCGGAAATGCCGACGGCGAAAGTCGGCGGCAAGACATTGGTGGTCTACTATTCGGGCACCGGACGGACGAGGACGGCAGCCGAAGCCATTGCCGCGGCCACGCAGGGGGCCCTTTTCGAACTGGTACCGCAGCAGCCATACACGGAAGCGGATCTTGACTACAATAGTAAAGACAGCCGCGTGTCGAGGGAGCATGAAGACGCCGCCGGCCGTCATGTGGCGCTGGTGAAAGATACGCCGGACAACTTCGCTGCCTATGATACGGTCTTTATCGGCTATCCCATCTGGTGGGGCAGCGCCGCCTGGCCGGTGGATGATTTCGTGAAGCATAACGATTTTTCCGGTAAGACGGTCATTCCCTTTGCGACCTCCCATTCGTCTCCCTTGGGCGCGAGCGGGCGCAACCTCGCCGCCATGGCCGGAACCGGGACCTGGCAGGAAGGCGAATGCTTTGACCAAAGCATGACGAAGGAAAAGGTCACGGACTGGGTGAAAAGCTTAAAGTAAAGGGAGCGCTGCATTTATCAGCGCCCTGAAGAAAAGTTAAGAAAAGAGACGCCCGCTGCGTACGGTGGAAAGAGAAACCGGCCCCCACGGTCAGGATGTGCCTGACGGTGGGGGCCGATTTTTATGCCGCGGGATTCTTTCGTTTTTTTAGGGATGGTCATGAGGCGCGGGATTGTGCGCCCTGGCATGGCGGCCAAGAGCTTGGCGAAAAAGGAGAGGGCCGATGATGAGAGAGGACAGCGGTATTTGCTTCATGGGCTGCCGCCTCCCTGTGCCTGTCGGGACCTGTCTCTCAGGACAAGGTTTTGAGAAGCCCTTGGCAGCCTTTCCGCACATCCCGGTAGGTGGTATCAAAATCCCCTGTGTACCACGGGTCGGCTACGTCCCGGTCCTCTCCGGCAAATTCCAGCAGCCGGTGAAATTTTCCCGCTGGGTCGCCCGGGGACAGCCGGTTTAGATCGCGCATATTCTCCGCGTCCATGCCGACGATGAGATCGTAGCGGTCGTAATCGTCTCGCGTGATCTGCACCGCCTGCCGCCTTTCGTAGGGGATGCCCATCTCGTCGAGTTTTTCCCTCGTGCCGAGGTACGTGTCCGCTCCTATCTCGTCCCGACGGCAGGCCGCCGACGCCACAAAAATCTCCTTTTCCCGTCCGGCGCGCCGCACTAAATCCTTCATGACAAACTCGGCCATCGGCGAGCGGCAGATATTGCCATGGCAGACAAAAAGTATTTTAGTCATGGTTTTTCCTTTTTGATTGGCTTCGCCACGCCCATCGATGTCCCTCTTTCGGTCAGTTTTTTGGGGATCGTCTTACCATTATTCATTCGCATCAAACCTTTTTTTATGGCGCTCAATTCCCGCTGCAGCTTCGGCATATCGTCGGAAAGACGAAGATTTACGCCCTCATAATCATGGACAATACGATTTCGCAGGCCGTAGATTTGCGCCCATGCCACTTGAGGATTTGCCGCTTTGCATTCGTCCCTTAATTTTATAGTCAGTTCACCAATTTGACTGAGATTGAATACGCACGCTTCGATGAGCATTTCACTGCCACAGAATTCATCATAAGAAAGATCCTGGCAATATTTGCACACCTTGGCGGTGCAACGGAGCATTTTGTCAATAATCATCTTATCCGGCATAAATTTCTATCCCCGTCTGTTTGATCTCCTGGGCAATTCGTGACTGCGGCTCGATATGGGTGATGTCAAATACATCCATGCTTTTGTCGTTTAGCGCCTCCCGCAGTTTTTCCACAAAGCCCACGAATTTCAATCCACGAAGGTTACTATCCACCAGTAAATCGATATCGCTGTTCTTTGTAGCCGTACCTTTGCTGTAAGAGCCGAAAAGAACCGCCTGCCGGATTTTGTAGCTGGTGAAAATCGGCCGTAGTCTCTGCTTAATTTCATTGGATGTAAAAATTATCTGCGGCATTTTAGTTCACTCCCTGTTCCTCTATCTCCAGCCTTTTAGGCATCGCGGTTCCTGTATGTCTATTTTTTATTTTAGAAGGTTTAGCTGCGAATGGCAAGGGGGGCGTGTCAGAAAGCGTTTGTTTTCATATTCCGCCCGCCATCTTGGCGCATCTTTTCTGCCCTCTCGGCGTTGACAAATCCTCCGCATAGGCTCTGCTATGCGTCCGGTTTATCTCCTTGATAGGCTGAAAAATCTGCACCAATCTGAGGGGCTATTTTATCAGTGCTACCTTAGAACTCCCAATACAGACTAAATCCGCAGGCCGCCTTGTCGGCCTTGAACCCTGCCGGTTTATCAATCGGCGTTCCGATAAAAACGTCAAACGACAGGCACGAAATCTTTCCCCGGAGCCCTAAATAGGCTCCGGCGAGCACCTGGCCAAGATTAAATCCATCCGAAGGCCCCCAGGTTCTGCCATAATCCACCCCGATATACGGCTCAATATGGCTTTTCCTTAGCGGAAAGCCGACTTCATTCTTTATGACATAACCGTTTTCCGCCGCCAGGGTATTCGCTCCGCTGAAGCCTTTTACCGTATATCGCCCGCCGATAGAAAAATGATCTGCCGAATACAGCATGTTCGGCGTATATTGCCCCCGCATCACAAATTTATACCGCGCCTCGGCGCCAAAACACCTAAACGGCGTCCCATAGTACAAATTCCAGCCCCACATCTCATAACGCGTCGTCATGTACGCCGGATTGTGATCATCAAGCCCCGGCATGGCGCCCAAGATGGGGATCCCCTTTTGATAATAAACCAGGGCATCGATCATACCGGTTCCGATATAATGCCTGTGATTGACGCCGATCTGATACGCGGTTGTCTGTAATTCCTGTACCTTGATCTCTTCATGATTCAAATAATTCCGCTTGTGCCGGTGCAGGATTTTTGCGATGAGCTGTGTTTTACTCTCGCGGTCCCGATAAAGCAGCCGCTGGATCCCAAACTCCCAGTTGCTGTTTTTGCTTCGCTGGCTGTAGGGAATTAAGGCGGGGACCTCCTGCTCGTATTCGCTATAATAATGACTGACGCTAAATGTATATTTGCCGTACGGGATCCTGTAATAAAAGCTGTAATTCTTCGTGCCAAAGGCATCCCGGCGCTCTGTATCATGCGTGACGGACACACTGAGGACATCATTCAGCCCCGTAGGATTGTACGCCGAGAAATGAGCCTCCCCCTGATGCTTTCCCGTGGCCGCCAATCCGCTGTCATCCCAGGAAATCCCGAGGCTCCAAGGCTTTACCCGCGTTACCTCTAAAATCACGATGCTTTTCCCTGGCTCCGTTCCCGGCTCCAAGTTCATCTTTACGTTCTGGCAGGGGACCTGCTTCATCTGCTCTAAGCCCTGATCCAGATCATACACATTCAAAATATCTCCGGGCGCACACGGAAAAACATTGCGCCATGTGCCGTATTTCTCATTGTCTGCGAATCGGATTTCCTCAATATAGCCGGGAAGCACCTGGAAAACGACATATTTCCCGGCGATATTCTGCTCGGGAAGAACCACCTGCGACGTGATAAAGCCCCGCTGTTTTAACCTCGTATTGAGCTTTTCCGCTAACAGCGACAAGCCTTTTGGCCCTATTTGCTGATGCTCGTATGGTTTCAGTTCTTTTTTCAACCACTGAAAGCCTTTGCCGCCGTCGTCAATCACAAACGTATCCACCTGCATACGGTCTTTTTCTGCCGGCAATTCCCGTGGATTGTCAGCCTCATCCGTCTTTTCCGTGCCTGTCATGACGGATGGGGCCTCAACTCTATTCTGCTGCTCCGTCTCCTGCTGCCTTGCCCTTTGCTGCTGCTCCGTAACGTCAGGAGCAGGCGCCGCTATTGCAATGTTAACGCATAACAGCAAATTCGCTGTAATTAAAGCACTTTCTTTCCCAAATAGTTCCATCTTCAATGAAAGGGCCCTCCTTCCTACGTTTCGCTTGGATCAATTACGGCTCTACATCCTCTATTTTGCAATACTTTCGATCATCATTGTTCTTTTTTAAGTCAATCATAAATATTATTCTTGTTCCACCACCCTCTACAAATTTATTCATTTGTAAACAAAAATCCATACAATACTCTCCCTCCGTTTCAAAACAATAATACCTTTCGTCTATATTTCTTTCCGGATGAATATCTTTCCAATAAAATCTGCCGATATATTTCCATCCGTATTTTTGAAATTCTCTTTTATAATGTCTGGCGATGTCTTTTTCACTGGCCTTTTCATCAATATGACAGACTCCATAATATAATCCGCGGTCTTTAGATATCATTCTCATTTTCATAGGAAGGGATTCTGTTCCATCCATGGAGACGACTGCCGGAATAGCTGCCTGCATTTTGGCCATTCCTTCCGCATTCGCCTGATCATCAAAGTACACCAGTAATTTCAGGAAGCCGTATAGCAAGAGGACTTTTCCTATGAAGAACAGGCACTCCTTGAGCGTAAACTCCCTTTCTTTGCCGAACAGTTCAATCTTCAATGTAAGAGCCCTCCTGCCGGCGTATATTTATTGACAAAGGTAATACATAAAATACCAGGAAAAGCCTACTACTGAAATAGCGATTCTGATGTTATTTAGTGCCTTTTCTTTTTCACTTATGGGGTTTATATCATCACACCCGAAATATGCTCCAAGGATTAAAATATCTAATACAACGCCTATACTCCTATAATATATGATTTTTCCCAACAAATTATATAACCAGTTTACCGTCAGGAAATCAATGGCTTCTATTAAAAAGCTAACCGCCAAACATCCCAGAAATAAATGCACTGTTTTTACTTTTTTACTTTTATAACCAACCTTGATAATTCGATATATCCCCAAAACAAGCATACTTATGCCCAACATATACAAAAAAGTAGTCTTCACAGCAAGTATCCCTTTCAGTTCTTATTTTTATACTGATTATCTATATATACTTGGATTCCACTTTCAACAGGAATAAGAATATATTTTGGCACTTTGTTTTCCAGTGCTTTATCGCTGTAAAATAAAAATATATCTTTTACTCCATCGACAAAGATAGCATTATCATCCAGTTTTACTACATCTGTAACAAGTTCATATACTGCCGGTCCATACTTCAATCCACCGCTGACAATTGAGATTGGTGCTGCTATTGCTGCGGTTGTTGATCCGACGAGAGTTTCAGGGTCATTTCGCCGATTGCGGTGTGACGGTGATGTCAAAGCCTTCTCTGACGGTATAGATGCCCGCCTGTCGTTACGGCTCTTCGTCCTCTATTTGGCACCTCTTGCGGCCATCATAATTTTTTAAAAATTCAATATTAAATGTTAGCTTTGTGTTATTAAGTTTAATGTCTCTTTCTATTATAGGGCTAATGTCACTTTTTTTACGCTAAAGAAAAAGACATCCAATAGGGGCCCTCTTTTTCAAAACAATAATCATACCATCCTTTTAAAACTGGGTCTGGAGAACTGTTTTCCTCATAAAATCTGCCGATATATTTCCAGCCGTGTTTTTGAAATTCCCTTTTATAATGCGGGACGAATCCTTTTTCACTGGCCGTTTCATAAATCTTACAACGCCCATAATAAACTCCGCTGTCTTTTGATATCATGTTCATTTTTTCCGGAAGGGATTCGGCGCCATCCATGGATACGATGGCCGGAATCGCCGCCTGCATGTTGGCCATTCCTTCCGCATTCACCTCATCTATATGGCACGAATGCAATCTAATGATGCCGTAGAACAAGAGGAGTTTGCCGATGAGGCTCAAGCAGTCTTTGAGCGTGATCTCGCGTTCTTTTCCAAAAATCCTAATCTTCAATGAAAGGCCCTTCCTGTGGGCCTTTCATTTGGATCAACTACGCTTTTGGCATTTATTGAATCTTATCTTTTATGTATTCTATATTGATAATTGTATATTCCCCGTCATGATTTTCGCTAATTGAATATTTACCTTTCGCCCAAAGAGTATCATCAATTTTTTTATATCCACTTTCTGATAAATAATTTCGATATTTGTTGATACTCTCCCTATCATTATTAGGGATATATATTTCCGAATAAAAAGATATTATTTTTTCCTTACCTTTATAATCAACGACAGGATCTCCGCCTATATAGTTACGGATCTGCTCCGTTTCCACGATCACCGCGTCTTTAGTAGTTTCATCATAATATGTATAATAGATACTATACATAATCCAAAAGGGCAGGATCAGGATAAGGATATATTGAAATTTATATTGAGCTAAAGAATTACGTACATATGATATTATATTTCTAAGTAAATATAATAATATGTTTTTTAATTTCAATTTCAATGCTGCT